>Ga0335078_10001689_pt1 | contig 33291 bp, 30 predicted proteins | sample Lox_Sample_32_FD_206711 | JGI IMG/M metagenome (GOLD analysis project Ga0335078, IMG submission 206711) | Soil microbial communities from Loxahatchee National Wildlife Refuge, Florida, United States - Lox_Sample_3.2 | ecosystem: Environmental > Terrestrial > Soil > Wetlands | place: USA...
ATGGCTCTGAACATTTTAGTAGTAGACGACTCGACCGCCATCCGGAAGATCCTGATCCGGGTGCTGCGGCAGACTGCGCTGGCAATCGGGGAAATCTTCGAGGCCCGGGACGGGGTCGAGGCTATGGATGTGGTCCGCAATCACCCCCTGAACCTGGTTCTGTCCGACATCAACATGCCCAACCTGGATGGCCTGGGCCTGCTCGAACAGTTGAAGACCAGCGACCAGTGGAAAGGCCTACCGGTGGTCATGGTCACCACCGAAGGTGGCGAAGAAAAAGTCAGCCGGGCGATCCGGTTGGGATCGGCGGGTTACATCCGCAAGCCTTTCACCTCCGAACAAATCCAGGAAAAGATTGGCGCCCTGCTGTGACCCTCCTCCTCCAGCAGACGCCGTGCAGGGCGGCACTCTGTCCGGCCGCGGCGCGCCAGGATCTTCGCGAGGGCGGCAATATCTTGGCGCCGCGCAGGCTCGGCTCCTTTTATTTGCAACGCCTGGCAATGGAACTACGCATGCCCCGACGGGATTGGAATGTTGAGCGGATTGTGCGACACTCTGGAACGCTACATGGACCTGCTGAGTGCCAGGCAGAGGGTCGTGGCATCCAATATCGCCAACGCCGACACGCCCGGTTACAAGACCCGCGACATCGACTTTCAAGCCGAATTCCGCTCCGCCATGGGCGGCGATCCCCAGACGTTTGACGTGGCCGGGTTGCCCGTGAAGAACGACGGCAACAACGTCAACCTGGACCGCGAGGTCCGCCTGCTGGCGGAGAACGATATGCGGTTCAATCTGGCATCCAACCTGGTCCGCACCGAAATTCAATCCATACGCGCCGCCCTGGCGTCCGGGAGCGGCACATGAGCCTGTTTTCCGCCATGGCGGTGAGCGCTTCGGGCATGCAGGCGCAGCGCACGCGCGCGGAACTGCTGGTCGAGAACCTGGCCAACGCCGAAACCACCCGCACTCCCGAAGGGGGTCCTTACCGCCGCAAAGATGCGGTCTTCGTTTCCGAGCCCATGGACGCTTCCTTCGGCTCGATGTACGAATCCGAGTTGCAGGAGGGGGTGGCGGTGGCGGGCATCAGCGTGGACTCTCGGCCTGCGGAACGGCGTTATATGCCCGGCCACCCGGACGCCGGCCCGGACGGGTACGTAGCGTTTCCGCGGATCAATCCCGCCGAGGACATGGCGGACCTGAACGGCGCGGCACGCAGCTTCGAGGCTGACGTGGCGGCCATCTCGGCGGTGAAGGACATGATTATGCGCTCCATCGACATCTTCAAATAACGCGGAGAAACGGCATGTCGTCACCCATCTCACCCATCGGCCCCATCCCGCTGCCGGCGACTCCCGCGCGCGGGGCGGGCCCCAGCGGCGGGGGCCAGTTTCAGGCCGTGCTGGCGGACGCCATCGGGGGCGTCGAGCGGCTGCGCGGCGACGCCGGCCAGACGGTGCAGCGCTTTCTGGCCGGAGACGGCGGCGACGTGCACACGGTGGCGCTGGCCACCGAGCGCGCCGAGTTGGCCTTGGAGACCTTTATTCAAATCCGCAACAAGGTGGTCTCGGCCTACCAATCCATCATGCAGATGCAGGTGTAGAGGGCGTCCGTTATGGAACAGATGCAAAAGCTCCTGGCGCGCCTCTCGGCGGGGCAAAAGACCAGCCTGGTGGCCGTCGCGCTGCTGGTGGTGGCCGGCATAACCGGCTTAACCCGCTGGCGGCACGAGGCGGACTTCCGACCCTTATATACCGGTCTGTCGGCCGAGGACGCCGGCGCGGTGGTCGAAAAGCTCAAGCAATCGGGCACCGAGTACCGGCTCTCGGAAAACGGCGCGACGGTGCTGGCGCCCTCCGAGAAAGTGCCCGAGTTGCGCCTGCAAATGGCTGCCAGCGGCCTGCCCAAGAGCGGGCGGATCGGCTTCGAGCTGTTCGACAAGACCAACTTCGGCATGACCGACTTTGCCGAACACGTCAATTACCGGCGGGCGCTGGAGGGCGAACTGGAACGCTCTATCGCCTCTCTGGCGGAGGTCGAGCAGGCCCGCGTGCACCTGACGTTCCCCAAGGATTCCGTATACCTGGAAGACCGCCAGCCCGCCAAGGCCAGCGTGGTGCTGGGCCTGCACCCGGGCGCGCGACTCTCCCCCCAGAACGTCATGGCGGTGTGCAACCTGGTGGCCAGCGCGGTGGAAGGCCTGGCGCCGGAGGCCGTCTCGGTCATCGATACCCGCGGCGACCTGCTGCATCGCCCGCGCCGCTCGGCGCCCGGCAGCGGCCTGGACGAATCGGAAGGCAACCTGGAATACCGCGAGATGGTGGAGAAGAGCCTGGTGGCCAAGATCCAGGCCACGCTCGACCCGCTGCTGGGCGCCGAGCGCTTCCGGGCCACGGTTACAGCGGACTGCGATTTTTCGAGCGGCCAGCAGAGCGAGGAGAGTTACGACCCTTCCCACTCGGTCATGGTCAGCTCGCATAAGAGCGAAGAGATCGCGCCGGCTGCCTACGCGGGCGGCGTGCCCGGCACGGCCTCCAACCTGCCACACCCCCCGGCGCGCACCGCTGGCGTGTTGTCGGGAGGATCCCGGCGCAGCGAGGAGATCGACTACCAGTCCAGCCGCACGGTGCGCCAGACCAAGATCCCGCAGGGCGAGGTGAAGCGGCTCTCCGTGGCCCTGCTGATCGACCAGGATGTCCGCTGGGAGGGCCGCGCTCCGCATCTGCAACGGGTCCTGACTCCGCCCTCCGCCGACAAACTCAAAGCCATCCACGACCTGGTGGCCGGGGCGATCAACTTCAACGCCGCGCGCGGCGATCAGTTGATCGTGGAGACCTTGCCTTTCGAGGCCACCCTCGACAGCGAGCCTCCCGAGGCGGAGCCGGCGCCGGCCCCCGCCGGGCCCCGCTCCCCGATACCGGCCTGGCTGCGCACTCCCAAGGGCATGGCCGCCGTAGGCGGGGGCGTGCTGCTGCTGTTGGTTTTGGCGGGGCTGGCCTTGCGCCGGCAGGGCCGCCATGCATCGGCCTCGGCGGCCGCGCCGGCGGCCCTGCCGGCCGGCGAGGCGCGCGCGCCTGCGCCCGCCGTTGCCGGCGGCGGCGCGGGGCAGGCCCTGGCGCAACTGGAAGACCCGGCCGAATCGCAGGCCCGTTTGGAGGCCGAGGTTCTCAACGCCATCAAGGGACCCTCCCAGTCCACCAACAAAAAAGAGGTGCTGATCCGCTATTTGCGGGAAGGCCTCAAGCAGGACCAGATCGCGCCGGTGCAGACATTGCGCACCTGGCTGCACGAGAAATCGTGAGAACGCTATGATTGCCAACATCAAACGCAACGAACTCGTCTCCGGCGTGCGCAAGGCGGCCATGGTGATCGTGCTGCTGGGCGAAGAGGCCAGCGCCCAGCTCATGCGCGAGTTGACCGAGGAAGAGGTCCAGGCCCTTTCCCGGGAAGTGGCCCGCCTGAGCACCATCTCGACCGAGGAAAGCGAGGCGGTGCTCGAAGAGTTCTACCAGATGTGCATGGCCCGCGAGTATGTCTCGCGCGGCGGCATCGATTACGCCCGCAAGGTGCTGGTGAACGCCTTCGGGCCGGACACCGCCCGCAAGCTCGTGGACCGGCTGGTGAAGACCATGGGCAACGACACGGCCGCCTTCGACGCGCTGCAGAAAGCCGACCCCCAGCAACTGGCCAAGTTCATCCACAGCGAGCACCCCCAGACCATCGCCTTCATCCTCTCGCACCTGAGCCCCTCGCAGGCCGCCGCGCTGCTGATCTCCCTGCCCAGCCAGATTCGCGCCGACGTGGCGCTGCGCATGGCCCACCTGGACCAGATCTCGCCCGAGATCATCCACAAGATCGCGGCCGTGATCGGGCAGAAGCTGCAGGCCCTGGGCGAATACAGCCGGGAATCCTACGGAGGGGTACGGGCCGTCTCGGAGATGTTCAACCGCCTGGATTCCACCGCCAGCAAAGAGATTCTGGAAGCCATCGAAAAGGAAAACACCGCGCTGGCCGACACCATCCGGCACCTGATGTTCGTCTTCGAGGACATGCTGCTGCTCCAATCCAACAACCTCAAGGAGGTGCTGGCCAAGGTGGACCGCAAGGTGCTGACGCTGGCGCTCAAAGGGACCAGCGAGCAGGTGCGCAACCACTTCGTGGAGTGTCTCTCGCAGCGCGGGGCCGAGATGCTGCTTGAAGACATGGAAGCCCTGGGGCCGGTGAAGATCAAGGACGTGGAAGCCGCCCAGCAGCAGATCATCGCCGTAGTGCGGCAGCTCGAGAGCGAGGGCACCATCAACCTTAAGGGCGCAGGTAGCGAACAATATGTTGTCTAGGATCCTGAGCGGTGCGGCGGCCTTGCCGGCCGAGGCGCTGACCTGGCCGGTGGTGGACGGTCCGGCAGCAGGCCCGGGGGCCGCGGGGCGCGGAAAGGCGGCCGGCGAAGACACGGCCCACGCCGCGCGCCACTCGCAGGAGTTCGAAGAGCAGATGGAGCGCCGCGCAGGCGAGGCGCGCCAGGCCGGATTGCGCGAGGGACAAGCCGCCGGACGCGCCCAAGCGGCCTCCGATCTCCAGCCGGTGCTCGAGAAGCTGGCCGCCGGCATCCAGGAGATCGCCTCCCTGCGGCCGCGACTCCAGCGGGAAGCCCAGGCCGAACTGGTGGCCCTGGCGCTGGCCATCGCCCGCCGCATCCTGCACCGCGAGTTGTCGGTGGATCCTGCGGCGCTCGACGGCCTGGTGGGCAGCGCGCTCGAAAAGCTGGCCGGCCAGGAGATCTGCCGCGTGCGGCTGCATCCAGAGCTCGAAGCCGGGGTGCGCCAGGCCTTGGCGCGGGCGGGCCGCAGCGGCCTGGAAGTGCGGGCCGATGCGACGCTCGAACGCGGGGCGGTGCTGGTCGAGACGTCCCGCGGGCGGCTGGATGCGTCGCTCGAAACCCAATTGGCCGAAATCGGCCGCGGCCTGGCCGACCGTCTGCCGGAGCGATGACGTGGCCGGAATTCTCAGTCCTTACCTGGCGGCCGTCGACGATCTGGAGCCCATGCGGAGCGTGGGTGAGGTCGTGGAGATGGCCGGCCTGCTGATCGAGTCCGCGGGACCGGCGGCCGCGGCCGGAGATTTTTGCGAGATCCTGACCGCCGGCGGCGCGCGGGTGCGCAGCCAGGTGATCGGCTTCCGCGGCGGGCGGGTGCTGCTCATGCCGCTCGAAGAAACCGGCGGCATCGCCCCCGGCAACCAGGTACTGGCCCGCCGGGATGCGGCCCGTGTGGCCGTCGGCCCGGAGCTGATGGGACGCGTGCTGGACGGTTTCGGCCAGCCCATCGATCACGGGCCGCGCCTGGAGACGCGCGAAAGGTATGGGCTGTACTGCGCGCCGCCCGGACCCCTGGAACGGGAGCACATCACCGAGCCCCTGTCCACCGGCCTGCGCGCCATCGACGGCCTGCTGCCCGTGGGCCAGGGCCAGCGCATCGGCATCTTCGGCGGCAGCGGGGTGGGCAAGAGCACGCTGCTCGGCTCCATGGCCCGCAATAACGGGGCGGATGTGACGGTCATCGCGCTGGTCGGGGAGCGCAACCGCGAGGTGCGCGCCTTCCTGGAGCAGGAAATGGGGGCCGAGGGCATGCGCCGCGCGGTGGTGGTGGTAGCCACCTCGGACCGGCCGGCCCCGCTGCGCGTGCGGGCCTGCTTTACGTCGCTGGCGATCGCGGAGTACTTCCGCGACCAGGGCGCGCGCGTGCTGCTGGTAATGGATTCGGTGACCCGCCTGGCCATGGCGCAGCGGGAGATCGGGCTGGCCGCCGGCGAGCCGCCCGCGCAAAAGGGCTACACGCCCTCGGTGTTCGCCCTGCTGCCCAAGGTCTTCGAAAGGGCCGGCAATTTTCCACGCGGCTCGATTACGGGCTTCTTCACCGTGCTGGTGGAAGGTGACGATTTCAGCGAACCCATCTGCGACGCCGTACGGGCGATTCTGGACGGCCACATCGTGCTGTCGCGGCAACTGGCCGGCCAGGGACATTACCCGGCCATCGACATTTTGCAATCGGTCAGCCGGCTGGAATCCCAACTGGCGGCGCCGGGACAGGCGGCCCACGCACAAGCCGTGCGCCAGGCGCTGGCCCTTTACCACCAAGCCGAGGACCTGATTCAGTTGGGTGCTTACGTGGCCGGCAGCAATCCGCGGCTGGACGCCTCCATCCGGGTGCGGCCGCAGATTCTGGAGTTCTTGCGGCAGCCGCCGCACGCGCCATCGGCGCGCCAGGAAACCTTGCGGCGGCTGGGCGAGACCGCCACGGCGTTGGGCTAGGAGCGCCGCATGCGGGCTTTCCACTTTCCCTTGCGCCAGACGCTCAACTGGCGCCAACGGCAACTCGAGATGGAGGAGAACCAACTGCGGCAACTGGTGTCTTCACGCGAGGAAATGGCCCTGGCGGCGGTGCGGCTGGATCTGGCGCGCGGGCGGGCCGAACAGGCGGTGCTCGATCTGCCGGCCGTCGAGGCGGCCAACCTGTGGGCGCTGGCCGCCTACCGGGGGCGATTGATTGCGGAGCGGGAAGCCCTTCTACGGCGGCGTGAGGCCTGCGAGCGGCAGATCGCCGTGCAGCAGCGGAAAGTCGTGGAGACCCAGCGCCAGTGCCGTTTGCTTGAGAAACTCGAGGAGCGGCGGCGCGCGGAATGGCGCCGGGAGGCGGAGCGGGAAGTGGAGAACCTGGCCGCGGAGTCGTTCTTGGCGCTATGGAACCGGCAGGCCGCCCACAGCCAGAGGGAAGCGCCGAGCGGCGCTCAGCCGGCGGCCCGGGATTGATCCGCGCGCTCGGCCACACCTTCCAGATAGCGCAGCGCCTGGCGGGCGACTTCGCCGACCACCGGGTCGGGGTGGCGCAGCAAGCCGACCAGCAGCCGCACCCAGCCCAGTTCCGCCGGTTCGAGTCCGATCATGCTCGTCTGGTTCATGCTTCCACCGGCATACGGGAGGGGATGGGCAGCGCCAGCGGCGGTGCGCTCCCGGCAGCTGCGGCCAGAAACGGGAGCGGCGCACTCAGCAAGCGGCGCGCGGTGGCGGCTGGCGATTCGCTGCCGAGCAGGCAGGTCTGGCTTCCGGAGCGGCCTTCCAACCGCACGCTGCCGTGCTCCCGGGTGACGCGATAGACGGTCTCGCCGCCGTGGTGCGCAAGCAGGCTGGGGAGCGCCCAACCCTCGGCCGGCAGCATCCGGATGCCCCCCTGAGGACTCACGATGATGGCGAGATCGCAATCCGCCGCGCCGGTCTCGGAGGCCTGGCGGGCGGTCTCGAAGAGGCTCCGTGCGTCTGCCCAAAAAGCTCCCATGCAAAACTTATCGGGCGCGAAGGGTGAAATGTGCGCCGTCAGGGAATGGGCAGGCGGCTCAGAATCTGCTGCACGTAATGAATGGTTTCCGGAATGCGGGGGACCCCGCCGCTGGCCTCCACGCGGTTCGCGCCGGCATTGTAGGCGCCCAGCGCCAGTGCCGTGTCGCCGCCGAAGCGGGCCAGCAGTTGCTTGAGCAGGCGCGCGCCGGAGAGCAGGCTCTCGTGCGGGTCGAACGGATCGCGCACGCCCATCTGCTGGGCGGTGGCCGGCATCAACTGCATCAGACCCATGGCGCCTTTCGTCGAAACGGCACAGGGGCGGAATCCGGACTCCTGCGCGGCGACGGCCCGCAGCAGGCCCGCATCCACGCCCTCCCGTTGCGCGGCCTGCTGGATGAGAGGCGCGAGCTGGTTCTCCGGCAGTGGATCGCAACCCGGGCCCAAGGCGGGCCAGGAGAGGGTAAAGAACGGATCGGATGCGATCGGCGCGCCGGCTTCCCGCGCCGGCGCCGTGGCGGCCACCGCCGCGCGCTCGCGGGCGATCGAGATCTGCATGGCGGCTACCGCCTGCGCCTGCCGCGCCAGGGACGCCTGCATGGCCTGCCGGACGGTCTCCTGCGGAGGCACGGCGGCGAACAAGGGCGCCAGCCACATGCCGCAGAAGACGAGTTTTTGGCGCGCGCTCACTTTCCGCAGCCTGCCTCGCCGTCGAGCAGCCGGTCAAGCAGACCGCGCAGCGCCGCGATCGAGCGGAGTTGCGCGGCGGCCAGATTCTCCGCGCCGACCAGCTTCACTTCCTTGAGCGTCACCGGAACCGCCTTGGGCGCCGTAATGCCGATCTTGATGCGCGACTCGCCGATATGCAGGATTTGGATCTCGATGTCGTCGCCAATGAGAATCGACTCGCCGGCGCGCCGCCGCATTACAAGCATGCAGCCTCGCGCATGGGCAGTTCCTGGCGGTGCGAGTAGGGCGAATCCGCCTGGATCACCTGGCGGCAGACGCGCGTCCGCAAGTTGACCACTATGGGCGCCAGCAAGTTGGCCGTGATGCGCGCGTTTTCCTCGAAGGACAGAATCACCAGGCACAGCACGTCGCGGCCGATCACCGGCTGTTCGCGCGGGTCGAGACCCAGCGCTTCCAGATCCTCTGGCGAGACTTGCAGGCGGTAGCCGGGACAGGCATGCTGCACCGCCAGGGTAGCGAAACACAGGTTCGCCTCCGCCAGGCTCTGCAGGAAGACCAGCGGCTGGTTGATGGGCTGGCGTACCGCCAGGAAGCGCTTTTCGTGTTCGAAGGCGGGAATTCCCTCGGGGAATGCCAGGACGGAATCCTCCTGATAGTCTAAAGGCCCGAAGTTGCGGGTTTCACATTGCAGCCGGTTGAAGGTTTCAGTTGCGCTCATACATCCTGTGTCCAAGCAAACGGAGTGCCAAATCTGATTAACCGAATAGGTCCAAGTTGTGCCGCGGCGCGGCCGGCGGGCTGTAGAGGCCCGGATGCGGCAGATGGGCCAGCCGGAAGGCGGCATGCGCCCGCCCGACGAGCACCTGCCGGCGGATCCGGTCGAGCAGGCGGCGCCAGGAGGTTTCGAGATCCCGGATGCGCGTGTCGCCCGGGGACAGTTGCCGCAGAGCGGCCTCCAGCGCCTGGCCGTACGCGGCGAAGCAGCCCTGCGCCTCCTGGTAGCGCCCCTGCGCCACCAGGCTTCGCAAACGACCCGCCAGTGCCTCCAGTTCCGCCATGCTCAACTGGTGGACCCGCTGCTGTAGCTACTCAGCATGTTATCGGCCATCTGCATGGACTGGAACAACCCGTTGTAATAGTCGGCCTGCTGCTGCATGGAATAGATCATGGCATCGGCCGACGCCATCTGCTGCGTCAGGTTCTGCTGCAGCACGTTCACCTGGTTCTGCTGATCGGTGATCTGCGAGTCGATGCCCTGAATCTGCGTGTTCATGTTGAGGATATCCTGCACCAGGTAGCCGCTCTCCGGGTCCAGGATGCCGGTGAGGGTGTTGCTGGCGGTCGCGAGGAACCCGCCGCCCGTGGACGAGCCGAGGAACTGGGTCAGGGCGTCGATCTGCCCGCTGGTGGCCGACGAGAAAGCGCTCGAATCGAAGCTCAGAGTGCCGGTGGTGTCGTCGAACTCGATGCCCAGTTGGCTCATGGATGAAATTGTGCCGTCGCCGCCCGAATAGTTGGCCAGGCCCTGTAGCGCGTCGGTCAGCTCATAGACGACGCTCTGCCCGGCCAGCGCGCCGCCGTTCTGCCCGCGGTTGTTGTTGAGCTCCGCGATGGCGCTGTTGTAGGCCGAGACGAATGAGGACAAGGCAGAACTGATGCCGGAGGTGTTGGGCGCCACCGTGATGGTGGTGGGAGATCCCACGTTGGTACCCTGCAGTGTGACCGTCAAGCCCGTCGCCAGCGTCACGGTGTCCGATCCGCTGTTGACCGCCTGGCCGTTGACCTGATACTGCGCGGCCTCGCCGGCGGTGGTGGAGCCCAGCAGCGCGTTATCCGATCCATCGGTCACCTGCATGGTGACATCGCCCAGCGTGGTGCTCTGGAGCGACAGCACGTAGTTGGGCGAAGTGTCGCTGCCCAGGTTGACGACCGTGGCCTGGACGCCGCCGCCGGCGTCGTTGATGGCCTGCGCCAGCGAGTTCAGGTTGTCGGCAGCAGGCGTGATGTCCGACGAGATGGTCTGTCCGTTGACCGTCAGCGTATAGGGACCGCCGGAGCCGATGGTTTGCGAGGTCGGGTCGGTGACCCCGCTGGTGCTGATGGCGCTGCTCGGAGATCCCAGGTTGTCCACTTCGAGGGAATAGGAACCGGCTATCGCGCCGCTCCCCACGGTGACTTGCGCCACCGAAGGCTGCGTGATGGTGGCCGCCAGCAGACTGCTCGAGACCGCCGTATCCAGGCTGTTGATGGCCGATTGCACGGCCGACATGTCGGAGCTCAGCTTCTGCATCTCGCTCGACTGGTTGGCGAGCGTGGTTTCGTTGGTCTGCAGCAACTGGATGGGGAGGCTGGCAATCGACACTTCGCGCGCAATGGAGTTATTGAGATCCTGCGCGTAGCTGCTCATCCCGTTGAAGTAGGTGGTGCTGCTGGTGCTTACCGGAGAGGAAATGCTGCCCATAATAATTGCATGCCTCCAAAAGAAATCAGGCCAGGCCGGGGAAGACCCCGCCTGGCCTGTCTATCGGCCGGAGGGGATTATCCCTTTAGCAGGGACAACACGGCCTGCGGCTCGGCATTGGCCTGCGCCATGGCGGCGATGGAAGCCTGTACCAGGGTCTGTGCCTTGGTGAGGTTGGCGGCTTCCGCAGCCACGTTGGCGTCGCGGATCTGCGATTGGGCCGAGGAGAAGCTGGTGATCTGGGACTGCGCCAGGTTGATGGCATAGTTCAGCTTGTTCTCGCCGGCGCCCACCACGCCTTGTACCAGGCCGAGGGCCGACACGGCGCCGTTGATGGCCGTTATGGCAGCCTGCGCATCCGTCCCCGCGGTGCCGCCGCTGGTCGCGGCGGTGACGGTTACGGGTCCGGCTGCACCAAACAGGTTTCCGGTGCCGTTGCCGGTGGCGGCGGTGTAGTTGGATTCCACGATGCTAAAGTTTCCGCCGCTCTGAAAAGACATCTTGGTGCCGTTGGTGCTGGCGAGGGCGCTCACATCTGTGATACCCCCGGCTTGCAACTGCTGGTTGATGTACGTCACCGCGTCGGCGAGCGTGTCGCCGTGGGTGGCGTCCAGGGTAATCTGCTTCTGCGTGCCTTGGCCATTAGTCACGGTAAACGTCTCACTGGCTGCGGTGCCCGTGCCGGCCGTGAAATCTGCCCAGACGCCGCTGGTGGCGTTGTACTGGCTGGTGTTCACCAGGCTGGCGGCTGCGGTGACCGTGGAACTGCCGGCGGTCTTCGCGGCCACGTCCGCTGCGAACGCGCCGGCGCCGGAGAACTGAACGGTCCCATCGGTCGCATTGATGGACGCGGTGATGCCGGTACCGCCCAGCCCGCTGTTGAGCTGCGAAATCACTCCGGTGCCGTCAACACCCGAACTGCCGCCGCTGACTACCACGCTGCGGGACTGGTTGTTGCCGCTGCTATCCACGTAATTGAACGTGTAGGTCTGGGTGCCGCCCGCCAGAAATGACGTGGCTGGGTTATCGAGCCGGATCGCGTTGCCGCTGAATCCAACGCCGCCCACGGTGCCGCCCAGCACATCCGTGCCGGTGAGGCCCAGGGTGCTCGCATCCACCGCGTTGGTCGAGCCGCTCAGATCGATGGACACCGCAGACGAACCGGCCTGGTTGCTGATGTTGCCGCCGCCGATGTACACGCTCAGGTTGCTGTTGAAGGTGCCGCCAGAATTCAGCCCGATGTTGGCCGCTTGGCGCGTAATTTCTGTGATGAGATTCGAATACTCGTTGTTCAGCGTGGTGCGGTCGCCGGTGAAGGTGCCGGAGGCCGACTCGGTGGCCAGCGTCTTCATGCGGTCCAGAATCTGGGAGATGTTGCTCAGGCCGCCGTCCAGAATCTGCAACTGGCTGACGCCCTGGTTGGCGTTCAACACGCCCTGGTTGAGCTCCGCGATCTGGTCGCGGTAGCCGTTGGCCACCGCCAAGCCTGCGGCATCGTCGGCCGAGGTGTTGATGCGGTAGCCGGAGGTCAACTGTTGAATGGTGTTGCTCTGAAAGCTGCTGTTGACGTTCAGGTTTTGCTGAGCGATCAACGAATCGATGTTGGTGACAAGGGAAATCATGGAATAATCCTTACGTTTTGAGATCCCGGCGTCATGCCGGGGCCGGCTGCGCTAGCGGCCTGCAATTTCCTTATCGGCCGGCGGCGGCGGGGCTGCGGAAGTCTTTTTACTTAGGACGAATTGCGTAGAACCGGGGGCTTCTCAGGAATAGCTCGCCAAACGGCGCGTGGGCAGTTACTGCAAGGATCTGAGGCGCTCACGCGCCTTTGCGGGCCAGTCGCGCGGTCTAAAGTTTGCGGCGCGCGGGCCGATAAGGTAGCGAGGAGCAAAAGAGATTTGGCATATGCGAATCGATGAACGCAGCCTCAGCGAGCAGGTCTCTTCCGCGGCGGCCCGCTCCAATGAAACGCAACGCGTGCAAGTGGGGGGCAACAACGCGTCCGGCACAGCCGGCGCGGCAGGCGACCAGGTGCACCTATCGGGTCTCACGGGGCGCATTTCGGGCGCTCTGGCGACGGCCTCGAAGCAGGCGGCGCAGCGCGTCAGCCATTTGCAGCAACAGTATCGCGCCGGAAACTACCAGCCGGATGCGCGCGCCGTCAGCCGCGCCATGGTTGGCACATCGAGGTCCTGAAGGCATGCGTGAGACGGAACTGTCCGGATTGCTGGCGGCGGCGCGGACCCGCGTGGGGAAGGTGCGGCAGTTGCTGGTTCGGCCCCGCGCCTGCCATCTGGATGAATGCGTGACTTTATTGCGCGAGGCGCAGGGGTATTTGGAGTGGCTGCGCGACCGCCTGGCGGGGGGCGCCTCCGCACGGGGACTGCGCGGCGAGGCGCGCGCGCTGGCCGCCGAGATCCGCCAGGCCGGCGCCTTGCTGGCGCAGGCCGCCAGCCGCAGCCAACGCTGGCTGGAGCGCCTGCGGGCCGCGGGCGGCTACACGGCCGAAGGCGGACTGTTACCGCTGGCGCCGCGCGGCAGCCTTTCGATTTTAGGATAAAGCGATGGGAAGCCTGAGCGCCGCACTCGTAGGAACAGCCAGCACGCTGGATGCCTTGCAATACGCCCTGGGCGTCTCGCAGAACAACATCGACAACTCCTCCACGCCGGGATACGCGCGGCAGCAGGCCACCCTGCTGGCCGATCCGTTCGATCCGTCCGTGGGCCTGACGGGGGGGGTGATGCCGGGTCCTACCGTCGACACGCGCGACCTGCTGACCGAGCGCGACGTCTGGCAGCCGGCCGGCGACCAGGGCGCGGCATCGGCCCAGAGCGAGGCGCTGACGGCGGTGCAAAACGCGCTGCCCACTGCGGATGGCTCGGGGATCCCGGCCGCCCTGACGAACTTCTTCAATGCCGCTTCGGCGTGGAGCGCGTCGCCCACCAGCGCCAGCGCCGCGCAGACGGTCATGGACGCCGCCAGTTCGCTGGCCCAGAGCTTCAATACCACAGCCGCGGCGCTGGCCAACGTCTCCCAGTCGGTTACCGAGAGCATTTCCAGCAGCGTCAGCCAGATCAACAGCCTGACCAGCCAACTGGCCAACCTGAACGGCGCCGTACAACAGGGCGGGCAACACGATGCCGGGCTGAGCGCGCAGATTTACAGCACCCTCGAGCAACTGGCGGGACAGGTGAATATCAACGTGCTGCCGCAGCAGGATGGCACCGTGGAGGTGACCCTGTCGGGCGGCGAGGCGTTGGTGGTCGGCAACCAGCAGTATGCGCTGAACGCCGGGTCGGTGTCCGCTCCGGCCAATCCGGTGGTGGATGCCATGGCGCCGCCGCACGCAGCCATCATTGGCGCGGACGGCGCGGACGTGACCAGCCAGATCACTTCGGGCACCCTGGCCGGCCAGCTTCAAGTCCGCAATGTGGTGATCCCCTCACTGACCGGGGATGCCGGCCAAGCTGGCGCCCTCAACGAGCTCGCCACCACCGTGGCCGACACCGTCAACCAGATCGTGAGCCAGGGCTTTGTGACGCCGGGCAACCAGGCTACCACGGGACTTTTTACCGTCGATCCCAACCACGCCGCAGCCGCGGCTGCCACCATGGCCGTGGATCCCGGAATGACCGCCGCCGGGCTGCCGCCCATCGACCAGAACGGTGTAGCGAACGGCGTCCCGCTGGCGATCGCCGGGCTGGCCACGTCGCAATCAATCAATAACGAAAGCTTCACGGCCTTCTACGGCGACACCGCCGCGCAGGTGGGCGCCGATTTGAACCAGGCGCAAAGCAACCAGAACCTGGCCGCGCAGAGCCTGGCGCAGGCGCAGAGCCTGCGTCAGACGGCGGAAGGCGTGGACCTGAACGCTGAAGCGGTCAACATCATGCAGCTCCAGCAGGGCTACCAGGCAGCGGCCAAGCTGGTGACCACGCTGAACACCCTGGCGCAAACCGTGATCGATATGGTGCCCTGAAAGCGAGATCCCCCATGACCCCTGCGATCAATCCCAACTCGGCTCTCTTCCTGAATAACCTGCAGCAGATCGAGAACCGCATCCAGCAGGCCGAGCAGCAAATCTCCTCGGGACTGCGCGTTTCGCAGGCTTCCGACGCACCGGACCAAATCTCCGGCATATTGCAACTGCGCGCGCAGATCTCGAGTGTCCAGCAGACGCAGGAGAACATGTCGACCGTGGGTCCCCAGGTCAGCAGCGGCGAAAACGCCATCCAGCAGGCCATACAGGTGCTCGACACGATGAGTTCGCTGGCCACCGAAGCCGCCAGCAGCACGGTCACCACCGATCAGCACCAGCAGATCGCGCAGCAAGTCCAGGACGGCCTGCAACAACTGGTCAGCCTGAGCCAAACATCGGTGAATGGCAATTATATCTTCAGCGGCGACATGGCCAGTCAGCCCTCCTACTCCTTGAACGCCGCCGGCGATGGCGTCACGGAGTTGATCACCCCGGATCCCCCGGGGCAGATCGCGGACGCCAACGGCGTTTTGTTCTCCATCGGGCTGACCGCGCAACAGATCTTCGACGATCAGGATGTTAACGGCAATCCCACTTCGAACAACGTCTTCGCGGCGGTAAGCGGCCTGCTGACGGCCCTCCAGAATAACGACACCGCCGGCATCCAGACGGCCATGGGCAACCTGCAGGATGCTTCCACCTTCCTTAATAACCAGAGCGGCTTTTACGGCGCCGCGCAGAACAACATTACAGCCGCCAACAACTCCGCCAGCCAGACGCTCACGAACCTACAGCAGCAGCTCAGCAATGCGCAGGATGCCGATGTGGCCCAGGAAGCCCTGAGCCTGAACCAGGCGCTCACCAACGAGCAGGCCGCCATGCAGGCGCAGGCCGAGCTGAAACCGCAGAGCCTGTTCGACTATCTCGGCTGAGACCGCCGCACTGCCCGATTTACCGGGTTCCGCCGTCCGCTACCGCGTGCGAAACTAGGAGCGAGTGCTCTCAGAGTCGACCGAGCGACCGGCTTCGGAACGCCTGCGCGCGCTGCTCCCCGATATCTGGGAGCTGGTGCGTCCGCGCCGCGGCCTGCTGGCCTTCGGCCTGGTGCTGATGGCGGTGAACCGCGTGTCCGGCCTGGTGCTGCCGGCCTCCACCAAGTACCTGGTGGACGATATCATCGGCAAACACCACTACGGCTTGCTGCGGCCGCTGATCCTGGCCGTGGTGGCCGCCACGCTGGTGCAGGGCGTCACCTCCTTCGCCCTCACGCAACTGCTCTCCAAAGCCGCGCAGCGCCTGATCGCCGAGCTGCGCCGCAAAGTGCAGAAGCATATCGGACGGCTTCCGGTGGCCTTCTACGACGCCAACAAGAGCGGCCTGCTGGTGGCGCGCATCATGAGCGACGTGGAAGGCGTGCGCAACCTGATCGGCACGGGCCTGGTGGAATTCCTGGGAGGCCTGATGACCGCCGTGCTGTCGCTGGCCGTGCTGCTCAAGCTGAGTCCGCCGATGACCGGCGTGGCGCTGGCCGCCATCCTCGTGTTCGGGCTGGCGCTGCGCAAGGCGTTCGGCATCATGCGGCCGATTTTCCGCGAGCGCAGCAAGATCAACGCCGAGGTGACCGGGCGGCTGACCGAATCGTTGGGCGGCGTGCGCGTGGTGAAAGGCTATCACGCCGAGGCCGCCGAGGCGGGAGTGTTCTCGAGCGGTGTCCAGCGTCTGCTCGACAACGTGATGAAATCGCTGACGGCCACCTCCTCCATGAGTTTCGGCGCCACGGTGATGATGGGCGTGCTGGGCGCGCTGGTCATGTATCTGGGCGCACGGCAGATCATGGCCGGGACTCTCACGCTGGGGCAGTTCTTCACCTTCACCATGTTCCTGGCATTCCTGATCGGGCCGGTGTTTCAGATTGTGGGCATCGGCACGCAGATCAGCGAAGCGCTGGCCGGCCTGGAGCGCACGCGGGAGGTGCTGCGGGAACGGCCCGAAGATGAGGACCCGCGGCGCCAGGTTGGGGTGGGACGCGTGCGCGGCGAAGTGGTGTTCGAGCGGGTGAGCTTTTCTTACGACCAAGGCAAGGCCGTGCTCCGGGACGTGTCGTTCCGCGCCGCACCCGACACGGTGACCGCGCTGGTGGGCCCGTCCGGATCCGGCAAATCCACGATTATCGGGCTGATCGCCGCCTTTTACACGCCGTGCGAGGGCGCCATCTTTGTGGATGGCATCGACCTTTCGGCCATCCGGCTGGATTCTTACCGCACGCAACTCGGCGTGGTGCTGCAGGACACCTTCCTGTTCGACGGCACGATCCGCGAAAACGTGGCCTTCTCGCGTCCGGATGCCACCGACGCGCAGATCCGCGAAGCCTGCCGCATCGCGCGCGTGGAAGAATTTGCCGCGTCGTTCGAGAAAGGCTACGAAACGGTGGTAGGCGAGCGGGGCGTCAAGCTGTCCGGGGGCCAGAGGCAGCGCGTTTCGATTGCCCGCGCCATTCTGGCAGATCCGGCGATCCTGATTCTGGACGAAGCCACTTCCAGCCTGGATTCCGAATCCGAGGCGCTCATCCAGGAAGGCCTGGCCTACCTGATGCGCGGCCGGACGACGTTCGTGATCGCACACCGGCTGTCGACAATTCGACGCGCGGATCAGATTCTCGTCGTGGAGGGCGGGCGGATTGTGGAGCGCGGACAGCACGAATCGCTGTATGCGCTGCACGGCCGGTACTACGATCTCTACACGCGCCAGCACGGCGTGCAGACGAACCTGTTCCTGGCGCCCGGCGAAGGGCAGGAGCCGGCGGCCGCCGAACCTGCCGTGCCGGCAAACGAGCCGGCTGCCGCGGGGAATCCCCTATCCAACGCCGTACGTCTGATGCGCGGATAGCGTGCGCGCAGCGGGCGCAAGGTGCGCCTGGGCACATGTAACGTTCGGCCCCTCAATTGCACTAGGTCTTGGAAGGACGGGTGAGAACGTGATGTGGATCGTTGGCGGCATGGCGGTTTTAGTATTGCTTAGCTTGTTGTTGTCGATGGTATCGAGCCCGCCTTCGATCGGACGCTGAGACAGCGCTGTACAAATCTGACACACTTGTGGTGACAGCGGCAACGCCGGATCACACGGATTCAAAGTACCGCTCCAGTTCCCAATCCGTCACGGCTTTCTCATACTGCCGCACTTCCCACTCGCGCGTGGCGGCATAATGCGCGACGAATTCCTCGCCCAGCCACTCGCGCGCCACACGGCTGGCGCGGAACGCGCGCGCGGCTTCTTCGAGCGTGCGGGGCAACGGCGGCGCGTCTCCCGTGTATGCGTTCACGGTGGGCGGGGGAAGCTCGAGCTGGCGTTCGATGCCGTCCAGGCCTGCCGCGAGTGAGGCAGCCATCGCCAGGTACGGATTGATGTCCGCGCCGGTGAGCCGCAACTCCACGCGCGTGGCTTTCTTGCGGCCGGGAATGGCGCGCACGGCGGTGGTGCGATTGTCCACCCCCCAAGTCGCGTTCACCGGCGCCCAGGCGCCCGGCACGGTGCGCTTATAGGAGTTGATGGTGGGACAAAACACGGCCGCCAGTTGCGGCAAGTTCGCCACCAGCCCGGCAATGTATTGGCGCATCAGCTCCGACATGCCGGTCTCGTCATGGAACAGGTTGGCGGGATCTCCCGCGCGGCTGAGGCTCTGATGCAGGTGGCCGCTCGAACCCGGCAAGGCGGCGTTCCACTTGGCCATGAATGTGGGTGTCAGGCCGTGCCGGCCGGCGACCTCCTTTACAGCGGTTTTGAAGAGCGCCGCGCGGTCGGCGGCTGGCAGGCCTGTCTCGACGGAGATGGCCGCTTCAAAGACTCCTGGCCCGGTCTCGGTGTGGAAGCCCTCCAGCGGCACATCGAAACCGGCCAGCGCTTCCTGAATGTCGATCACCAGCTCCGCGCTGGCCGAGGCGCGCAGAATGCTGTAACCGAACATGCCGGGCGTCAACGGCACGAGATCGTGGAAATGCTTCTCGCGCAGGCTCTGGGCCGTCTCGCGGAAGATGAAGAACTCGTATTCGGCCGAAAAATGCGCCATGTACCCGCGCTCGGCCGCGCGGCCAAGCACACGCTGAAACACCTGCCGCGGCGCGATGGCCAGCGGCCCGCCATCCGGCGCGTAGAAATCAAGGAGGAAAAACGCGGTGCCCGGCTCCCATGGCAGCAGGCGATAGCTCGCCAGGTCGATCGCGGCATGCGCGTCCGGATATCCCGTGTGCCAGCCCGTGAATTTCACGTTGTCGTACAGCACGTCGCCGATATCCCAGCCGAAGATGACGTCGCAGAAGCCCAGTCCGGATTCCGCCGCGGACCAGAACTTGTCCACGCTGACATACTTGCCGCGCAGGGTGGCGTCGATATCGAAGGCGCCCACCTTCACGCGCTGGATGTGGTGGTCGGCAAAGCGGCGGCGGACGGCTTCCAGGTCCATCAAAGCGCCACCCACACGGACTTGATGTTGGTGTATTGCTCGAGCGCGTAGGATCCCAGGTCGCGCCCGAAGCCGCTCTGCTTGTAGCCGCCAAAGGGCGACGCGGTGTCGAAGCCGTTATAGGTATTGATCCACACCGAGCCGGCCTTGATGTCGGCCGCCATGCGGTGCGCCAGCTTGATGTCGCGCGTCCAAACGGCCGAGACCAGGCCGTATATGGTGCAGTTGGCGATCTCGACGGCTTCATCCGCATCGCGGAATTTCAGGGCGCACAGCACGGGACCGAAGATCTCCTCCTGCGCGATCTGCATGTCGCGCGTGACTTCGGAAAAGATAGTTGGCTGGATGAAGAAGCCCTTGGCCTTGGCGCCTTCGGTGTCGCGCTCGCCGCCGCACACCAGCTTCGCGCCGTCGCGCTTACCGGATTCGATGTACTCGAGGATGCGTTCCATCTGCCGCCTGGAAACCTGCGAGCCCATCTGGGTGGCCTTGTCGAGCGGATCGCCCAACCGCAGGCTGCGCGCGCGGGAGGCCAGCTCATCCACAAAGCGGTCGTGGATTGCTTCGTGCACCAGCAGCCGCGAGGCCGCGCTGCAAATTTCGCCCTTATTGGCAAAGATGCCCCAGAAGGCCGATTTCAGGGCCGCTTCCAGATCGCAATCGGGAAAGATGATGTTGGGCGACTTGCCGCCCAACTCCAGGCTGAGCCGCTTCAGGTTGGACTCGCCGGACGCCGCGAGCAGCCGCCGCGCGGTGCGGATGCTGCCGGTGAAGCTGATCTTGTCCACGTCCATGTGCAGGGCCAGCGCTTCGCCGGCGGTCTGGCCGTAGCCGGTCACCACGTTGAACACGCCATCGGGCAGGCCCGCTTCCTGGCAGTATTCGGCGAGCTTCAGGGCGGTGAGCGGAGTCCATTCCGAGGGCTTGAGCACCACAGAGCATCCGCAGGCCAGCGCCGGCGCCACCTTCCACGCCGCGATCTGCAGCGGATAGTTCCACGGCACGATGCCGCCGACCACGCCCACCGGCTCGCGCAGGGTGTAGTTGAGAAACGGTCCATCCACCGGAATGGTTTCGCCGTACAGCTTGCGCACCCAACCGGCGTAATAGCGGAAGGCGTCGATGGCCGGATCGACATCCGCGCCGCCGGCCTCGCGCACGGTCTTGCCATTCTCCATGGATTCGAGCACGGCGAGCTCTTCGCGGTGTTTGAGCAGGATTTCGGAGATGTCCCAGAGGATCTTCTCCTTCTTCGACGGGTCCATGCCGCGCCAGCTCTTGCGTTCGAAACTGGCGCGCGCGGCGGCCACCGCGCGGTCCACATCGCGCGCGCCGCCGTCCGGCACCGTGGTGAGCAGCTCGCCGGTGGCCGGATTGACGACCTCGATGGCGCCGCCCCGCTCGGCATCTTCCCACCGGCCGTCAATGAACAGCTTCGCGGGACGCAGTTGTTGTTTGATCTCGTCGGCTACGGTCATAGTTGGCTCTCTTTCCGCTCGTGGCGCGGGCTGACTCTTCATTGTAGACGCAGCGGGGGTCACTTCCTCCACGCCAGGTTCAAAGCTCCGTCCAGGAAGGCAGCCAGGCGCTCGGCTTCCTGGCCGGCCGCGCGGCGCACCCATGCCGGCTGCCGGACGAACGGCTCGATGACCACTTCGACGCGGCTGCCTTTCAGCTCGTGGCGCCAGGTTCCTTGCATGCGGCCATTGACCAGCAGGACCGGCGAAATCCAGCCCTGCGGCCGATAGACGCGGCTGCGCAGATCTCCGGGCAGCAAATGCGCGGCGTGCCAGGATGCGCCGACGACGTACTGATCGAAGGCCGGCAGCAGGCGCACCGACCGGAGCGTAGGAATGTCGCGCGCCTCGCGGGCGTGGGCGGTGAGTATCCAGGCCTCGGCACCGTCCAGGTCCACCGGAGACACCTCGTCGCCCAGCGCCGCGATCCACCGGCGGGCGGCCGAGACGCCGCCTCCGTTCCACCAGCGCGCCAGGTCGTGCGGCGTGGCCGGACCGTACGCCGCGAGAAACCGGCGCGTGACTGCCGCGGTGGCGGACTGCGCATCAACGGGCGGGCCTAGCGAGCGCCCCGCACCCGCCACCCAGGAGTCCGGACGCGTGAACCGCACGCGCGGACCGAGGCTGGGTCCGAAACACAAGCGGCCGCTGAATGCGGCGGGCCTCAACATGGTGCCCCAACTGCTCTCGGCGAGCCTGGCGAAACCGGTAAGCCGCCGCACCTCCTCCGCCAGCTCGACGCGCGTCATGACGCGGCCATCCAGCGCGGTTCCGATGGTCTCCGTCAGGTGATCGAGTTCCTCGATCGTGACGCCGAAGTATTTCTGCCACTGCGCGGGCTTCAAAAACCGCGGGCTGGTGCTCAGCGCAGCGTGCCACAGGGACAATTCGGCGGCGGGCAGCAGGTGCAGCGTGCCCCGCATAGCCCAAGTCTTGACCAGCGTGCGATCCTTCCATAGGGCGCGCTGGAGGCTGGGCCGATCGAAGCCTTCGACTCGCGCCCACACGGTCAGCTCGGCCGAGGACATCAACTGGGCGTGCAAGCCACAAAGGCGGCTAGCGACGGCCAGCAGGCTGCCAGCGGGCGCGCGCGCGTCGAGATGCTGACGCCGGATCCGCCACGCCGCCGCCCGCGGCCAGGTAAGCTTCAGCATTCGATTTATTATGCCAGCCGGCGGCACTGAGTGACCGAGATACGGGATCGGGCGGGGCATCCCAAAAACGGACAGCTATGTTACAGATATGAGAACCTGTTTCACTGATATCATCGAGTTAGAGTGCTACAGTCGCGGCCTCTGAATTGCTACTCACAAGCAGCATCCCGATGTGGCTGGTCATCAAGCATGCGTTCCGGGTCCTGCGCCAGGACCCCGTCTTCACCCTGGTGGCGATTGCTTCCCTCGCCCTCGGCATCGGCGCGACGTCGGCCATGTTCAGCTTCGCCGACGCGATGCTGCTGCGCCCGTTGCCGGTCCCGAATCCGGATCGAGTAGTCACGATCAACACCGCCGTCTCCGCGCCGTTCGGGCAAAGCCCCGCCATTTCATACCCGGACTATGTGGATCTGCGCGATCGCAACCGCACGCTTGAAGGCTTGGTGGCAGCCTCACCCTCGTTTTTTGGTTTCGGCCCCAACGCCGCCACGCAGCCGCACATGAAGTGGGGCATGTATGTGTCTGGGAATTTCTTTCGCGTACTGGGAGTGGAGCCGGCGCTGGGCCGCGGATTCCGTCCGGATGAAGACCAAGTGGAAGGCCGCGATCCGGTGGTGGTGCTAGGTCACGATTTCTGGGCCGGACAGTTGGACGCGAGGCCCTCAGTGGTCGGCTCGCGCATCCGGCTGAACGGCATCGAGTTCTTGGTCGTGGGTGTGGCGCCCGAGCATTTCACCGGCATCGACAACATTTTTCGGCCGCAGCTATATGTTCCGCTAGCCATGTCGGCACGCATGGGCCCAGGAAACTATCTGCACGACCGCGAACACGGCTGGCTTTTCGTCAAGGGCCGGCTGAAGCAGGGCGCCAGCGTGGAGCAGGCGCGGGCGGATATCGGAGCTCTGGCCGGCGCATTACAGAAACTGCACGCGCAGGCCAACCGCGACCAGCGCTTACAGGTTGAAACCGAGTACGAGTATCGCATCTCGCAGGGGCCCGCCCAGATGGCAATGGTCGCGATGCTGGCGCTGCTGGGGATCTGCGTGCTGCTGGTGGCTTGCGCCAATGTGGCGGGCCTGCTGTTGAGCCGGGCGCGGGCACGGAGCCGGGAGATCGCGGTACGGCTGGCCATCGGCGCGAGCCGCGGCGCCCTGGTGCGCCAGTTACTGCTGGAGAATCTCCTGGTGGCGGTGGCTGGGGGGGGAGCGGCACTAGCGGTCTCCGATGCGATCAGTGACTTCTGGCGCCGGGTGCCCTTTCCCAGCGACGTGCCGATCGTTTTTGCGGTGGGAGTGGATCGCCGGGCGCTGTTGTTTACCATGACCGTCGCGGTGCTGAGCACGCTGCTGTTCGGCCTCGCGCCGGCGTTGCGCGCCACCCGCCCCGACCTGGTGCCCGCTCTGAAGGCTGCTGACGCCGACAGCGCCGGCCGGCGCCGCCTGTGGGGCCGCAACACCATGGTTGCCAGCCAGGTGGCTCTCTCGCTGGTGCTGCTGGCAGTCTCGGCCACGTTGGTCGAGGGCTTTCACGATCTGCTGATGCAGGGTCCGGGCTACCGCACCGATCACCTCTACCTCACCAGTTTCGACACGCAACTGGCGAACTACTCGCCCGACCGGACGCGACGTTTCTACCAGAATCTCCTGGACCGTGCGCGGGCAGCCTCGGGCGTGAAGTCGGCCGCTCTCATCTCCAGCGTGCCGATGGTGGCCCGGGAGAGCGCCGGCATCGTCCCGGAAGGCTGGCAGTTGCCGCGCAACGAACAATCCATCGACACATACTGCGCGTATGTCAGCGAAGGGTTCTTCGAGACCATGCGCATCCCTATTCTGCGCGGACGCGCGCTCGTCGAAACGGACCGGGAGAACGCGCCGCTGGTCGCCGTAGTGAACGAGCACATGGCTAACCATTACTGGAAAGGGAATGCGTTGGGCAAGCGTTTCCAACTGGAGAAGCCCGGCGAAGGCCTGGTAGAAATCGTAGGCATTGCGAAAGGCGCGAAGTACCTGTGGATCGGCGAGGCGCCGCTGGACTTCGTCTACTTCCCTTATCGCCAACAGGCGCATTTCACGCTGACGCTGGTCTCCGAATCCGCCGCCCAGGACGCGGCCTCGATTGCTCCGGCCGTGCGGCAGGTGGTGCGCGGGCTGGATCCCGATATGCCGGTGTTCGACACGCGCACGATGCAGGACCTCTATACGCAACGCGCCGTCAAGACCACGGACAGTCTTGCCCAAACAACGGCGGCCATGGGGGTGATGGGGATGATTCTGGCGACGGTGGGGCTGTACGGCCTGGTGGCCTATTCGGTGAGCCGCCGCACACGCGAGATCGGCATCCGCATGGCACTCGGCGCGGACCGGCGGGCGGTGCTCCGGATGGTGCTGCGGCAAGGGCTGTGGCTCGGATTGGCCGGCGTGGCCGCGGGCCTGGTAGTGGCTTACTATGCCTGCGGGGCGGTCACTTCGGCGATCTCGTTATTCAGCTTTAACCGCGCGCACCCGCTGATCTTCATCACCATTCCGCTGCTGCTCCTGGCGATCACGGTGCTGGCAGCGTGGGAGCCGGCGCGGCGCGCATCGCTTGTGGATCCGCTGACATCGCTGCGCGACGAGTGAGGACAAGGGGACCCCTATGCTGCCATCCATCCGCCACGCTTTCCGGATCCTGCGCAAGGACCGGGTCTACACCGTCGTAGCGATTGCTTCGTTGGCCCTGGGCATCGGCGCAACCTCGGCGATGTTTACCTTTACCGACGCGATGCTGCTGCGTCCGCTGCCGGTCAGGGAGCCGAGCCGCGTGGTCGCCATCAACACGGTGGTGTCCGCGCCATTCGCGCAGAATCCGCCGATCTCTTACCCCGATTATGTGGACTTGCGCGACCGTAACCGCAGCTTCGACGGCCTGGTCGCCGCGTCCTACGCCAATTTTGGCTTCAGCGCAAAGCCCGGCGCTCTGCCCCGCATGAAAGAAGGCCTGTATGTATCGGGCGATTTCTTCCGCGTGCTGGGCGTGGAGCCGGCGCTGGGGCGTGGGTTCCGTCGGGATGAGGACCAGGTGGAAGGCCGCGACGCTGTGGTGGTGCTGGGTCACGATTTCTGGGTAAGCGAGTTCGGCGCGGGCCCATCCGTAGTCGGCTCGCGGATCCGGCTGAACGGCGTGGATTTTTCGGTGATCGGCGTGGCGCCCGAGCACTTCACCGGCATCGACACGGTCATCCGGCCGCGGGTGTTTGTGCCGCTGGCCATGTTGCCGCGCCTGGAGCAGGTGAACCGCCTGCATGACCGCGACTTCGGCTGGCTGATGATCAAAGGCCGGTTGAAACCGGGCGTCTCGCTGGAGCAGGCGCAGGCCGATGTCGCGGCGTTATCCGAACAACTTCAGAAACTGCACCAGGTGACCAACCGCGATCAGCGCCTGCTGGTGGAGACCGAGCTACAGCTTCGCATGGTGCAGTTGCCAACTCAGACGGCCATGCTCGTCATGCTCGTGCTGCTGGGGATTTGCGTGCTGCTGGTGGCTTGCGCCAACGTCGCCGGGCTGCTGCTGAGCCGGGCTCGCGGGCGCGCGCGGGAGATCGCCGTGCGGCTGGCGATCGGCGCCGGACGCGGTGCGCTGGTGCGGCAACTATTGCTTGAAAACCTGCTGGTGGCCGTGGCCGGAGGACTGGGCAGCCTGTGGGTGGCGGATGCCGTCGCGGCGTTTCTTCGCCGGATACCGCTTCCCCCCGACGTGCCGATCGTGTTCGAGGTGGGAGTAGACCACCGGGTGCTGCTATTTACACTGGCCGTTTCCGTGTTCAGCACGCTGCTGTTCGGCCTGGCGCCTGCTCTGCGGGCGACCCGCCCGAGTTTGGTGCCGGCCCTGAAAGCCGCCGACGCCGATAGCGGCGGCAAACGCCACCTGTGGGGCCGCAACACGCTCGTCGCCGGACAAGTGGCGCTCTCGCTGGTGCTGCTGGCAATCTCCGCCGCCCTGGTGCAGGGCTTTCGCGAACAACTGCTGCCGGGGCCCGGCTATCGCATCGACCATCTCTACCTCACTACCTTCGATACCCAACTGGCGCACTACTCGCAATCGCAGACGCGACGCTTCTACCATGGCCTGCTCGACCGGACGCGCGGCGCCGCGGGCGTGCGATCTGCGGCGCTGTCCGCCTTCGTGCCGATGCAGGCGGTTCCGGAAAGTATCGGCCTGGTTCCGGAAGGGTGGGAGTTGCCGCGCGGCGAGCAGACTATCAACACACCAGGCGACTACGTGAGCGACGGGTACTTTGCGACCATGAACATCCCCATTCTGCGCGGGCGTGGCTTTCGGGAATCGGATAAGGAGGGCGCTCCGCTGGTGGCCGTGGTGAACGAGCAGATGGCCAGCCACTATTGGAAGGGCAACGCGGTAGGCAAACACTTCCACCTCGGCAAGGCCAGCGATCCGCTGGTGGAGATTGTGGGCGTGGCGAAAATGTCGAAGTATTTCTGGGTCGCCGAAACTCCGCAGGACTTCGTTTACCTGCCCTTCTGGCAGCATCGCCGCACAGTGATGACGCTGCTGGCGGAGTCTGAAGGCGCGAATGCCGCTGGCATTGCGCCGGCGCTGCGCGGCGTCGTGCGCAAGCTGGATCCGGAAATGCCGGTTTTCATGGCGCGCACCATGCACGAGCTTTATTCCGAGGTCGGCATCGGGTATTCGAACATCATTATTCAGCTTGTGGGCGGCATGGGGTTGCTGGGGATGGCGCTGGCGACGGTGGGGCTATACGGCCTGGTGGCTTATTCTGTGAGCCGGCGGACGCGCGAGATCGGTATCCGGATGGCGCTGGGCGCGAACCCCAGAGCGGTGATGCGGATGGTGCTGTGGCAAGGGCTGCGGCTGGGCCTGGTGGGCGTGGCCGCGGGACTGCTGGTGTCCCGTTACGTGTGCCGCATGGTCACTTCGGCTTTCGCGCTCGAACACACCGGCGTGCTGATTTTCATCGCCATACCGTTGCCGCTGCTCATCATCACGGTGCTGGCCACATGGGCGCCGGCGCGCCGGGCGGCGCGGGTGGATCCGCTTACTTCGCTGCACGACGAGTGAGCCAGCGTGTTACTGCTCGGCCGAAGGCCCACGCCACCTCGTCCCGGTGCGGAACTCCACACCGATGAGGTATTTTCCCTTGACGAAGGTGCAGTAACGAACCTGGCCTTTCCCGGATATGCCCAGTTTCGGGTCGTTGCAACTGATACGCGCGGTCACCGGAATCTTCACCGATACCTGTAACTGCAAACCCTCCACGGACACATTCATGAGCTTGGCTGGAATGATGGACTGGCCGCCGGCGCGATCTTCCCAGACGACGTGCAAGTCCCCGCTGACGGACTGACGCACGTGCCGCCGTGTATTGGTCTTTCGCTCGGTGGCGTGCAATGCGTTTTGGGCCCAGAGGGTGGATTCCGCATAAGCTTCGGCGATCTTGGCGGTCTCGACCTTCAACGCCTGCGCCAGCGCCGCCACGGCGTCCCAATCGCCTGCCTCGTAGCTGCACACCATCTGGTAGATGTCGCGGTACGGGTCGCCCGGCTCGGCGGTGCCAGTCAAAGCGTCCGCGATGGGGGGGGCCGCACGGACTCTGCCCAAGGCGGCCCGCATGGGAAGATCGGTGAGCCCGTCGAGCAAGGAGAACAGGCCCATGAGGAACGCCAGATGCGGCGCGGTGTTTCCCACCGAGACCGCCAGATGCTCACAGAAGCGCGCGCGCACCAGGGACACGATAACCAGTTCGCCCGGCTTGTCCTTCGCCATGGTGGGCAGCGCGGCCATCGCCGCCCAGTACCGGATGCCGTCCTCGCCGAGCACCGCCATGGCGTGACTGATCGAGCGGATTTCGACGCTGTGCGCGAAAAGCGCCGAGTTCACGTAGAGCAGCAGGCTATAGGAAAGTGACACATCGCGGGAGATGAGCGTTTGTATCTCCTGGAAGTTCGGCTCCAATTCCTGGACTTCCGCCAGCAGGCGCAGACAGGTGAATTTCGCCGTCGGTATGCGCTGTCCGCGCACCGTAGTGGGACGCGCGAAGAAGTAGCCTTGAAAGTAATCGTACCCGGCTTCGAGCGCCCAGGCGAACTGTTCCTGCGTCTCGACCTTTTCCGCGAGCATCCCGATTCCCAGGGGCTGGTAGGTCTGCAAGATGCGTTCCTGGTCCGGCCGGGAGGTGGCCAGCAGATCCACCTTGATGTACTTGGCGAGGCGGGCCAGCGGCTCGAGCTTTGGATCGGGGACGAAATCGTCCATGGCGAAGGCGTAGCCCTGTTCGCGAAGACTCTGGCAGGCAGCCAGGACCTCGGCGTCCGGTTCCACCGATTCGAGAACCTCGATCACCAGAACATTGGCCGGGAGAACGTTGTGCATTCCGCCCAGCAGCAGGCTGCGATCGAAGTTGATGAAAGCCTGTTTGCCGCACAGCAGGTTCTCCAGCCCGATTGCCAGCAGCGTGTCGGCGATCAGGCGGGTGGTGGCGCTCACCGCTTCGGTGCCATCGAAGTTACTCTGCAGAGCCCCGGTGCGAAACAACAGCTCGTAGGCGTATAGCTGGCGCTGCCGGTTGAAGATCGGTTGGCGCGCCACGAAGACGTCCATGATTTCAACTATACTAATCTACCTTCAGCGCGTCACGCTTTTTCCACAACGCCTCGATGTCTTCCAGGGTCCGGCCGCTGGTCTCCGGAGTGACCTGCCAGACGAAGAAAACCGTGAAGGCGCAGATGGCGGCGTAGAGCCAGAAGGTGCGCGGCGTGCCGATGGCGGTGGCGATGGGGAGGAACGTGATGGTGAGGGCCGCGCACGCGACCCACAGCGCGACGGTGGCCAGCGACATGGCGCGGCCGCGAATGCGGGTGGGAAAGATCTCCGAAAGGACCACCCATACGCCGGGACCGAGACCCACGGCGAACGCGCCCGTGCAGCTCAGCATGGCCGCGACGACGACCACCGGCGAGGGGTGTGGGGAGCGAAAGGCCCAGCCCAGGCAGACGAGACAAATCCCCATGGTTCCGGCCGAAAACATCAGCAGCGCTTTGCGGCCCACTTTATCGATCAACCACAACGCCACGATGGTGGCCAGGAAGTTCACGCCTCCGATCAGCACGTTGGCGCCGATAGCCGCCGAGGCGCTCTGTTCTCCGACTTGTTCCTTCAGAATCACGGAGCCGTAAAAGAGGACGGTATTCACGCCGGCCCATTGCTGCACCACCGCCAGCACCAGGCCAACGAGCAGCGCGCGGCGCATGCCGGGAGCGAACAGTTCAGCGAGCGTGCCGCTTTCTTCAGCGATGGCCTGGCGGATCCGGTCGAGCTGCGCGCGGGCCTGGCCGGGATCGTCCACGCGCGCGAGAATTCCCAAGGCTTCCGGCGCGCGCTCCATTTCCACCAGCCAGCGTGGGCTTTCGGGAACGAAGAACAGCGCGATAAAGAACGCCAGCGACGGAATGGCGGCGATGGCGAACATCCAGCGCCAGCCGTTCTGCGGCTCAAACGAAAATCCCCAGTTGACGAGGTAGGAGAAGAGAATACCGGTCACGATCGCCATCTGGTTCAACGAGACCAGCCTCCCGCGAATCGCCGCCGGCGAGACCTCCGCGATGTACAGCGGCGCCAGCAGCGAGGCGATGCCGATGGCGATGCCGCCGGCACAGCGCGCGGCCACAAATTGCGGAAGATTTCGCGGCAGCGCCGCGCCTAACGAGGAAGCCGCGAATAGCACGGCGGAGAATAGCAGAATGCGCTTGCGGCCAAACCGGTCGCTGAGCCAACCGCCGATGGCCGCGCCCACCACGCAGCCCGCCAGAAGGGCGCCCGCGGCGATGCCGGTCTCCATTTCGGTGAGGCCGAACTGCTGCCGGAGAAACAGCAGCGCGCCGTTGATGACGGCGATGTCGAAGCCGAATAAGAACCCGGAAGCGGCCGCAACGATGGACACACGGTAGACGTAGGTCATGGGTTCGAACTGGCCGAGAAGCCTGTGGGCCGCACCACATCCAACTCGACGCGCGTGACGGCCGGTTCGGCGAACGCCAGGGTCACGCGTGCTTCCCCGCCCGGTTGGAGCACCGGCAGCGAGACTTCATTCCGCTCAATGGGAATCCCGGTGGAGGCGTAGCCCACCGCCCGCACACAGTAGCCTTCCAGCGTGTAGCCAGGAATGCGTTTGCGCGCGCGCACGGTGACATCGTTTCCATGGGCCTCGAGGGATGCAATCGGACTCGATTCCTCGCGCAGCACTGCAAAAGAAGGCTTGCGCCGCCCCAGAAGGTCCACTACGCCGTGCACACGCTGCTGCATCGCGCCCGTGCCCTGGTCGCCGATGTGCGTGCGGTAGTCGTTGTAGCAAAAGAATATTGCCCCGCCGACGGCGGGATGCTCGCGAAAGACGCCGGTGTGATCGCGCAGAACCTTTATGCGCTCCGGGTCGCCCTCCGGACGATCCGGCGTGCATGCGCAATAACCGTACTCAGAGATGACAATCGGCTTTCCCGGAAAAGCTTCGTGAATCGCGTCGAGCGTGCGGCGCAAGTCATCGAGCGTGCCTTTATACCAGGTTCCGTAGTATTCGTTCCACTCGATGAAATCCATCGCGCCGGCCACGTCGCGCTCAGGAGTGGTCTCGAGGGAGTTCGAGGCGTAGGTGCACAAGCGGCGTGGGTCGAGCCGCCTGGCTTCATCGCGCAGCCGCCGGGCGAATTTCGCGGCCGCCGGATTCTGGCCGCCAACCTCGTTGCAGAGGCCCCAGGCAAATACGCTCGGATGATTGCGGTCGCTGGCGATCATCTCGCGTAGCTGCTCGAGACCGTTGTTCATGATCGCAGGCGCCGGCTCGCCGGACATTCCTTTGAAGGTGTCCGGTCCCCACGCCGGCACTTCGGTCTGAATCAGGATGCCGTGGAGATCGCAATAGTCGAGCACGCGCCGGTCCTGCGGCCAGTGCACGCGCGTGAAGACGGCGTTCAGCTCCTTCATGTCGTCGTGATCGTGGCGGATCCAGCTTTCCGGTTCGGCCATTCCGTGACTCGGATTGCTGCCGGCCATCCGCTCGACGCCCATGAGCGTCATGCGTTCGCCATTGAGATAGAAGCCGCCGTCGCGGACTTCGAAACGCCGGATGCCGAATGTCTCGCGGAGCGCGTGCGATCCGAACGTCACCTCGGCCGCATACAAATGGGGATGGTCGAAATGCCAGAGCTTCGGTTCCTTCATTGTGGCGGGCGGCAGCGCCACATGGCGTGTTTCACCGGCGCGCAGCGTCACTCGATTGGCGCCGGCTCGTTCCAGCACCGTGAGCCCGGTCTCTTCGTCGATCACCCGATAGCCCAGCGTGCCTTTGAACTCGCCTTCGCCGGAGTTGCGCAGAATCGCTGACAGGGAGATGGCATCCGGATCGGCGTCCACGGCGACGCGCTCGATATATGCATACGGTGAAACCAGCAACGTTACCGGACGGTAGATACCGCCGTCGAGCGCCCAGTCACTCGAATGCCCGCGCGGCAGTATCTGTTGGTCGAAGGAGTTGTCTACTTTGACGGTGATCGTATTGCGGGCGCCCAAACGCAGCAGCCGTGTGACATCCAGGCGGAAAGCCGTGTAGCCTTTGCCCAGGTGCTCGCCCGCGGGCTGCCCGTTCACGGCGACCCAGGCGGAGTGATACACCGCTTCAAACTCGATGCGCACGGTGCTGCCCGCCCAGTCAGCCGGAATGTCCACCTTGCGCTCGTACCAGGCCACGCCGCGATAGCCGGTCAGACCGGGCATCACCTGCCAGGTGTGCGGCACGCGCACGGCGGTCCAGTGTGGATCCGCATCGGGCCGGAACATCCATTCGCCGCACAGCGAGGTCTGCTCGCCGGGACTGGGGTCAGGGGGCTGGGGAGCGCGCGTATGACGCACGCCAGCGGCTGCCGCGGCGCCTAAAAAGCTGCGGCGGGATTGGTCCATCTAGGCGACCTTCGACATCTGCCGCGCCAGCGCCACCGCCACGCTGGCGTTGACACCGTAGCCATCCGCTCCAATCTCATCGGCGAACTGCTGCGTGACGGGCGCGCCGCCCACCAGCACTTTTACCCGCTCGCGCATGCCGGCTTCCTGGAGCGCCGCGATGGTCGTCTTCATAGACGGCATGGTGACCGTCAGCAGCGCCGAAAGGCAGACCAGCTTAGCGCCTGAGGAGCGCACCGCCTCGACGAACTTCTGCGGGGCCACATCCGCGCCGAGGTCTGTGACCTCGAAGCCGCCGCCCTCCAGCATGGACGCCACCAGGTTCTTCCCGATATCGTGCAGATCGCCTTTTACCGTGCCGATCACGACCCGGCCCACCGGCTCCGCGCCACTCGCCGCGAGCAAGGGGCGTACCAGGGCCAGCGCTCCCTTCATCGCGCGCGCCGAGAGCAGCAACTCGGGCACGAAGTACTCTTCGCATTCAAAACGCCGCCCCACTTCGTCCATGGCGGGAATCATGTATTTCGTCACCAACTCGGAGGGGTCGGTGTGCTCCGCCAGCGCCTGTTCGGTGATCGCCACCGCCCGTTTGGCATCGCCATTGACAATGGCCTGCTGCAGTTCGTCGAGTTCCACCATCGCTAAGACCTTCCGTTGAATTCGCGCACCGCGTCCAGCATCGCTACGATATTCTCCACCGGCGTGCCGGCCTGTATGTTGTGGATCGTGTTGAACACGAATCCACCGCCCGGTGCGAACACTTCACAGCGCCGCAGCACCTGCTCCCGCACTTCCGCGGGAGAGCCGAAGGGCAGCGTTTTCTGCGTATCCACGCCGCCACCCCAGAATACCAGCCGTTCGCCATATTTCGCTTTCAGACCTTCCGGCTCCATGCCGGCCGCCGAGCACTGCACCGGGTTCACCAGGTCGAACCCCGCCTCGATGAAGGACGGATAGAAGCGCTCCACCGAACCACAGGAATGTTTGAAACATTTCCAGGTTGTATGGCGATGGATCCATCCGCACACCCGCGCATAGTAGGGCAGCCAAAGCTCCCGGAACGCGGCCACCGAGCAGAAGGACGAAGTCTGCGTTCCGAAATCGGTGCCGCAGAGGAACACCGCGTCGATCGAATTGCCGATGCGCTCGTGAATACGCGCCAGGTTGGCGAGCGCGATCTCACACTGCTTCGAGAAGATCTGGTGAATGTAATCGCGGCGGCTGCGGGTCGAGACGTACCATTCGGTGATGTCGCGGATCCCTCGGGGATCTTTCAGAAAAGGCGCGGGCACCAGGGCGATATCGCCGAACGCGGTGCCTCCGAAGTTGGCGATCACGGCGCGGCCTGTACCGGCCGCCTCGCGCACGTCCGCCGCGAAGGCCGTGAGATCGTCTTCGGTGAGCGGGGTGAACTCCTCCAGGTTGTCGTCCGGATTCAGGTGGTCCTCATCGAAGTGATCCTGCCGGATGATGGCGTCGAAGAAGTAAAAGCCTTGCGGCATGCGGGCGCTGGGCGCGGCGCTCAGATCGCCCTCGGGATAGATGAGGGTATCGCCGTTCGCATCCACGGTGGTGTTGAACTTCTCCGGCACCAGTACCTGGAGGCCGTTCATCACCCACGGCTTCCATTTTTCGGCCGGAAAGCCGAACATGGTTTGCCGCGGGAAAACGCCTTCCACGTCGATCCCCATGGCCTGCTTCAGATCTTCATCCAGCAGGCCCAGCATCTGATACGGCTCGTGA
>Ga0335078_10001690_pt1 | contig 33290 bp, 28 predicted proteins | sample Lox_Sample_32_FD_206711 | JGI IMG/M metagenome (GOLD analysis project Ga0335078, IMG submission 206711) | Soil microbial communities from Loxahatchee National Wildlife Refuge, Florida, United States - Lox_Sample_3.2 | ecosystem: Environmental > Terrestrial > Soil > Wetlands | place: USA...
CAGCCAGTCGTGCGGTCGCCGCGGATGCCGCGTGTACGATCTGCGAGGTGGTGACCTCGCGCGTGAAGATCAGCATCCCGACGTAGGCGACGAGCCCACCGACGCAGCCTCTCACCCAGTCAACCACAGTGAGATCCTTGGTCCCGACTAATGTCAGCACGATTCCCATCGCTCCGGCCGCCGTCACTGCGCTGGCTACCGCCCACACCACCGCCCGGGTCCGAAGGTTGAACCGCCGGCGGCACGCCCACAGTTGCGCAAGCGTGTAAAAGCCGATCGCGATGTCGGCGGCGATCGCGCCGCCAACCACCCCTCGGCGCGGGATGAGGATGACTCCGCCCGCGACTGCGATGGCCAACGTTCCGGCGTAGATCAATAGTCGGCGCCAATACTCGGCGCCGTCGACACCGCGTGTCACTAACGGCGCCAGTCCCACGAAGAACACGAACGGGGCCAGAGCCTTGAGGACCTCGGCCGATTGTGCATAGCGGGTTCCGAGCAGCAATTCCGTGATCGGCCGCGCCCACACGACGACCGGCGCCAGCATGAGGCACTGAAAGGCGATCAGGGCCCGCAGCGTGGCGCTCATCGGTTGCGGAACCCCCTTCGCGAGCCGGGGCGTGATCCGGTTTGCCATCACGCTGCCGACGTAATGGCCGACGCCGGCCAGCGCCGCAGGTGCCATGAAGATGCCGCTCGCGAAGGGACCCGAGTAGGCCGCCAGCAACAGGACGCTGACCGATCGCGTGAGCGCGGGCGACCGATCGGTCGCAAACACCGACGCGACGTGACCATATGCGGCCCCGGCCGGCATGCCTCGCGGGCCCGGCCGGAACGTGAGCCCTCCCGATCGTGCAGCGATCAGGACGACCAATGCCGAGATCACGGCTCCGACCCCGAAGCCGATCGCCCGGCCGAAGGCCGCGCCCGCGGCCCCCGCACCGGCAAGGACGAGCGCGACGCTGGCCGAAACCTCGACCAGGCGCTCGACGGTCTCGAGCCGGACGGCGACGATCGTTCGCCCGAGCGCGGCGGAGATTCCGAGCGCGGTCAGGTAAACCGTTTCCGCAAATGTTGCTGCGGCCGCCGCGCGAAGCGGCCAGGCGAGGCCTTCCAGACCGTACGCCCTGGCGATGACCGATGCCAGCGCCGCGAGCAGCGCGCACATCAGCCCGGTGATGAGGACCCTGATTCTCAGAGTTCTGGCAATACGGGCTTGCAGCTCGCTGCCTGGACCGCTGGGAGCGGCGAAGAGCCCGGGCGGGATCCCGGCGTCGGCGAGAACAGTGATGAGCGTTGCGATGCCGATGGCCAGCGCAAACAGGCCAAACTCCCTCGGTCCGAGCCGGCGAATGAGGAAGATCGTCAAGGAGGCGCTCAGCGCGGCGGACATGAACCGAAGGAGCGAAGACCGTAGAGCGCTCGGGCCGCGCCCGGTTCCTTGTTGACCTCCCTCTGCCCCCTCCGGGCGCCGCTGTCGCTGACTCATACGGCGAGTGGGGCGTCGAGGAGAGCTACGCGGTGCGTCATGCGTTCCGCTCCTCGCCGGCGGCGAGCGGGGGCACTACCGGCCACATCATCACTTCCACGTGCGACAGAGGGAGCGACAATGACAACGGCTCGACGACACTCCGCGACCGCACGGGCCTGTAGGGGCGGGAGTCCTAAAGGGCATGCGGTCACCGGGCAAGGAAGGTATGACGTTCCGGTCACTCAATCCAGGCCGCCGGACCCAACTGCAGTCGTTCGGCGGCGACCCAGTGTAGCGACGGAGATCCATGGCGGTGGCCTCCGGTGTCAGCCCCCGGACGCGAGGACCGTATGCAGGACATGATGACTGGACCTCTGCCGCCGGCCCATGCTGATCGTGATCCCGCTGGGCGTCGGGGAGCCGGGCATCCCATCGCCCGCCGGCAGCGAATGAGCAGCTGAGCCGGGCGTCATGCGTCGTCGCGGGTCAACCCTGCTGGTCCTGCTGCCCCTGTCTCTGCTCCTTCTCGGAGCGGCGGCCGCACAGGCCAGAGCCCAGGGCTTGACGCTCGGGTTCAGCGCCGATTCCGCACTGACGAGCGGAAACGCCGCCGCCCAGAGCATCTGGATACCCCGCGCTGCCGCGGAGGGCGCCGGCATCATCCGCGTTAACGTAATCTGGTCGCAGGTCGCGCCGGCCACCCGACCGGCTGGATTCGTGGCCAGCGATCCGTCGAGCCCCGGCTACAACTGGACGGCGGTCGATGCCGCTGTGCGGACGATCAGCAGCCACGGCCTGCGCGTCCTGCTCAACGTGTGGGGCGCCCCGACATGGGCCGAGGGTCCCGGGATGCCTGGCTCGGCTGGCGCGGGCACGTGGAAGCCCGATCCGTCTCAGTTCGGTGCCTTTGCCACCGCACTGGCGCGCCGGTATGACGGGCACTTCCCCGATCCGCTTGCGCCTGGCGCGTTCCTGCCGCGAGTCACCGATTTCCAGGCCTGGAACGAGCCCAATCTCGACGTGTACCTGACCCCGCAATGGACGCGTGCGGGGGCGCACTACGTGCCGAGCAGCCCGGTCATCTACCGGGGACTGCTGAACGCGTTCTACGCGGCGGTCAAGGGGGTCTCGTCGTTCAACTTCGTGGTCGCCGCCGGGACGGCGCCGTATGGCGATCCGCCGGGCGGCGACCGCATCCCTCCGGTGGAGTTCGACCGCGTGCTGTTTTGCCTTGCCGGCAACGCCAAATTGACCCCGTTGAGCTGCCCGGACCCCCCGCACCTCGATGCGGTCTCACACCACCCGTACGGGATCGAGGGACCCCTCTGGCATGCCCTGAACCCCGACGACGCCGCCGTGCCCGACATCTACAAGATTGCGAACGTGCTGCACGCCGCGGTCCGCGACCATCACGTTCTTCCACGCGGGCCTAAGCAGATCTGGGTGACCGAGATCTCGTGGGACAGCTCGCCCCCCGATCCCCAAGGAGTGCCGATCCAACAGCAGGCGCGCTGGCTCGAGCAGTCGTTCTACGTCCTCTGGAGCCAGGGCGTGAGCACCATTCTGTGGCTGCAGATCGTCGACTCCCCGCCGATTCCCAGCTACGCCACGACCTACCAAGCCGGCCTCTACTACCTGAGCGGCGCCGCCAAGCCGGCGGCCCAGTCATTCCGGTTCCCGTTCGTGACCAAGCGAGTCGACTCAGGTCACGTGTACGCCTGGGGGCGGGCACCGGCGATCGGCTGGGTGTCGATCGAGATCCTCCGCCGCGGCCGCTGGGTGGTGCTGCACCGGCAGAGGGTCGCGACCAACCAGCTGTTCTGGAGCACACTCGCGGTCCGCGGCAACGCAGTGTTCCGCGCGCAGCTGGGTAGTCAGACCAGCCTAGCTTGGACCCAGCGCCGATAGGCCGGTGAGTCGGCGTAGACCCGGCGCCCTGGGTGAGACCGGCGCGTGGTCAGTCTCACGCCTAGTCGTCCGTATGGAACACCAGTGGAATCGGTTATCACCCGATGGGCCAGTCCCTGGGCACGGCTGTCCCGCCGCCTGGATCCAGGTGCGATCAGTGCCTGGTTGCTCGCCGGCGGAATCGTGCTCTACCTCGCGATCGACGGCGGCGGCTACGACATCCTCGTCTCGAGCCAGGTCGGGATCGTGGTGTGGTGGATCGTGCTCGTCGGCGTCGCCTGGGGTCTGCTTCCGGTCAGCCGGCTCAGCGCCGGCGCGCGCGCCGCGCTGGCGCTGTTCGGCGGCTTCGTCATCTGGACCGCGATCGCGTCGACCTGGTCGCTGAGCTCCGAGCGCAGCCTCCAGTCCCTCTCGCGGGTCACCGTCTACCTCGGGATCCTGGTCCTGGGCCTGGGGATCCATCGAGACCGCGAGCGTGCCGTTCACCACACCATCAATGCCCTCGCCACGGCCATCGTCATCGTCGCCGCGCTGGCGGTCGCCTCCCGGCTCTGGCCGGGCTTGTTAGCGGGGACGACCCAGACGTCCTCGTTCCTCCCAGGAGTCGAGAAGCGACTCGCCTGGCCGCTCAACTACTGGAACGCGCTCGCCGCTCTCGTTGCGCTCGGGCTCCCGCTGTTGCTGTCGATCGCCAGTACGGCTCGCACGCTGCGGGTCCAGGCCGCGGCCGCTGCTGCCATTCCCCTCTTGGCCCTGTGCGAGTACCTCACGTTCTCACGCGGCGGCGCCGTCGCCGGCGCCGCCGGGTTGCTGGCATTCTTCGTCCTGGCTCAGGAACGGCTTGCCAAGCTGGCCACCCTGCTCCTGTGTGCGGTCGGCAGCGGGGTTCTGATCGCGGGGGCCGTCCACCGCAGCGCGCTCGAGCTCGGATTCGCCAACCACGCAGCACGAAATGAGGGCGCCACATTGTTTGTCTCGCTCCTGCTCGTGTGCGCCGGCGTCGCGGTCGCCCAGGTCGGAATCGGGCTGGCCGCGCGCCACGGAAGCCCGCCCGCGCTCCCCATCGTTTCGCCGGCTCGGGCCTGGCGGCTTGCGCTCGCTGGGACGATCGTCTGCGTGGCGGTCGCGCTGGCCGCGGACGCTCCGTCTCGGCTCTCGCACGCGTGGAAGGACTTCAAGAATCCGGACGCGGCCGCACTCCACGACTCCTCCATCGAGCGCTTCGGGACAATCAGCTCGAACGGACGCTACGAGATGTGGAAGGTCGCCTTCGACGCGACGGGTCCACATGTTCTTGGCGGCTCGGGCCCCGGCACGTACCAACTACTGTGGCTCCCACGGGCCCCCTATTACAGCTATGTCGAGAATGCGCATTCGCTGTACTTCGAGACGCTGTCAGACGTCGGCATCGTCGGGCTGGCCCTGCTGCTCGGGTTCTTCGCTGTCGTCCTGCGCGTGGCGTTCCGTCTCGTCGCGCGCTCCCGCTACGAGGCTCGCGCGCGTCTGGCTGCCGTTGCCGCCGCGATGGTCGCGTTTCTGGTCTCGGCGGGAACGGACTGGATCTGGCAGGTGCCGGCGCTGCCGGCTGCCGTCCTCCTCCTCATCGCGGCGGTCCTGGCTCCCCGGCGCGACTCGACCTTTGCCGGGACTGCGGCTGTCCGCGTGGCAGCCGCAAGCGGAGCGGTCCTAGCCCTGATCGCCATCGCAGTCCCATTGTCGACCGCAAACGCCGTCCAACAGAGTCAAGTAGCGGCGTCCAGGGGAGATCCAGCAGCGGCGCTCGCCGATGCCCGTACCGCGGCCCGGATCGAGCCGGATGCTGCGTCACCGCAGATCCAGCTGGCGCTCGTGCTCGAGCTCCAGCGCGACTATCGCGCCGCAGTCGTGGCCGCGCGTCGCGCGACGACCGATGAGCCCGACGACTGGAGCGCCTGGCTCGTGCGCTCGCGTCTGGAGGCCGAGTCGGGCCACGCGCGGGCGGCGGTCTCCGCCTACGTGCGTGCCCGCTCGCTCAACCCTCGTTCCCCACTGTTCACGCAATGACCGACGAACCGCAGGCCGGCCGCAGGCTCGGAGCCATCGACCCGGAGCTGGAGGATCGGCTGATCGCGGAGCGCCCGATGCCGGCAGCCGGCTTCCGTGGCGCCTTGGGCCGACACCTGGCGGCGAACGATCCCGGCTGGGGTCCACGGCCGGAGCGGCTCGACTACCTTGTGCGCGGCTACCTCGGGGTCGGCGCGGTGTTGATCGTCCTCGGTCTGAGCGTCGCCACGGGGGTGCTGTAGCGCGATTATTCGGCTCGCTTCCGCTCCTCCGACCGGACACGCATCCTCGGACGCCGATTTCCGGCCTCGAGCAGGCCCCGCAGCCTGCGCAGCGATCGCGACTGGATCTGCTGCACGTTGGCGAGGCTCAGATCCAGCATCGCAGCAATCTCGGGGCCGTTCAGGTCTGCCCCGAACCGTAGCGCCAAGATTTCGCGCTCACGGTCGCCGAGCTGAGCCAGCGCGCTGAGCATTTCGGCCGAGGTCGTCAGCCGCTCCTCGGGCCCCGGAACAGTGGGGCTGGCGCGCTCGCCGATCGGCTCGATCAATGCCGAGCGGTCACGGCGGTGGTAGTCGATGAGCAGGTTGCGAGCGATCGTCAGCAGCCATGTGATCTCAGACGCCTTGCGCGGATCGAACCGGCTCCAGGCCCGCAGCGCGCGCTCGAACGTGCCCTGGGTCAGGTCCTCCGCGGCGTCCCGGTCGCGCAGACGGTAGGCGAGGAAGCCATAGACCCGCCATACATGGTCGTGGTAGACGCGCGCGAAGTCTGTTTGCTCGCGGTTCATGGTTCATTGGCATGGTCAGGCTCCCCCCCGGCCCGGTCTGAACCAGGCTGGAGCCTATCTGGCCGCGCCGCGTCGCGCCGACCAGCGGCCGATGGATGTGTCTTTTTGGTGCAGACGTCGGCCGATTTCTACGCCGTTTCGGCACAGAAGTTTCCGCGCGCCGCTCCATTCTGATACACCTTAGGCGCCGTAGGCTGCGAGGGGCTGCGCCAGAGGGCAAAGGTTTTGGCGAGAGCATGACGAGGTATCGACCTATCATGGGGGGAAGGGCACAACTGACCGTCACGCCGAAGGTCGCGGTTGTCGGCCTCGGCTATTGGGGCCCGAACCTGCTTCGAGTGCTGATCGAGCGCACCGATGTCACGGTGCGCTGGATCTGCGACACGGACGTCGGCCGACTCGGGCGGTTCGGACGCCGGTACCCGAGCGTCCGGCTCACGCGTCATCTCGACGAGGCGCTCGCCGATCCGGCGCTCGACGCCGTGCTGCTCGCCACGCCGGTCTTCACGCACTACGAGCTCGGCCGGCGATGCCTCGAGGCCGACAAACACACGTTCATCGAGAAGCCGCTTGCTCCGTCCACGGCGGAGGCGAGCGAGTTGATCGAGCTCGCCGACGAGCGCGATCGGGTCCTCATGTGCGGCCACACCTTTCTCTACAGCCCGCCGGTGCGGGCGGCCCGAGAGCTGATCCGGAGTGGTGAGCTCGGAGATCTCTACTTCGTCTCCTCCAGCCGTGTCAACCTCGGTCTCCACCAGCGGGACGTCGGCGTGATCTGGGACCTGGGCCCGCACGACTTCTCGATCCTCCTGTACTGGCTCGGCTCGTTGCCGACGATGATCCGGGTCACCGGACGCGACTCGATCGTCCCGGGAATCGCCGACGTGGCGTTCGTGACGATGCAGTTCGAGTCCGGCCTGATCGCCAACGTCGAGCTCAGCTGGCTCGCTCCCAGCAAGCTCCGGCGGACGGTCATCGTCGGCTCGAAGCGGATGGTCGTCTACCAGGACGGCGGCGCCGAGCCGATCAAGATCTACGATCGCGGCGTCGACTACAAAGATCCCGAAACCTTCGGCGAGTACCAGCTCTCGTACCGCAGCGGAGACATCCTCTCGCCACGCCTGTCCACCGAAGAGCCGCTTGGGCTCCTGCTCGGAGACTTCGTCCAGGCGGTGCAAAGCGGTTCGAGATCTGACCATGCGCTCGATCTGGCGCGCGACGTCGTGCGAATGGCCGAGGCCGCGGATGCCTCGCTCCAGGCCGGTGGGGAGCAGGTTGCTCTCGACCGAAACGCGTTAATCCCAGGGCCGGTTTGATGACGACGCTACCAGCCACCGCCGCCGCCGAGTTCGGTGAGTCGTCGTCCGAGACTGCGCGGGTCGTTCGCGGCGGCTACGACCCGGCCGTCCGCCGCCTCCTCTTGCTCGGAGACGCCCTTGCGGTGGTGCTGGCGCTCGCAGTGGCGTTGCTGATTCCGAGCGCGCCCGCGCGGGGGCACCGGTTCGTCTGGGGACTGGTCGCCCTGCCGGTCATGCTCATTCTCTTCAAGCTCTACGGGCTTTACGACCGGGATGTCAAGCGGATCAGCCACTCGACCGTCGATGACCTTCCTTGGCTGTTCCACGCCACTGTGATCGGGGCGCTGATCGTCTGGCTCTTCTCGCGCCTGACCCCGCTGCACCGGTTGGACTTCGCCGAGATCGTTCTGTTCGGCATCGGAGTGATGTTGCTCGTGACGGCCGCCCGTGTAATCGCACGCACATCGGCCCGCCGGGTATTAGGCTGGGAGGCCGCGCTCCTGGTCGGCGGCGGCGATATGGCGCAAGCGCTCGTCAACAAGCTCGCGGCCCACCCGGAGTACCGGCTCCAGGTGATCGGCAGGCTCTCGCGACCTCACACCGATCACGATTCGGCGCGCCCGGATCTGCCGCGGCTCGGCTCCCTCGAGGACCTCGAGGATGTCGCTGCGCTCAGCGGCGCCACCCGAGTCGTCTTCTCCGCTCGCGATGTCGACGAGTCGGAGCTCGAACGAGTGCTCCAGCGTTGTCGTGCCTCATCTCTCAAGGTGTCCGTGCTGCCGGGACTCGCCGACGTACTCGGCCCCGGCGTCGAGATTGACGACGTCGAGGGAGTCACCGTGTTAGGGGTCAATCCGCCGTGGTTGCCACGTTCTTCTCGAGCTATGAAGCGGGCCATGGACATCGCTGTGGCGGCATCCCTCTTGCTGCTTTCGGCGCCCGTGATGGTGGCCTCGGCGATCGTGATCAAGCTGGATTCGAGTGGCCCGATCTTCTTCGCGCAGGAGCGCGTCGGGAAGGGAGGTCGGCGATTCAGGCTGTTCAAGCTCCGCACGATGGTCGTCGACGCAGAAGCGCGGCGCGCCCAGCTACTGGCACAAAGTACGGACCCGGACTGGCTCAAGCTCGAACGGGATCCCCGGGTGACGCGCGTTGGTCGTCGGCTACGCCGCCTGAGTCTCGACGAGTTGCCGCAGCTCTGGAATGTGCTACGTGGCGAGATGAGTATGGTCGGTCCCCGTCCGCTGATCCCGACCGAGGACGATCGCGTTCTCGGTTGGGCACGCGGACGCCTAGACCTGACGCCCGGGATTACGGGGTATTGGCAGGTCCTGGGGCGGACCCGCATTCCGTTCGAGGAGATGGTCAAGCTCGACTATCTGTACGTGATGAACTGGTCTTTGTGGGAGGATGCGCGCTTGATGTTCCGGACGTTGCCCGTCGTCGTAGGAGGGCATGGCGCGAACTGAGAAGCTTCGGCTGGAGCCGAGCCCAATCGCGGCGTGACGCGATTAGGGCCACCGGCTATTGTGAAGCCGACGAGGCACAGCTGGGGAGAGCTTAAATGGCCTCGGGAAGGTGATCCGCCCATGGAGCACGACTCAAGCAATCTCGACCTCATCGGCGCGTTCCGCGTCATACGGCAGCGCGCCCCGGTCATCGCCCTCTGTTGCATTCTCGCGGCCGCCGCCGCCTTCGTGCTGTCCAAGCGACAACAGAGGCAGTACACGGCCGCGGCTCAGATCATGTTCCGCAACTCGCAGCTCGATCAGCAGGCCGCCGGGCTTCAGGTTGTCAGTCAGGTCAACCTCCAGCCGCAGACCGACACCAACCTTACGCTCGCCAAGCTGCCACGGATCGCGACCGAGACCGCTGCTGCGCTAGGCCATGGCCTGACCGGACGCCAGCTGACGAATGCCGTGAGCGTGACGCAGATCGGCGACACACAGCTGGCTCGCATCTCGGCAACCTGGCCGGATCCGACGATCGCCTCCGAGATCGCGAACGAGTATGCCCGCCGCGTGATCGCGGATAGCCAGCAATCTGACGCGAACTATTACAGCAATGCCCTTCAAGCGCTCGATCTGCAATACAACGCTCTTACGCCAGCGCAACAGCAAGGGGTCGAGGGGGCGGATCTGAAGGATCGGACGACCTCATTGCAGATTCTGAGTCAATTGCAATCAGGCGAGGTGCAGTTGGAGCAGGTTGCCACCCCCCCGAGCGGAGCCTCCTCGCCGAGGGTCCGGAGGAACACGATCCTTGGTGCGGGCGTCGGGCTTGTCATCGGCCTGGCCCTCGCGTTCCTCCTACAGCGGCTGGATCGCCGGCTGCGCGAGCCGAGCGACCTCGAGCGAGTCTATGGCGTGCCGCTCCTCGGGGTGATACCCGAAAGCGCGGCGTTGAGGCGCGCTCCCAAGAGCTCTTCGACATTGGCTCCCAGTGAGCCCGAGATATTCGGTCTTCTCCGAGCGCACATCCGATACTTCAATGTCGATCGCGAGTTGCGAGTCATCGTCGTCGTGTCCGCAGCTCCCGGCGACGGGAAAACGACCGTCGCGTCCAACCTTGCAATGGCCGCGGCGACCGTCGGATCGCACGTGCTCTTTATCGAGGCCGACCTCCGGCGGCCCATTGCCGCGAAGGTGTTCGGAACCGACGCCGAACCCGGCCTCTCGGAGGTTCTCTTGGGCGAGGAGACGCTGGAGAGCGTCATGAAGCGGGTGAACTTTGCTTATCGCAATGGTGAGAGCATTGGGCTCGATGTGCTGGTCGCCGGAGGCGTGCTCCCGCCCAATCCGCCTCAGGTTATCGAGAGCAACGCGATGTTCGCCTTGCTCGACGGCGCCAGGCGCGACTATGACTTCGTTGTCATCGACACACCGCCGCTCGTCCTGCTTCCGGATGCATTCCCGTTGCTGCGGCAAGCTGACGGCGTGTTGATCGTGAGCCGACTCGGTCACAATCGCCGTGACGTTGCATCACGTCTACGCGAGACCCTCGACAGCGTGGACGCGCCCGTCGTCGGGGTCGTCGCCAACGGGTATCGCCCGCCGCGCGGCACGTCTGCCTACGGGTACGGTGCGAGCTATCGGTACAACTATTCGCACTACGCGAATGGCGCCAGCCTTAACGTGGCGGGTGAGGAGACTGAGAACGGCACGGCGAACCGCGAGGCGACGCGCAGGCAGGGTTAGCTGCTCGTCAGCGTGCGGGCGCCCTTCGCGTACCGGAGATGGGATGCATATAGGGGTTGTCGTTCCGACTCTCCGCGGCGGCGGAGCACAGTTCGCGGCTGTGCAGTGGCTAAGGGGGCTGGACGCGCTTGGCCATAAGGCGACCGTTTACCTCACTGGAGACCTGCAATTGCCGGTGGAGGTACCAGACCGAATAGTGATCCGGCGGTGCGCTCGTCGATACAAGGCGCGGCTGCCTCTGTGGCTGCGATGGCAAGTGAGACAGGACCGTCCGGACGTCATCCTATCTCTCCTCACATACACCAACGTCGTGAGCATTCTCGCATTGCGATGTGGCAGGAGCCGCGTACCCGTCGCCGTTTCCGAGCGGACGCTTGCGAGCCTGGCCGAGGCCCGGCCTCGAGATCGGCTCGTGCTCTCGTTCGCTCGCCTCCTGTACCGACGTGCCAGCGCGGCAATCGCGATCTCGCACCCCGTCGCCGCGGAGCTGATCTCGCTTTTTCATGTAGACCCGAGACGCGTGTTCGTCGTCCCAAACCCGGTGACCGATGGACCGCGCGAGCAGAACAAGTTGGGCCCTTCAGACAGCGCCCAACTTCATATCGTGAACGTGGGCCGGCACGAGGTCGACAAGGATCCCGGTCTGTTCCTGAAAGTGGTGCAGGCGCTCTCCGAGAAGGGAATAGACGTGCGAGGCACCCTGGTCGGCGACGGAACCCTGCGAGTAGTGCTGGAAGAGCAAGCCCGGGCAGCGGCACTGCCCGTCAGCTTCCTCGGCTGGCGTGACGCATGGTGGAAGGCTGCCAGGGGCGCCGACTGTCTCGTTCTAACGTCTCGCGTGGAAGGATTCGGAAACGTGTTGATCGAGGCCGCAGCTGTCGGCATCCCCGCGGTCGCATCCTCCCGTGCCATCGGTGTCGCCGATGCGATCGTTCCCGGCATCACGGGTGAACTGGTCCTGACCGATGACGCTGAGGCATTTGCCGATGGCGTGCTGCGAGCTGTGGGCAACGGGGACCTCAGAGGAGCCGCCATCGGCGCGTGGCTCGATCACTTCTCGGTCGAACGGAGCACGGAGCTGCTCGTACGCGCGCTCCGCGAGGCGGTCGGATACGAACTGTGTCCCATCCGACGGTCGACGGCGTGCTGATGGCTGCAACCATCTGCGAGTCGTGAGGACAAACAGGTCTGCCAGCCTGTTCCGGGGCGCCGTCGCTCGGGCCTTGCTGGGCACCCTCGTGGGGTATCTCCCCGGATTTCTCTTGCCCTTCGCGATTACTACCAAGATCCACGTCGGACCGCTGACCGACGCGTACGCTTTCGCGCTCGGGATTGCGAACTTCGCCTCAGCCCTGTTCGTGGGTGTGTTACAGACGAATGTCCTGCCGATCCTCCAGCAGCTCAAACGGGTCGGTCGATCCGCCTTCGTCGGCCGGCTGTGGCTTATCGGCAGGCAGGCAACCGTGGCTTCGGTCCTTCTGTACGGAGCGCTCAGCATCGCAGCCGTCGTCTACATCGGAGGCCAGTCACGGTGGACGCTCGCCCAGGAGCGTCTGACCGCCTGGTCATTGTTGCTCCTCGGTGTCTTCGTCGTCGCGTCGGCGATCAACGCAATGCTGTCGGCCGGGCTCAATGCGCTGGACCGGTTTCTCAGCCCAGCTGCGCTGCAGGCCCTGCGCTCGATTGCTCCGCTCATCGTTCTACCCTTTGTTTCCCGGGATCCCACCGGGCTCTTGATCGTCGCTGCAGCCGTCTCTGGCGGAGAGCTCCTGCGGACCGCGATCCTCGTCTGGCAAACCAGCAATGGCACGCGAGTGTTGTCGGCGGTCGCCGAGCGGATGGCGCGCGATCCCGCCGAGCTTGCGTTCTGGCCCGTGGCCGGTCCCACTGCGGTCGCGCTCCTCATAGCAGCGGCGAGCCCGTTGATCGATCGAGGTGTCGCGGCCTCGCTGCCAGCTGGATCGGTCACCCTCATCGACCTGGGAGAACGAGTGTTCCAAGTTCCCCTCACCGTCATCTCGGCATCACTGGTCCTGGTCGCGGGCACCTATTGGGCAGATCTGGGTCGCCGCGACGTCGCCACGCTGAGAAAGCACGTGCGCCAGACGATGATCCGTGGCACGCTGGTAACAGTCGCCATGGCCGTACTGGGCTTGATCGTCGTGGCCGGGACCGTCCTTGCTGCGGGACCCGAATTCGCTGGGGCTCCGACACGGAGCTTGGCGGCCGTCATCGCGCTCTTGCTCGCCGGCTTGCCCGGCGCGTTCGTGATCTCTGCCGGCGCGCGCTTCCTAACCTCTACACGCTCCACATACCTGCTTCCGGGTTTTGCAGTCTGTTCCTTTTCGACTAACCTGGTGTTCGACATCCTCGGAGCCCGCCTGATGGGCGTCGAGGGAATTGCACTCTCCAGCACCGTGTATCGATGCGTCAACGCGGCGCTGTATCTGATCGTCATCCGCCGTCTGCTTGCCAGCAACTTCCATGGTCTGCGTCCCCGACCGAGCCTCGACTACTGACTTCGCGCCTTGATGAATGACTACGCGAGATCACTGGGCGGCCGTGCAGTCTGGCGCGGGAGACTCGATGAGCGGCTGACGACCGCGGGAGCCGCGGTGGTTGCAGCTGCCGCGGGGGCCGCAATTCCGTTTGTCTCCGGGCGCCTCGGAGCTCTTCCGGTGGCGGTGATGATCCTGGCCGCCGGGTACATCGGGTGCCTGTGGGTGATACCGGTGGCAGCGCTCGCACCTGTCGCTTTGGCGACCACGCTTCTTGTTCCTACTCAATCATCGCTCCTGCCGGGTCATCTCCAGAACGTGCCCGTCGGCGTGCTCCCTCTCGGCGTGTGGCTCGTCCGGACTCCCGCTACTCCGAGCAACACCCCGGGTCTCCAGAGGCTGGCGATCGCCGTCACGGGCTGGCTGCTTCTATCCGAGATCTTTGCTCCGTTCCATTCGATCCGTGGGCTCGAATGGCTGGTCGCTGCGTGGATATGTGTAGTGGGTCCACTGCTGCGCGCGCCTGCGGATCTGTCCGGCGGTCGGCTCCGCCGACTCTTTCTGCTGATCACGACCCCCGTCGCCTGCTACGCACTGGTTGAGGCGTTCATCCTTAAGGACAACGTCCTGTTCGCTGTCCTTTACCGCAACACGAGTTGGTGGGCTGGACAGCATGCCGGAGCGTCCTACCGGGCGACGACACTGTTCGGTCATCCACTCGTAAATGGGACCATCTTCGCCGCCGCAGCGGTTCTAGCTGCGGCCGAACTCGTGGAGCGGACAGATCGGCTCTGGCTATCATGCATCCGCTTCGTCATTTTGGTCGGTGCTGTACTTTCCACACACTCGCGAGGTCCCGCCCTGGCCCTGGCGGCTGGCATCGCCTTCGTTATCGCCGCGAGCCCCGGCAAACTCAAGGTGACGGGCCTCCGCCGGATGGTCCTCGCTGGAAGCGCGGTTGCAGCGGGATTGGTTATCGTGCTCGGGCTTCAAGCACGAGACGCCTCATTCGCCGGCCAGGCGAACGTCGCTCAGCGCACCAGCGTCGTCAAGTACGCACGCCAGGCCGCCAGCCGGGTCGAGCCGTTTGGGGCCGGTCCTGGACAGTCGGAGCAATTCCGCGTGCAACAGCACCTTCCAGGTACCTCGACCCCTCTGGAGAACAGCTACGCGGAGACGCTGGTGAGCCTCGGCCCCTTGGGAGCGCTCCTCTTCTGTCTTGCTCTGTGCGTGCCGATCTACCGATCACTGCGGATGTCGGTGATGGTCGGGGAGGCGGGTGCGTTGGCAACAATCCTGGTCGCCATCGGAGGCTTCAACGCCATCGAGGAATTTACGCCCGTGATGGTCATGATTGGGTTGTTCGCCATCAGCCTGCTGTACGAGACCAACAGACATAGGTCCGGTCCGGAGCGTACGACCTAAGCTCGATGGCTACGCTTCCACCATTTTCGACACACCGCGGCAACAAAAAGCGAGAGGCGCTATCGAGCGCCGTCGCCGGCCACCCTGAGCCGTTTGTGGAGGGTTTCGTGCGACAGCAGGTCACGGAAAGGGGGAAGCAGGGCACGAAGATCCTCGACATGGGCTGCGGTCGAGGTGATCTTGTTGCCTGGCTGTGTGAGCAGGGCTGGGACGCCTATGGTGCCGACCTTTGCGATGAGTACATCGAAGCCGGACGAGGATTCATGGACACGGCGGGATACGGTGCCGACCGTCTCCGCACGATCGGTGAAAGCGGCTTGCCCTTTGACTCGAATCAGTTCGATGTCGTTGTGTCGGACCAGGTGCTCGAGCACGTCTCGGTCTTGGATGCCTTCGCGCGCGATGTCTCCCGTGTCACGGCGGACGGGGGCGTAGGCCTGCACATATGTCCCGGTAGATGGTGCATTGTCGAGCCACACCTGAGGATGCCGGTCGTGCACTGGCTGCCCGCTGGAGGTGCTAGGAAGTTCGCCATTGAGTCGTTTCTGCGGATGGGTGTCGGGGCGCCGTATTTTCGGGGATTGCCCGTCGCCGACCGGGCAACGATCTATGACACATTCCTGAGCGAGGACGCCTTCTATCGGACCAATGCCACGATTCGACGGGCGTTCGGACAGCACGGTCTGGTGGGGACCTTCGCTGAGCCGACGAGGGAAAAGCTCCACGCACGGCTGCCGGCCGTTCCCTCGTTTGGGATTGTCATCGTGGGCGCTATCTACATCGCGGTGTGGGCGAGGTACTTCCAGACCGTCAAGCGCCGATAACGCGCTTCTCCGCAAGTAGCAGGAGTTCCGACCCGCATGCGGAGAGGAGCCTGGATCTCGCCAGGCCCGCCTCGATCCGGTACTGAGTCCTGAACGGGAGCCAAGCGCCTCCCGGAATGGAAAGGCCGTACCGTCGTGACCCCTTGGGACTTAGACCGAACCGGGCTAGAAGCGCGATGAGGGAGTCGGTCGACATCACGTTCATCGCTCGGGCTCTCCGCAGGCGAAGCCGAGCGTAGCGGTTCAACAGCCATCCGACCGGTCGTCCGTCGTCCGTGATCTGGACAACGCAAGCCCCCCCGGGACGAAGTGCGTTCGCGACACGCGCGACGGTCGTTTCGGCGGAGGAAACATGCGCGAGGACGCCGATGCACAGAACAACGTCGTAATCCGATCCCAGATGGCATTCGAGCAGGTCGCCCTGCACGAATTCGACACTCGTGCCGGGCGGCGTCAAGGTCCGGGCGCGATCAAGCATCTTCGAGGAGAAATCGACGAGCGTGACGTGGTTGCCCTCAATCGCGAACGGGAGCGAGAGCGATCCATCGCCGCACCCCAGATCGAGGATGCGCCCTCCAGCGACATTCGGCAGCAGCGCACGTACCAGCGCGGCGCGGACAGGAATTAGGGGATTGCGGTGGAGATAAGCACCAGTGTCAAAGAACGCGCGAACAGCTGCTGGATCAGGTCCGGGCATTGACCGAGCACGCGGACGGTATGTCCGTCTCTGTTGCCATGATCGAGCGATGCCACGCCAACTGTCTGGCGAGGCCACTCTCAAAGTCCATCGCAGGCTGAAATCCGAGGGCTCTGCGCGCCCGCGTGATATCCGCCGCCGTGTCGCGCGCATCGCCCTTCTGTCTTTCGATATACCGGACTTGTACCGGCGAATCGAGCAGCTCCTGCAGGACCGCAATGACACTGTTCATCGTCCGAGTTGACCCACCGCCGAGGTTGTAGACGGCCCCGGGCTCGCCGAGTCCGGCAGCGGCAAGGCTGCCGCTGATCACGTCATCGACATAGGTGAAGTCGCGTGTCTGGTTCCCGTCTCCGAAGATCTCAAAGGGGGCACCAATGAGGGCAGAGCTGATGAGCCGGTTGAAGGCCATATCCGGTCTCTGTCGTGGCCCATAGACGGTGAAGTACCGCAGGCAAACTGATGGGACGCGGAAGCTTCGCCAGTAGAGATGGGCAAGATGCTCCACCGCGACCTTGGTAATGCCGTACGGCGAAACGGGACGGAGAGCTACCATCTCGGTTGTCGGCATCGTTTCAGCGTCGCCATACACAGACGATGAGGATGCGATGACGATGCGGTCGACGCTAGTCTCCCGCGCGGCGTGGAGAATGCGCTGTGTCGCGCTGACGTTGCGCTGAAGGTAGAGATCGAAGTCGTCCCAGCTACTACGTACTCCGGGCTGGGCCGCGAGGTGGAACACGATCATGACGTCAGAGAGGATTGAGCGGAGATCGACCTCGAGCAGATCAGCTTCGATCAGTGTGCAGCGTGAGCGGCCCGCTGCCTGCGCCAGGTTGCGCCGCTTGATCGCCGGGTCGTAGTAGTCGGTGAATGCGTCCAGAGCGACGACATCCCAGCCAAGCTGTAAGCACCGGTCGGTCAAGTGGGAACCGACGAATCCTGCGGCGCCGGTAATCAGAGCCGTCTTTGTCACCCGTTTCTCCGTGTTCCGCAGATTGTTGCAAAGCCAGCTCGGGCCCTGGGGGCGGAACCGACGGTGCGGCGGCCAGTCTAGCGCTGTGCATGAGGGCATTGCTCCAGTCGGCTTGACGAGATTGACGTTATCCTTTCGGAGCGCTCGAGCGCAGCGGCCGGAGCTCGGGTTCATGCCGGGCCGGTCCCGGAAGGTGATCGGCTGGCTGGTCGTTGCAGTCGAGAAGGGAACCAGATGCGAGTTCTGATGCTTTCGCCGCATCCAAAGGTCACAGGGCCGTTGCCCAAGCACACCCCCGTTCTTGTCCAAGCGCTTCGAGACGAGGGATGCACCGTCGATACTGTCGGGTGGGGGCGTCACGACGACGAGGATTCCGTGGCGTCACGGATCGCGAGTCGGTTGCGGGACATGAGCAGGATCCGGCGTCTTGTGCTGCGGGGGAAGTACGAGATCGTCGTCGTCAAGACGAGCCACGAGTGGGTTTCGATGGGTCGCGACCTGCCCCTACTGGTCGCGCTTCGGCGAGCGCCTCCCATCCTCGTGCTGCAGTTTCACGGAGGCAGATCCGACAAGCTCGCTGGTCCCGGCTCGCTGATGTTCAAGGGCGCGAGCCGCGCGCTGTTCGAGTTGTGTGACGGGGTGCTCATGCTGTCCTCCGAGGAGGTTGGATACGCCGAGGCCTTCTATCCTCGTGGCACGTTCCGTGTTGTTGACAACCCGTACGTCGTCTCTTCCAAGCTCGCCAACGGGCACTCGTACGGGGCAGCCTATGGGCGCCGGCAATCTGCGTCGTGTCCCTCTGATCGCGTGCCGTCGATCCTCTTCGTCGGGCGATTGATCGAGGAGAAGGGCGTGGTTGACCTTGTCGAAGCGTTCGCGCGCGTCCGAGGCGCGCGCCCATGCCGCCTCGTAGTCGCGGGCAGGGGTCCGGCAGATGCAGAGGTCCGGCAACGGTCGGGTCTCTTGGGGGTCGCCGACGACGTGACGTTGTCAGGTCAGATGTCAACACAGGAGCTCTATGAGCTCTATCGTCAGTCGGACGTCTTCGTCCTGCCGACGTACTGGGCGGAGGGCTTTCCAACCGTGATCACGGAGGCCATGAGCGCAGGGTTGCCCGTGGTCACCACTCGGCATCGCGGGATGGCAGACCACCTGACCGAAGAGGAGAATGCCCTGTTCGTCCCGCCCCGGAAGCCGGTCGACCTTGCCATGGCGATCAATCGGCTGTTGGACGACGGGGCCCTGAGAACGCGTATGGGCAAGGCGAATACGGTCAAGGTCCAGCACTTTGCCCCTCAGGTGGTGGCTCGCCGGTACGTTCAGACTCTCGAAGATATCGCGACGCGAGCCGGGAGACGATGAGCGCACGGCTGCCCGCGCGTGCACGCGAGCTGCTTGACTACTGTCGCTGCGCGCTTGAGTTCGGCTTCGCCCGAAACTGGAGGAGCTACGACCCGTATGATCTCCTGTCCGCCGCTGGGGGCGATTGGCTGAGGTCGCGCTCAACGGTCGCCGCGCGATGCGTCGTCCAGGTCGGTTTGCGGTCGGGCGAGCGTCTCCGCCGCACGGCAGGGATGAGACCCCATGAGGAGGCAAAGGCCATCGCCGACTTCCTGTCCGCGAGTGTCGTGCTTTCGTCTGGCTCCGCTTCGCCGCCACCATATGCGCTGCAGCTCGTGAACCGGTTGGAACAACTGTCGATCTGCCTCCCGAAAGGGCGCGGGTGGGGTCTCTCGTTCCCGTATGCCTCGCGGTTCGTCTCCGTGCCAGCCGGCACGCCGAATGCCTACACGACGATTACCTGCGTGAAGGCGCTCGCTGACGCGTCCCGGTGCATGGGCGATGAGGGCCTCCTCCGCCTCGCGCTTGAGGGCGCTCGGACGATTGACGAAGACCTCGGACTCGTCTGCCGCGGCTCGGCCTCATGGTTCCGCTACTGGCCCGGCGTGGACACGTGCATCGTCAACGTCCAGGCGCTCATTGCCGGTTGCTTCCAGGAATTGGGAACTCTGGCGGATGACGAGGGCCTCCTCATCCGCGCGGCGATGGCTGCCGAGGTGGCGATGACAGCACAGCGAGAAGACGGTAGCTTCCCATATGCCGTAGATAGGCGTGGCGCCTTCGTCGACGCGTTTCACACCGGCTTTGTCCTGGAGGGGCTGGGCCGGTTTCACGCCCAGCGAGCCGACGATGTCGGGGCGCGCGCCGGCATGGCCGTCAGCCGGGGGATGGAGTATCTTCGGGCACACTTGATGGCGGCGGACAGTGCTCCGCGCCGATGCCCGGATGGCCCTGTCGCGCTGGATGGGCAGAACATCGGGCAGCTCGTGCAAACGCTCGCGGTCTGTGGCAAGGAGTCGGACCGTGCTAGTGCACTGGCGGTGTGGGATCTGTGGACAGCGCAGGCTCGTCGTCTCGGGGCGCGCCCGTCCGGATCACGCGCGCGGATGGTGTCGATGCGATGGGACGTGAGCCCGACAGCGTTGGCGGCAGCTCGTCTGGCGGCGGGTCTGGGAGGCCCCCCCTAGGCACCAGAATGTGTGGACTCTGCGGACTGTGGCGATGGGACGGGGCTGTGTCGGCAGCCACCGTTATCGCCATGCGCGATGCGATGGCGCATCGAGGACCCGACGGCGCATCTGGCGTCCTGATGGCATCGGCGGACTCTTGCGCTGTTCCCTTCGGCGCTGACGGTCCGGCCGGGGAGGAGCCAGGGATCCATGACGTAGGACTCGGGCACCGTCGCCTGTCGATCATTGATCTGGAGCTGGGCGGGCAACCAATGGCCACCGAGGACCGGAGGACGTGGCTGGTCTACAACGGGGAGATTTACAACTACCGCGAGCTGCGCGAGCAGCTCAACCGCCGGGGTCATGCGTTCTACACCCAATCGGACACCGAAGTGCTCCTGCGAGCGTATGAGGAGTTCGGGCCCGACTGCCCCCGGCATCTCAACGGCATCTTCGCCTTCGCGGTATGGGATGGGCCGCATCGTCGCCTCTTCATCGCTCGGGACCACTTCGGCGTCAAGCCGCTCTACTACGCCAGCACCCCAAGAGGCTTCGTGTTCGCGTCGGAAATTAAGGCGATGCTGGCTAGCGGACTGGTCTCGCCGGCGCTCGACGTCAATGCGCTGGGCTTGGCGCTCACCTTTCGCTACACCCCCGCACCCTTTACCCTCTTCAGCGGTATACGAAAGCTCGCCCCAGGATCGTCGGTCATCATCGAACGCGACCGCGTATCGGAACCGCGGTTCTTTGCCGAATCGTCGTCGACGGAGCGCAACGGACGAGCCGATGCTCCTTGGGCGCCCACGCTCGCCAGCGCGATGGAGCGCGCAGTCCATCGTCAGATGGTCAGCGATGTTCCCGTGGGGCTCTCGTTGAGCTCCGGGGTGGATTCCTCGACGCTGTTGGCGTTGATGAGCCACGGCTCTGCTGAGCCGATCCGTGCCTTCACGATTGGGTTCGGAGCGGGGTCTGATTACGACGAGGTGCCAGCAGCCGAGCGGGTCGCCGACCGGTACACGGCTCGATTCCAGGCGAGGCAGGTTGGGGATGCCGAGTACGCAGGCTTCATGACCAAGTACATGTGGCACATGGAGGAGCCAGTGGGGAACGAGTCCGCCCCGGCTTACTTCTTTGTGGCAAAAATGGCGCGTGACGCAGGGGTGAAGGTGTTACTGACCGGCCAGGGTCCAGACGAGTTGTTCGCTGGGTACGATCGTCACATAGGTCTTGCGTTAGGGCGGATCCTGCGTGCCGCAGGCACTCCGTGGTTGCGGACAGGAATCAAACGCGCCACGAGGGGGCGAGCGGTCGGAGAGAAGTACAGGCGTCTGCTTGCGAGCGCGACCTCTCCGACGCTGGATCAGCAGCTCCTTGGTGCGTATACTATCTTCTCCCCTGAGGACGCGAAGGAATTACTGCGGCCTGAGGTGTACACGTCCATCGACTGGGGACTTCCGATGGACCACATCCAGACCTGGTTGCGCCGGGCCCCGCCTGGAACGGCACTCGACAAGATGCTCTGGATCGATGCTCGGACCGTGCTGTCCGACAATCTCCTCATGGCGGAGGACAAGATGGCGATGGCAGCCAGCGTCGAGGCGCGCGTACCGTTCCTGGATCTGGAGTTCGCGAACCTCGCAGAATCGGTACCCGCGTCCGCCAAGCTCCGACTTGGACGGCGAAAGCAGGTGTACCGTCAGGCCTGTGCGCAGTGGATCGGAGCCGAGGCGAGTCGACGACGGAAGATCGGCTTCGCGAACCCCATGGCGCAGTGGTTCCGTGGATGCTCGGAGCAATCTATTCTGTCCGAGATTGAGGCTACTGGGTCGTTCGTCCGCGAATACGCAGAGCCGCGCGTTGTCGCTCGGATGATGGCCGAGCATCGCGCAGGATTGCGGGATCACACGCGAAAGCTCTATTTCCTTATTTCGCTTGAGGCGTGGTACAAGGGCTTCTTCTCGTGAGGTGAGGCCGAGGATCGCCGATCGGGTGTCTCGAACGCTAGCGCTCGTGCTTTATTACGCGCTCGCGAGTCACCTGCCCGATCTCGCATTTCCGGGCGGACGCCTTTGGAACGCGTTGCGATGCGCCACCCTGCGACTCGCGCTTCCGAGGTTTGGCGACGAGAACGAGTTGGACGGCCGCGTCTATCTGGGTGACGGAAGTGATGTGTACGTCGGGTCGCGGTGTCAGATCAACCGCGGGTGCCGGCTCAATCGCGTCGTGATCGGTGACCGGGTCATGATAGGTCCGGACGCGCTCGTCCTCGGCAAGCTCCATCGGACTAGCGACCCAGCGGTGCCAATGATCGATCAAGGGGACTTCCAGAGACGACCAACCGTCGTGGAGGATGACGTTTGGATTGGGGCCCGGGCAATCATCATGCCGGGAACGACCATCGGGACAGGCTCCATCGTCGGCGCCGGGGCAGTAGTCACCCATGACGTCAGCCCTGGGACCATCGTCGGGGGAGTTCCGGCGCGGCACATTGGAGACAGAGGCAGGCCGTCCAGACCAGGCGCGGACGGTGAACCAGACCACCGCGACTGAGAACTCCGCTTGTCCATGGCGGCCCGCGCCCCAGCGCTCGCAGGAGAAGGAGCCGAAGCGCTGGTTCTGATCAGGTGTACGGACGGCGCTCAAAGGCTCGAGAGATCCGGCGCCGGCTCGACGTCGGCGGGCGGTTGCATGCAGGGTGAGGTTATGGGCTCGTGCCAATAACCGATAAGCGCGTTCCCCGGTGCGGCGCGAGCCGTCCCGGAACTCGAGCAGCTCGATCAGGGGAGCGCTGACCGCTCGGACGGCTTCGTGGTGTCCGCCCGGAGCTGGGATCGCTTTGGAGGCTCCTATCGAGAGTCGATGCCGGCGAAGCTGTCCAGCTCGCCGCGACGGACCCTTTCGGTAGAGGCCCTCCCATCGGGTGGGTGACCTCGGCCACCCGACGGATGTTCTCGACGCGGCCGGCGTCGGTGAGCGTGAGGACGCGTTCAGGCCGTGGCGGACGCTGTCGCCGTCGAGCAGGGGTGGAGTGGTCGCGGTGGTGCCGTTCGACCTCGACCAGGTTCGCGATCGTCGATTTGCCGGCAGCCGACAGACTGGCAGCCACAGGACCCGTTGCTGCTGGCCCCGGGTTCAGCCATCACCTAACCAGGGTCACGTCGACCTCCTCGCCGAACCGGATCACCACCGCGCAATCGACGGTCGCGGTCCCGGTGACCAGGTTCGTCGCCTACTGCTCGTTCTTCCCGCTCGGCTTCTCGCTTGGGCGAATCGGAACTCGAGCGCTGGCGGACCGAGGGCGCCGGGCGCCCTCACCTCGCCCCGGCCGCGATGGCGCACTCCGAGAAGCGGGAGCGGCTGCGGGGCGCGGACATCGAGATCGTGGACCGGTTCATCCTCGCCTACCGGACCCACGGCCGTCCGGGCTACGTGGCTCGCACCCGGCCGGGTGCAGGAGACGGTCGGTTGGATTCATGATGCCTGCGGCGTCGTTGTGTGAGCGCATCCGTTGGGAAACCTCAGCTCGGATGACGTGATCGACACGCTCATCCGGTTTCCGAGCGTGCGGCTGCGATTGCGTCGAGTGCTTCCACCCGAGCGACATCGAGGAGCAGACGAACCTCCTCGCATCTCAATACTCGCAGTGTGGTCCCCCGAGCACGGGATCGACAGACTCCGCGGTGGTGGACATCGGCTGTTCCACAGCTTCAGAGCGTTTCAACTCTACGGCTGGGCAGCTCGTCTCGGTCCGATCGACACTCGGTATTGCGAGCTCAGGCGCGAGCCGGCACCCGCGGACGGGCGCGCGACCATGTGCCCGCCGCCAGCGTGGCAGCGACGAACGCCTGCTCGATCGCCTCGCTGCGCGCGCGCATCTCGCTCAGCGACCGGGGTGGCGCGGGACGCGGGCCGAGCCGCGACAGCTGCTCGGGTGCAACGAGCCTCCGCAGCTTCCCGGCCCGTTCGAGCCAGGCGTCGACCGCGGGCACGGTACCGGCGAACATCGTCCAGGTGGGAATCCCCATGAGCGCCGCTTCCCGCGTCATCGTGCCGCCGGCGCCGATCATCACGTCGGCGGCGTACATCAACGAGCGCGAATCGATCGCGGCGATCGGGACGATGCAGTTCGGCAATCCGAGTGCGCCGATCGCCTCGATCTGCTCGCGGTGGCGGGTGAGCACGACGCAGGCGATCTCCTTCTGGTCGCAGATCGTCCGCAGGACGCCCTCGAACATCGGATTGGCGGACGCGTGATAGATGGCCCGCGTCGGGGGTGTCCGGACGACGGCGACCGTGGTCGGCCGTGCCTCGATGCCGACCTTCGAGAGGATCCGAGCATCCGGAGCGAAGTCACCGATGTAGAGCTCCTCCTTCAGGCCCGGATACCGGACCACCTTGCGCGGATTGGCGCCTTGCCGCTGGACCGCACGCACCGGGATCACCTCGGGGAGAAGCACTGTGGTCGCGAGCCGGAAGGCGAGGTGGTTGGCCGGCTGGAACTCGAAGTCCATTGCGGTGACAACGGGAATGCGCAGCCGGCGGGCGGCGACGATCTGAGCGTAGGAGTTGTGTGAGAGCGCGACGTCTGGCTTCGCAGTGGCGGCTCGGCGACGCAACATCTCTACACGCTGGGTGAACGTGCCGAGCTTGGCCGTTCGCTTCCGGGGGCTTTCGGCGCCGATGACGTCGATCTCGGGCCAGCGTTCCTGCGCCAGTTCGACGGTCTGCGCGTTATCCCGCGCGGTGATGAACGCGTCGTGTCCGTCGGCAGACAGGTGGCGGACGACCGGCGCGAAGATCAAGGGGTGCGGCGAGTTGGACAAATCGATCCAGACTTTCATGACGTCGGCTACTAGGCCGCAGCCTCCGCGGCGTACGTGTCGCAGATCACGTCCGCCAACCTCTCCGCGGCGCGCCCATCCCAGCCTTCCGGCGCCGGAGGTCGTGGATCAGGAGCGCGCCCCTCGAGCGCGGGCAGGATGTCGGCGATGCGGTCCGGGTTGAGGCCGAGGAGCGTGTTCGTGCCGGCGCGGACGGTGACCGGCCGTTCGGTGTTGTCACGCAGGGTGAAGCACGGCACGCCGAGAAAGGTGGTCTCCTCTTGAACTCCGCCGGAATCGGTGAGAACGGCGCGGGCATCGGCTTCGAGAGACAGGAACTCCAGATACCCAAGCGGATCGACAACCTGCACGCGCGAGTCGAGGGGTAAGCCGACCATCATCTTCCGCGTGCGGGGGTGCGCCGGAAACACAACCGGCATCTCTCGAGCGATCGCATTGAGTTGTCCGAGTACCTCGCGTAGCAACGGACCATCAACCAGCGCCGGGCGATGGAGGGTCACGAGGAGATACCTGCCCGGCTCGAGCCTGTGGCGTGCCGCCGCCTCGATTCCGCGGAAGCGGCTCTCCATCTTCACCAGCGTGTCGATCATCGTGTTGCCGACAAAGTGGATCCGGTCGGCGGGGATTCCCTCGGCGAGGAGGTTGTCGCGGGCCTCGTCGGAGTGGATGAACAGATGATCGCTGAACTCGTCGGCGACGATCCGGTTGATCTCCTCTGGCATCGTACGGTCAAAGCTGCGCAGCCCGGACTCGACGTGCGCGAGCGGAGTCCCGAGCTTCACCGCGACCAGTACGACGGCCAGCGTGGAGTTCACATCGCCCGGCACGATCACGAGATCGGGACGCTCGGACTCGAGCACCGGCTCGATGCGCTCCATCACCCGTGCGGTTTGCACGGCATGGGTGCCCGAACCGACACCGAGAACATGATCGGGAGCCGGAAGTTCGAGCTCCTCGATGAAGGTGTCGGACATCGCCCGGTCATAGTGCTGGCCGGTGTGGACGATCACATGCCGCACCCGGGGTACACGCCGGCGTAGCTCCGCGACCACCGGCGCCATCTTCACGAAATTCGGACGCGCCCCCATTGAATACAGCACGGCCACCGGCGCCGAAGCCTACCGTGTGCTGCGTGTCCGCAGCCCGACGGATCGCGATCGTGACGGGAGCCGGATCGGGCATCGGCCGCGCAGCGACAACGGCTCTTGGAGGCCGACTATCGCGTTGCCCTGGCCAGCCGTCGCGAGGACGCGTTGCGGGACACGCCGGCCGATACCAGGTGGCCGTCAGTCAGTCGGAGGATTTCGAGGCGGTCGAGCCCGCCTTCGACTCGGACTTCGAGTCCGAGCTCTTCGTGCTCGACGACGCGGAGTCCGACGACGAGCTTGAGCTCGACGAGCTGTCGCTCTTGTCGCCCTTCTCGCTGGTGTTCTCGCGGGCGCGCTTGCGCGTGCCGTAATCGGTGTTGTAGAAGCCCGACCCCTTGAAGTGGACCGCGACCGGGTGGAACACGCGCGCTACCGGCGCCTCGCAGGTCTCGCAGATCTCGACCGGGTCGTCGCTCATGCGCTGCATGACCTCGAAGGTGTGCCCCTGTCCGCACCTGTACTCGTAGATCGGCATCGCTTCACTAAGTATAGGCGCTCGTTTTGGCACTCTCAAGCGGAGAGTGCCAAGCCGTTCAGCCGCTCGGTGTCGCGGGCGTCTGCTCGGCTATCGGCTGGCCAGCGGCCGCGGCCTGGCTCTTGATTGACGAGACCGTGCTGTCAAGCCCGGCCACGTCAGCGGGGGTCGCCCCGCCCGATTTGACGCTGCCCGCGAGCCCGTGCAGCTTGTTTTGCAGGTCGGTGATCGGCGCGACGAGATGCGACAACGTCGGATCGGCCTGGGCGTCGGCGAGCGCGAGCTTCAGCTCGTGGTAGACGAACGCGGCCGCGAGCGCGGCCTTCACCGTCGTGAACTTGTGCTCGAGCGGGTGGCTGAGGTCTCCGGCCTTCGCCGGCTTGTAGATCCAGCGGTGGAACGACCCAAACGCGAGCCCGGCGTGCAGCACGAACTTAGTCTTCGCGAGGTGCGTCGTCGTCGTGGTGGAAGCGCTCGCCGTGGTCGCAGCAGCCGAGCTCGAGGACGATGACTTCGAACTGCCGCACGCGGTCATCGCGAGCGCGAGCACGCACACGACCGCGACGAGGCTGACCGGGTACCTCATCGCCGTCCACGCTACTCCGATCCGGCGGCGCCGGCAATCGTGCCGGCCGGTCTCTTCGGCGTGCGGCTAGCATGCTGCGCTCAATGCCGACTGACGCCGTCACGATGGACAAGATCGTCTCGCTGTGCAAGCGGCGCGGCTTCGTGTTCCCGAGCAGCGAGATTTACGGCGGCCTCGGGTCGAGCTACGACTACGGCCACTACGGGGTCCTGCTCAAGAACAACGTCAAGAACCAGTGGTGGAAGGCGATGCTCCAGGAGCGCGACGACGTGGTGGCGCTGGATTCGGCGATCATCCAGCACCCGCGGACGTGGGAGGCGAGCGGGCACCTGGCCGGCTTCACCGACCCGTTGGTCGATTGCCGCACGTGCAAGCTGCGCTTCCGGGCCGACAAGCTCGAGGACGCTCAGTGCGGGCGCAAGCCCTCGAAGCATCCCGGCGAGACCCCGGACTGCGACCTGACCGAGGCACGCGACTTCAACCTGATGTTCGAGACGACCGTAGGCCCGGTCAAGGAGGAGGGGTCGACCGTCTACCTGCGCCCGGAGACCGCCCAGGGGATCTTCCTGAACTTCAAGAACTACATGCAGTTCGCGCGCAAGAAGCCACCGTTCGGGATCGCTCAGATCGGCAAGAGCTTCCGCAACGAGATCACGACCGGCAACTTCATCTTCCGCACGCGCGAGTTCGAGCAGATGGAGATGGAGTTCTTCGTGCCTCCGGACGAGGCCCAGAGCTGGCACCAGCACTGGCTCGCCGAGCGGATCAGCTGGTGGACCTCGCTCGGACTGCGCCCCGACCACCTGCGACTGCGCCCCCACACCGCCGATGAGCTCTCGCACTACTCGAGCGCGACCAGCGACGTCGAGTACCTGTTCCCGATCGGCTGGTCAGAGCTCGAGGGGATCGCCAACCGCGGCAACTTCGACCTCACCCAGCACGCCACCTTCTCGGGGCAGAAGCTCGAGTACGTCGACACCGCGACCGGCGAGCGCTACGTGCCGCACGTGATCGAGCCCGCGGCCGGCGTCGACCGGGCGCTGCTCGCGTTCCTCGTCGACGCCTATGACGAGGACGAGATCGAGGGCGAGCAGCGGACGGTCCTGCGGCTGCACCCGATCCTCGCGCCGGTCAAGGTGGCAGTGCTGCCACTGGTGCGCAAGGACGGCCAGCCCGAGCTGGCCACCGAGGTCTATCGCGAGCTCCGCGACCATGTGCAGGCCGAGTACGACGAAGGCGGCGCGATCGGCCGCCGGTACCGCCGCCAGGACGAGATCGGCACCCCGTGGGCGGTGACGATCGACCACCAGTCGCTCCAGGACCGAACGGTCACGCTGCGCGACCGCGACAGCCTCGCGCAGGTGCGGGTGCCGATCGGCGAGCTCGTCGACGTGATCCGGGGGCGGCTCGGCGAGTTGTGGCGCTCGCCGAAGCTGGACGGGTAGCCCGGCCGACGGCCATTGGTGGCGCGCTCCGGGTGCGGCGCTCGGAGGCGCCCGGGTGGCAAACTACACAGGCGAAGGATGACGCCGTTGATCGCCGCCGACCAGATCTCGTACACCGACCTGTACGCCCGCTGGGAGCAGGGCAACTGGAGCGCCACCAAGCTGGATTTCACGCGAGATCGCGAGCAGTGGAGGCGCGAGTTCACCGACGTGGACCGTCGCAGCGCGCTGTGGACGTACTCGCTGTTCTTCCACGGCGAGGACTCGGTCGCCGACAACCTGTCGCCGTTCATCGACGCCGCCCCGCGCGAGGAGCAGAAGTACTTCCTCGCCACCCAGCAGGTCGACGAGGCGCGCCACGCGGTCCTGTTCGCTCGCTTCATGCGCGAGGTGGCGGGAGCGGGCGCCTCCGTCGGCTCGGCTCTCGCCGAAACCCGGCCCCGGTTGACGTGGGGCTTTCGCAAGGTGTTCGAGCGCCTCGACCGGATGGCCGACGAGCTCCGCCGCGACCGCTCGCGGCCGAGGCTTGCCCAGGCCATCACGCTGTATCACCTCGTGATCGAGGCATCGCTGGCGCAGCCCGGGCAGCACTTCATCGAGGAGGGGCTCCGCCGCCGCGATCTGCTGCCCGGGTTCCGCGAGGGGATCGGCAACGTCGCCCGCGACGAGCAGCGCCACATCGCGTTCGGGGTCAAGATGATCGCCGACCTGGTTCGCGAGGACCCCGAGTGCGAGCCGGCGATCGCCGAGCTGCTGCGCGAGGTCCTGTCGTTCACGGTGGCGGTGTTCGTCCCGCCGGGCTGGGACGAGCGGTACGTCACGAGCTTCGGCTTCACGCTCGAGGACATCTACACGCAGGGCGCGGAGGCGATGGAGGGCCGGCTTCGCGCCGCCGGCCTCGATCCTTTGACGATGCGCTTGGGGCTGCCGTTCGACCAGCCGCCGGTCGCACGAGCACGTCGCGGCCTGGCGCTGCTGCGCGCCGGCTATCTCGGCGAACCGAACGGCGGCGTCGAGCCCGATCCTGAGGCCACCGCGATGCTGTTCGACGGACTGCGCCGGCAGATCGACCCATCGGTCGCGCCCGGCGCGACGATCCAGTGGGACTTCAGCGACGCCGAGCCGTGGCATCTGCGAATCGCCCGCGCCGATGCTCCGACCGCGGTGTCGCCGGGCCGCGTCGAGGATCCCGATCTCACTTTCCACTGCCGGTTCGGGGACTGGGTCGACATCGCGGCCGGCCGGAACGAGCCGTGGCGCGCGCTTTTGCACGGGAAGGTGCGCCCCACCGGAAAGCTGCGGATGCTGATCCGGGCACCGAAGCTGTTCGGTTAGAGTGAGATCGTGAGCACGAGCGGGGCGGAGCTGGCGGCGGCGTAGCTCGCGGTCGCCGGCGTCTGGGCGATCACGACGTACCGGCCCGAACCGTGCCATTTGAGCCGGGCGTGGAACTGACCGTCGACGGCTGGGAGTCGTTTGCTCGTGATTTCATGCCGGCGCCCGCGGACGAGCTTGTACAGAACGACCGTGACGGGATGGACGACAGGCGACACGGTGCCACTCACCACGAGGGGCGCTTCTGAAACGAGCGTCAGCGTCAGGACCGGGGCCACCGCGATCGCCACGACGTCCGACACCGCCGCCGGCGCCGGGCGATGGAGCGCGCGAAGCAGGACGTTGGCGGCGGGCGTGAGCGTGAAGCTCCACGCCCCGTCGGCGTCCGTCGTGAGCGTGGCGATCGCCTGCTCGGCGTGAGGGGTGATCTGCTGGAGCTCGATCGACGCGCCGGTGAGCGGGGCGCCGCTGGCGAGATCGGTCAGGCGGCCGGTGATCGGGACCGCGGTGCCTGGGCTGACGGGTGTGGCCGTCGCCGCAATCGCGACCCGCGCCGGCGAGCCGACGAGCTGCGCCACCTGCGGTCGCAGCGACGCGAGCCGGGCGTAGAAGGCGTTGCCAGGGCAGTCCGTCAGGTCGCCGTCGCGGTGGCCGGCGATGCGCGGCAGCGACACGTGTGCGCCGGGCGCAAACGGCGTGTAGAACGCGTCGTCCTCGGCCACCTCGACGGTCACACGGCCGACCACGGGGATGCCGTGGAGCGACAGCTTCCACGCCAGCAGGCGCTCGAGCGCGCCGAGCGCCGCCGGCGAGGGGACGACTTCCGCGTACGTGCCCAGCACGACCATCCCCGTCGACTCCTCGTTATAGCCGCCCGCATGCGCGCCGACGATCGGCAGGTCGATCCCGCCGGCGCGCGCCTCCCAGATCCGGCCGAACGCGTCGACGGCGAAGTTGTAGGCGATGTCAAAGTAGTCGCGGACGTAGCGGTGGTAGTCGAAGATCGACAGCAGGATCGAGGGCACGTCGCCGGCGCTGTAGCCGTTGGGCGTCACGCTGTGGTGGACGAACGCGAGCTTGACCGTCCCGTACAGCGGGATGTGTCCGGGCGGCGCGTGCCCCCGCGCCCATGCCGACCGGGCGATGATCGGCGGCTGGCCGGGGCCGGCGTCGAGCACCGGCTGGGCCAGCGGAAGCGCCTGGGCCGCGTGCGCCGTCGTCGCGGTTGCCGGCGGGGTGGGGCGCGGGGCGACGAAGTGCAGCCGCACGCCGCGGACTGTCGCGGGGCTGCGCAGCTGGACGTAGTCGGCCGGCCCGCTCCAGATCGGTTCGCCGAGCACCCCCGGTCGCCGGGGCGGCCGATCGGGACCGTGACCGAGCACCGACGCGAGCACCCAAGGGCTCCAGGCGCCGGCGAGTGTGCTCGTTCGAAGCTCGATCCTCGCGTGCGCCGGCGCAACCCACTCCACGCCGACGAGCGCGAATCGCGCAGGCGCGGCGATCGGTGTGGACTCGCGCGCGAGCGTCCCGATCCATTGGCTGAAGATGCCGGCGGGGGCGGCGCCGGTCGGACGGACGCGCGCGGCGGACGCTCCGCCCGGACCGATGAGCGAGGCGGCACCGGCGGTGGCCGCACCGCGCAGGACCGCCCGGCGCGTGAGCATCGGATGGCCGGCGGCGCCTGACGGCGGCGCCTCAGCGCGCGCTCCGTCCCCACCGCTCATCGCTGCGGTATCGGCCTCCTCGGCGGGCGGGTAGGCGTCGGCAGCCTCGACCGCGGAGGCCGGACACGGCGGCGGCGCTGCGCCCCGAGCGCGAGGCTCGCGCCCCACACGAGCACGACCACGAGCGCCACAATCGCGATCATCGCCACACCCGGCACGACGATCAGAACGAGAATCGTCAGCGCCACGGCGATCGCCACGCCGGCCAGGAGCGGGTTACGTCTCACAACGGGATCCTCCGGTACACCGCGCATCGCAGATGGCGAAGCACGGCGAACACATAGCGTACGGCTCCCGCCACCCAACGGTGTGGCCACCGTGGTTCAGCGCCCGCGTCGTCGACTTTGCGACCAGCTCGGGAGTGGTCGCAAACGACGCCGGCTTGAGTCCCGGGGTCCGCGGGCGCACGACCAGGACGCGGACGCCGCTCCCGGCGCCCGGGCGAGAGCCGACCGGGTCGAGCCAGGCCACGCGACACGGGCCGCCCGGCTGCCGGAGCACCGACAGCGCGTGATCGAGAACGCGAAGCCGGCCGGTGTCCACCGGCAGGAACGGGCTGCTCACCGGCGCCGGCCGGCTGCGCCGACAGGATCGCTCCGGTCAGCCCCACTCCGCCGAGCGTGGGCTCGAACAGCCCATCGCTTGCTCCCGGACGGAGCTCGACCACCTCGCCGCTCGGAGGTGAGCAGCGCGAGCGAGGAGACGTGGCTGCCGAACGTGCCGGCGGCGCCGTGGTCCTGCCGTGGATGTCGATCGCGGTCGCGCCACCGACCGGCACGTGCTGCGTGCCGGGAACGACCGGGACCATCCACCCGTGCGGCACCAGCGGTTCGGGCAGCTCGCCGATGGTGACGTCGGCGCCCGCGGTGACGGTTCCGTGACCGGATCGAGCTCGAATCCCCCGAGACCGGTGAGCTCGAGCGCGAGATCGCGCTCGAGCTGGGCGGCGTCGCCGTAGCTGCGACTCATGTCCCGGGCGATCACGCCCGCCCACGCGGTCGGGTCGGCCGGCGCGCGCGCTGAACAGCTCGAGCGCGGTGCCCACCTGTTCGGCGCGGTCCGGGCGGAGCACCCAGCCCGCGCTGCCGGGGCCGCCGCCCCACCCCTGGAGCGTGACGGGCGGGGTGTCGGCGCGTCGCGCTCGAGGCGAGCGAGTGTGGACTCAAGCGCCGGCATGGACACTCAGCGCGAACAGGACGAGCCACACGATCCGGCGACCTGGCGCCACCGCTCGGTCAGCAGCATCTCCTCCGGTTCCTCTCCCCCGCCGGACTTGGCCAGCGAGCCGTAGCGCGGCAGCAAACCGTGAACGGGATGAGCGTGAGCGGACGCCACGGGACGTCATCGATGTCGGGCAGGTTGAACGCCCACACCCGAGTAGGTGAAGGTCGCCACGCACGTCGTTGATCGCGTAGATGCCGGACGCGAGCAGGCAGAAAGCGATCTTGGATATATGGCGGTCCGCGATCGGGATCGATCGCCACGGCAACCTGATCTCTGCCGCCGCGCCGGATCAGACGGTGGCGTCGCTCGCGCAGATCCTGTTGCACGCGGGGGCGGTCCGCGCGATGGAGCCCGCCATCAACTCCCACTAGCCGGGCTACATCACGTACCGGTTCCCCGGCGCCAAGCAGCCCTCGAACCTGCTGGCTGACATCGTCCGCTCACCGTTCCGCTACCTGACACCCGACGACCGCGACTTCTTCGCCGTGTACGTGCGCTGAGCCCGGATGCGGACGCTGCCAGTGACGACCGCGATCCTCGTGATCGGGCTGCACGGGTGCGCCCGCGTCAGCAGCGAGCCGCGAGCGGCCGGCCCGTTTGCGCTCGGCGCGTTTGCGGTCGGCGAGCGGACGATCACGCTCGTCGACACGAGCCGTGCGGTCCGCTTCCCGGGGAGGCCGCCGGAGCCGCGGACGCTCGCGACCGTGATCCGCTACTCGGCGCTAGGGACCAAGCTCAGGCGTCAACCTCCGGAACGCTCCGCCGGCGCGGGCGTCGGGCCGGTTTCCGCTCGCGATCTTCGGCCACGGCCCGAGCGCTCGCGGTCGCCTAGGACCGCTACTTCCTCGACCGCCGGGTACGCGCCGCGGTGATCA
>Ga0335078_10001691_pt1 | contig 33288 bp, 26 predicted proteins | sample Lox_Sample_32_FD_206711 | JGI IMG/M metagenome (GOLD analysis project Ga0335078, IMG submission 206711) | Soil microbial communities from Loxahatchee National Wildlife Refuge, Florida, United States - Lox_Sample_3.2 | ecosystem: Environmental > Terrestrial > Soil > Wetlands | place: USA...
CGCTAACGGGCGCGCGGCAGATCGGCCGCGTCGAGCGCGCACACAAGCTGGATAGCCTGGTGACAAGCGTGCACCACGGTTCCACCACCCCGCCCAGAGGATGAGCGTTGGGCAGCACCGTGAACGTGGCAGGACCGGTTGACTTCGACACCTACGGCCCCTACGGCGCGTACCGCCGCGAAGCGGGGACGCCAGTTCGCCGACATCCGGCTGTGGGTGACGCTCGCCAGGTTCGACCTCGTCTACGTGACTCATTTCAAGACCAACCTGCGGCGCCTGGTCGATTACCCCAGCCTGTGGGCGTACACGCGTGGCTTGTACCAGCTGCCGCCGCTTCGGGAAACGACCGACTTCGACCACATCAAGCGGCACTATTTCGTGACGCACCCGCGGCTAAATCCCGCGCGTATCGTGCCCATCGGCCCGGAGCTTGACTGGAAGGCCCCGCACGGTCGCCGCGGGCTGTCACCAACCGAAGACGCGTAGCGCATAGGCCGGATACTGGGCCAGGGCCCATGCGAGCGGCACGAGCACGATTGAAGCCATCACCACAGGGCCGCGGCTCGTCCGCCACAAGGCAGTGCTGACCCTCACCCCGGCGTGGGCAGCGGCTTCCGATGCGTGCAGGACAGGTACCGCCACCGATACGAGCGCGTACATGGCCCCGCCCAAAAGGCTGAGAAAGACGTATCCCGCGGCGTTGTTAGTCGCCTCGCCCACGAGCGCGGCCGCGGACGACGCGACACTGATCGCAACGTAAGGGACAATGAGCCGGATCGGCAGGCGCTCCAAGCCACCTGCCGCTTTCGGCGTCACCTTGAACGTGACCGCCCGGGGCAGCAGGCGCTGCTTGGCCGCCGCCCAGATCCCCAACGCATTGAAGGGCCATCGGGTGAGGGTGTACAGCCAGCTCTCCCAGCTCAGAATTGGCGCATTCCGCGGTCGCAGCAAGCCGCGGCGCCGGAGCAGAAGGGTGATCAGCACCAGCCAGATCGAGATCGACCACCAGCGCAGCAAAAAGGCCACGTAGTTGACGTTGATCCACGGCCGTCCGGTCACTGCCGCAGTGAGTGCGAGGGCAAGCCCGCCGAGAGTAGTAGTGACGAGCAGCACGTAATACAACAATGCGTAGAGGAAGCGGAACCGCAGCCGCCAGGGAAGCCGGCAGAGATTGCGCGGCACCAGCCCCAGCAGGACCGTGGTCAGGCTCCGCGCCCACTGGAACTCCTGGACCAGCATCGCCGAGAATGTATTGGGCCCATCGCCGCGCGCCTTAGCATTGATGGCGAACGAACCGTGCCAGCCGGCCGCGTTCAGCAGGAAGCTCGTGGAGAAGTCCTCGGCTAGTTCTGGGCCGATGCCACCGATGTCCCGCAGGGCCTGCGTCCGGACAGCGTAATGCGAACCTATGCAGAGCGGACCCCATCCAGCACTGTGACCTAGCTGGAGTGGCCCATGGAAACTCGCCTCCCGGTGCAGACGGCCCCGCGCTGACCACGAGCCGTCGGCGTTAGCGTCACACACGCTGGGCGCCGCGACGTAGCCGACCGCTGGATCGGAGAACGGGCGTACCATTTCGGCCAGGTAGGTCGGCACGGGGCGGTGATCGCAGTCGAGCTGGGCGACGACGTCGTAGTAGCGGTACCCCCAGTGGTCGTAGAAGTAGGCGAGATTCCCCTCCTTGCAGCGGGTTCGCCGCGGCCAGGCGTCGCGGTGGTAGATCTCCACACCGTGACGGGTGGCAATCCCGACCTCATGGGCGGCGCACCAGTCGAAGATCTCCGCGGACGGCTGCTCGTCGCACAACCACACGTGGTAAGGGAGCGGGAAATCCTGGGCCAGCATCGCGGACAGCGTGGACCTGGCCATGTCCCAGGGCTCGGACGGCGCCCGCGTCACGACAAAGGCGACCCGGAGCGAGGGCACGGGAACCGACGGGCGGACGTTTCGCAGCCGATTGGCGCTCAGAACGAAGAAAACCGGATAACACAGGACGTACAGCAGGACCGCACTGTTGGCCACCAGGCCCGTGACACCGACGCGGTGAACCGGTTCCAGCCACCACCCCCAGAAGGCGGCCAGGCAGACCGCCCAGCCAGTCGTCAGACCGGCGACGGCCAGCCGGTCAAACGTGCCCAGGATGGGCGTGAACGACCTGTCGCGCAAGCGGCGTCGCACCGGTATCGGGGCGAGCACGGGGCCGCTCCGCGTGATCTTCCGAACATTCCCGGCGGATAGCCGGTGGATGTCCATCGCGACAGCCCCCAGCGTCCGGTCGAGCGACGCGCCCCCGGCCAGCTGACGGTGCGGTCGGCTAGTGATCACTCGTTCTCCTCGGCTCATTGGGCCGCGCGGTGTGCGTGCGTTTACTACGTGAGGGCCGTGGTGTTTCAAGGACCGTTGCGTTTCAAGGACCGTGGTGTTTCAGCTGTATGCGCGGCCGAGAGTGCGCACGGTCCAGCCAGCAGCGCGCCACGTCTGCGCATCGAGCGCGTTGCGGCCATCAAGAAGCCGGGGTTGCCGGACGAACCCCGCCAGTACGCTCGGGTCCAGCTCGCGGTAGTCGCGCCACTCGGTCAGGTGCAACACCAAGTCCGCGCGTTCGCAGGCCTTCTCCACGTCCGGTGCGTACTCGAGCGTCGGGAACAGCGCGCGCGCGTTGTCCATCGCGGCAGGGTCGTGCACACGGATCTGGGCGCCGTGCAGCTGCAGGGTGGCGGCCACATTCAGGGCCGGAGAATCCCGGACGTCGTCGCTGTCCGGCTTGAACGCAGCGCCAAGGACCGCGATGTTGCGACCGAGGAACGTCCCACCGGCCAGTTCCCGCGCCACGTCCACGGCGCGCTGCCGGCGCCGCGTGTTGATCTCGTCAATATGGTGCAAGAAGCTCAGCGCCTCACCGACGCCCAGCTCCCCGGCCCGGGCGATGAACGCCCGGATGTCCTTCGGCAGGCAACCGCCGCCAAACCCGACACCGGCCGACAGGAACCGGCGCCCAATCCGTGGGTCGCAACCGATCGCATCGGCCAGCGTCGTCACATCACCGCCCGCAGCGTCGCACACGTCGGCCATCGCGTTGATGAACGAGATCTTGGTCGCGAGGAATGCGTTGGCCGCGACCTTGACGAGTTCCGCCGTGGCGAGGTTGGTCGAGATCCATGGGGTGCGGCTCGTGTCGAGGATCGGTGCGTAAACCTCGCGTAGCACGGTGTCGGCGTGTTTGGAGGTGACCCCGACGACCAGCCGGTCGGGGTGCAGGGTGTCCTGCACGGCGAAGCCCTCACGGAGGAACTCGGGGTTCCAGGCCAGCTCGGCCGCCGCACCGGCGGGAGCGAGCACGCGGATCCGCTCGACGAGCCGGTCGGCGGTGCCGACGGGGACGGTGGACTTGCCGACGACGAGCGCGCCAGCCCGCAGCTGCGGCGCCAGCCCGTCGACAACGGCGTCGACGTAACGCAGATCCGCGGCGTTGGAGCCTGGCTCTTGCGGCGTGCCGACGCAGACGAAGTGCACGTCACCGAACGCGGCTGCCGCGGCGAGCGATGTGCAGAACCGCAAGCGGCCGGTTTCGACGTTGCGGGTCAGGACGGCGCCGAGCCCGGGCTCATGGAATGGCGGCCGGCCGGCGGCCAGGGCCTCGATTTTGGCCGCGTCGACGTCGACGCCAAGCACTTCGTGGCCGATGTCGGCCATGCAGGCCGCGTGCACCGCACCGAGGTATCCGGTGCCAATGACGGTGATTCGCATAATGATCTGTCCTCACAAATAGTCGCGCGGGGGCGGCGAACGTCAGATCCCGTAGCCGGTCGGGTTCAGTTCCTGGAAGCGCCAAGCGTCCGCGCACATGGCGGCGAGGTCGCGGGTAGCCCGCCAGCCCCACGCCGCCTTGACGCGCCCCGGATCAGCGACGAGACAGGCCACATCCCCGGGCCTCCGCTCCGCCAGCCGGTGTGCCAGCGGGATGCCGCACGCCTCGCCGAACGCGGCGAGGAGCCCGAGCACCGAGACGCCTTTTCCCGAGCCGAGGTTGAAAACGCGCATGCCGGTCGCGTCCGCGAGGTGCTCAAGGGCAAGGCAATGCCCTTCGGCAACGTCGACGACGTGGACATAGTCACGAATGCAGGTCCCATCGGGCGTCGGGTAGTCGGACCCGAATATGGCGACCTCGTCCAGGCGGCCGATGGCGACCTGCGCCAGCTGAGGCATCACGTTGCTCGGCACACCCTTGGGGTCCTCGCCTAGCTCGCCGGTCGGATGGGCTCCGGCGGGGTTGAAGTAGCGCAACGCGACCACGCTCAGCTCGCTATAACGGGCGCACGCATCGGCCATTATCTGCTCGCAGATCCATTTCGAGCGCGCGTAGGGATTCGCCGGGTTGGCCGCCATGTCCTCACCCAGCATGCGCGAGTCGTTTTTGCCATATATCGAGCACGAGGACGAGAAGACCAACTGATGTACACCATGCGCCTCCATCGACCGCAACAACACGGCGGTGCCACCGACGTTGACGTCGTAGTACGTGAGCGGAATCTCCATGGACTCCCCGACCGCCTTCTTCCCGGCGAAATGAATTACTGCGCCTATCGAATGACCGTCGAATACCTCACCGAGAGAGTCACGGTCACGGATGTCTACCTCGTATGCCCGCAGCGGCCGGCCGGCGAGCTTCTGCACCCTGTCAAGGGCGCGAGGTGAGCTGTTGGAGTAATTGTCGGCGACCACAACCTCGTAGCCGCGGTCGAGCAGCTCGAGGCACGTGTGACTACCAACGAAACCGGCGCCCCCGGTTACCAGGACCGTCGACCCCTCAGTCATTGAAGACCCCCTTTCCCTGCGGCGGCCTGAATCAGGCGCTTCAGGAGTACTCGCGTTATTCTTTGGACGGCTCTACGTGCCGCCGTATATCAACCAGACGCCGACGTTTGCGCAACAATCCCGCGAACCGGCTGCCGGTCGACTAGCCACCGCTCAGGGCGGCGGCAGCAATGCGGGTGCTTTCGACCCGGGACTTGAAGAAATCCACGGTCCGTTTTAGGCCATCCTCGGTGTCCACCACCGGGCGCCAGCCGAGTTGCTCCCAGGCGAGAGTGATGTTGGGCTTGCGCCGGGCTGGGTCGTCGGTGGGCAGCGGGTGGTACTCCAGGTTCGAAGGCGACCCGGTTATCTTCAAGATAAGTTCGGCGAGCTCCCCGACCGTGCGCTCTTCCGGGTTTCCAATGTTGATCGGTCCTGCCTCCGTGGAGTCGATCATCGCGATGATGCCGCACACGAGATCGTCCACGTAGCAGAAACTGCGGGTTTGAGTGCCGTCACCGTAAATTGTCAGCGGCTCCGCGTTGAGCGCCTGGGCGATGAAGCTGGAGACTACGCGGCCGTCGTCCGGGCGCATCCGGGGGCCGTAGGTATTGAAGATCCTAAAGATTCCGGTGTTGAGATTATGGTGGCGGCGGTACGCCATCGTCACCGCTTCGGCGTATCGCTTAGCCTCGTCATAAACACTGCGCGGGCCGATGGGATTGACGTTTCCCCAGTAACTCTCATGCTGGGGATGCTCCACCGGATCGCCGTAGACCTCGCTGGTGGACGCCAGCACGAAACGGGCCCGCGAGCGCACCGCGAGACGCAGCGCGTTCTCGGTGCCCCGGCTTCCGACGGCGAGCGTGTCGAGGGGACGCCGCAGGTAGTCCGGGGGCGAGGCAGGGCTCGCGAGGTGCGCGACGACATCGACAGACCCCGGCAGATCCAGCCCGGCACAGACATCGGCCTCGACGAAGCGGAATCGCCGGTGGCCCATAAGGTCGGCGATGTTGTCCAGCTTTCCGCTCGACAGATTGTCTACGCAGATGACGACGTCGCCGCGCCGGATGAGTGCGTCACATAGGTGTGAGCCAAGAAAGCCCGACCCCCCGGTCACGACGATGTGCATCGCTCTCCCCCTAAGCGATCCTTGGCCGCGAGTGCTCCAGCCGGAGTTCAGTATTAGCGACAATCCGGAGTTCAGTATTAGCCGACGATCACGGGAGCCGCTGGATCGTGGCTGCCCCGGGGGCCGGCTGGGGCAAGCACGAGAAATCATTTGGGTCGTGGTGATCACGGTCCTTATCCCCACTAGCGGAGACGAGAAACCACGACCTTTGATCGCAGCCGTCCAAAAAGATCGAGCGGAAAGGGCAATCCGGCGGTAAGGCACATACCGGATCTTCATGGAGGTGGTCTTGGCACGTCGAAGCGGCTGGCGAACGTAAGCGATTCGGGGGAAGCGTGCGCCGCAAATGACTTAATTGGCCGACAGGGAGGAAATCTACCTGACCTCGCGGCAGGTACGGCCAATAAGACCGTAGCGGCATCGATCGGCCGGCCCGAATCGGTTGCCTGCCGGGAGACTCGCCCGCACAGACGGTACGTCGCAATACTGCCGCACCGCGAGGATACGGAGGATACGGAGACGGGATCCGCGCACTTTTAGGCGAACATGCCGGGCCGGTATTTCGCCCACCCGCACTCGCCTGGGCGCCGGGCGCGCCCGGTCGCAGATCATGATGGTGGCTGGAAAGCCTCGTTCAGGGCGGGCAGTGCCTCCCCTTGGTTGTCGAACATCGTCAGGTCCACGAAGGGATTGCCGCCTCCCGGCTCGTTCGGCACCCCGGGCAACCACCCAGGTTCCCACTCGAAGAACCCGATGCCCCTGCCATCAGGCACTTGCTCGAGCAGGCCACGCAACGCCTGGAAGTACGCCAGCTGGCCGTTCGGCGTCGGCGGAAAAAGCGATGCGTCGGGGAGCTGGTCGGCGTACCAAAACCATCCCTCCCCCGTGAGTCCCCAAGGGTAGGCCGTCTCGACGATAAGCAGCGGTTTGCCGTAGCGGTTACCCAGGTCCGCCAGGTTTGCCTGCAAGCTGGACAGGGAGCCGTTCCAGAAGGGGAAGTAGGTCAGCCCGATGACGTCGAAGTCGAGCACACCTTCCTCGAGGATGTGGTCGAAAAAATACCTGGCGTCGCGGTTGTCCCCGAAGATGTGGATGACCACGGGGAGTCTGTTACCGTCGCTTTCGCTGTCCCGCGCTCCGGCGATGCCCGCTGCCAGCAGCGCGCAGAACGGCGCCCAGTTCTCCCCTCCGGTGCCGTAGATCTCCCCGGTCGGCCACAGTATCCCGTTGTTCACCTCGTTGCCGATCTGCACCATGTCGACAGGAGTGCCCTGAGCCTTGAACGCCCCGAGCACCTGCCAGGTGTAGTCGAGCACCGTCTGCTTCAAGGCGTCCAGATCCAGCATGCTCCATGCGCGGGGGGTCCATTGGTTTCTTGGATCCGCCCAGAAATCGGAGTAGTTCAGGTCGAGGAAGATTTTTAGACCGACTAGCTTGGCCCGGCGCGCCAGATCGAGGGCGCTGGCAAGATCGCTGTACCCCTGCGGCGGGTCGACCCATACGCGCAGGCGAACGAAGTTGGCTCCCGCGTCGGCCAGGATCTTCTCGATCGGCGCCACGGCGCCGCCCAGCGAGTAAGTCGTCCCGATGGACTCCTCCTGCAGCGTGAATGAGATGTCGGCGCCGCGGACCGGCAGGGCGTCGCTTTGCGCCGCAGCACGTCGCCGCGTGGCCCCTGTTGTTGCCAGGATGAGTGGCAGCAACTGTAGGACACGCCGTCGGCATACCAGCATGCCGCGTCCTGAATTCCCCACAGCCCCCCTTTTGCCCGGAGGCGCCTTCCAGCCTCCTCGGCAGGTCGTTGCTCCTGCGGCGGCCACCACGGGTCCGCTATCGCCAGCGGGGCTCGCATCCCTTAGGTGATCACGTGTTCGCCGGTTCCATGTGGACACCTTGATTTTGGGCGGTCGACTCATCGCCTTAAATATGCCCTGGCAGGTTATTGCTGTATCCAGCGGATGTAGCAGGTGACGAAACATCCTGCCGCGGCTGCCGACAGTGTTCGTAGGTCTATTTCCGAGGGGTGCCAGATTAAACTTTCTGGAGATTAGCTAGAGCTTTTCAGCCGTTACCGCATGCTTAAGGAAGGGGGTATAGGGGAAGGGATCGGATGAGGGGCGGGGGAGAACAGGGGAACGAACAGATCCGGGTTCAGCACAGGATACGGGGTCCAGGTGAAGATCAGCAGGTTTCGCCGGGCGCGACCGGTCATTCTCGTAGCGAGCGTCGCCTGTATCGCTGCGACCATCGCGATCGTGGCCCAGATCGGGTGGTTCCTCGAGAGTTCCTCGGCACACGGTGCTGGTCTCATCCGGCACGTACACCGCGCGATGGCCGCGGCTAACCGGGCGGGCTGCCAGGGTCAGGTCGGCTACCCGGACGGCGACAGTAACGCCAGGTCGACCCGCCGACGGGCTGGCGCCGACACCACGGCTGGTGGGAACGCAGGTCCGCGAGGTCTGCTTGAGATCCCCGTGCTTGGACTAGTGGCCCCCGTGGAGGAGGGCACCAGCGACTCAGTGCTGAACGACGCCGTGGGTCACGTACCGGCGAGCACTTGGCCCGGGCACCTCGGCACCGCCGTCTTCGCCGCTCATGACGTGACCTGGTTCTCCCGCATCGACGATCTCGCCCGCGAGGACGAGATCCGGTACGTTACCCCTTGCCGCACCTATATGTACCGCGTCACGTCGCATCATGTGGTCGCGGCAGGCTCGCCGGTCTACAACCTGGCCGTCCCGAGAATTGTCCTGGATACGTGCTATCCGCTCGACGCCCTGTATCCGACCAGCAGCCGGTATCTTGTCTACGCGACGCTCACCGCCACCTCGCCGAGCTACCCGCCGTCGGCCCTGTGGCCTGACTCGCCCGCGTTCACCGTGCCTGCCGCCAAGGGGCTTGCCGTGCAGGGACTCGACATCGGCCATAATGACGGCCCACTGGGGGTCCTGCGCTTCTCCGGGTCAGCCTCGTCGGCGTGGCGTCAGAGCAATGGGCCACTCAGGGCCGAGGCCGCCGCGCTGGCCGCGTACTTCGGCGTGATTCGCAGTTCCGGCCAGAATCAGCGGAACTGGTGGGCAGGCCTCGCCCCATCGGTGCCGACATCTGCCGCAGCGGGCCTGTGGGGCGAAGAGATCACCGATGACAGCCGCCTCGACGTCACGCTGCGCGTCCGGGGTGACCGGACTGCGGGGGCGACACTGACCACCGTGGTCACCACCGGCGCCTCCGCGCAACCGAGGACCTTTGACCTCACAGTAACCGAGACCGTTAACGGACGGGGCAAGCTGCTCGTCAGCGGGTTCACCATGCGGCCCGCACGCTCCTGACAAACGTGACGCAAGTGGCATCCGCCCGATGAACAGGTGATAACGGGGGAGCAGTGGGCCGTGATGGAATCCATTGCATCAGCGTGGCGAGTATGCCGGCGCTATCGGACTACAGGACCTCCAACCTTTGCGTACGCTGCGGTGCGCACGGCGATTGTACCCGTTGGCGCCCTGTGTGACGCACTTACCGGCCTCAAGGGTGATGTCCTGTCTATTGGAGCAGGAATTGGGGTCATCGAGTGTTTCATTGCGGACCGTCTGCCCGAGCTTAGTTTTATGTGTACTGATAATCGGGCCGCACGGATAGCCATCGCCAGGCGTGCCGTTCGCCATTCGCGTGTTTGCTTCGGTGTGGCCGACGCCACCGTCATCGATGGTGACCACGAATATTCCGCCGCAATGGCGATTGACGTTCTGCATCATATCGCCTGGGAGAAGCAAGCGGCGGCGATAGCGCGGATGACGAACGCCGTACGACCGGATGGCTTGCTAATTATAAAGGATATCGCGCTAACTCCAGCGTGGAAACACGCCTGGAACCGGGCCCACGACAGGCTGGTATCGGGCGATGACCCAGCGTGCCGCGAACCGGAACAAGTCGCAGCGATGCTCGAACGAACGGGATGCCTTATTGAACAGTGTCGCCGGCTCCACCCGTACAGCCCCTACCCTCACTACATTATCGTCGCCCGGAAAAAGGCCGTCTCATCCAGCGCCGCGCCCACCACAGCTTGATCGCAGTCGTCACGCTCGTCATCTGTACACACCCACCGCGATCAGGGTCACGCACGCTATTCCGAGCACCTGCAGCGTCCGGTTGCTCAGCGCCATCTCCTCCGGAGCCATCCCGCCGCCGTCTTCCACCGTCAGCTCCACCAGCAGAAGCCCCAACACAAATGGGAGAATCGAAAGTTGGAACGCGACCTCATCGGCATAGTGGATGCCGATGTCAGTGGAGCGCCCGAACGCCCATAGCGCGTAGCTGATGATGGCGACCGACGCCGCGATTATCCGAACGGCTAGCAGGAACGCCGCCGGGTAATGGGCCAGCACTGAGCGGTGGGAAGGCGCCGCCGCCGACAGCGTCCCCTGCTCTGCGGTTCGCTTGCCGGCTACCACCAGCAGCGCGGCCGCCGAGGTGACCAGGATGAACCACGGTGACACCACCACCCCGGTGGCGACGCCACCCGCCACTGCGCGGAGCACGAACCCTGATGACACGCAGGCCAAATCGATCACCGCCTGCCGCTTCAGCCACAGAGAGTAGGTAACCGATATCGTTATGTAGGCGGCGGTGACGATCGCCAGTGCGGCACCAGCCAGCAGCGCTGACGCCGCAAGGGCCAGCGTCAGCGCTGCGCTTCCTGCCGCGGCGGCGACCTTAGCGGGCAGTTCCCCTGATGCCACCGGGCGTCGCCGCTTGACAGGGTGGAACCGATCGGCCGGGGCATCCATCACGTCATTGATCAGGTAGACGCCCGCTGAGGCGACCAGCAGGATAACCGCGGCGGCTCCCGCTCGGCCCATATCCACCGGGCGTGATAGCACCCCCGCCGCCATCGGCGCGGCGAAGACCAGCAGGTTCTTGATCCATTGGCGTGGCCTAGTCGCCGCGAGCAACGCGACCAACAGCGGGCGGCCCGGAACCGCCGGCAGGACCGGCGGCGTTACCTGGTCCCCGTCGGCATCCTCCAAGGTGATCCGCCGGAACCCCGCGTGCGGTGCCGTATCGGGCGGTTCGGCGTCATCGGGAATACCGGCACTGTCAGCGCGGCGAAGGCCAGTCCTCCAGCTTCCCATTGGTCCCTCGCCAGGCTCATGATCCGGTTGTCGGCTGGCGGCGTGTGCCACCCGCCCTGGCGAGTTCTGCGCTGTAGACGTTCACCGTCCCGCTTCCCGGGGACCACACCCGGACCTCCAGGCGGTCACCCCGGGGCGGCTGGACGAAGTCCGCCCGGAACGGGCCCCATCCGGAGTAGGCGCTGGCACGGTAGGCGGTGGTGGCGTCGGCCGCCAGGGCGACCGACTCGATGCCGGTCGTCGCGGGAATGCTCCGTCGGCCCAGCAGCGCGTGACCGGTGTCGTCCCAGACCTCGACGTTGACGGGCGCGGTCGCGGACAAGGTCACGAGTGCCCGGTACCGGCCCGGCGGCTCCTGCCAGGCGAGCCCGTCCGTGACGTACCCTTGGCCGCCGGCCGATGTGACATGCCAACTGCCGATCGGCCCGGTCATTACGGGCCTGCCAATCGCACCGGGCGACGCCGGCGCGGCCCAGGCCGGGAGGGGAGCCGATTCGCCCGGCACCGTGATCGTGCGCACTCCCGGCGGCGGGCGCCAGCGGAACGCCCACACCCCATGGGCGTGCGTGATGAGGGTGGCGTGCAGCGGGCCGGCCAGTTCTCCGATAAAGGCCATCGCGCTGGCCGTGGTCTGGGTCTCGATGCTCGCCCACGGCGTGATCACGAACCAGTCCGCGCGGTTGGCGACCGGGAGTGTCCCAGGCTCGATCAGCACTGGCGCGTCAGCCCGGCCGGAGAAGCGGCCCGCCACTCCCTGCGAGGCGATCACCTCCGCCGTGGCCGGGATGCGGGCCTCTAGACCCGACAGTGTTGCCGCCGTGGCGCTGGGCACCCGAAGCCACTGGCCCGCTGTCCGCGGCCCCCACACCGCCGCCCAGCCCAGCGCTTGCGCGGCGACGAGGCCAGCCAGCAGGAGCGCTGCCCGGCGATGGCGCCGGGCAAGCCGACCGAGCACGGCCACCGTGCCGACTGGCAGGAGGACGTAAATCGGCAGGCCCTGGAACAGAGGTTCGGCGAAGTTCACTCCAGGAGCCAGCGTGTCTACCAGCAAGACCGCGAGCGCGAGGGGTAGTACCAGCGGAAAAGCGAAACCTAGCAGCCCTGCCGGTGCGAGGTTGGCCAAGAGGTCCACACGCTTCGCCCACAAAGTGCCCAGCACCGCGAGCGGATGGCTGAAGATGCTTTTGATCAGCGCGGCCAGGCCGAGCGATGAGCCCACGGGTCCGGCAGCGGCTAGCTGATAGTACGCCTCCAGCGAGCTCTGGTTGCCGTGGACGAGCGAGATGAGCAGCACGGCACCCACGCCGACAGGTGCCAGGACCGCTCCGCGCAACCGCGAGCTCGGGCCGGCCAGCACGCCCCCAAGCCCCAGCCCGGCGAGGTAGATGCCGGCCACGTCGCCGCACGCGAGCAGGGGGGCGACCCAAGCCCAAGTCCGACGGCGGCCGCTGGCGAGATCCCGGGCCAGCAATGCGGCGAACAGGACGGCCAACGCCTCCAGGTGGTAACCGAACGAGACTGCCCACCATATCCACGGGTTAACGACGAGGAGGACGAGACCGACGCCGGCGAGCCAAGCCGCGTCCTTGCCCGCCCGGGACCGCTGCGCGGTCTCGCACAGCCAGCTGAACACCACCACTTCGGCCCCTGCGACGCCGACGTCCATCGCCCAGAACAGGAGCACATCATGTGGCCATACCCAGTACAGCGGCGACAGCGGCCACACCAGGAACTCGCTGTGACTTTGCCAGAAGGGAAAGCCTTGCACCGTGTCGTATGGGTCCAGGTGGCCATGCGCGATCAGGTACCACGCTTGGTGGTAGATCGAAAAGTCGGCGGTCAGCGCGAAACGGCGATAAAGGATCGCGCTCCACGCCAGAAACACCGCTAGCTGCAGGCCCAGCACGACGTGGCCGATCCGCCGCACCCGGCGCAGCGGTGTTGCCATCGGTCGTGGCGGCGCACCGGCCACGGCGTGCGCCGTGGCCGGTGCGCCGCCAGCGGTGACCTCGCTCATGAGCCGAACCTCACCGCGAGGATCGGCGAGTAGCCGTAGGGATAAAAGGACGCCAGGTTAACAAGATTGGCCTCGAAATAGACGGGGTCGGTGCCGGCCACCGGGGAATGGATCGTGAAGGTGGCCACGCCTGCCGCGTTCGTCAGCGCCTCCACCGGCGTCTGGCCACCCAGCCCCTGGTTGATGAAGGCCTGGCTGTACTGAAGGCCGCGCTGCGCGTAGATGACCTGGCCGAGGTAGACCGGCACGTTCGCGTTCCGGACCGGCTGGTCCAGCCGGTTCACGATCTCGGCCCGCACCGTGATCTGCTGGCCGACTGCGACGGGATGGTTGATCGCCTGCGGCTGGAGGATCACCCGCCACGTACTCGCCAGATAGGCGCTGGTCCTGCTGACTGATGCCGGACTCTGCAGGAAGGCGAGGACCTGGAAGCCGGTGCCGATCGAGGGCATGGCGAAGTAGCTTGGCGCGACGATGGTGTAGCTGGCTCGCTCGTGCGGGCGGAGTACCTCGGGTCCTTTCTGGCGGCGCCAGAAGGCCGTCAGAGCCGTCCCGTTCTCAATGGTGAAGGCCGGCCGCACACTGGCGCCCGTGGTGTTGTTGACGGCCAGCGTCAGCTGCTCCACCGTGGCCAGCTGGCCGGTCGTCCGCACCGACTGGATCGACATGGCCAGCGGGCTCGCGGCGGTGACGGCGGCGGCGACCGCCACCGCGCTGACCGCGGCGCCGGGCAGCGCTACCAGCTTCCAATGCCGCCAGGCGGCGCCGGACCGCTGCCGGGTGGTGGCCGCGGCCGCGATCGCGGCCGGAATGAGCATCACCAGGTAGCTGCCGAACGAGCGGGTCGCGAAGAAGAGTACGACCGACGGGAGGAGGAACGCCGCGGGCTTCAGCACCGGGTAGGTGGCCACATAGCAGGCGAGTACGGCTGCGAGGACGACAACGGCGGCGACGTTGTAGGCAAGCAGCGAACCGCCGCCCACCCCGAGCGCGAGGCTGAGGTTAATCAGTCCCTGGCCGGCCGGCACGGCGTGAGAGGACAGCGGGGTGAGCACCCCGCGCAGCCACGCCTGCGGCGCGCCGGTCAGGTACGCGAGGTTCGGCGCGAGGAAGGCCGCGGTCGCGATACCCGAGTAGCGCAGGCCATCCCGGATCGCCCGACCCCAGCCGCCCGCCCGCCGGGACTCCACCACGATTCCCGCCACGACGAACGGGGCCACAAGCCAGGGAGTCTGCTTGACCGCCATGGCAAGCCCCATGAGGACCGGCCCCCGCCAGGCGGCCGGGCCGCGGCTGGAAGTGAATCGGTCCCAGCCCACCGCGGCACCCACGAGCAGCGGCACGAACAGGGAGTCGGTGACCCCGCCGGCCGCGTAGCCAGTGTAGATGTCCACGCTGGCCACCGCTGCCGCCAGGGGCGCCAGGTTCCTGGGCAGCACGGCGTAGAGGATCACCGCGCCGAGCGCCCAGGCGGCGACGTTGATCCAGGCGGCCGCCTGGGTCGCGAGCCCGAGCGCGAGCAAGGGCAGGTAGGCCTCAAATGACAGTGCTGGATATGACAGCGTGGTGACCGGCTGGCCGTTCAGCTGGAAGGTGTAGCCGTTCGGCGAGACGTGGAACAACGGGAAGGCCGGTGCCATGGACCGCAGGTAGGGATTGATGCCATGCAGGGCCAACTGCGCCGCGTACTGGTCGAAGGCAATCTCGTCGGTCCCGTAGTCAGGGGAGACGAAGACCTGGAAATAGCTCCACAGCGCCAGCGCCACCAAGACGGCGAAAAGCGCGGCCCAGCCGATCTGGTGCTGGCGCCGGCTTCCGAGTACCGAATCGGGAAGCCATGCCGCGACGATGACAAGCAGCCCGCCAAGGCCGAGCACCACGACCGGTACCGCCAGCCAGGGGCCGAAGGTGACATATCCCGACAGCCGGAACGACCAGGTGATGACGAAGACACCTGCCAGCGTCCGCAGCGCCCGCGCGGTCAAGGTCGTCTCGTGACCGCCGGTGACGCCCGGCGCGGCGGGGCCGTGCTGCCCGCCGCGACCAGGAGCGGCCGTCGCCTCAGGTTCGACGGCTGGCCGGGTGCGGAGCAGGGTCGTTACGGCACCGGGCATCCGGCTGGTTGCGGACTGGTGCCGCCCCGCGGTGAGCCTCATCGCGCCGCGGCCCGGACGGCGCTAGGCCGCGAATACCTGGATGTTCCCATAGCCCGCTGTCCCGACGACCTCGTAGAGCTGGCTCCCACTGGCGGAGACGAGCAACTCGAGACAGTTGCTTGGCGCTGGCAGCACACGCCGCACGCTCTCTGTGGCGACATCCACGGCGGCGATGTTGGCCGCGGCATCTGTATCCTTCAACGCATAGAGCGTGAGGCCGTCCGGGCTCAGGGCGAGCGACTGGCCAGAGTTGCCGACCACGAACGTGGCCAAGGCCTTGCCGTCGGCGATGGAGATCTGGCTGACGCGCCCGTCCCGTTGCAGCGCGTAGAGCGTGGTCTGCTGGACGTCGGGCGCGATGGACACGGCCTCCAGCGGCACCGGGACCGTGCCGCGCACCTGGCCACGCTGAGAGTCCACGATCGTCACGCTGGAGGCGGACCCCCAGCCGGTCAGCACGTAGAACGTGGTGCCGTCACTCCCGACCACCACGTCCCGGGCGGGCGCGGACAGTGGCACCGTCCGGATGACCTTCGCGGTGCGGCCGTCCAGCAATTCCAGCGCACCCGTTCTATAGGTCCCGAGCGCGAGCCCGAGCATGCCCGTCGCAGCCTGCGCTACGGACCGAGCGGCGTCGCTCACCGAGATGCTGGCAAACACCTGCCCGCTCGTCGGGTCCAGCTCGAACAGTCCCCGGCTCGTCGGGCTGCCCGCGAGTACCCACATCGCCCCGCCTGGCTGCGGCACGGCCGCAGCCAGGATGTTCTTGGGCGCTGCCACGATGTGCTGCGCCCTGATCCTGGCCGATAGGTCCGAAGTCGAGCCCGGCGAGTTCGCTGAGGTCCCGCGAGCGCCGCACGCGGCCATGGCGATAGCGACTGAGGCGAGCGTTATTGCGGTCGCCGCTCGGCGCCGAGTCAATCTGGCCATGGGCTCTTGTCCTCAAGGTTGTTCTTCAGGTAACCCGCCGGGTCCCACTGGCTAGGGGCAAACGTCCAGGCACCGTCCGGCCCTCATGCCCTGGATTGCCCCACAGGCTCAGTCGTCCGCACGCCGACCGCGGGCAAAGCTGAGCCCGCTGGCCCCGAGCAGCAGGAATACCCCGGCGAGGATTCCCTCGCCCAAGAGCGGCTTACCGGTGGCGGCGCTGGTAGCCCCTGGAATCGGGGTCGTTGCCGCGCCGACTGGCGTCAGGACAGCGAACTCCGGGTCGGTGTCGAAGCTGGCCGTCACCTTGCCCGAACGTACCGTGGCGGTCGGCTCGGTCACGAACGCGGTGCCGTTCCAAACCACGACGATGCTCGATGCGGTGATCGACGCCGATGACACTTCGAGGGTGAGCGGCTTCAGGAAGGTTCCCGGGTACGTCGAGCCGTTTTCCTGGACGTGGATGTCCACGCCTGCCACGACCCTGAAGCCGCGGAAGCCAGCGTTGGCCGTGGCCCACAGCTGCGGCGCGCACAGCGTGATCTGTGCCGGGACCGGGAAGGCTCCCGCGGGCACGATGAGTGTGACGGAGGCACCGTCGATGGTGACCGGCCCGATGGTGCCGCCGGCCGCGGTGACCGTCCGACTCACCATGCACTGATAGCCAGCTGGAACCCTCGGCGGGACTGGCGGCGCAGGACCGTAACCACCGGCTGCCAGTGCCAGGCCGACGTCGGTCATGAGCATGGCCGCGCCAGCCAGCGTCACAATGGCAAATCTTTGCCCCAGCCTGTACACCCATATCCGACGCATCATGAACAGTCCCCCGGTTCCCCCGGCTACGGAAGGCGTCGGTACACCCATTCCCGGTTGACTACTTTCGATAACTTAAAAACTACAAATTGTAATCTGATCTGGCGGCCGCCCGTGTCGCACGGTCACCATTTCGACAATCACGGCGAAACCTGCGCAATTTTGCTCGGGCTTGGTTTCAACGCGGCAGCTATCGTCCGCGGGCTGAAGAACCTCGACAATGTGGCGTCGCTGTCCGGGGGACTCGATCAGGGACAGGCGCGTTTCGCCGAGGCTGGGTCAGGCTCCCGGCGTACGCGCTCTTCGGCACGCTCGGAGAACTGGAGCAGCGCCTCGGTGGCAGCGGGATCTGCGGCACCTGGTGGATTACCTCAACCGGTGGGCCTGCGCGCCGGCGCCGCTGGGCTGCGGCGGCCCGAGGTCACCATCTATGACCTGGCGTTGGGCGGACGCCCCGGCTCATCACCTCAGACATCAGCCCGGAACACCCGCAGCGAAGGCAGTCCCGCCCCGCGCCAGTCGAACATTGCCAGGTTCGCGTAGGGATTGTCCTCGCCCGCGCCCCAGCCGACGCCGGGCAGCCATGCGGGCTCCCAGACGAGGAAGCCGCGACCGCGGTCCTGCGGAACCGCCTCGATCGTGGCGCGAAGTGCCTCGAAATACGCGGCCTGGCCGGCCGGTGTGGCGGGGAAGCGGGCGATATCGGGCAGCTGGTCCGGACGCGCGGCGTAGTACTCGACGCCGTCGCCGGCCGGGAGCGTCCACGGGTAGGCGGTTTCGACGACCATGACACTCTTGCCGTAGCGCGTCGCGAGGTCGTTCAGGTTCGACGACAGCGTCGCCAGCGGGCCCTGCCAGAACGGGTAATAGGAGAGCCCGATGAGGTCGAAGTCGACACCACGCCGGGTGATGTTGTCATAGAAGTGGCGTGCGCCGCTGTTGTCCGCGCCGCGGTCGATGTGAACCATCGTCCGCAGCGGCGCGGTTGCTCCTTCGCGGGCACCGCTGAGCCCGGCGTTAAGGAGCTGCACGAACCCGTCCCAGCGCTCCCCGCCCGCGTAAACGAGCCCGGTGGGCCAGAGCATCCCGCTGGTGACCTCGTTGCCGATCTGGATCATGTCTAGCTGGGTGCCCTGGGCGGCGAATGCGGCGACCGCGTGACGGGTGTAGGTGCGGACGGTGCTGGAGAGCGTCGCGAGGTCCTGGCCCCGCCAGGCCGCCGGCGTCGTTTGGTTGGACGGGTCGGCCCAGAAGTCCGAGTAGTGCAGGTCGAGCAGGATCTTGCAGCCGGCGTCGTGTGCGCGACGGCCGAGGGTGAGCGCGGACGCGAGGTTGCTGTACCCCGTGGGCGGGTTCACCCACGCGCGGAGCCGGACGGTGTTGATCCCCCGCGTGACGAGGAGCTGCTCGACGGGTGCGGTGCGCCCCTGGTCGGTGAACGTGCGTCCCGCGGCCTCGAGCTGCAGGGTGAACGACAGGTCCGCGCCGCGGACCCGCTCGGGGAGCTGCGGCGCGGCGGGCGCCGGCCTGCTGCCGGGTGCCGCGGCCGGGCGAAACGCGAGCGGTATGGCTCGCACGCCGCCGCCAAACCGGTCGCAGATCATGGTGGTGGCCGGAAAGCCTCGGTCAGGGCGGGCAGAGCCTCGCCTCGGTTGTCGAACATCGTCAGGTCCACGAAGGGATTGCCGCCTCCCGGCTCGTCAGGCACCCCGGGCAACCACCCAGGTTCCCAGGCGAAGAACCCGAGCCCCCTGCCGTCAGGCAGCTGCTCGAGCAGGCCACGCAACGCCTGGAAGTACGCGAGCTGGCCGTTTGGCGTGGGCGGAAAAAGCGATCCGTCGGGGAGCTGGCTGATGTTCTGGAACCAATCCCCTTTGTTCTGGAGCCACACCCCTTTGTTCTGGAACCACGCCCCTTTGTACTGGAACCACCCCTCATCCGGGACTGCCCAGGGATACGCGGTCTCGGCGATCAGCAATGGTTTGCGGTAGCGATCACCCAGATCGTCCAGGTTCGCCTGCAAGCTGGCCAATGAGCCGGTCCACCAGGGGAAGTGGGTCAGTCCGATGACGTCGAAGTCGTCGACACCTTCCTCGAGAATGTGGTCGTAAAAGTACCTGGCGTCGCCGTTTTCCCCGAAGATGTGGATGACCACGGGAAGTGCGCGCCCGGCTGGTTCGCTGTCCCGCACTCCGGCGATGCCCGCCGACAGCAGCGTGCAGAACGGCGCCCAGTTCTCCCCTCCGGTGCCGTAGATCTCCCCCGTTGGCCATAGCATCCCGTACGTCACCTCGTTGCCGACCTGCACCATGTCGACGGGAGTTCCCTGGGCCTGGAATGCCGCGAGTACCGACCTCGTGTAGTCGAGCACCGTCTGCTGCAGGGCCTCCGGATCCAGCATGGTCCATGCGCGGGGGGTCCATTGGTTTCTTGGATCCGTCCAGAAATCGGAGTAGTTCAGGTCGAGGAAGATTTTCAGACCAGCTACCTTGGCCCGCCGCGCCAGGTTGAGGGCACTGGCGAGATCGCTGTACCCCTCCGGCGGGTCGACCCATACGCGCAGGCGAACGAAGTTGGCTCCGGCGTCGGCCAGGATCTTCTCGATGGGCGCCACGGCGCCGCCCACCGAGTAGGTCGTGCCGATGGACTCCTCCTGCAGCGTGAATGAGATGTCGGCGCCGCGGACCGGCAGGGCGTTGCCCTGCGCCGCAGCGCGTCGCCGCGTGACCCCTGTTGTTGCCAGGATGAGCGCCATCACTTGTATGGCACGCCGCCGGCATACCGGTATGCCGGCATACCGGTATGCCGGCATACCGGTTCCTGAACTCCCCACAGTCCCCCTTTGCCGCAGACTGATAGGGCATTTCAATAATTTCAGCGGCCGAAAGATCCTGCCGCAGCGGCTGACACCCTTTTGAGGTGTCTTTTCCGGGGGGTCTCACGTTAAACCTTCTGGAGATTAGCTGGGAATTTCAGACGTCACCGCCATGGTCAAGGAAGGGTGCGGGGGAGGATCGGATGAGCAAGCGAACGAGGGGATCCGGATTCAGGGCAGGCTACGTGGGGCGCACCGACGGGCTGCCGCCGGTACACGCGGCGCCGCGTGCCTCTGCAGAGGCTGCCTCGGCCGCGCCACACAGTCCGGCGCCCGCCGCAGTCTCCGGCCACGCGCCGCCGCGAGGGCCGGCTCCAGTGGCTGCGCGGGCCGGAACCCCCGGCACCGAAGCAGGACGAGCTTCAACCAAGGTGGCGAAGATGGAGCCGCGGTAGCTCTGGTGGGGACAGCCGCACGCCCCGAGGCCCCGGTTCGGACTGCGTGCGCATTGGCCGGAACTCTTACTATGTGTGCATGTTGAGGTCCCGTACCGAACTCAGTAACTGGGCGGCGTGCTCATGGTTGTAGCGGCGGCGCCGGAGGCGCAGGCACGCGCGGCGATCGTGACCGTCGACGACGACCCAGCGGTGTCCCGGGCGGTGGCCCGTGATCTGCGGCGTCGCTACGGCGAGAACCACCGGATCGTGCGCGCGGATTCGCCGGATGCTGGCCTGGAGGCGCTGCGGCAGATGAAGCTCCGCGGCGACCAGGTCGCGATCATCCTGGCCGACTACCGCATGCCGCAGATGAGCGGTATCGACTTTCTCGAGCAGGCGATGGACCTGTACCCGGGTGCCCGGCGGGTCCTGCTCACCGCGTACGCGGATACCGGGGCCGCGATCGACGCGATCAACGTGGTGGACCTCGACCACTACCTGCTCAAACCGTGGGACCCACCGGAGGAGAAGCTCTATCCGGTCGTCGACGCCCTGCTCGAGGCGTGGCTGGAATCCGATCATCGTGTTGTTCCAGAGCCCAAGGTGGTCGGCCACCGCTGGTCCGCGCGTTCGTCCGAGGTGCGTGAGTTCCTCGCCCGCAACCAGGTGCCCTACCGCTGGTACCTGTCGGACGAGCCCGAGGGTGAGCGGCTGCTCGCGGCGGCGGGTGCCGATGGGCTCGCGCTGCCCGTGGTGATCACGGGGGACGGCGAGGCCTTGGTGGAACCCACCGACGCCGAACTGGCCGCCCGCGTCGGCCTGTCCACTACGCCGGCCGCCGATTTCTACGACATCGTGGTCATCGGCGGCGGGCCCGCCGGCCTCGGCGCGGCGGTCTACGGCGCATCAGAAGGGCTGCGGACCGTGCTGGTCGAGCGCACCGCGGCCGGCGGCCAGGCGGGCCAGAGCTCGCGGATCGAAAACTACCTGGGCTTCCCCGACGGCGTATCAGGTGCGCAGCTGACCGACCGGGCCAGGCGCCAGGCTGCAAAATTCGGCGCCGAGATGCTGACCACGCGTGACGTGGTGGGCCTGGAGGTGCACGGGTCGGCACGTACGGTCCGCTTCGCCGACGGTGCCACCATCGACGCCCACACCGTCATCCTCGCCACCGGCGTCTCCTACCGGCAGCTGGCAGCCCCCGGCCTCGACACCCTGACCGGGCGCGGAGTCTTCTACGGATCCTCGCTGACCGAGCAGGCCAGTTGCGCCGGCAAGGACGTGCACATCGTGGGCGGTGCGAATTCGGCCGGGCAGGCGGCGGTCTACCTGTCGCGCGGCGCCAGCTCGGTGACGATTGTGGTCCGGGGGCCGTCGCTCGAGGCGTCGATGTCGTACTACCTCATTCAGCAGATCGAGAAGATCCCCGCGATCACGGTCCGTACCTGCACCGAGATCGCTGCCGCGCATGGCGACGACCATCTGGAGGGTCTCACGCTGCGCGACAGCAAGACGGGCGCGACCGAACTGGTCGATACGCAACGGCTGTTCGTCTTCATCGGCGCGGCGCCGCGGACGGACTGGCTGGACGGTGTCGTGGTGCGAGACGACCGTGGTTTCGTTGTGGCCGGCCCTGACCTGTCGATCGAGGGAGAGCGCCCGCGTGGCTGGAGTCTGGACCGGGTGCCGTATCACCTGGAGACGAGCGTCCCGGGCGTGTTCGTGGCCGGCGACGCGCGGGCCGAGTCGGCAAAGCGGGTCGCCTCCGCGGTCGGCGAGGGCGCCATGGCCGTGATGCTCGTGCACCGTTACCTGGAGAAACTATGAGCGGGCAGGAAGGCAAGCTGCTGTGCAGCGTCGACGAGCTGCGCACGCTGTTCTTGTTCGAGAAGCTGAGCGACGATCAGCTCGAGTGGCTATGCGAGAAAGGGCACGTGGAGCGCATCGAGCCGGGCCCCGTTTACCTGGAGGGTGAACCCGCGCTCTGCTTCTACGTGCTCCTGGAGGGAACCACGGTCATGTCCCGCCGCGTCGGCGTGGACGACGTCGATGTCACGCGCACGTCCGAGCGAGGTGTGTACGCCGGCGCGTTCAATGCCTACCTGGGTGACCGCGTGCCGCAGGTGTACAACAACACGCTGCGGGTGACCGTGCCCTCGCGGTTCTTCGTGCTCGATGCCGTGGTGTTCGCCGAGGTGATGCGCGAGTGGTTCCCGATGGCGGTGCACCTGCTCGAGGGATTGTTCTTCGGCATCAAGAGCACCAGGCAGGCCATCGGCCAGCGCGAGCGGCTGCTCGCGCTCGGCACCCTGTCGGCCGGGCTCACCCATGAGCTCAACAACCCGGCTGCGGCCGCCGTGCGTGCCACGTCCGCACTGCGTGAGCGGGTGGGGGGGATGCGCCACAAGCTGGGCATGATCGCGGCAGGACCCTACAACCGGGCCACTTTGGAGACACTGATCCGGCTGCAGGAGGACGCCGTCGAGCACGTATCGAAGGCGGCCATGCTCAGCCCGATCGAGACTTCGGATCGTGAGGATGGGGTCGCGGACTGGCTGGACGACCACGGCATCGTCGGCGGGTGGGATCTGGCTCCGACTTTCGTGCAGGCGGGTCTGGAGGCCGGCTGGCTGGACAAGGTGGCGGCCACCGTGGGTGACGACGTCCTCGAGGGCGCGCTGCGGTGGCTGAACTACACGGTCGAGACCGAGCTCCTGATGAAGGAGATCGAGGACTCCACCGGCCGCATCTCCACGCTGGTCACCGCCGCCAAGCAGTACTCGCAACTGGACCGCGCGCCCTTCCAGGTCGTTGACGTGCCCGAGTTGCTCGAAAGTACGCTGCTGACGCTCGGCGGGAAGATCGGGCCGGGTGTCAAGATCGTGAAGGATTATGACCGGTCGCTGCCGGCGATCCCGGCGTACGCGGCCGAACTCAATCAGGTCTGGACCAACTTGATCGACAACGCGGTGGCCGCCATGAATGGCAAAGGCACGCTGACCGTGCGAACCGCGCTCGACCGCGACCGGCTTATGGTGGAGGTCGGTGACACCGGTCCCGGCGTGCCCAAGGAGATCCGTGAGCGGATCTTCGAGCCGTTCTTCACCACGAAGCCGGTTGGCGAGGGCACCGGGCTGGGTCTGGATATCTCCTGGCGGATCGTCGTGAACAAGCACCACGGGGACTTGCGGGTGGAATCTGTGCCGGGCGATACCCGTTTTCGCGTCTGGCTCCCGCTGACCACGCCGGGCACCGTTGACTGATAGCGCCAGGCAACCGCACGGAGCTGCCACGGGCAACGGTGTGCATCTGCCCGCAGGCGCCGGCCTGGCTCGGCGCGTCCGCGCCTGGCCTGGCGGCATCCACCTGAGGAGGATCGAAAAATGACGAGCGTGCCAGGGATCGACCCGACCGTCCCGCCCAGCGGCACCGGCTGCGTCGAGTGCGACGCCACCGGCGGGTGGTGGCTGCACCTGCGCCGATGCGCCCGGTGCGGGCACATCGGCTGCTGCGACACCTCGCCCTCGCAGCACGCCACCGCACACGCCAAGGCCACCGGACACCCCTTCATCCGCAGCTTCGAACCCGGTGAGTCGTGGTTCTGGAGCTACGAGACGCAGGATGCCTATGACGGGCCGCCGCTGGCTCCGCCGCAGCACCATCCGCTCGACCAGCCCGTGCCAGGGCCGGCTGGCCGCGTGCCACCCGACTGGCAAGAGCACCTGAACTGACCGGCCCGGGCGGGTCGCCGTCGTTTGCGGCGCGCTATTTTTTAGGTGGGCCCGCAGGGGGCCTCCGGTCCGCGGGAAGGGCAGAGCCCACCTGAGTACGCAATCGACTGGATAGCCAGTATTCCTGCTTTCGGCCTGGCGGCGCGGACCGCGGGCGTGCGGGCTTCGACGTCAACGCCAAGGGGCGGACCGATGTGCCGAACGACCAGCCGTGGCAGACCGCCCTGCACAAGGCGGCCGAGGAAGGCGACCTCGACCAGGCCAGGACGCTCCTTCGCCTCGGCGCCGATCCTGACATCCGGGACACGCGGTTCGGCTCGACCCCGCTCGGCTGGGCCCGCTACTTCGGCCAAGAACCGCTCATCGAGCTGCTGGAGCCTATCAGCACCCCAGAAGCAGCTACCGGTGCAGACGCCTGGGCGCCCAGGATATCGAGCTGTGCAGGTCACTCGTGCGGTTCTTGATTCATGTGCGTGCTAAGCGTGCGGGCCGGCCTGCGAACTCTCTCCGAAGTCCGCCCACGGCATGGCCAATCCGCCTGACGCCGGCTTACACTCGCCGGGAGGTGGTGCATGGAAGATATCGCGAGTCGGTTCCTCGATCTGATCCACAGCCTTGAGGAAGTTACCGACACCATGACAGCGGAGCAAGCGCACGCCCAGTTCGATGAGACCACGCTTCAGGTGTTCTGGAAGCAGTGGCCGCACGTGTCCGCATGGGCCGGGTCGCTATGGCGAATGCTCTCCGAGGAGCTCGCAGGGCCGGCCTCCCCGCACTTGGACCCGGAACTCGATGAGGTGGGGGGAAGTGGCTGACAGACCGCGCCAGGGTGGCGGTACACAGCCAACGACGCTGAGAGACCTCATGCATACCGGCGTGATCATCGCTACGCCGGACACTTTGGTGGCTGATGCGGCTGCTGCCATGGTCAAAGCACGAGTGGGCTCGACCATTGTCATGCAGGCATCCTTCCTCGCCGGGATCCTCACCGAGCGGGACGTGCTAAGGGCGGCCGCCTCAGGTGAGAACCTCTCGGGATCGGTGGTGGCCGCCTGGATGACCCCGGACCCGCAATCGGTGACCCCAGACACGCCGATCGAAGATGCCGCCCAGATCATGTTGCTGCACGGATTCAGGCACCTTCCGGTGGTAGAGGGCAAGGAGGTGCGCGGCGTCGTCAGCCTTCGCGATTTGTTCGCGGCGAGGATTCGCCGCCGCCCCACGGCAGGCACCGCGATGTCCGCTGGGGGCGCCGATTGACCGCCTGAGTTCCTCGTAGCGTGCCCGCCCGCCACGAGTGCTGGCGTCGGCTGAGGCGGGGTGTCAGCGCTCGGGTGCTGAACGCCCGAGCGCTGGTAGTTCATGTCAAGCGGCATAGCAGGGAATCGAACCCTGCACGGTAGAGGGGACTCAATCCCACGTGCCCACCCGGCGCCTCGCCGACCGGTAGCCAACCGGCTCTATGCCATGCGCTGCGTAACCTACTCTTTTAGGGTCGGTCTGCCGGGCGTTCCCGGTTAGAGACATTCGTCCCGCGATCACGCGCTGACGGTCACCACTGCCTAAGGCCGTCGTGCAGGTCTGGATGGACCGGCCAGTCCATGATCGCATCCCAGGGGACGGGCTAGGCAACAACGGAGGATCATGGACGGGTCTTCGATCCACGTCGAGCGGAGCGACGGCGTGGCCGTCGTGCGGATGGCTCGAGGCAAGGCAAACGCACTCGACACCACCCTGTGCCGCGACCTGGCCGCCTGCCTCGGTGAGGTCGGGACGGCCGACGACGGCGCCGTCGTGCTCACCGGGCAGGGGCCGATCTTCAGCGCGGGCGTCGACCTGTTGCGTGTCACCGACGGTGGCCCCGCCTACCTCGACGAGTTCCTGCCCGCGCTCGTCGACGCGTTTCTCGCCGTGTTCAGCTGTCCCCTCCCGGTGGTCGCCGCGGTCAACGGGCACGCGATCGCCGGCGGTTGCATTCTGGTCTCTGCCTGTGATCGCAGGGTGATGAACGCCGACCACGGGCGGATCGGGGTGACCGAAATGCTGGTCGGAGTCCCGTTTCCCGTCGCGGCCCTGGAGATCCTCCGCTTCGCGGTAGGGACCCACCGGCTTCGGGAGATCATCTATTTCGGGCATACCTACCAGGCTCCCGCCGCCATGGCCGTCGGCCTCATCGACGAAGCAGTCAGCGCGGCGGCCGTGCTGCCGCGAGCCATCGAAGCGGCGGCAACGTTCGCTGCGCTCCCACCGGAGCCGCTGCGGCATACCCGCCGCCAGATCCGCGCCACCGCGGTAGATCGCATCTCTCGTGACAAGCTGACGGACGACGCGGTGTGCCGCATGTGGAAATCGCCAGGAGCGCAGGAAGCGATTCAGGCATACGTGCGAAGCGTCCTGCGCCGGGCCTGACAAGCCCTCCCCAGGCAGGCTGCCCTGGCCTGTGGCTTCCCTGTTGGTGCCGCCCGGTCATGCCTTGCGCTGCAAGGTGTAGCGGACCGTCTGCACCCGGATCATGCCGTCGCGGAAAACGAATGTGTCGATGCCATCTTCGACGCGGGTCGTGGCGGCGTCGGCCGCCCACTCGAGAAACAGGATGTCGTTCTCGTAGATCTGGGTCTTGAGATCCCAGTTCGCGTTCGGCACATCGGCGAGCATCTGGATGAACGCCGCGCGGACACCATCCTTGCCCCGCTTGACACCGGCGGGCGAGATCAACACCGCGTCGTCGGTGTAGTCCGCGACGATCTCATCCAGGTCGCCCGCGCCGAGCGCCTGGGCATGGTGGTTGAACGCTTCTTCCGGCGTGCGCGTCATCCTTGTCCTCCTCCTAGGAATCGGCTCTTCTCCGACCATAAAACAACTTGATCCTAAGATCCTAAGGACCTCCCTCAGGCACACTGTGCTCGAGTCGCACTCTTCGCCGCACAAGCCGCTGCTCAGGCATGCTTGCGCTTGGGGCGGGAGGGTGCCGTGACCGGCTTCGTAATCAGCCAGCGGCCTCCAACTGGCGTACGTTGCCCCAGGCAACGAGGGCAGGAACGTTCCCGAGAAGATGGCGCTCGGACCCGCCGAACAAGACCCGCATGGACACGGTGATGCGCAAAGTCGTGGTGCCGTGACGGCCGGACCCGGTTGCGGTGGGTATAGCCGGAGATGATCACGATCTGGTAGCGGCGGTGTGTCAGGCGCGGGAAGCGCAGCGGAACTCCGCTAGGAGTGCTGATTGTCCAAGATCCGCACTCTTCGGGAACTCTGATCCCCGGCCAGTCTGTCACTCCCGCCGGTTGTTGTCTCCAGCCGCTGTCTGTGACCTGCCTGTTTGCCCATCGCCGTGCCCCGCATGGCGTCCCGCGCAGCATGCCCATGTTAGCAATCGCTTTTCGCCCCGGCGGCGATCCCCGCATCCGGTGAGGCTATTCCTGGTCCCTTCGAGGGACCAAGGCACCCAGGTCCGCATTTCTCCTCCGAGATGACTGTTACCTGCCGGATCGAGAAATCAGACTATGATACCGACTTTTCCGATTTGGGCCGCCGTAAGGCTGATAGTTTACGCGGCGCCAGGAGGGGGACATCATATCTTGGCAGTCACGGGGAACAGCGATTCGTCTAGTTATCTGCTGATCCGATTATTTTGGGCGGGCGCAAACTCACGTTTGTGCGTCCCGCGCACGTCCCAGGCTTGCGTTCTCGACAATTGCCATGGGTCATCTCTAGGTGACGCTAAATCCCAATTTCCCATGCGGCGAGACGTCCTTATCGTCACGCCAGCGTCGCGGGGGAACGTCAAAAGGAAAGGGAAAGTCAGCCATGAATAGAAAACGGGTGATGGCGAAGGCCGCCTCGGCCGCTCTGGTGCTCGCCGCGGTAGGCGGGCCGTTGGCGGCTATCGGGCCGACCGCGTCAGCCGCTCAGGTCCCCGAGTGCGAAAATAACTACACCCAAGCCCTGTATCTGTCTGCCTACTGCCCGGCGCCTTATTTCACGCCGATCCTCGTAAATCAGCAGGGCCCCCAAGGACCGGCCGGGCCGCAAGGTCCGCAAGGGCCGCAAGGTGCGCAAGGTCCGCAAGGGCCGCAAGGTCCGCCTGGCTCGTCTTCCCCATATCCCCCGTATCCTCCGTACTAACCGCTTGCTGTGGGGCCCGGCTTTGGGCCGGGCCCCACAGTCGCCTGTCTGAGGCGGTGGTGGCGGCTGCTGATCGGAATGATCGGTAGGTTCGGTCTGGCCTGTCCGCTCAAGGAACGAGCCCTCGCCCGCGTCGCACCCGCCGGGAGTACCTACGGACGCTACCGCGCCCCGAACACGGTCCTCGCCTTCCCTCGGCAAGCTCCAACCCGGCGTCATTCCCAGCGTCGTACCGGCGACCTGCCCGTCGCAGTGACCGGGGTCCTGCCCCGGCCTCGTGGCCACCGCGTGCCGGGTCCCGCGCCACACCTGACTCACCTGAGCCCGCAGGTACACGGCTCAAGAGACGGCCTGCGGCACTTGGGAAACCGGCGGGCTGGGCCTGGCCGAAAACCCGTTTCACCGTGGCGAGTCTGGCGGCGCCTTGTCACTCACGGCGAACGCTGGGAAGATATCGGTTTCGGCTCGCCAACGATTGCCGACGTTGTCGAGGGATCGCTTGCCGCGCTTATCGGCTGGGCGTGGCTGCGGCGTACCAAGGAGAGCGCTCGCGGCCGAGCAGGTTCCCGCGCTCGATCGCGAGCCGCCGCCCCGCCCCTGGTGGCGCCGGCTCATGATGCCGACGGTCGTGGGCTCATGATGTCGGCGGTCGTGATCGTGGGGCGGCAGCGGTCGTAGCCGGGGTCGCCTTCTGGCCATCATCTCCAAGTGTGAGGAGGCCAACCGGAATATCCCCGCCACTCACATCCAGCGGCCCGCGCGCTCGTGCTCACCCGGCTATTCGAGATGGCGACGCGGGCGGTGCACTCGTGCTCGCCACGCACGGCCCAGAGGTCGCGGAGAGCTGCGACCAGATCTTCGACCTGCGCGTTGGCGGTGGCTGGCGCCGCCCCTGCGGGCTCGACACGCCAGAAAATTGGCTGCGGTGGCCTACGGCGGTCACCACAACGGTCAATGTACGATCGCGGCCATGAACCCACTTTCCGGCGTTCTGGGCGAAGCCTGGAAGCTGTACCGTGCGCACGCCGCCCACTTTCTCATCATCGCCTTCGTCATCTACCTCGCCACGGCGATCATTACCGCGATTCTCACCGCGTTCGCGGGTGTTGCCGGGGCACTGATCGCCGGGATCATCGGGATCGTCGCGGCTTTCCTGGTGCAGGCGACGCTGGTCAAGGCGGTGCAGGACGTCAGGGACGGCCGCGTGGACCTGTCCTTGGGCGAGACGGTCTCCGCGGCGACTCCCTATCTCGGCCGCGTCGCAATCGCGTCGATCCTGGCCGGTATCGGCATCTTCATCGGGTTGTTGCTGCTCATTGTGCCCGGGTTGTGGCTGCTCACCATCTGGTCGCTGATCGTGCCCGTTATCGTGATCGGCGGCTCGAAGGCAATGGACTCCTTCGGCCGTAGCCGGGCACTCGTGCGTGGTTTCGGCTGGCACGTGTTCGGTACCTACGTACTGGTCTTCCTGATCCTGATCGTTTTCGACATCGTGCTCGGGCTGATCCTGTCGGCACTGCCTAGCGGATGGAGAAACGGCATCAGCAGCGTGGTCTCCGGGACTCTGGTCGCACCGTTCCTCGCGCTCGTGGTGACGCTGATCTACTACCGGCTCTACGCCGCCCACAGTGGCGGCGCGAGCCCAGACGCGGGACCTGCGGGGCCCATGGGACCAGGGGGATATGCAGGACCTGCCGGATTCGGGGGGCCCGGGGGAGATGGAGGACCTGGAGGGTATGGAGGTCCTGCCGGGCCCGGAGGGCCTGGAGGGTACGGAGGTCCTGCGGGGCCCGGAGGATCTGGAGGGTACGGAGGTCCTGCGGGGCCCGCAGGACCCGAAGGACCCAGCGGCCCTGTGGGACCGGCGGGGCCGGGCGGACCGGCGGGGCCGGGCGGACCGGCGGGGCCGGGCGGACCGGCGGGGCCGGGCGGACCTGCGGGACCGGGCGGACCGGCGGGGCCGGGCGGACCGGCGGGGCCGGGCGGACCGGCGGGGCCGGGCGGACCGGCGGGGCCGGGCGGACCGGCGGGACCGGGCGGACCTGCGGGACCGGGCGGACCTGCGGGACCCGGGCGGCCTGGAGGAGCGGCGTCGGGGGCTTGAGGGCCTCCAGGCCCCCGGCTGGTCCACGAGGAAACGCCCAGCGCCGTGCGCAGCAAACGAACACACCTCGAACATGCCACCTGTCACCGGAGCAAACATCCGCCCCGGTCGGCGGAAAACACACTGGTGCAGCGGAACCAGAACCGCCCCAGCGGCTTGCTGGGGCCGTAGTACGCGGTAACGTGCATGCTCGGTCTTGCGGGGGCTATCCGGCCGACGGCCTTGTGGTAGCCGACACGCAGGCCGACCAGTATTGCGGGGTCCAGGAGCGTGGGCGGGCCTTCAGCTTTGACCTGCTCGACCAGGTGCCGGGCTGGTCTGGTCGAAGTAGGGTTCTGGCGGAGCTTCCCGCACCTCGGCAAGAGGCCGCTGGCATGCGCTAGCGCCGCTGAGGAGCCGGTGCCGATGTCGGGCAACGACGCGGTAAACGATAGCAGCCAGGTGACTGATCCCGGGCAGGGCCATTATTCGACCCAGGGTGCGCCAGCGAAGCTGCGGCTGCTCGCGGAATAGCCGGGCGAAAGCTGCGGCGCCTATTAGAGTTGGCATCCCGGGTTCCACCCACAGCATCGCCTTTGCCGCCTCCTGGCTGCGCACGCCGTGCTGATCGAGGTTCAACCTCTGGTACGGCGCGGTCCGCGGCCACCTAGCCAGTCGCCTCTTCATCGCGTCGAGGGTGCGTCGGCAAAAACCACAGTCACCATCGTAGATCAGCACCGATTCATGGGGGGCGGGGCCATCCGCCTCCCCCTGGACGAACTCGCGCTCAGGGCGCCCCTTGTCGCGATTTCGCCCAGCCATATTGCCTCGCAGCAGCCGCTTTATCTTCGACTCAACACGGGAGAATGTCCGGTCTCGCACGAAAATCACGTCTGCTCCGATCATCGACAGGGAGAAGAACGGCAAGGCCAGCGTGATGGCGATGCCGACGTGCATTGCCATTATTCCGACGAGCGCAAGGATGCGGGTCGGGCGGGTGAGCAGCAAGAAAGGGAAGAATAGTTGCAGGAACACCGACGCGTAGGTTGCCACAAACAGTATGAAGACGTTGCTCGATAGCACGTCGTTCAACATCGGGAAGGCCTCATACGAATGCATGCGCATGGGGTAGTAGATAGCAGTCCCGTTCTGCCACAAACTACCCTGGGTCTTAAACATCGCCGACGAGACATAGATGATAAAGACTTGGCAGGCCACGGCGATGACCGCCGCATTGTGGAACAAGTTCCCCCAGTTCCCCCATCCCGACGGCAGCGCAATCCTGCGCACACGGTCGGGATTCGATGCCGCTCGGGTGTGGCGGCGGGCGTCTAGCGACCAGTGCGCCGACACGTCGGCGAAGCAGAGATAGAAGAGCACGAGTCGGACGACGGTGTCTCCGGCGTCCGTGAGCAGCGGATTCTGGCACGTGAGGCTGACCCACAATACGAGCAGCACCGGGGTGACGAGACGGGTCCGCCACCCGAGCGTGAACAAGAGCGCCACGAACCCCATGAGGAGATAAGTCGCGGTGAAGATGCGTGGGGAGTTCCCACTGAAGAGTGGGGAGTTCCCACTGAGGAGGGTGAAGGGCCGGGTGAAGCCCTCCTCGGCAACCAGAGGTTGCAGCCATCGCGAGCCGATGCCCCAGATGTACTGGCGGTCAGCGAAGTTGACATCGAGCAGCCCGATAATCAGCAGACCATAGAGGATCCGCAGAAGCGACAGGCCGTAGGTGACATGCTTGGCGTCGAACAGCCAGCCCTCAAGCGTCTTCCACCTCCTATCGACAGCCGGCCAGGTCTCGCCCCAGAAACCTGGGACACGAACCCCGATCATCGATCGGCTCCCCGCGCGGTCTCGGCGAAGTATTTTTGGGACTGACCGTCGAGGGCCACCGCCGGCCGCCACCCGAAGTCAGTGAAGGAACTCTCTGGCTGCGCGCCCGCGCCGGCCCTGTCCGCAAAGTCGGGAACCGGCGTATACTTAAGCCGGATTTGTACCGCCTCGACGTCTGGACCCCACCATGCATATGCGTACTGCGTGGCGAAAGCAGCGGCTACGCGTTCATGGCGAACATAGGATTCCAGCCAATCGCGATCGGCCCCTCTCTGAGCATTCAGATTAGCGAGCAGCTGATCCCAGCCAGAGTGAGAGTAGTCCTGTTCACAAATTCTAACCTGGTTATCAGTGAGGTTATCTCGGTCTGTACTTAGGAGGTCTATTAGCCCGTCGGTGACTAGGTCGGACCTGGGGTGAAAGGGATTGTGCAAGATATCGCTCCACTCAGGCCTCGTGACGTCAACCCAGTCACTGGTCCGGATCTCTCCGGTCGAGCGATCGGTCCATCGGGCCCGAAGAAATAGCTCGCTATCTCCGTTAACCGGGTTAGGGGCGAAGAGGCTCCAGCCTTGCTGGAAGACGGGCTGCATGTACGCGTTCAGAACTGGAGCCAGGGCTTGGCTAAGCGGGCCGACAGGGGCCACCCATAGGGCCGTGGCGGCGAAGTGGAATGACAAGACGAGCGCAAGCACGACCGCGGCTCCGCGAACCCAGGCTGACCGGCTGGCATCTGTCCTACCTATCTGCGTCTCAATCCCTGGGGGCTGTTGCACTGGGGAGCGCTCCACTCTCGTCAATCTCCATTAACCCAACTTATGGCAAGATCCGGCGAGGCACTTTCTGGCTATTTTGGTTAGCGTACAGCCAGGACACCAGCACAGCCGGGAAATCCACCAACTGCTCTGGTTGGGCATGCGTGCGTGGGACCGGGCGCTGACTGACCGAGAACTGTAAGTCTTCCCATTCATGGACGGATGAGCCGCCCGCGCAATATGCCAGACATTCCTTGCAGCGGTGCCGTCTGCGGCGTAACCGGCCTACGCTATGGCGAAGGACTACTAACGGCGATCTTCCTGACAAGATGCCGCGCCTACGCGAGAATAGGTAGAATCGATCCGGATCTGTTGACGCTTAAAGTCAATACCACCCCAATGTTCCGCCCAGAACGTGACGCCCGCAGTTCACCAGCTTGGGCGAATGCCCGACCAGCTCCCTGGGCGAGACGTCGATCACGACGCGATGAATCGCATTATCGGCGACTTCCTGAATCAATGGCCGGTTGGAAGA
>Ga0335078_10001692_pt1 | contig 33286 bp, 19 predicted proteins | sample Lox_Sample_32_FD_206711 | JGI IMG/M metagenome (GOLD analysis project Ga0335078, IMG submission 206711) | Soil microbial communities from Loxahatchee National Wildlife Refuge, Florida, United States - Lox_Sample_3.2 | ecosystem: Environmental > Terrestrial > Soil > Wetlands | place: USA...
AGGCTTCTTTACCACCTCGCCGTTCTTCATGACGAAGCGCACGCGCCGCAGCTCACCGATGTCCTTGAGGGGATCGCCCTGCACCGCGATGATGTCGGCGAAATAGCCCGGCTCGATCGACCCGATGCGGCGGCCCAGCAAGTCGGCTGCGTTGGTGGTGGCGGTTCGGATCACCTCCATGGGAGGCATGCCGCCAGCGGCGTAAGATTCGAGGGTGGTCAGGCTGGCCGAGCCGCGGCCCCAGGTCGGATTGCGGTAATACATGTCGGACCCGAACGCGATTCGAATACCGAATTTGATGGCCCGGTCGATCCGGTCTTTCTGCCTGGCCGCCTCGTCCTGCTTCCAGCGGGCGAGCTGTTCATCGCTCAGGTGCATGCGGGTCTTCATCGCTTCGTCCAGGGTTTCCAGAGCGGGGTCCGTGGGCACCATGAAGATTCTCTTTTCGGCCATGGTCTTGAGGGCATCGTCGGGAATGATGTACGCATGTTCGATGGAATCCACGCCGGCATCCGCGGCGACGCGCGTGGCCAGGTCGCCGATGGCGTGCGCCGCCACCTTTTTGCCTACGCGGTGGGCCTCGTCGACGATGGCTTTCATTTCATCGGGCGCCAGAACCCGCGGGCCGGTATTGACGATCACTTTGATGAGGTCGGCGCCATCGAAGAAGGCTTGACGAACCGCCTGGCGCGCCTGCTCGGGGCCGGAGATCACGGCGTATTCTTCCTCCACGAGCTTCTGTGCCAGCGGCTGCAATTCGCCGAACTGTCCGCCGGCGGCCGCCAGCGCGCGCGTCGACACGTACATCCGCGGACCCGCCACCCAGCCCGCATTTATCGCGTCGCGCAGCGCGACGTCCCCGTTGTGTCCCGAGTTTCCCAAATCGCGCACCGCCGTGATGCCGGCCTCGAGATCCTCACGGGCCATCTTGACCCCCAGCAGAGCCCGCTTGGCGGTGCTCATCTGGGCGACGGTGAGCAGCATGTTGGGATCGTCGTCTCCCAGGCTGAAATCGTAGTCCTCCAAAAGGTGCGTGTGGCAATCGATCAGTCCGGGTAGCAGTGTGGCATCGCCCAAGTCGATCATCTCCGCGCCGGCGGGCGGAGTGGCATTGGACTGCACGCTCTGAATGCGGCCGCCCTGGATCAGGATCGTCGGGTGTTCGATATACTTGCCGGCTTTGACATCCAGCATGCGCGCCGCTCGCAGGGCGATCGTTTTGGCGGGCGCGGTTTGGGCGCTTACCAGGAAGGGCACGGCGGTGAGGAGAATCAGACTGCGCACCACGGCGCGATTCTAGCACAGGCCGCGGCGAACCAACGCGCGCCGGCCGGTTTGATTGGCGATGCGAAAGTTACAATCCACTTCAGGCGTGGGGTGGGTGATTGGGCACGCATGCTGCTGACGCCCGAATGGCCGGCGTTGCCGCACGAGTCGGGATTTCGTGGACCTGACTATCGGAATCTGATATAACGGAATCCGATCATGAAGGCCGGCAGCGCAAAAGGCAATCCTCTTGTTGGCCGAGGACCGGGGTGAAAGTGCTACTATCTCAAACGTGGCTGAATTAAAGACGAAGAAAACCGGCGTTTCAGTCGCCGATTTCCTGGATTCGATTCCGGGGCCGCAGACGCGCGAGGATTGTCAGGCGATCGCCGGGATGATGCAGGCGGCCACAAAAGCCGAGCCGAAAATGTGGGGTCCCAGCATTGTCGGGTTCGGCCATTGCCGCCTGGTCTACCCCAACGGCAAGGAGATGGACTGGATGCAGATCGCCTTTTCACCGCGAAAAGCAAACATCACGCTCTACCTCACCGAGAAGGTGCTGCAATCGGACTTGATGGAGAAGCTGGGCAAGAGTTCTTGCGGAAAAGGATGTTTGTACATCAAGAAACTCTCCGACGTGGACCTGCCGACGCTCAAAAAGCTGATCCGGGCAACCGTGCGGCAGCGATCGGAAGCCGCTTCTTAAGGGCGTCACGGCCGACGCTAAGGATCGCCTCAAAAATAAATGAACATTGTGCGCTACGTGACGTGGCGCGGGCACTCGTGCCTGCCGCGCCGGCACTCCTGCCGGCGCGCCCATGCTTGCTGGCGCCCACAAGCGCCGAGAAGAGTCTCGGCGCGGCAGGCACGAGTGCCCGCGCTACGGCTCTGCACAGTTATTGTTGCGGCGTCCCTAAGACGCTGCGGCGCCCGTCCCGAGCCAATCCTGCCATTCCTTCTCCGCCTTCAATCCTTCCGCGGCTTTCGGTCCAAAGAAATAGAAGCTGCCGACAAAGAACGTATGCTCACCCATGCCGCAGGTGCTGAGCACGGCGGCGCCGGGCGAGGGTTGGTCGAGCCGGACGATCACCTGGTTCGGATGTGACTCAGGTCCGACCTTTTCCACGACGCCGGCGAGGGGCGCGGTTCCGGCGTGCGACTGGACCTTTGCGCCGGCGGCGAGTGACGGCAACCCGAGCTTGCCCATTAACGTTCGCCAGCCGTCGATCACCGTGCCCGCGACCGGTGCCATCACCTGGAAGTGCGCGCCGGGCTGGCCGCGGTAGTGCGACAGATACATGCGCAAGACCACAAAGAACGAGGGCCAGCCGCTTTCCACTTCACCGAGCTGGTTGTCCCAGTCGTCGGTTTCGGCAAACAGGCTGTGCACCACGCGCACGATGCACGTGCCGCCGGCGCGCGCTTCCACCGTCCACTCCGTTGCCATCTCCGGTGCGCCCGGTCCCAGTCCTTCACTCGTCGCACTGAAGCGGTGCGGAGCATCCCACGCGGTGACCTCGGATTCGGAATCCATGCCCGGTCCGAAGTTCAGGACCATTTTGCCGCCCACATGGGGCTCTATTTGGGCCGGCACGAACCACTTCGAAATGCCGGGGCCCGTCGCGATCGCGTCCCAAACCTCTTCGGGAGTGCCGGGAACTTCGACCTCGACCGAGATCGAACGTCGTCCGTTTGCTTCCTTCTTCACGCTCATGATTGCTCCTTGGAATTCGTATTTGGCGGCATCGGGTAGGCCACTACAACCACGCGGTGCGGCCGGCCGCCCGGCGCCTGTTGGTGGTGATACTTCGCGGCCAGATGCGTGATGGCATGGGTCAGTTCCCGGCTGAATTCGGCGCGGTCGGCCGCGGACCGGAAACGAATCACGGTGTCGACCGAGAGCGTCGGGAGGCGTTTTTCGGTTTCGGCCGATCGCGTCACGAGCGCCTTCACCTCGCGGACGATCCGCGCCGCCAGCGCGATCAGGTATCCGGCCGAGAGGTGGTCGGGGTTGCGGTCGGGATCGGCCGCGACCGGGCCCATGGCGCCCGGGGAGACCAGGTAAGAGGAGGCGCTGGCTACCATCCTGCGTTCAGTGAGTCCACCCCACTGGCGCTTGCCGGCGACGCGCACCAGGTCGTACGATTCCAGCGCGCGCAGGTGGTAGTTGATCTTCTGCCGCGGAATGCCGAGCCTGTTGGCCAGTGTGGCGGCCGAGGCCGGTTCCGCCAGCTCGGAAAGCAGGCGGCTCCGGACCGGATCGAGCGCTACCGCCGCTGCCACGGGATCGTCAATGACTTCCACCGCCAACATCGATATGGCTATTGAAGCATTGACAATTTTTCTTGTCAAGCGATTTTATGGACTTTTCGCATGCGTGCTCCGGAATCCCGGAGCCGCGGGCACCGGGACGCCGCGGAAACGCCCCGAGTATATGCAGCTAAACTGAGAATCTAGTCTGTACAGATACACTTCATATATGCTACGCTTACTGTATGAACCGTCGATCCAGCCGGTCTCAAGCCGACCGGGCTTCCGCCTTGGCTTTGGAGATGCGAACTCTCATCGGCAGGTTGAAGCGTAAACTGCGCGATCAGACCGGACATGACGATTTCACGTCCTCGCAGGCCGCCGTATTGCTGCGCCTGGAAACCGACGGGCCGGCGACGGTGTCGAATCTCTCCCGGGCGGAAGCCATGCGTCCGCAATCGATGGGCGCGGTGATTGCCCCGCTGCAAGCCGCCGGGTTGGTAAGCGGCGCTCCCGATCCGACCGACGGCCGGCAGACCCTGCTGTCACTGACCCCAAAATGCCGCGATCTTCTTCACCAGCGCAGGGCAGCGAAGCAGGATTGGCTGACCAGAACGATCCAGGCCAGGCTCACCGCCGGGGAGCAAAACAAGCTCGCGGAGGCTCTCCAGATGCTTGCGCGGCTGGTCGAGGACTGACGCGGCCATCCATGACAGACAAACAAGCTACAACCGGACTCGTTTCCAGGAGAAGACGTTGTCACTCACAATGCTCGATCCCAACACAGCCCTGATTGTCGTCGATCTGCAGAAGGGCATCGTCGGCTCCTCGTTCGTCCACCCCATCGCTGACGTGATCGGCCGGATCCGCGCTCTGATCGACGCGTTTCGCGGACAGGGACTGCCCGTGGTTCTGGTCAACGTAGCGGGCCGGGCGCCGGGCCGAACGGAGCAACCACCGCGTCTCCAGAGGCTGGCCGAGGGATGGGCCGATCTGATCCCGGAATTAGACCCCCAGCCCGGCGATATCCTTGTGACCAAGCGGACCTGGGGCGCATTTGCAAGCACGGACCTGGAGGCGAAGTTGAAGGCCAGAGGCGTCACCCAGGTTGTCATCACGGGGGTGGCGACCGGTACCGGTGTCGAATCCACCGCGCGGCAGGCCTATGAGCACGGGTTTCACGTAACTCTGGCGGTCGACGCGATGACCGATGCGCGCTCCGAAGCTCATGCCTACTCCCTCGCGAACGTCTTTCCCCGGCTGGGAGAGACGGGCACAACACAACAGATCGTCGACATGCTGGAGGCCAGGAGGATCTCGCAATGAATTGGCTTTATCTTCTCTCGTACTTCTTTGGCGGCGCTTTTCTTGCCAATGCCGTTCCGCACTTTGTCAGCGGCACCATGGGTTGCCAGTTCCAAACCCCTTTCGCGAAGCCGCCTGGCAGGGGACTTTCCTCATCGACGGTGAACGTATGTTGGGGCGTCTTCAATGCCGCGGCGGGCTACATCCTGGTGTGCAGGGTCGGCGATTTTGATCTGAAATCCACGCTGGATGTGGCTGCCGCCGGACCCGGCGCCCTGCTGATCAGCCTTCACGCCGCCCGGCATTTCGGCCGCTTCCATGGAGGAAACCGCCCGGAGCGCTCATGAAGAGCCCGACGGCTGGCCCTTTCCGGGCCCTGCGGAGTTTCAATTTCCGGGTCTGGTCGGCCGGCGCGCTGGTTTCCAACATTGGCACCTGGATGCAGCGCGTGGCCCAGGACTGGCTGGTGCTCACTCAGCTCACGCACCACGACGCCTCCGCGCTCGGTATCGTCATGGCGCTTCAGTTTGCGCCCCAGTTACTGCTGCTGCCCTGGACGGGCTATGCAGCCGATCACTGCAATCAGCGCAAGCTCCTGATGGCGACCCAGGCAGCCATGGGCGTGCTGGCGCTGGCCTTGGGCGCGCTGACGATTGCGGGCGTGGTTCAGCTCTGGCACGTCTGCGTATTCGCGTTTGTATTTGGCTCGGCGGCGGCGCTGGATGCGCCCGTGCGCCAGACGTTTGTTGCCGAACTGGCCGGCGACGAGGACCTGCCGAGCGCGGTTTCGCTCAACTCGACTTCATTCAATGCCGCGCGCATGGTGGGGCCGGCCGCCGCCGGCCTGGTGATCGCAAAAGTGGGCACGGGCTGGGCTTTTCTGATGAACGGCATTTCGTTTGCCGCCGTACTGATTTCGATGTCGTTATTCCGCATGGCCGAGTTGCGGGCGAACCCGAGGGCATCCCGCTCCGCGGGCGGATTCATGGCGGGACTTCGTTACGTATGGCGCCGGCCCGACCTGCGCGGAATCCTGATCATGCTTTTTCTGGTTGGAACGTTCGGGCTGAACTTTCCCATCTTCATCTCCACCATGGCCGTCAACGTTTTTCACACGGATGCGGGCCGATTCGGTCTGCTGTCATCGATCATGGCCATCGGCACCATCGCCGGAGCCCTGCTGGCCGGGGCCGGCCGCCCGCGATTTGGCTCACTCCTTGCCGGCGCCGCTGTCTTTGGAATCGGATGCACGCTCGGTGCAATTGCGCCCGGTTATTGGTGGTTCGCGGGCGCGCTGGTGATTGTCGGCGTGGCGGCGCTGACTTTAACGAACAACACCAACAGCATGATGCAACTGACCACCGAGCCCGAGATGCGCGGGCGTGTGATGGCGTTCCGCGTGGCGGTCGCACTGGGAGGCACGCCGATTGGGGCGCCGATCGTGGGCTGGGTTGCAAACCGCTTCGGTCCGCGCTGGGCGCTCGGAGTGGGAGCGGCATCAGGCTTCGCCGCCGCCATCGTGGCGCTTTACGTCATGGGCCGGCGGATTCGCCGGGGGAATGGGCAAAGCCAGCCTGCCGGCGGTTCGCACGGACGCACCGCGCATTCCGCTTGAACTCCGCCTTTTTTGATCGTCGGCTTGAGGTCGGGATGGCCAGGCGCGGTCAAAACCAGAGCGTGATCTCCACGGTCGCCGTGTGATCGTCCTGCGCGATCAGGCGCGCATTCCGGTGCAGAACCGGCCAGTTCAGCCGTTTTACGACACACGTCGCTACAATATTTCCTCTCGTTATCCGTCTACTGACGGGAGGCAGAATGCTAACGTCATCTCGATGGGAGAATTCCGGGACGGCGCACTCGAAACATGAAAGAGAAGTTATGGATTCAACTCAAAAGAACGCAAGGGTGGCCGGATTCCTGTACCTGCTGGTCGTCCTGACAGCCCCCATTGGCCTCATATACGTTCCCGGAAAGCTGATCGTGCAGGGGGACGCGGCCGGGACGGCCAGCCGCATTCTGGCCGGGCAATCGCTCTTCCGAATCGGTATCGTCAGCGGCCTGGCCTCATCGGTCATCTTTATTTTCCTCGGGCTGGCGCTCTACCGCTTACTGAGAGACGTGAACCAGCACCGGGCATTGCTGATGCTGGTACTGGCGCTGGCGCAGGTTCCGATCTCTTTTTTGAACGAAGTGAACGGCCTGGCTGCCCTTATGCTCCTGCGCGGGGGAGGCTACCTGGCGGTATTCCAGGAATCCCAGCGCCAAGCCCTGGCGATGCTGTTCCTCAATGTGCGTGGCCAGGGGATCATTGTTACGGAGATCTTCTGGGGCCTGTGGCTGATTCCCTTCGGACTGCTGGTGTTCCGGTCGGGCTTCCTGCCTCGTTTTCTGGGCGTCTGGCTGAACCTCAATGGCGTGGCTTATCTGGCGGTCAGCTTTGCCGGCTTATTAGTGCCAGGGAGCCAACAGCTCGTGTCGAAGATTGTCTTCCCGGCCCTCCTCGGCGAGATGGTGGTCATGCTGTGGCTGCTGATTCGAGGCGCCAGGCCGAAGGCGCTCGCCGAAGCGGATTTGGCGGCGAGGAGTAGTTGACGGGAGAGGTCCGATACTGGTTCGCGGAGCGGCAGACCAGTGCCAGACGTTCCCACCGATCTTTCGCCGGATGTTTGATCGGATCAAGACCGGGGCCAGGCTTCGCTTCAGCTTGTCAGGTTATAAATCAGGCCGAACGGATCCCGGACATAACATCGAGGAAAATCAGGCTCGTCCTTGACGATTTCACAGCCGTTGCTCACCAGCCGCTGCGTCGCTTCGGCGACATTGTCAACGGTCACTTCCAAAACCGGACCCAGCGGTGGTCCAGGTTCGATGAACAAGTTGATGTGCTTGCCATGGAGGCCGATCATCTTCGGGTTGTGGTCGGTGATTTCGAATCCGAGATGCTCGACGTAGAAATGCGCGGCTCTCGCCGGATCCGGCGCCTGGATCAGAATGTCGGTGCCAAAGCGGTTGGCCATGTTGTTCCTCGCCAGAAGCATAACATGAGCCGATCGGACGCGGTCAAAACCATTCTTGGAGGGGCGCGGGCCAATCTGGTCGACTGCCCGAAGCACACTCCGTCAGCTCCTCCCGAGCTGCAAGAAACCGTTCCGGGCAGGCAATGCTACCGGGCCGAAGGGGCCCCGTACGGAGTTCCGAACAACGATTGTGCACGGGCCGACTCAGTCCGAACGCAGCGCTTCGAGGGGATCGACTTTCATCGCACGCAGCGCCGGAATGTAGCTCGCGGCGAGCGCCGCGCCGATCAATGCCAGCGACACGGCGCCGTAGGTCAGCGGATCGAGCGGGCCCACGCCGAACAGGGACGATCCCAAAACGCGGGTGAGCACGGCGGAAGCGGCCAGTCCGAAGGCGACGCCGATCAAGGCGAGCACCAGGCCGCCCCCGACGAAGATGCGCGTCAGCTCGCTCGGCCGGCCACCCAGCGCCATGCGGATTCCGATCTCCCGCCGGCGCTGCGAAACGGTATAGGAGATGACGCCGTAGATGCCGACCAATCCGATGAGCAGCGCCATGGCGCCCGCGATCGCCAGCATGACCAAGGTGAAGGATGTTCGCTCCATCGATTTCGAATAGATCTCCTCGAGCGTGCGGACGTCGGCGAGCGGCAGGCTCCCGTTCTGGCTCCACACGGCGCGCTGAACGTCGGCAAGGAAGCTCGGCGATCCGGCGCGCCGGCTGCGAACGACATAGGCAACGTCGCGGCGCACCAGCACGGGATTGGTGTCGAAATTGTACGTGAGCAGAGGATAATAGGCGATTTCCGGCGCTTTCTCCTGCAGACCATCGGCGCGCTCGTCCGCGATGACGCCGATCACCTCGCGCCACGGGTCTTTCTGGTTCGCCGTAATCTCCTTGCCGACGGCGAGACGCGGATCGCCCCACAGCTCGCGCGCCAGATTCTCACTGACCATGGCGACCGGGCGGCGCTCAAAAATATCGTCCCACGTGAATTCGCGGCCCGCGGCCAGGCGATTGCCCAGCGCGGCGAGCACTCCCGGCGAGATGAAAATCTGGCGGCGCAGCGGCGGAACTTTTTCGTAGGTTTTGTCGCGCGCGTATACCTGCCACAAGCCTCCGCCCACATCGGTGGGAATCAAGGTGGCGATTCCAGCGGAGTCGACGCCGGGAATCGCCCGGGCTTTATCGAGAATGGCTTGCTGCAACCGGGCGACGGCGAGCGGATCCTTGACCTGGGTCGCGGGAATACTGATACGCATGGTGAGCGCATCGTGGGGATTAAACCCGGGATCGACATGCCGCAGCGCCTGGAAGGTTCGGATCATCAGGCCGGAGCCGACCAGTAGGACCACGGCGAGCGAAACCTGCACCACCACGAGGGCGGCGCGCGCGCGATGGCGCTCGCGCGTTTGAGACGAGGTCCGTCCTCCGCCGCGCAGCGCGGCGGCGATCCGTGGGCCGGCGTACTTGATCGCTGGAATCATGCCGAACAGCAATCCACTGGCGAGGGCGATGAGGAGTGTGAACGCAAGCACCGCGGGGTCGATAGAGATTTCGCTCAAGCGCGGCAGGTGCGCGGGCGCCATGGCAACCAGCAGGCGGATCGCGGCATAGGCGAGCCCCAGTCCGAGCACACCGCCGATCAGCCCGAGCGCGACGCTTTCGGTGAGCAGCTCGCGCGCGATATCGTGCCATCCGGCGCCGAGCGCGGCGCGGATCGCCAGCTCATGCCGCCGGCCCTCGGCGCGAACCAGCAGAAGATTGGCGACGTTGGCGCAGGCGATCAAAAGCACGATTCCGATGGTCCCCATCAGCACCCACAGGGTTCTCGAAAGATCGCCGATCAGGTTTCGCTTGAGAGATTCGAGGCGCGGGGCGAAGCGCACCTCCTCGAACGCCTTCACGGTAAAGCCGGGCGTGGGAGGATAGCTGTGGAGAGCGACGGGAATCAGGCGCGCGATATCGGCGGCAGCCTGATCGATGGTGGCGCCGGGCTTCAGCCGGGCGATTCCTTCGTAAAAAACGTTGCCGAGAACCGTTTTATTGCGATCCAGCTGAAGCGGCAGCAGAAATGCGGGGCTGTGATCCTGAAATGTGAACTGCGAAGGCAGCACGCCGATGACCTCGCGGGGGGAACCATCGATGATGATGGAGCGGCCGAGCACGGAAGCCTCGCCCCCGAATCGCGCCTGCCACCATGGGTACGCCAGGACCACGGTTTGGGGACTGCCGGGCGCGTCGTCCTTCTCGGAAAACCAGCGGCCGAGCTCGGGCCGCATGCCGAGGATCGGCAGAACCTGCGCGCTGACGTCGAGGCTCAGCGTGCTTTCCGGCTCATTGAGGCCGGTGACGGTGCGGTTGACCCAGCGAAACATGCCGATGTCCTGAAAGGAATGCGCCTGATCGTGGTAGGTGAAGTGAAGGAACGGCGCGGTGCCGGTCTCGGGCAGGTTCACTCCGGGAGCGGCGTGATTCACGGTGATCAGGTCATCGGGATGGGGAAACGGCAGCGGTTTCAATATCACACCGTTTACGACGGTGAAGATCGCGCTGTTGGCGCCGATGCCGATTGCGAGCGTAAGCACCGTAGTCGCGGTAAATGCAGGCGTGCGAGCGAGTCGCCGGAGGGTCAGCCGGGTAGACATATGAACGTAATACGCGGAAGGCCGGAAAACGTCGCGAAAAGGTTGGGCGGGCGGAAGCCTTTCGTCCTCAAGTTTACTTTTCAGGCCGCGACAGAGCGTCTTTCCAGGTTCGATCGTGACACCCTTTGTAAATTGCAAAGCCCGGTTTCAGATGGGAGATTACGCCCGGTAAACGCGGCCACGGCGTCGCTCATCGACTTGGACAGATTCCGGTCTTGATGCCGGCGTTCTACCGCGTCAACCCGGCGCCTGCTACCGGAGTCTCCGATCGCGAGCCTTCGCCAGCACCATCTGGAAGACCTCGTCGAGTTGCGCCGGGGTCCAGGGCTTGGCAACCATGCCGTCAAAACCGTAACTCAGGTGTTCGGACATCACGGGAGCGTCGAAATAGCCGCTCGAGACAATCAGCCTGGCGGCGGGATCCAACGCCCGCAGCCGCGACGCCGTCTCAATCCCTCCCAGGCCGCTGCGAACGGTAAGGTCCAGAAGGACGGCGTCAAACGGGCGCCGCTCGGCCATGGCAGCTTCATAGAGAACAATGGCCTCCGCTCCGTCGCGGGCGCTTTGCACCGCATGGCCCAGCGCCTTCAGAACGCGCTCCAGCAGTTTGCGAAGGGCATCCTCGTCGTCCATGACCAGGAGTTTCCCCGTGATTCGCTCCTGCGCTCCGCCGGCCACCGCCGCCGGCGCGGGCGCGGATGCCGCCCGGCACGCCGGCAAGTCGATTACGAAAACAGTTCCTTCTCCAAGCTTCGACTCTACGGAGATATGACCACCATGCTTGGCGACGACGGCGTATGCCGTGGCCAGCCCGAGCCCGTGGCCCGAGGCTTTGGTCGTGAAATACGGGTCGAAAACCCGCGGCAGGACATCCGGAGCTATCCCGGTTCCATAGTCCCGAATGGCGATTCGCACAAACGGCTCGTTGTCGGCATCACCCGGCCCGCCGCGGGTGACATTTTCAGCCCGGACTTCGATGATACCGGCTTCCGGCATCGCCTGCCTGGCGTTGAGCAGCACATTATGCAGGACCTGGCCGATCTGCGTCGCATCGATTTCGGCCGGCCAGAGATCCGCGGCAAGATCCACGTTGATAGTGGTGGCGGCGCCGGCCCGCGCCAGGCTGACCGCATCCAGAACCAGCTTGGCCATCGGCACGACGCGGCGGATTGGCGAGCCGCCTTTGGCGAAGGTCAACAGCTGCGATGAGAGGAGAGCCGCGCGGCCGCACGCGGCAACCACCTGTTGGAGGACCTCCTGCACGGGATCGTCCGCGCCTATTTGCGTTCTGACGAGCTCGACGTTGCCCTGGACAATGGTGAGGAAATTATTGAAGTCGTGCGCGATGCCGCCCGCCAACACTCCCAGCGATTCCAGCTTGCGCGTGCGCAGCAGCTCCTCCTCCATCTGTTTGCGCTGTTCGATTTCCCCGTGCAGGAGTTGATTCGCTCTCTGCAGTTCGGCGGTTCGCTCATCCACGCGGCGGGCAAGTTCCGCATTCATCTTTCGCAGCGCGGCCTGGGCCTCTTTCAGGGACCGCTCCGCCCGGATGCGGTCGGTGATATCCAATGCCTGGCCCAAAACCCATGGAGGCAGATCCGCGCGCGCGTATAGCGTGTTGCGATACATCCAGATCCGCTCGGTTCCATCCCTGGCCACCAGGCGCATGAGCCCGCTGTCCCTGCCGCGCCGCTGCAGGCGCAGCAAATAGTCGTCAAAGAGATGGCGTACTGCCGGTACCAGGAAAGTCCGCAGATTGCGGCCGACGCCGAATCCCGGGGGAAAGCCGAGCGAGTTTGTTACCGCCGGGTTGATGGAAAGCAGGACGCCGCTAACATCGTGCACACACATCAAACCAAGGCTGTTCTCGACGAGGAGGCGATACAATTCCGGCTGCCCCTCCCACTCTTGCATCACGTACCCGGACCCCCGAACCGGTCGTCATGATTGCTGGAAAATCCATCATCATTCGGCGAGGAGGGATATCCAAGCAAGCTGAAGCATAACTTAATTCGCGGCATCGGTAAACCTTGTGGACACCCGACTATCGTTGACCGGTACTGGCTCGGCCAGTGGTTTTTCCAACGGTCACATTGCGTCACCGGAACAGCGGGGCTAACAGTCCCGCGCCGGCTCACCGCCGTTGGGCAGCCTGGGTAAAGGCGGGGTATGGCGACCGCTATCGGCCCCACGGGATTCCAGCCAAAAGGCTCCAAATGCCGGCGAGCTTGCCCGCTCCTCCTGCCAATTAGTTGGCATTCGCAAACCGATCTTGGCAGGAGAGTGTGCAGACGATCACAGAACCTGCCCGCTGCGCGAACGAGGCTTCGCGCAGCGGGACAGAACTCCAGCCCATAGAAGTCAGGAGCGCAACCGCCTGCTCGCGCGGCTCGCTGTGCCGATTTTGAGCCGCGGCGGAACTTTGGTCTCTGATGTGCCATCCTGTTGGACACAATAGTTTGAAACTGGGAAGTTTCTGGTGCACCCGCGGAGGGGAGGATTCGATGAAGCGAAATCACGGAATTGTAGCGACGGCCGGAGCTGTTTTGGCAGTCGCTGGAGCGATCTTCGTAATTGGCAGATCCAGAACCACGGAGGCGGCAGCCCCGGCGGCGCCGCGCACGGTCGAGGTAGCGGCGGTGGAACAGCGCGATCTGCCGATTCAGCGGGAGTGGATCGGCGCGCTGGACGGCCTGGTGGATGCCGACATCAAAGCGCAGGTGACCGGATACCTGCTGCGGCAGGACTACCAGGAAGGCTCCTTCGTTCGCAAAGGGCAGTTGCTTTTCGAAATCGATCCGCGGCCCTTTCAGGCGGCCGTGGACCAGGCCGCCGGTCAACTGGCCGCGACCCGCGCGCAACTGGTGCAAGCCAGGGCAGGCCTGGTGCAGGCCCAAGCCCAACTGTTGACCACCCAAGCCAACCAGCGCAGGTCGCAATTGGACGAGGACCGCTATATCCCTCTCGCCAGGCAACAGGCTGTGACGCAGCAGGATCTGGATAACGCCAGCCAAACGAATCAGGCTAATAAAGCACAAGTTGCCGCGGCGGAAGCCCAGGTGGAGACTTCGAAAGCGCAGATCGAGGCCGCGCAGGCCAGCGTCAAAGCATCGGAGGCCGCGCTCGAAACCGCCCAGGTCAATTTCGGCTTCACCAGACTCACCTCCCTGATCGACGGCATCGCCGGCAGGGCGACGGTGCAGGTCGGGAATCTCGTCGGCCCGGCCGGCAATGCGGTGACGAGCGTTTCGACTCTCGATCCCATTAAGGCCAACTTCACCGTCAGTGAGCAGGAATATCTCAGCCTCGCGCGGGCCGACGCGCTTCACAAGCTGCAATTGAAGGTGATCCTGGCCGATGGAACCGAGCACCCGCACCCTGGGCGATTTTCATTCGCCGACCGGCAGGTGGATCCGAATACCGGGGCGATTCAGATGACCGCCCTGTTTCCCAATCCGGGAAACATCCTGCGCCCCGGCCAGTATGCCAAGGTGCGCGCGGTGGTCGGCACGGACAAGGGCGCATTGCTCGTGCCGCAGCCCGCGGTGACCGAGCTCCAAGGCAGCTACCAGGTTACGGTGGTCGGGCCGGACCATCATGTGACCATTCGCCCCGTGAAGGCCGGAGCGCGAGTCGGCACCATGTGGGTGATCGACCAGGGATTGAAACCTGGCGAGACCGTGGTGGTGGTGGGCCAGCAGGCGCTGCGGGCCGGCGCGGCGGTCACGCCCAAACCATTCCAGGTCGAGTAGCCGGAAGGAGCCGAACTCATGTCGAACTTTTTCATTCGCAGGCCCATTGTGGCCATGGTGATTGCCATTCTGACGGTGATCGTCGGCATCATTGTGATCGTGACCTTGCCGGTGGCGCAGTTTCCCAGCATCGCCCCGCCCGAAATCCGGCTGCAGGCCACCTACGTCGGCGCTGACTCGCAGGCGCTGGAACAGGCGGTCGCCACCCCCATCGAGCAGCAACTCACGGGCGTCGACAACATGAATTATATGTACTCCGTCAACGCCACCGGCTCCTCCTCCACCACCCTGTTTGCCGATTTCGACCTGAAGACCGATCCCAACATGGACTTGATCCTCACCCAGTCGCGCGAACAACTGGCTCAGGGTCAGCTTCCGCCGGAGGTGAACAATTACGGCGTCACCATCCGCAAGTCCACCACCGCTCCGCTGATGCTCATCGCCCTGTACTCGCCGCGCGGCACTCGCGACGCCACCTTTCTGGCCAACTACGCATACATCAATCTCAACGACCCTATCGGCCGCTCCTACGGCGTCGGTCAGACGCAGATTTTCGGAGCCGGCCAGTATGCCATGAGGCTGTGGGTCAAGCCGGATCAACTGGCGAAGCTCGGCATCACGGTCTCGGACATCCTCAACGCCATCCAGGCGCAGAACACCGTAAACCCCGCCGGGCAGGCCGGCGGCGAGCCGGCTCCCGCGAACCAGCAGTTCACGTACGCGGTTCTCGCTCAAGGGCGGCTCACGTCGCCCGAGGAGTTCGGAAACATCATCATTCGCGAGGCTCCCAACGGCGGAACCGTGCGCGTGAGCGACGTCGCCCGCGTCGAGCTGGGCGCGCAAAGCTACAGCATAATGGGCCGCCTGAACGGCAAGCCCAGCGCCATCATCGCCGCCTATCAGTTGCCTGGATCCAACGCGGTACAGACGGTCGAAGGAGTTCGCAAGCTGCTGGCCCAGATGAAACAGCGCTTTCCCGAAGACGTCGATTACGCCGTCTCGCTGGACCAGACGCTGCCGGTTACGGAGGGCATCCGGGAGATCGTGGAAACCCTGGTGATCGCCATCGTATTGGTGATCCTGGTGGTTTATTTGTTCCTGCAGGACTGGCGCGCCACCCTGATCCCCATGCTGGCGGTGCCGGTCTCGCTGGTCGGCACGTTCCTGCTCTTCCCGCTGTTCGGCTTTTCCATCAATACGCTCTCCATGCTGGGCCTGGTGCTGGCAATCGGCCTGGTGGTGGACGACGCCATCGTGGTGGTGGAAGGCGTTCAGCGCCATATCGAAGAGGGTCTCGAGCCCAGGGACGCTGCCCGCAAAGCGATGGCGGAGCTTTCCGGTCCGGTGGTCGGCATCGCGCTGGTGCTGGCGTCGGTATTCGTTCCCACGGCGTTCATTCCGGGCATCACCGGAAGGCTATACCAGCAATTCGCGCTGACCATCGCCATTTCGGTAATGCTCTCGGCCTTTAACGCCCTTACCCTCAGCCCCGCGCTGGCCGGGCTGCTGCTGCGGAAGCCGGAGCACGACGCCGCGGCGCGCCGCGGACCCCTGCAGATCGTGTTCGGCCCGTTCAATCGTTATTGGGAGCGCACTACGGTTGGTTTTGTCCGCTGGTCCGAAGCGGTGATCCGCAAAGGCGCGCTCGTACTGGTGCTGCTGGCGGTTTGCGGCGCGGCCGCGTTTCTCATAGGACGCCATCTGCCCTCCAGCTTCCTGCCCGATGAAGATCAAGGCTACGCCTACGTGAGCATGCAGCTTCCCGTGGCTTCGTCGATGGAACGCACCGCGGCGGCGGCGCGGCAGGTCGAAAAGATTCTGGCGAATACTCCGGGGGTTGCCTATACCACCACCGTGGTCGGCTTCAACCTGCTCAGTTTCGCCCAGACCACCTACAACGCCTTCTTCTTTGTCACATTGAAGCCGTGGGGCGATCGCACCACCAGAGCCGAGCAGTATCAAACCATTCGGCACAATCTGAACCAGGAGTTCGGCAGCCTGCCCGCGGGCACGGTTTTCAGCTTCGCGCCGCCCGCCATTCCCGGCGTCGGCACTTCCGGCGGATTTCAGTTCGTTCTCGAAGACCGTGCCGGCCGGGACGTGCGGTTTCTGGCCGACAATCTGAACAAGTTTCTGGCGGCGGCGCGGAAGCGCCCGGAAATCGGCCAGATCTCGACCACCTTTCTGCCCGGAGTGCCGCAGCGGTTCGTCCGCGTGGACAAAGACAAGGTACTGAAGCAAGGCGTCGCTTTAAACGACGTGTACCGCACGATTCAGGCGTATATGGGCGGGTTGTTCATCAACTACTTCAACGATTTCGGCCGTACCTGGCAGGTGTACGTGGAGGCCGAGGCGGCCTACCGGTCGAACACCGAGGGACTCGACCAGTTTTATGTGCGCAACAACCAGGGTCAAGCCCTGCCGCTTTCCTCGCTGGCCAAATTCGAGACCCGCTCCGGCCCCGAGTTTACTCTGCGGTACAACGAATATCGCGGCGCGCAGCTCAATGGAGAGGCCGCCGCCGGATACAGTTCGGACCAGGCGACGGCCGCCATGGAAGACGTCTTCAAAGAGACCATGCCTCGCGAAATGGGCTTCGACTACATGGGCATGTCTTACCAGGAGCAGAAGGCGCGGCAAGGGGTGCCGGCAGTCGTCATTTTCGGCTTCTCTCTGGTGTTCGTCTTTCTGATTCTGGCGGCGCTGTATGAGAGCTGGTCGCTGCCGTGGAGCGTGCTGCTGAGCACTCCGGTGGCGGTCTTCGGCGCCATCGCCGCGCTCTGGCTCCGCCGCGTTGTGGCCGGCGCGTTCCTGCCCGCTTACCTGGTGCAGATCCAGAACGACGTTTATACGCAGATCGGCCTGGTGATGCTGATCGGCCTGGGCGCGAAAAACTCGATCCTGATCGTGGCCTTCGCCAAGGAGGAGTACGACCGCGGCAGGCCCTTGGTCGAGGCCGCGCTGGACGGGGCGAGACTTCGCTTTCGGCCGCTCATGATGACGGCGCTCGCCTTCATTATCGGGTGCGTACCGCTCTGGGTGGCATCGGGCGCGGGATCTATCGCGCGGCAGATCATCGGCACCACGGTAATCGGCGGCATGCTGGCCGAGACGTTCATCGGCAGATTTTTTGTTCCAGCGATTTTCGTGGTGATCGAGAAGCTGTCGCGCCAGGCGCCCGCTGCCGGGCCGGAGCCGCTGCCTTCGCCGGCTCAAGGAGACTGACATGAGAGGTTCCTATATCGCAGTCGCGGCGGCGATGCTGTTGGCTGGATGTACCGTCGGACCCAACTATAAGCGTCCGCAAATCGAGGCGCCCCCCAACTTCCGCGCGCCGGGGCCGCTCCCGGAACCGCAAGCCAGTTCGCTTGCGAACCTCGAGTGGTTCCAGGTGTTTCAGGACGAGCAGCTGCAAAGCCTGATCCGCGCCGCGCTGCAGCAGAATTACGATCTGCGCGATGCCGTGGCGCGAGTGGAGGAGGCCCGCGCCAGCCTGGGCGTCACCCGCTCAAACCAGTTTCCGCAAGTAGGCGCTTCGGGCAACCTCGAGATTACGCGTCTTTCGCGGGACGGCTCGTTCCCGCTGCCGGCGGCCTTGGTCCCCAACCAGAACCGGAACTGGGGCCAGGCGGGGCTCAACCTGCTGTCGTTCGAGCTGGATCTCTGGGGCCGCTTGCGCCGCGAGACCGAAGCCGCCCGCGCCAACCTGCTGAGCGCGGATTGGAACCGCAAGACCGTCATCAGCACGGTCGTCAGCCAGGTGGCAACCGATTATTTCCAACTGCTCGAACTGGACTCCGAGCTGCAGATTTCCAGGGATACTCTACAGACGCGCCGCTCCTCGCTGGAGCTTACCGTCGAGCGGCAACAGGGCGGAGTGGCCACGCTGCTCGACCTGCGCCAGGCCGAAGAACTCGTCGACAGCGCGGCGGAGAGCATTCCCCAGCTTCAGCAACAGATCGAACAAACCGAAGACCAGATCTCCCTGCTGCTCGGGAAAAACCCGCAAAACATCGAGCGAGGCCGCGGCTTCCTGGAGCAAAACCTGCCTCCGGAAGTTCCCGCCGGGCTGCCTTCGGCCCTGCTCGAGCGGCGCCCCGATATACGCGCCGCCGAGCAGGCGCTGGTCGCGGCTAACGCCAACATCGGCGTGGCGAAGGCCGCCTACTTCCCCCAGATCAGTTTGACCGGCACTATCGGCGGCCAGAGCACCAGGCTGACCAGTCTCTTCTCCGGTCCGAACGGCGCCTGGAGCTTCGTTCCGCAGATCACGCAGCCGATTTTCACCGCGGGCCGCATCAAATCCAACGTCCGCCTGACCGAAGCGCAGCGCGAGGAAGCGCAAGTGGCATATGAGAAATCGATCCGGACCGCTTTTCAGGAAGTTTCCGACGCCTTGATCGCCCACCAGCGAACACGGGAGAGCCGCGTGGAGCAGGAACACCTGGTCACCACGTTGCAGGATCGCAAACGCCTGGCTTACGCGCGCTACCAGGGCGGCGTGGACACGCAACTGAACGCGCTCGATGCCGATCGCGACCTGCTTTCCGCCGAGCTGACGCTGGCTCAGGTCCGTTATGCGGAGCTGGTGAGCGTGGTCCAGCTTTACAAAGCGCTGGGCGGGGGATGGGAAGGGTGATCGCTCAGAAACGGGCAATTCCTGTTCAATGGTTGCTCCGTGACGCATGTTACACTTGTTGCGGGGCTGGATGAGGCGGCCGGTTCGTGCTGGTTGCGGCGGTTCTGGCCATTGATCCTCGGCCTTCTGGCCCGCGTCAGGTTTCCTGAGAACCTAGGAAAGGGGGAGACTTCACGTGGTGCGCAAAACCAGCACGTTGGCTCTCATCTGTCTGGCGGCCATAATTTGCTTGCCTCTCGCCGCCCAGAATGTTCCGATCATTCGCGAAGGCGTCACCGAGGTGGGAGGGTTTGTCGGCGCCAGCTATGGTATCGACCAGACTCGCGTTATGGGCGGCGGAAATGTCGTCTACTCGCTGACGCGGTCGCTCATGCCTTTCGGCGAGGTGAGCTATTTCCCGGGCATTGGACGGACCGTAAGCGTCACGGGAGTAACCGGGGGATCCGAGAGCTATAGCATTCCGCTCATGGATTTCAATTTCGGATTTCACCTGCGGATACCGATTCCAAAATCCCGAATCATTCCTTACGCGGTGGTCAGCATCGGGGGAATTCATACCCCTCAACGAAATGTGACCGCGACGTTTCCCAATCCCGCCGACCCGAGCCAGAAGATTACCGCTCCCCTTCAGGTGGATGCCAGCACGGATTTTGCGGTGAGCGGCGGCGGCGGAATACGCTATTACGCGACAGAGCGTCTGGGGTTCCGGGCGGAATTCAAAGCTTATCGGCCGACCGGCGCTTCTACGGACATGTTCTACCGTGTGACTGGCGGGTTCTTCTACCAGTTCTGAATCAGTTGGCGCCAGGCAGCGACGCCGCCACGCAGCGGAACCCCGTCTGGTTGTCCCCCTTGCCTTCGAGGTGTTCTCGAGCCGACAAACGAAGTTCCTTGTCGGTCTCGTTGAAGGATCCTCCGCGTACCACGCGGCCGCTTCCAGTGGCCGGACCGGAGGGATCCACGGATGGTCCCGCGGCGGCGTAAGCGGCGGAGTCGTACCAGTCGCTGGTCCACTCCCGGACATTACCCGCTATATCGAACAAATCGAATCCGTTCCCGGTGCCCAGTTTGCGAACCGGCACGGTCTCCACGAATGGCCGCTTCAACTTCGCGTCGGTTTTGAAGGAATTTGCCAGGCGCGGATCGAACTCATTGCCCCAGGGGTATTTCAGGTCGGGTTTGCCGCCGCGAGCCGCATATTCCCATTCCGCTTCGGTTGGAAGACGCCCGCCCGCCCATTCGCAGTACGCCTTGGCGTCGTCCCAACCGACCATCGTAACCGGCAGGTCGCTGCCGGCCAGTTTGGGATTCGTCTGGGTCTTGCGCGGCCCGATGTGCCCCGTCTCGCTCGTGAACCTCTGGTAGGCTCCCGTGGTAACTTCTGTCCGGCTCATCCAGAATCCACTGCTGATCTTCACTTCGTGTTGCGGTTTCTCCTCCGGGAGACAGGAATTATCGTTCGGCACGCAGCCCATTTTGAAAACTCCCGGAGGGATCCACGCGTAGGTCAGCCGGTCTTTGGAGTTCTCGCGATTCTGTCCCGGTTTCAGCTCCGGCGCAACGGTTACGACGGCCGGCGGCGGCGCCACCGGCGCGGGAGGCGGATCGGTGAAGAAGAAGCTTCTGACCGGCGCCTGCATGACGAATGGCAACTGCCGTTCTTCCGATTCCCGAGCCACTTCCACTTGCGCACGTAGAAGCACCCGGTCCGGAGTCGATCCGGGTTCCTGAATGGCTTTGACCAGGGCAGCCGTGAATGCATCGATGCCGCCCCCCGGCGGGTCCGGCGCGGAAGCATTCGGCGCCGCTGAAAACGCGAACAGTGTATTGGCCGCCGGCGCCATATTCGCCAGCCCCTCCGGCAGACCGGGACACGGACGGCCGGCATCCAGGATCAACATTTTCGCGCCGGCTTTCCGCTCCTCCAATCTTCCCAGCAGATTGCGCACGGAATATGCGCGCTGGCCGAGCGGCGTTGTGTCGTTGGGATCAAAAGTCACGGGCAGGAGATAGTTGAGCTCCTCTGCCTGATATCCGTAGCCCGAGAAGTAGACCAGCACGAAATCGCCCGGCTGAATGCTGCTCGCGAATTTCTGGATTGCCGCGATCATGGCTGCCTGCGACAGGTCGTAAGCCACCTCCGGCGCGATGTGCGCCTTGGCCAGCGCGGAGGCTAAGCCTTCGGCGTTGGCCTTGGGCGAGTTCAAGGCCGGCAGACGCTGGTACGCCGAGTTCGCAATCAACAGAGCCCTTTTTCCCTGGCTTGCCGCATCATCGGAAGTAACGGTCTGCCCGAAAGCGAGACCGTGGCCGGCAAGCAACAAAACAACGAAGTACTTCAAGGTTGGTATACCACCCATTTGATCGTAACTGTGTCGGCGGGCGCGCCGCTATTCTGCAACACCAGCCGCAGGTCCCAGCAATTATCCGGCGAGGGGCCCGACAGGATCGTGATTTTCTCCTGACCCACCGAAACACGAACCGGAACACCGGCGGGCATCACGTCTCCCCGTACAAAACCCGACGAGGCCCGCAGGTCTCTGATTTCCAGTCTGCCGTCAGCGGCAAGCGATCCCGTCCACGTCAACTGCCCCGCCCTCGAGTCGCCATACTGGTCGAGCTGAAATGCCCTGGCGGCGCAAGCCGGCGCGGGCTTGGGCTCAACCGGTTTCTCCGCACGGGGCACTTGCCCGGCGGGTGCGGCGGTTGGCAGCACTGCTTTTTCCGGGACCTTCTCTTTGGCGCGCTCCGGCTTTGGAGCTGGAGGGACCGGCGGCGCGGCGTCCGCGACGATGATCGTGAGCCGGCACTCGGCCGTGTGACCCTGGCTATCCGAGGCTTGCGCCACCACCGGATACTCGCCGCTCCGTTCGGGCTTTCCTTCAATGCGGCCCGTAAGATGGCCAAGCTCCAAGCCGGGCGGCAACGAGCCCTGGACCAGCGCCCACGATATCGGCGACGAACCGCCCGACGCCCGCAGAGTCTGTGTGTACGCCGTTCCGACGGCCGCCGGCGCCGCACTCCCCGGCTGGCTGATGGTCAAATCGCTGCCAGCCGCCTTGGGCGCTTCCACCGGTTTGGGGCGCGGCCGCGCAACCCAATACACCGATCCGCCGATCGCCAGGGCGCCCGCGGAGGCCCAGATCGCCAGCCGAAGCCAGGGTTTACGGGGGGAGCTCCTGACTTCGGCGGGCGCGGCCGTCTGTTCCTGTGCGCGAGCCGATTTGCGTGCCGCGATTTCCTCAACCAGGGCGGCCGCTCCGGCCAGCTTTGGCCAGCGCTTCAGGGCGGCGGCGGCCAACTGCCCGGCTTCATCGATCCGGCCGGCCTGCAGAAGCTGCCGCGCTCGCGATACGCCCTCGTCCGCGCGGTTGAACTCGAACTCCTCGTGCAGTTTCTGGATTTTCTTCTCGTCCGGCCATCGGATTCGAGCGGCGGCGATGATCTCGCCGGCCAGGGTTGCATTCCCAGCCTGCAAAGCCTGATGAGCCGAAGCTTCGACCTCCGCGATCTCCGACCGGCGCTTGCCTTCTTCGGCGTTGCGCTTCAGCCGCACCAGGCAAGTCTCTTTCGGAAAACGATCGAGAGCGGCGGCGACGCGGTTGATCGCCCGGTCCCAATCCTGGTCCGCGATGGCACGCTCGATCAGGCCGGCATTCTGTTCGATCTCCCGTTTGCGGTCGGCCTCATCCCGAAGCGATCGAGCCCGCGCCAGGGCTTCCCCCAATTCGGGCACTTCGGGATATGTCCCGTGCGCTTCCTCCAACGCGCCCACGGCGCCCTCAAACTGGCCCTTCTGAATGAGCTCCGATGCCCGGGCGAGCGCCGATTCAATGGAGTGTTTTCGCTCGTGAGCCTCGCGCGCGGACTGTGCCTGGGTGCGCAGGTCCGCGGCTTCCCGGCTGTGCGGGTAGCGCACTTCCCCGCCCTCCAGCAGCCGGAACGCCTCGTCGAAGCGAGCCTGATTCAGGAGCAGGAGGCACTGTTCCCGAAGGCTCCCGAAGTACTCCCGGCGTTGCTGCTCGGCGAGATTCTCGGCGAGCGGCCGGCGAGCCGCCACCAGCCGCGCATCCCCGCCAAGTTCCGACAGGCTCTTCTCGACCAGTTCGATGGCCTCGCGAAAGCGGCTCTCCTGTTGCAGAGCTTGAATCCTGCCCAGCACTGCCACAATCGTCCGCTCGCGGCTTTCGGCGGCGATGGCGGCCATCACGGAAGCGCGTTCGGAGGCCAGCGACGGTTCATCGGGGAATTCCCGCAACGCCTCGTCGATGCGCTGGCATGCTTCCGCCCACCGCTGTCCCTGTTTCAGCCTCCCGACTTCCAACCGGATCGCGTCCAGGTGAAACGAGCGCGAGCGGTCCCGGATCTGTTTCTCCGCGTTCGCCAGAAGATTCCGCAGGTCCGCGTCCTCGCCATCCCGCTGGATGGCCTGGCGCAGCAGGGTGATCGCCTCTTCTGCCCGGTCCTGGCCGATCATCGCGCCCGCCCGGCGGGTGGCATCGCGAATTCGATTGCGCCGTTCCTTTTCCTCCCGCTCGCCTGCGAGCTCGTGCAGGAGCTGCGGCAATGGCGGCTCGCCGCCCCACCGCTCGATGGCCCGCTCGGCCATGCGAAACGCGTCCTCCAGCTTGCCCTGGGAACGCAGCCGCCGGATCTCTTCCGCCACGCCGGAGACCGCGCGCGCTTTCTCCTGCTCGGCTTTTCCGGCCACGGCGGATTGCAACAGCTTGGTGAGCTCGCCGTCATCGCCCAGCGCGACACCTGTTTCCAGCGCCCGAATGGCCCGGTCGTATTCGCCACCGGCGATCCACGCGCCGGCGTCTGCCTTCAGTTGGCGAATCTCCTCCAGACGCTTGCGGGCGGTCTCCTGCTCGGCCGCATGCCGCCGCAGCGCCGCCAGCTCCGGAATGCCGCCGAACTCTGCTGCAGCTTCATCGATTCTCTGCACCGCGGCCGCGAATTGATGATCCTTCACCAGCACTTTGGCCGCGGCGATGGCGGCGGCCAGGCGGCGGCCCCGTTCTTCTTCCGCCATTTGCCGCGCCACCTGCGCGCGCAACGTGGCGATCTCCTGGCACGGAGGCATGCGGCGCTCGAGATCGGAAAGCATTGCGAATGCCTGGTCGGTCTCGCCGATGAGCAGCAGGCTCTCCGCGCGCTGCATTTCTTCCTGCAGCTTGCGTTGTCCCTCGCGCGCGGCCATGCGAACCTGGATATCCTGCAAAAGCTGCTGCCCGGTGGCGTTTCCGGGGTCGGACGCCAGCACCTCGGAGACCGCGCGAAAGGCGTCCGTGAGCTTTTCGTTTGCCAGGCCTTCGCGCGCGATTTCCAGCAGCCGCACGGCATCCCGCGCCCGTTCGATCCGCGCGTACGCCTTCTCCAATCGCTCATTGATGCGGGTGTCGCCCAGCGCCATCTGCCGCACCGAGTCCAGACATCGCCCCGCCTCCAGGAACTCCCGCGCGCTGAGCTCGCGCTCCGCCCGATCGAGGAGCCCTTCGGCTTGATCCACGGTCTTGCGCCGCTGCAAAGCTTGATCGATACGGTCGCGAAGAGTGCGCGCTTCGGTGTGGTAGGGGTCCAGGTCCAAGGCCTTGCGAACCGTGGAATGCGCCGTGTCCAGTTGGCCCGTATTCAACAGTTGGCTGGCTTTGGAAAACAGCCCGCCGGCTTCCAGGCGCCGCAGGTCCGCCAGAATCGGCCTGATGTCGGCCACTACGTCCGCCAGGCCGGTGTATCGCGCTTCGCGATTCTTGGCCAGCGTGCGGCTCACCATGCGCTCCACCGCTTCCGGACACTCCGGCAGCAGGGAACGCACCGGGGGAGGCTCCACGTTCATGATGCGGAACATGGTGGCGCCCGGGTCCGGCGCGGAGAACGGATGGCGGCCGGTCAGGAGCTCGTAGAACGTCACACCGTAAGCGAAGATGTCGGTCAGGGCGTCGGAGATCCCGTTGAACTGCTCGGGCGCCATATATGTCAGGCTGCCGATCACGAATCCTGTCTGGGTCAGCCGGGTGGAGGTTTCGGCCGCCATGCGGGCGATGCCAAAATCCATAATCTTCACCGAGCCGTCCGAGAGCCGCATGATGTTGGCCGGCTTGACATCGCGGTGAATCACGCCGCGGCTGTGGGCGTACTCCAGACCCTCGGCCACCTCCGACATGATCCACAGTTTTTCGTGCAGCGAAAGCTGTCCCTTGCGGATGATGTCTTGGACGTTGGTCCCCTCCAGGAATTCCATGACGAGGTATGGCGCTCCGTTCTCCTCGCCGAATTCGTGAACGGTCACGATATTCTTGTGATGAAGCTTGGCCACGGTCATGGCTTCCGCGCGGAAGCGCTTGACCAGATCCGGATCGCCGGGGGCGTTCAGGACCTTGATAGCCACCACGCGGTCCACGCCCGGGTCGAACGCGCTGTAGACGTGGCCGAAGCCGCCGCTGCCCAGCTCGCCGCGGTTCTCGTACCGCCCGATCTTCCGCGGCATGGAACGGGTGGCCGAGTGCTGCGAGCCAGGCTGGAACCCGCCGGACATGCTTTCGGTATCCTGGTACACAGCCAGCAGCGAGCGCAGTTCCTCCACCAGAACATCGTCTCCGCGGCATTCCCGTTCCACGAACGCAGCGCGATCTTCCGGCCGGAGCTTTACGGCCCGCTCGAAAACGCCCGTGATGCGTTGACGCCGTTCAGTTGGTGTCACGGGACTTCCCAACCTCCCGGCCCAGCCGCGTCCGTGCCCATCGCCCGCCGCCCGCCAAGCGGGGAAGTCGCTTGAAAGTAAGGGGGATAGATTTCTCCGCGGCCCGGTTCCCCTCGCTGCACGCCCGCAGCATGCGGGTTGCCGGCCTCTCGGCTGGCATGCTCCGAAACTCCTTTCGCGATCTCTTTTTAAATTCTACGCTTCAGGGATATTCCATTCAATAGAGGTCTGAAATTCCGGATTACGTGCCCGATGCCGGCCCCTTCGAGAGCCGATTTACGCGCTGTGGACAGCTCGTTATCTCAAGTTAATAAGATTTAAGGGTCCTAAATTGTCGTTTAATCAATTCGCCATTGATGTTACCTTTCGGCGCCCGGAAAGGCTTCGCCAGCCTGGGTCGAGACGAAAATCCGACGCGCCGGACCGCATCGCAGCCGCGACTGATTCGTTTCGCCGCGCGGCAGTACCGATTGCGGCGCCATTTTAATATTTAAGGATTCTTTATTCCTTTAAGGTGGTAGAATTTTGCCGGAGCCACGCGGCTGGCCCGGAGGTAGATTCAGGATGCGTCGATTCGGGTTTTATTGCCTTTTGTGCGGCGGGTTGGCGCAAGCGCAAGTCATTACGACAGTTGCGGGAACAGATCCGGTATTCCCCGCTTCCGGCACGGTGGCGGTGAACGCGGCCTTGAAAGATCTGTGGGGTGTGGCGGCCGACACCACCGGCAATTTTTACTTTGTGGACGAGTCGTTGGGTGTGGTGGCCAAGGTATCGCCCACTGGAGTTCTGACCATCGTCGCGGGGAACGGACACGCAGGATTCTCCGGCGACGGCGGCCCGGCTACCAGCGCCTCGCTCAACAGCCCCACGGGTCTGGCATTGGATTCGGCCGGCAATCTGTATATCGCCGACACCATTAACTACCGGATTCGAAAGGTCTCCGGCGGAGTGATCACGACCGTGGCGGGCACCGGAACCCGCGGATTCTCCGGCGACGGCGGCGAAGCGACGAGCGCGTCCCTCAATTTTCCGACGGGCCTCGCAGTGGATGCCAGCGGCAACCTGTACATCGCCGACACCGACAACCAGCGCGTCCGGCGAGTCTCGGGCGGCATCATCACTACCATCGCGGGCAATGGAAGCTCCGGCTACTCCGGCGACGGAGGTCCGGCCACCAGCGCCTCGCTGGGGTGGCTTAACGCCAACTTTCGCGGGCTGGCGGTTGATGGAGCCGGCAACCTGTACATCGCCGACACCGAGAACGCCAGAATCCGGAAGGTTTCCGGCGGGACCATCACCACCGTGGCGGGCAACGGATCCGACGGCTTCTCCGGCGACGGGGGACCGGCCACCGCCGCCTCGCTTTCCCAGCCCTATGCGATGGCCTTTGATCCGGCTGGGAACCTGTTTTTCACCGACGCAGAGCGGATTCGCAAGATTTCCAGCGGCGTCATCACTACCATTGCCGGCACTGGAAGCAGCGGGTTCGCGGGCGACGGCGGACAGGCCGCCGGCGCGGCCCTGAATCTCCCGGTTGGAATAGCGGCCGATTCCACCGGCAATGTCTACTTCGCCGATCACGGCAATCAGCGGATTCGCAAAATCTCGGCCGGCACGATTTCGACGGTTGCCGGGACCTCCAGCGGGGCTTCGATCGGGGACGGCGGCCCGGCAATCAACGCGCTCTTGAACTATCCCAACGGCGTGGCGGTGGATTCCGCCGGCAATCTGTACATCTCGGACACCTTCAATCAGCGGGTTCGCAAAGTCTCGGGCGGCACGATCACGACCGTGGCCGGCAACGGAATCATCGGATATACGCCCACCGCGATCGATTATCCCTTGGGCCTGGCGGTGGACGCGGCGGGCAGCCTGTACATCGCCAATGAAGTCAACAACACCATCCTGAAGCTTTCCGGGAGCGCCCTCAGCGTGGTAGCAGGCAACGGGAGCTGGGGATTTTCGGGCGATGGCGGGCAAGCCAATAACGCCCAGATAGCCAACCCGTATGGCGTGGCCGTGGACACGGCGGGGAATCTATACATCGCCGACACCATGAACAACCGGGTCCGCAAGGTCTCGGGCGGCATTATCACCACGGTAGCGGGCAATGGAACCGCGAAGTTCTCCGGCGACGGAGGACCGGCAACCGCCGCCTCCTTAAACCTACCCAACGGCATCGCGGTAGATTCGGGCGGCAACCTGTACATCGCCGATACCAACAACCAGCGTGTGCGCAAGGTTTCTGGAGGGACCATCACGACGGTGGCGGGCAATGGAACCGCCGGCTCCGCCATCGACAATGGACCGGCCACCAGTTCTCCGTTCCGTTCACCGGTGGCGGTTGCAGTCGATTCCGCGGGCAACCTGTACATCGCCGACGCCTTCAACTGCCGCGTGCGGAAGGTGTCGGCAGGGACGATCACTACCGTGGCGGGCAGCGGGTTCTGCGGACTTACCGGCGACGGCGGGCCGGCCCTCAGCGCTTCCTTCGAGTACCCGGTTGGCCTGGCGTTCGATACGGCCGGCAATCTCTATGTCGTGGAAAGCTACGACAGCCGCGTCCGCGAGGTACTTTCTCTTCCGGCGTCCTACACCGTTGCGCCGTCAAGCCTGGCGTTCTCGGCAATCTCCGGCGGCAATCCGCCGGGCACGCAGGCGATCACTTTGTCGGCCGCCGTTTCCGGGTTGACGTTCAGCGCTTCGACCAATGCCGCGTGGCTGACCATCGCGCCCGCGAGCGGGACGTTCCCAACTACGCTCCAGGTGACGGCGGATCCGTCCGCTCTGGTCGCGGGATCCTACCAGGCGTCGATCATTCTGGGGGTTCCCAATGCCGCGCCGGCGATTACCACCATCCCCGTGACTTTTACGGTGCTTGCCGCCAAGGCGCCGGCGCTCGCGGCCGCTCCCGCAAGCATCTCGTTTGCCGCCACCCAAGCAGGCGGCGCGCTCACGCAGCAGGTGCAGGTCTCCAACACCGGGAGTGGTTCGCTTTCCTTCACCGCCAGTGCCGCAACCACATCCGGCGGCGCCTGGCTGAGCGTCTCCCCCACAAGCGGAACGGCCACGCCGGCCGCTCCGGCGCAACTCACCATCACGGCTACGCCCGGGTCGCTGGCGGCAGGCACTTACAACGGGACGGTGACGGTCACGGGCGCGGCGAGTTCCATCAACATCCCCGTCACGCTGTCGGTCACCGCGAGCACGGCGATCATCCTGCTCTCGCAAAGCGCCTTGAGTTTCACCGCCGTGGCGCAAGGCGGCGTGCCCCTGGCGCAGAATTTCGGCATTCTCAACATCGGCCAGGGCTCGCTCAGTTGGACCGCCTCCGCTACCACCATCTCCGGCGGCAACTGGCTGCAGATCTCGCCCACCAGCGGAACCGTCACGCGGCCCTACCTGGATGTCGCCATGGTCACGGTTTCCATCGATCCCACCACGCTCGGCGCCGGCACGTACTACGGCCGCATCCGCGTCAGTGCATCGGCCGTCAATACGCCGCAGTTGATGACCGTGATTCTGACGGTGCTGCCGGCCGGCTTGAGCTTGCCGCCGCAGGTGTTTCCGAGCGGCCTGATCTTCACCGGCGTGGCGGGAGTGACTCCCGGATCGCAGGATGCCATGGTCGCCAATCCCGGCGGCCAGACCGAAAGCTTCCTCTCGGGCTTGATCGGCAGCGGATTCAGCTTCCTGCCCACCAACGCCACCGTGCAATCCAATCAGCCGACGGCGGTGCATGTCTATCCGGATTACAGCAATTTGAATGCGGGGAGCATCAATCGCGGCACCATCACGCTGCAGTTCTCCGATGGCTCGCCGGCGCAGACGATCAACGTGCTGATGATGGTGGCTCCTGCGGCAGGCAGCTCTGGCGCCGAGGTCGCCGGTGCCCTGGAACCGCGGGCCAGCGGCTGTACCGCGCAGGCATGGAGTATCCAATTCCGCTCCTTGCAGCCGGGATTTGCCGCCGTGCTCGGCCAGGCCACCGCCGTCGACGTACAGGTGGCGGATGGGTGCGGAAATCTGGTCGGTCCCAACGGCCAGAGCGCGTGGGTGGCGGCCAACGTCTCCAATGGGGATCCGCTGTTCCAATTGACGCATGTCGGCAACGGGATCTGGCAGGGCACCTGGAAGCCGGCGGCCACGGGCTCCGGTGTGACGCTGTTTGTGACGGCGCTGGGGCCGAGCGGCGTCGGCGGCCAGAACAAGATCAGCGGAGCGGTCAGCGCCCCGGCGCCGGCGGCGGCGACTCCGCTGGTGACGGCGCAGGGGGTGGTGCATGCCGCCAGCGACCAGGCGGGCGTGCCGATCGCGCCCGGCGGGTTGATCACGGTCTACGGGGCCAATCTGTCGGATGCGGCGGGAGGAAGCAATTCCATACCGCTGCCGGAGCAGCTTAACGGCACGCAGGTGCTGCTGGGCGATCAGCCGCTGCCGATCCTCTACACCAGCACCGGGCAATTGAACGTGCAGGTGCCCTACGGGGTGCCTGTCAACACGCAATATCAAATGACGGTGCAGCACGGCAATACGCTGTCGGTGCCGCAATCGCTGGTGGTGGCCCCGGCGCAACCTGGGATCTTCACGGTGAACCAGCAAGGGAACGGGCAAGGGAGCATCGTGAAGAGCGACCAGATCACGCTGGCGCAGCCCGGCACTCCGGCCAATATCGGGGAAACCATCGTCATTTACTGCACGGGATTGGGCGCGGTGACGCCGGCGGTGAAGGAGGGCCAACCGGCGCCGGCCCTCCCGCCGTTCTCGCAGACGGTGAATCCGGTGACGGTGACCATCGGCGGGCAGCCGGCGCAGTTGATTTTCAGCGGTCTGACGCCGGGATTCGCGGGTTTGTACCAGGTCAACGCGGTGGTGCCGCCGGGGATTACCACCGGCGATGCGGTGCCGGTGCAGCTAAGTGTGGCGGGACAGACCAGCCCGCCCGTGACCATAGCGGTGAGGTGAGGAAATGAACTGCAAAAATGAGCTGCGCATTTCGACGCCAACAAAGCGGGACCGTAACCTGTTCAGGTTATCCTGCTTGATACTGTCCCTGCTCTGCCCGGTAAGTGGCCAGGGACAAAGCCTCATTACTACCGTCGCCGGCGGGGACTTCCTCTTTCCCACGCAGCCCATCCTCGCCGTCAATGCACCCACCGGGTACATTGCCGCTGTGGCGGCGGACAGCACGGGGAACCTATATCTCTCGGACACGAATAATTCGCTGGTAATGAAGGTGAATTCCCAGGGCGTTCTGTCGGTAGTTGCCGGCAATCGGTCCAATGGCTTTTCCGGAGACGGCGGAGCGGCGACCAACGCTTCGCTCAATCATCCGGAGGGCCTGGCCATCGATGCATCGGGCAACCTCTACATCGCGGATTTCTGGAATGGCCGCATCCGAAAGGTTCTTCCGAGCGGAATTATCTCCACCCTCGCCTCGGTGGCCAGCCCGACGGGGATCGCGGTCGATTCGGCCGGCGATCTGTTCGTCTCGAGCCTCAATCAAATCGTAAAAATCAATCCGAACGGAGTTGTTACCACAGTGGCGGGCAACGGGTCCTGGGGTTTTTCCGGCGACGGCGGCCCGGCAATCAACGCGTCCCTGAATCTGGGCGCGTTTGGCCTAAATGGCGTTGCGCTGGACTCCTCGGGCAATCTGTTCTTTTCGGATGCGGGTAACTACCGCGTGCGGAAAGTGAGCGCTGCGGGAGTCATCACAACCTTCGCGGGAAACGGGCAGAGCTGTTGCGACCGGGGCGGCGGTGGCGGGCAAGCTACCCAGTCAGCATTGAACGGGCCCGCGGGCCTGGCCGTGGATGCGTCGGGCAATCTATACATAGCCGATTACGTGGGGGAGTGGATTGCGAAAGTGACGCCTTCCGGCGCGATGACTGCCGTGGCGGGAAATGGCGGCATCGGTTTTTCAGGCGACGGAGGGCCGGCAACCTCGGCGTTATTGTACACACCGTCCGGCATCGCAATCGATGCGCTCGGCAATGTGTTCATAGCGGACGCCGGGAATAGCCGGATTCGCAAGGTATCGGCCGGAACCATCACGACTGTGGTCGGCAATGGAGGGTATAATTTCGGCGGCGACGGCGGCGCGGCTTCCAGCGCAAACCTGTATGCTCCGCGTGGCGTTGCAGTGGATTCAAAGGGCGACCTCTACATCGCGGACACGAGCAACAGGCGCGTCCGCAGCGTAACTCCCGATGGCCTGATTGCCACCATCGCCGGGACCGGGTCGGCCATTTACAACGGAGTCCCTGTAGGCGATGGCGGACCTGCCGCGAGCGCTTTGCTGGGCGGCCCGACTGGAGTTGCCATCGACACATCCGGCAACCTCTACATAGGAGATCCGGCGATGAGCCTTGTGCGCAAGGTATCGCCCGGAGGAACGATCAGCACGGTCATCGGCGGCGGTCTCGCCGTGGCGGTTGACGCCAATCGTGATCTATTCGCCTCCGACGTGACGTCGGTCTATGAAGTCACGGCCGCGGGCGCGTCCTCGAAAGTTGCCGGGAGCGGCTCACCCGCCGTCCTCGGCGATGGAGGACCCGCGCTCAGCGCATACCTGAATTATGTGGCCGGTCTTGTGGCCGACTCCGCGGGAGATCTGTATATCGCGGACACATACAACAATCGGGTCCGCAAAATCACACCCGGCGGCATCATCAACACCGTAGCGGGAAATGGAACCAGCGGCTTCTCGGGGGATGGGGGGTCCGCGTTGTCAGCCTCTCTGAATAGCCCCGTGGGTCTTGTCTTAGACCCGGCCGGGAACTTGTACATCGCGGACCAAATGAACAATCGTGTCCGGATGGTGACGCCCGGCGGCACCATCAGCACCGTGGCGGGCAGCGGCACAGCGGCATTCTCCGGGGACGGCGGCCTGGCCACGAGCGCCGCGCTCAACAAGCCTGCGGGATTGGCGATGGACAGCGCCGGCAACCTCTTTGTGGCCGACAGCGGCAACAACCGCATCCGGGAAATACTGGCCGCCAAGCCGGCTTTCCAGATTTCTGCCGCCAGCTTGAGCTTCACCGGGCAGAGCGGAGGCGTCGCGCCGCCTGCCGCCGCGTTGGGATTGGGCGCTAACGTCTCGGGGCTCGTGTTCACGGCGTCGGCCAGCGCCAACTGGCTGTCCATCACTCCCGCCTCCGGCGTGATCCCCGCAACCCTGCAGGTGACCGCCGACCCGTCGAATCTCACCGCCGGGAACTACCAGGGGACCGTCACCATCACCGTGCCGAATGCCTCCCCGGCATCCAGGACGGTTGCAGTTACGTTGACGGTGCAGGCCGCGGCGCCCGCCGTGCTGGCGGTCGACGCCACCGCACTCAGTTTCAGTGCGACTCAGGGCGGGAGCGCCGTATCTCAACAACTGCACGTTTCCAATACCGGCGGCAGCTCACTCGCCTTTACCGCGAATGCCACAACTTCGTCGGGCGGCGCCTGGCTGGCAGTCTCGCCGGCCGGCGGCTCGGCCACGGCATCCTCCCCGGTTTCACTCACGGTTACAGCCACACCCGGGTCGCTAATTACCGGCACTTACAGCGGTCTTATCGCAATCACCGGCGCCGGGAGCACCATCAACATCCCCGTCACGCTGTCGGTCACCGCGAGCACGGCGATCATCCTGCTCTCGCAAAGCGCCTTGAGTTTCACCGCCGTGGCGCAAGGCGGCGTGCCCCTGGCGCAGAAT
>Ga0335078_10001693_pt1 | contig 33280 bp, 35 predicted proteins | sample Lox_Sample_32_FD_206711 | JGI IMG/M metagenome (GOLD analysis project Ga0335078, IMG submission 206711) | Soil microbial communities from Loxahatchee National Wildlife Refuge, Florida, United States - Lox_Sample_3.2 | ecosystem: Environmental > Terrestrial > Soil > Wetlands | place: USA...
GACCAAGAGCCCCGGCGGCGGCGAGGGCGAGGCGCGTGAGCGGCTGTCGGTTCATCGGTTCCCGTCTCCCCGGGGCTCGTCGCCGCCCCCTGCGAGGGGTCGGCCGGCCCGCGATGTCGGTACTTTGCGGGACCCGATGGATCCCTGTCAAGAACTGGCGGCGAACGCGCCCGGGCGCCCCGGGCCGAGGGGTGCCGGGCCCTTCCGGCGTTGTGGGTCTCGGAAACGGCGTGTAGATTCCCGTTCCGATGGCACTCGAAGAGCCCGAACCGATCCTCCTTTTGCTCCGCGATCCGAACGTGGACAGCCAGGAGGTCGCGGCCCAGACCGGCAGCACCCGGGAGGAGGCGGCGCGCGCCGCGCGGCTCCTCGTCGGGCTGGCGAAGGCGAGCGCGGAGGAGGTGGCCTCGCTCCCCGGGCCTCTCTTCGGGGCGCTCCTGCACGCCGCCGTCGCCTCCGGGCGCGGCGACCTGCTCGCCGCGCTGGCCTCCTCTGCGGACCGGGCCGTGGCCAAGGAGGCGAAGCGCGGCATCCACCTGTTGCGCTCGCGCGGAGTCCAGGTGCCGGAACCGGCGCGGCCGGCGAGCCCGGCGGCGCCGCTCCCTGCCGAGGAGGTCTTTCCCTGCTTCGCCTCCTCCATCGACAACCAGGGGGAGCGGGCCGTGTGGATCTCCCGGAACGTGCCGGGCCGCGGCGTCGAGGTCGGGCAGGCCATCGTCTCCGACGTCCAGGGGCTCCTGGAGCTCCAGGTGGGTCTCCTCGGCCGCAGGGAGTTCCGGGCCTTCGGGAGAGACATCGCCGAGCGCGGCCGGGCCATGGGGGTGGCCGAGGTGAGCCCGGTCCTGGCCCGCTCCCTCGTTGCCGCCGCGCGCCGCAGGAACGACGCCGGCGGCCGCCGGGTCCCGGAGGGCAGCGACGCCTGGCTCGCCCGCCTCGGACCGGCCGAGCCCCTGCCCGATCCCGCCGCCGGCTTCCCGGCCCTCCCCGAGGGGGAGGAACGGCAGGCCGTGGAGAGCTCCGGCCGCCTTCACGAGCTGCCCATCCTCCGGGGGTGGATCGCGGAGGAGGGGCCGCTGCGGGAGCTGGCGCGGGCCCTGGACGAGATCTCCGTGTCCCCGCTCTACATCGACGAGGCGCAGCGGGCCGCGCAGATGGCGGCCCGCCTCGCCGACGCGGTGGAGGCCTACTTCGACGAGCCGCGCCGCCAGCTCCTGGCGGCGCGCCTCTTCTCCACCGCCGCCCACCTCCAGGGCCTCGGCGAGGTCGAGCACGCGCGAGAGGCCGGGGCCGCGGCCCGGGCGCTCGCCGCCGGTCAGCGGGCGGGGGACATCCCCTTTGCGCGGCTCCTCGTGGAGAAGGCCTTCCCCGAGAGCGCCGCCCGCCGTGCACCCCAGGACTCCCCCGAGTCCGCGCTCGTGCCCCCGCGCTGATGGACTCGCCTCGCGGCCCGGCTCCCACCGTGGACGTGGTCATTTTCCTCCCGGGCGACCGGGTGGTGCTCGTCCTTCGGCGCAACCCGCCCCCCGGCTGGGCGTTGCCCGGGGGCTTCGTGGACCCGGGTGAGACCCTGGAGGCGGCGGCCGCCCGCGAGGCGCTCGAGGAGACGGGGCTTCGCGTCACCCTGCGGGAGCAGTTCCACTCCTACTCGGACCCGGCTCGCGACCCTCGCCGCCACACCATGACCACGGTGTTCATCGCCAGCGCCGCGGGCGAGCCGCGAGGGGGGGACGACGCCGCCGAGGCCCGCGCCTTCGAATGGGGAGCGCTTCCCGGGGCCATCGCCTTCGACCACCGCGCCATCCTGGCCGACGTTCGCCGCTACGCCCTCACCGGCGCCCGGAGGCGCTTGTGAGCGAGCCCCTCTCGGCGGTCGAGCGGGCCGCGCTGCTGGGCCTCGCCCGAGCCGCCCTGCGCCACCACCTCGGCCTCGGCCCCCGCCCCCCCATCCCGGAGTCGGGCGCGCTCGCCGCTCCCCGCGGCGCCTTCGTCACCTACACCCGGGAGGGCGAGCTCCGCGGCTGCATCGGCCGCTTCGAGCCGGACGGCACCCTGGCGCGCACCGTGGCCGCCATGGCGGTAGCGGCCGCGACCGAGGACCCGCGCTTCCCGCCGGTGACCCCCGCGGAGGTGGACGACCTCTCCGTCCGCATCTCGGCGCTCGAGGCCCGCCGCCCCTTCCTGGGCGTTTCCGAGCTGCGCATCGGCGAGCACGGCCTGCTCGTGAAGCGCGGCTGGCACCGGGGAGCGCTCCTCCCGGTGGTGGCGGTGGAGCACGGCTGGGACGCCGAGACCTTCCTCAAGCACGCCTGCCTCAAGGCGAGCCTTCCCCCCGACGCCTGGCGCGATCCGGAAACCGTCATCGAGGTCTTCGGCGCCGAGGAGTTCGGCGATCCCGGCGCGCCCAGCGCCTGAAGCCTCCGCGGAAGACCCCATGACCTCGATCCTCTCCTGGCTGGCCGTCGTCGCCGTGACCGCGGTGGCCTTCGGCCTGCTCATCGTCGTCCACGAGCTCGGCCACTTCGCGGCGGCCCGCCTCTCCGGGATGCGGGTGGACCGCTTCAGCGTCGGCTTCGGACCGGTGGTCTGGTCCCGCCGTCGCGGAGACGCGGAGTGGGCGCTCTCGGCGGTACCGCTCGGCGGCTACGTGAAGATCGCCGGCATGGCGCCCGGGGAGGAGATCGACCCCGGCGACACCGGCGCCTACTGCCACCAGCCGGCCTGGCGGCGCTTCCTCGTCATCCTCGCCGGCCCGGCCGCCAACTACCTACTCGCCGTGGTGCTCGCCGTCGCCCTCATCGCGACCTTGGGCCTGCGCGAGCCGGACCCCGACCCGGTGGTGGGAGAGGTGATACCGGGGGGCGCGGCGGAGCGGGCCGGCCTCGCCCCCGGCGACCGCGTCCTCTCCGCCGCCGGCCAGCCGGTACCGACCTGGGCCGCCCTGGTAGCGGCCGTTCGCGCCCACCCCGGCGTGGACCTGCCTCTCGAGATCCGGCGCGCCGGCGCCCCCCCGGACGCGCCGCCGCTCAGGGTCGTGGCCCGCCCGGAGAACGCGAACGGAATCGGTCGGGTCGGCATGGCCCCTCACCTCGTGGCCCTGCGAGCCGGGCCGGCGGAAGCGCTGGCGGTCGGCTTCCGGCGCACGAACGAGAAGGCCGCCGAGATCCTCGGGGGGCTCGCCCAGGTGGTGAGCCGCAAGCAGAAGGCGGAGCTCCGCGGACCGGTGGGCATCGCCGAGGAGATGGCGCACAGCGCCCGAGCAGGCGCCGGGCCCTTCCTCATGATGGTGTGGCTCATCTCCATCATGCTGGCGCTCTTCAACTTCCTCCCTCTCCCGGCGCTCGACGGCGGGCGCCTCGTGTTCCTCGCCTACGAGATGGTGACGCGCCGACCGGTGGACCAGAAGGTGGAGGGAGTGGTCCACCTCGTCGGCTTCGTGGCCCTCATCGGCCTCCTGCTCGCCGTTACCATCTTTGGGGACCTGGCCCGGCTGCTGCGCCACTGACCGGCCGAGTTAGAATCGCCTTCATGGCCCTCACCGTCCTCTACTTCGCCGCGGCCCGAGAGGCGGCCGGCACGGGCCGCGAGGAGCTCCCCGAGCGGCCCGCCACGGTGGGGGCGCTGCGGGAGATCCTGGCCCGGCGCCACCCCCCTCTCGCCCGCCTCCTGCCGCGCTGCCGCATCGCCGTCGACGAAGAGTTCGCCTCGGACGACGGACCGGTCCCCGACGGGGCCGAGGCGGCGGTGATCCCTCCGGTCTCGGGAGGCTCCGGGCGCTTCCGGGTGACGGACCGCCCGCTCCTCCTCTCGGAGGTGGTGGGGGCGGTGTCGGGCCCGGAGCGAGGCGGCGTCGTCACCTTCACCGGGGACGTCCGCGGGACGAGCCGCGGTCGGCGCGTGCTGCGACTCGAGTACGAGGCCTACGCGCCCATGGCCGAGCAGAAGCTCGCCGAGATCGGCGAGGCCGCGGGGCGCGAGTTCGGCGCCCTCCTCGCCATCGCCCACCGGGTGGGCACCCTCGAGCCCGGGGAGGCGGCCGTAATCATCGCCGCCGCGGCGCCACACCGGCAGCCAGCCTTCCGGGCCTGCGAGGCGGCCATCGACCGGCTGAAGCGAGACGCCCCCATCTGGAAGCGCGAGGTCTTCGAGGACGGGTCGGAGTGGGTGGGTCTGGGCCCCTGATCGACCCACACCGGCGGCGCCGCGTCCGCGCCTGCCGCGACTCCGGGTGCTAAGCTCGCCGCTGGGCAAGCGCCCGCCGGACGCCACGTGAAGATCCTCATCGCCGACGACGACCGCCTGGTGCGGGCGCTGCTCGAGGACGTGCTCCGCGGCCTGGGCCACGAGGTGGTGAATGCCGCCGACGGCTCCGAGGCCGTGGACCTGTTCCTCCGCGAGCGCCCGGACGCCGTCATCCTCGACTTCCTCATGCCCCGGCTCTCTGGCGTCGACTCCCTGGCTCGCATGCGGCAGTCGGGGAGCCGGGTCCCGGCGGTCCTGCTCACTGCCATCAGCGCCCCGAGCGTGCGCGAGGCGACGGGCCGGGACGCCCCCGACGTGATCCTGGAGAAGCCCTTCGACGCCCGGGCCGTGTCCCGGGCGCTGGAACGGGCGCTGCGCGCCCCATGAGACTCGCCCCGAAGGTCCTGGCGCTCGCGCTCGTCGCCGCCGCCGTGCCCGCCTCGGTCCTCGGCGTGCAGCTCGGGATGGCCGGCCACCCCGCGCTGGCCCTCGGCTCGGGGCTCGCCTCGCTCGCCTTCGCGGCGCTCCTCGCCGCCGCCTACGCCCGGGGCCTGGCCGCGCCGCTCGCCGAGCTGGTGCGCGGGGCGCTCGACATCGCTCGCGGCCGCTTCGGACGCCAGGTGGCGCTCTCGAGGCGCGGCGACGTCGGCGACCTCGCCTACACCTTCAACTACATGTCCCGGGAGCTCGCCCGCCAGAACGCGGAGAACGTCCGCCTCATCCAGGCGCTCGAGCGCGGGACCCTGGAGACCGTGAAGAGCCTGGCGGGCGCCATCGACGCGAAGGACCCCTACACGCGAGGCCACAACGGGCGGGTCGCCGACCTGGCGGTGGAGATCGGCCGAGAGATGGGCTGCGAGGCCGCCACCCTGCAGGCCCTCGAGTACGGCGGTCTGTTGCACGACGTAGGCAAGATCGGCGTCCCGGAGGCGCTGCTGCGAAAGACGGTCCCCCTCACCGGGCCGGAAATGTCCCTCATGCGGCAGCACCCGGCCATCGGGGCCGAGATCGTCCGCGAGGTGGAGCTCCTGCACGACGCCTTGCCCGCCATCCGGAGCCACCACGAGCGCTGGGACGGGGGAGGATACCCCGACGGCCTCGTCGGCGCGGACATCCCCATCGTCGCCCGCATCGTGAACGCGGCCGACACCTGGGACGCCTGCACCTCGAGCCGCCCCTACCAGCCCGCCCTGGAGCCGGAGGAGGCGGTCCGCATCCTGGGGCGCCTCCGCGGCACCCAGATCGACCCGGTGGTGCACGACGCCCTGCTCGCGGTCCTCCATCGCCGCACCCACGGCGCCGTGGGGCGGCTGCGCGGGGCCGCCTAGAGGGGTGCCGGAGCCGCGGGGCAGGAATTTGCCCGGCCGCCGGCCCTCCCCTAGTGTCTCCGGGCGATGCGCGCCGTCGCCCTCGCCCTGGCGCTTGCCCTCGCTTCCAGGGCCGCCCGTGCCGACGACCCGGCGGCCCGCGGCTTCGACGCGGACCCCTTTCGGCAGACGCCGCTGCTCGAGTCGGGCTTCGGCGTCAACACCGCCCAGGTCCCCTTCGAGCGCAGTTACGGCGCCTCCCTGGTCCTCGAGTACCTGAACGGCCTCATCCCGTGGAAGGAAGGCAACTCTTCGGAGGGCCACGTCGTCCCGGACCGCCTCGCGCTGCACTTCCAGGGGGCCTACAGCTTCGGCCTCGTCGAGGTGGGCGCAGCACTCCCGGTGGTCGCCTGGCAGTCCTCGAACCTCTCTCCCCTCACCTCTCTCGGGGTGTCCGGATCGCTCGCCGCGCCGGTGGCGGCGGTCGCCTTCGGGGACCTCCGACTCCTCGGAAAGCTGCCGCTCCTGAACGCGGGGCCGCACACCCTGTTCCGGCTTCCCCTGCCCGTGCAGGCCTCCCTGGTCGCCGACCTGGAGCTTCCCACCGGCAACGGCCAGGCCTTCGCCTCGAACGGCTTCGTCGCCACTCCTTACGCCGTTCTCACCGCCCCGGTGGGCGAGGTCCGCCTGGACGCCCAGCTCGGCTACTCCTACCGCGCCACCCAGGGGCAGTACTTGAACCTCGTCGTCCCCAGCTCCTTCGACTGGGGCCTGGGAGCGGCGGTGCCGCTCCCGCCCACCTGGAAGTTCGACGCCTGGAAGGCCATCGCCGAGGTCGCGGGAGAGGTGCCGAACGGCTACGACGGCTCGGCTCGCTACTCCCTCCCCCTCGAGGTCCGCGCCGGGGTGAGGGCCGCGCTGGGCCACGACCTCTCCGCCGAAGCGGGGCTGGGGTCCGGGTTCGGCGGCGCCTACGGGCGCGAGGTGCTCCGCGCCTTCGTCGCCCTGCGCTTCGAGCACGTGAACCGGGACCGGGACGGCGACGGCGTCCCCGACGACCGCGACCTGTGCCCGGACGACCCGGGGCCGGCCGCGCTCGGGGGGTGCCCGGACCGGGACGGCGACGGCATCCCCGACATCCTGGACCGCTGCCCGGACGAGAAAGGACCGCGCGAGCTCGAGGGTTGCCCGGACCGCGACGGGGACGGCGTCCCCGACTACATGGACCGCTGCCCGGACGAGAAGGGACCGCGCGAGCTCGAGGGCTGCCCGGACTCGGACGGGGACGGCGTGCCGGACATCGACGACAAGTGCCCCTTCGAGCCGGGGCCAGCGCAGAACGACGGGTGTCCGGTTGGGGACGAGCCCGTGGTGGAGATCCAGGCGGAGCGGCTCTCGCTCCGGGACATGATCCAGTTCGACTTCGGCAAGGACACCATCAAGCCGGAGTCCGGGCACATCCTCGACGACATCGCCACCATCCTGAAGGATCACCCGGAGCTCACCCTCGTCCGCGTGGAGGGGCACACAGACATCGTGGGCACCGCCGAGTACAACCAGAGCCTCTCCGAGCGGCGCGCCCGCGCCGTGGTCCGGGCCCTCGTCGCCCGCTCGGTCGCGCCGGAACGGCTCGCCGCCGCCGGCTTTGGCTTCACCCGTCCCATCGCCTCCAACGCCACGGCGCTCGGCCGCGCCAAGAACCGGCGGGTGGAGTTCGTCATCGTGCAGGAGAAGAAGGAGGAGTCGAGATGAAGGTCGCCATCTTCGACCTCGACGGGACCCTCGTCGACTCTCGCCAGGACCTCCACCTGGCGGTGGCCCACGCCCTGCGGGAGCTCGGGCTCCCGCCGCGCTCCCTCGAGGAGGTGACCGCCTTCGTGGGAGAGGGCGCCGCCCGCCTCGTGGCCCGGGCCATCGCCCCCCAGGAGCACCTCCTCGACCGGGCGCTGTCCCTGTGGCGGGCCCACTACGAGGAGCACCTCCTCGACCACACCCACCTCTACCCGGGGGTGGGCGCCGCCCTGGCGAGCGCCCGCTCCCTCCTCGCCGTCCACACCAACAAGCCGGGGGGCCTGGCCCGGAGGATCCTGGAGGGGCTCGGCGTCCTCGGCCGCTTCGCGGCGGTGGTGGGAGGGGACGAGGCCCCGCGCAAGCCGGATCCGACGGGGACGCTCGAGATCATGGCGCGGCTCGGGGCCCGAGCCGAGGAGGTGGTCTTCATCGGGGACAGCCGCGTGGACCGGGCCACCGCCGCCGCAGCTGGCGTCCGCTTCGTCCCGGTCGCCTGGGGGTTCGCGCCCGCAGGCGAGCTCGTTCTCGGCCCCGACACCCCCCTCGCCTCGAACGCCGCCGACCTTCTCCCCTGGCTCGGCGCCGCGGGACCGTAGGGGGGCGGGGACCCCGGCTCGGCCGGAGGTGGGCAAAAACTCGACGCCGTCCCGCGGGGGTGGCACCCTTCCCCACATGTTCCGGCTCCTCGTCTGGGCGTCCATCGCGGGCTCCCTACTGCTCGTCGCCGCCTTCGTCCCCGTCGGGGGGCGGACCGTCGCGGAGCGGTGGAAGTCCGCCCCCTCCAGCTTCGCCTTCGTCGAGGAGGGGGGGAAGGAGCTTGCGGGCGGGGTCCGGCACCTCCTCGGAGAGAAGCCGGAGCCGCGGAGGGCGGCGCAGCGGGCCTCCTCGCAGCCGAAGTCCCTCGCCCGCAGCGGCCCGAAGCCCGGCGCGGCCCAGGAGGCCCCTGCGCCCCGGGAGCACCACACGGCCGCGGACCGGGACGCGCTCGACCGGATCGTGGCCGAGCACGCCGCGTCGCGCTAGCCCGCCGTCGGCGGTGCCAATCGCCGGTTGCATCTCCCCCGTCGGTCGGGTTATCTAGCGCGACCCCGGGCGCGGACGGACCCAACTCGCTCCCACTCGTACTCGAAGACGACACCGAGAGAACGCTCGCATGGCCGACACGACCGAGAAGAAGAAGGCGACGAGGAAGTCCCCGAAGGCGAAGGGCGCAGGGAAGAAGAGTTGCACGGTGGCGGGCTGCAAGCGCGCCTACCGCGCCAAGGGGCTGTGCTTCTTCCACTACCAGAAGTGGCGCCGGGGCGAGCTCGAGGCGAAGCCGCGCCGCTACAAGACCTGCGGCAAGGAAGAGTGCAAGAAGAAGGTGTTCGGCCACGGCCTCTGCCAGGAGCACTACGACGCCTGGAAGAAGAGCCGGAAGGGCGCCCCGGCCCCCGCCCCGGAGGCCGCCGCGGCCCCCGAGGCCCCGGCCGCCTCCTAGCCGAGGCGGAGCCGCCGCTCGAGCGCGCGGGCGGCGGCGAGGAGCAGCTCCACCTCCCGCTGGGAGGGCTCGGCGCGCGCGAGCAGTCTCCGCCACTCCGCCAGGATGGCCGCCGGGTTCTGGGGGTTCAGGTAACCGGCCTCGCCGAGGAGCACGCCGAGCTGCGCCCAGAGCGCCTCGACGGTGCGGTGGCGCACCGGCTCCTTCCCGCTCGGCTTGGGCACGCGGGCCCCCGCCGCCCAGGCGGCCTCGTAGGCGAGCACCGCCGCCGCCTGCGCCAGGTTCATGGAGTCGTAGGCCGAGCTCGTGGGGATGGTGCACACCGCCGGGCAGAGCGCGAGCTCGGCGTCAGAGAGGCCCCGGCGCTCCTCCCCGAGGACGAGGGCCACCAGGCCCCGGCTCGCCCGGGCCGCGAGCTCTCTCCCGAGCTCCCGGGGTGACAGGGCCCGGCGGCCCATCACCATCCGCGACGTCGTCCCGCAGGCCCAGGTCGTCTCGGACAGGGCCGAGGCCAGGTCCGGGTGGAACTCGGCGCGGGCCAGCAGGGGCGAGGCCTTCCGCGCGGTCTTGCGAGCGCGCAAGAGCACGTCCTCCTTGGCGCTCTCCCCCTTCCCGCTGCGGGGTTTCCCCCCCCAGGAGGGCGGCTCCACCACCGAGAGGCGCGAGAGCCCGAAGTTCCTCAGCACCCGCGCCACCGCCCCGAGGTTCTCGGCACTCGAGGGCCGGTGCAGCACCACGATCACGTTCTCGAGCCCCAAGAGGAGCGCTCCTTCCCCACCGCCAGGAAGGCGTCGCGACAGTGGGACCGGGATGCTAGCATCCGCGGCCATGATTCCCGACTCCCAGCTCCGCGAGCAGCTCTCCCACACCCTCCGCGAGTTCGACGCGCCCGAGCTCGGCCAGCTCTACCGCGGCAAGGTCCGCGACTGCTACAGCCGCGGCGACCGCATCGTCATGATCACCACGGACCGGGTGAGCGCCTTCGACCACGTCCTCGGGACCATCCCCTTCAAGGGCGAGGTCCTGTCCCGGGTCACCGCCTTCTGGTTCGACAAGATCCGGGACATCGCCCCGACGCACCTCGTCGCCTCCCCGGACCCGAGCGTCATGGTGGTGAAGAGGGCGAAGGCCCTGCCGGTCGAGGTGATCATCCGCGGCTACATCTCCGGGTCCCTGTGGCGGGACTACCAGTCGGGCAAGGCCGGGGCCTACGGCATCGACTGGCCGAAGGGGCTGCGCAAGGACCAGCGGCTCCCCGAGCCCACCATCACCCCCTCCACCAAGGCGGAGTACGGCAAGCACGACGAGCCCATCAGCGAGAAGGAGGTCGTGTCGCGGGGGCTCGTGCCGGCCGCCACCTGGGAGCAGGCGACGCGGCTGGCGCGCCGCCTCTACGCTCGCGGCCAGGAGTGGGCCCGAAGCCGGGGCCTCATCCTCGTCGACACGAAGTACGAGATGGGCATCGCCGACGGGGAGCTCGTGGTGATCGACGAGATCCACACTCCCGACAGCTCGCGCTACTGGATCGCCGAGCGGTACGAGGAGCACTTCGCCGCCGGACAGGACCAGGAGATGCTCGACAAGGAGAACATCCGCCAGTGGCTCATCCGCGAGCACGGCTTTTCCGGACAGGGGAAGCCGCCGCCCCTGAGCGACGACATCCGGGTGCTCCTCGCCTCGAAGTACATCGAGGCGTACGAGCGCCTCACCGGCGAGAGCTTCCGGTCCGAGGTGGGGAGCGTTTCCGACCGCATCCGCCGGAACCTCAAGGCGCAGGGCTACCTGTAGCCCCCCTCCTGGCGGGGCGTCCGGCCTCGCCCCCGCCAGAACCGCACCCCCTCCGCCGCCGCAGCGGCGAGGAGGTGGCCGGGGAACCGGGCGACGAGCTCCGCCGCGGCCTCCTCGGCGGTCGGCCCCCGCCGTGCGATCCGCTCGGCCTCGTCGTGGTAGCGGGCCTGCTCGGCGAGGAGTTCCCGGCCCCCCGGCGGCCCGTGACCGGGCACGAAGCGCACCGCGAGGGCCGAGAGCTCCGCGAGGGAGCGCCGCACCCCCTGCCGGTCGGCGTCCTCGTAGTTCGCGTGGTAGCCGTGGAGGAGGAGGTCGCCGGCCACCGCCAGCCCCTCGGAGGGGAAGAGGACCACGGCGTCCCCCGGCGTGTGAGCGGGCCCGAGGTGGCGGACCTCGGCGGCGAGGTCGCCCAGGTCGATCGCCTCCATCTCCTCGAAGAGGGCGCCGGGCGCGTAGGGCTCCGCGTCGGCGAAGAGGGCGGCGAGCGAGGGGACCTCTCTCCGGTCGGCGACGAGGGCGGGGTGGAGGGCGGCCATGGCCTCCGCGCAGCGGCGGTGGGCGTGCACCCGGACGCCCCGCGCCGCGAAGAGCCCCGCGCCGAGGGCGTGGTCGGTGTGGTGGTGGGTGACGACCACCTCGACGACCGGCGGGAATCCGGCCCGGCCGAGCGCCTCCTCGACCCGTCGGGCGTGCGCCGGCGCCACGAGCGGGTCGACGAGCAGCGTCCCCCGGGACCCTCGCACGGCGACGCAGTTCGCGCCGAAACTCGTCGAGACCTCGTCACCACCCATAGTGAATACGAGGATCCGGTCCGAGAGGGGGGTCTCGCGGAGAGAGACGCTCATGTAGGCCGAGGTGCGCCGCCAAGCGTTCGTTTGTCCATTGGCTCCACGACACACCCTCCTGGGCCCCTTCCGGCCGAGGCGCGGCGATTAGAAACTCCTGACGGCAGGCGGCGACCATGAGGCACTCCGGACGCGTGATTCGCCCACCCGGGCTCTTCCCCGAGGGACTCTTTCCCGACCTGTGGGGTTTCGGCGCGAGCCGCGACCTGCCGCCGGTGGTACCGCCGGCGCAGCGGAGCCGGGCTCACCTGCACCCCGCCGAGAGCCGGCGGCGGCCCGCCGTCATCGCCGAGTGGCTGGAGCGCATCGGACGCCTCTTCTCCTAGGGGCCCTTCACCGCTCCTCGCCGAAGACCCGGGCAAAGATGGTGTCGACGTGCTTCAGGTGGTGCTCGAGGGAGAAGCAGGCGTCGACCTCCGCCTCGGTGAGGACGCGGCGCACGTCCGGGTCCCGTTTGAGGGCGGAGCGGAAGTCGACCTTCTCCTCCCAGACCTTCATGGCATTCCGCTGCACGTAGACGTAGCTCTCCTGGCGGGGAGTTCCCTTCCCCACGAGCGCGAGCAGCACCCGCTGCGCCTCGTAGAGGCCCCCGGTGAGCTCCAAATTCTCCTTCATGCGGTCCGGGTAGACGCGCAGGTTCTCGATCATCCCGGCAAAACGGTTCAGGGCGAAGTCGAGGGCGATGGTGGCGTCGGGCGCGATGACGCGCTCCACCGAGGAGTGGCTGATGTCCCGCTCGTGCCACAGGGCCACGTCCTCCAGCGCCGGGACCGCGTAGCCGCGGAGCAGCCGCGCCAGGCCGGTCAGGTTCTCGGAGAGGATGGGGTTGCGCTTGTGAGGCATGGCCGAGCTGCCCTTCTGCCCGGCGGTGAAGGGCTCCTCGGCCTCGCGGACCTCCGTGCGCTGCAGGTGGCGCACCTCGGTGGCCTGCTGCTCGAGCGTGGCGCCGGCCAGGGCCATGGCGCAGAAGAGCTCCGCGTGCCGGTCGCGAGCCACCACCTGGGTGGCCGCGCCCTCCGCGCTCGCGAGGCCGAGGCGCTCCATCACCGCCGCCTCGACGCGGGGGTCGACGCTCGCGAACGTCCCCACTGCCCCGGAGACCTTGCCAGCGGACGCCACCCGCCCGGCCCGCTCCAGCATGGCGCGCCGCCTCCCCCAGGCGTCGTACCAGCCGGCGAGCTTGAGCCCGAAGGTCACGGGCTCGGCGTGGATGCCGTGGCTCCGCCCCATCATGGGGGTGCGGCGGTGCTCCAGGGCCCGCTTCTTCACGGCAGCGCGGACCCGGTCCACGTCGGCGAGCAGGAGCGCCGTGGCCTCCTTCAGCTGCACGGCCAGGGTGGTGTCGAGGACGTCGGAGGAGGTCATGCCCCGGTGCAGGTGGCGCGCCGGAAGGCCGCCCTTCTCCTCCACGAAGGTGAGGAAGGCGATGACGTCGTGCTTCGTGACCTTCTCGATCTCGTCGATGCGGGCCACGTCCGCGGCCGAGAACTCGAATCCGTCGAAGGTCCGGCGCAGCGTGGCCACGTCCTCGGCCGGGACCTCGCCGAGGCGCTCCATGGCCTCGGCGGCCGCGAGCTCCACGTCGAGCCAGATGCGGAAGCGTCGCTCCGGCGACCAGACTCGCGCCATCTCGGGCCGGCTGTACCTCGGGATCATGGCTTTCCTCCGGTGGAACAGGAGCGCTAGCGCCCCGTCGAGCCGAACCCTCCGCCCCCCCGCCCCGAGTCCGCGAGCGACTCCACCAGCTGGAGGTCGGCGCGGGTGACCGGGGCGATGACGAGCTGGGCGATGCGCTCGCCCCGGCCGAGCGCCACCGCCTCCTGTCCCCAGTTCACGAGCAGGACGGAGAGCTCCCCCCGGTAGTCCGAGTCGACGGTGCCGGGAGAGTTCACCATCCCCAGCCCGTGCCGGAGCGCCAGGCCGGAGCGGGGTCGGACCTGGCCCTCGTGGCCGGCGGGGATCTCCAGCGCCAGCCCGGTGGGCACGAGCCGACGCTGTCCCGGCGCGAGCTCCACGGCCTCGTCGGCCCGCAGATCGAGCCCGGCCGACCCCGCCGTCATGTAGCGGGGAAGCTCGAGGGGCGGGCCGCGCTCGCCGACCCGCCGCACCTTGACCACGACCGGCAAGGCGCGGCCTCAGCTCTTGGCGGGCTCGGCCTCCGCCTTCTTGCTGGCGGCGTCGGCGAGCGCTTCCTTGCGGGAGAGGCGGATCTTGCCGGCCCGGTCCACGGAGATCACCTTGACGAGGACCTCCTCGCCCTCCTGGAGCACGTCGGAGACGCTCTTCACCTTCTTGTCCGAGAGCTCGGAGATGTGGATGAGCCCGTCCGTGCCCGGGAAGATCTCCACGAAGGCGCCGAACTCGGCGATCTTGCGGACGGTGCCGAGGTACGTCTTCCCCACCTCGGCCTCCTGGGTCAGGTTCTTGATCATCTTGATCGCCTGGTCGACCTGGGTCTGGTTGGCGCTGGCGATGGAGACCGAGCCGTCGTCCTCGATGTTGATGGCGCAGCCGGTGCGGGCGGTGATGTCCTTGATCACCTTTCCGCCGGGGCCGATGACGTCCTTGATGCGCTCGGGGCGAATCTTGATGGTGGTGATGCGCGGCGCGTAGGCGCTGATGTCGGCGCGCGGCTGCACGAGGGCCTTCGCCATCTCCCGCAGGATGTGCTTGCGCCCCTCGGCCGCCTGGCTAAGCGCCGACTCCAGGATCTGCCGGGTCACCCCGCCGATCTTGATGTCCATCTGGATGGCTGTGATGCCGGCCTGGGTGCCGCACACCTTGAAGTCCATGTCGCCGAGGTGGTCCTCGTCGCCGAGGATGTCGGAGAGGATGGCGATCTTCTCGCCCTCCTTGATGAGCCCCATGGCGATGCCGGCCACCGGCGCCTGGATGGGGACGCCGGCGTCCATGAGGGAGAGGCAGCCGCCGCACACCGAGGCCATGGAGGACGAGCCGTTCGACTCCATGATGTCGGAGACCACCCGGACCGTGTAGGGGAACTTGTCCTCGGCGGGCATCACCTGGCGGAGGGCGCGCTCGGCCAGGGCGCCGTGGCCGATCTCCCGGCGCCCCGGGCTGCGCAGGAACTTCACCTCGCCCACGGAGAAGGGCGGGAAGTTGTAGTGGAGCATGAACTTCTTGAAGTGCATGCCGGTGAGGAGCTCGACCCGCTGCTCGTCCTCGGCGGTGCCGAGCGTCGTCGCCACCAGCGCCTGGGTCTCGCCGCGGGTGAAGAGCGCCGAGCCGTGGACCCGGGGCAACAGTCCCACCTCGCAGCTGATGTTCCGGATGTCGGCGGAGCCGCGTCCTCCGATGCGCCGCCCCTCGTCCGTGATCATCTTGCGCATGTACTCGTACTTCACGTCCTCGTAGTAGGACTTGATCTCCTTCTCGCGAGAGGCAAGCGCCGCCAGGCGGGCCGGGTCGCCGGCCGCCTCCGCCTTCATGGCCTCGAGCGCCTCCTTCTTGATCTCGGAGAGGCGACCGTACCGATCGTGCTTCTCGTTTCGCCCGTAGGCCTCGCGCACCTTCTCCCAGGTGAGGGCCTTCACCTTGGCCCGGAGCTCGGGGTCGTTCTTCGGCGCCTCGAAGGCGCGCTTGGGCTTCGCCCCGGCCGCCTGCGCCAGCGCCACCTGGGCGGCGAGCACTCCCTTCACCGCCGCCTGCCCGAAGAGGAGGGCGTCCACCATCACGGTCTCCGGGACCTCCCGGGCCCCTCCCTCGACCATGACGATGGCCTCCGCGGAGGCGGCCATGACGATGTCCAGGTCGGACTCGGCGCGCTGGGCCAGGGTGGGATTGGCGACGAACTTCCCGGCGATGCGCCCGACGCGCACCCCGGCGATGGGCCCCTGGAAGGGCACGTCCGAGCACTGCAGGGCCGCGGAGGCCCCGGTGAGCGCCAGGACGTCCGTGTCGTTCTCCTGATCGAAGGAGACCACCGTGGCGATAACCTGGGTCTCGTTCGCGTACCCCTCGGCGAAGAGCGGCCGGCAGGAGCGATCGACGATGCGGGAGGTGAGCGTCTCCTTCTCCGTGGGGCGACCCTCGCGGCGGAAGAAGCTTCCCGGCACCTTGCCGGCGGCGAAGAGCTTCTCCTGGTAGTCGACGGTGAGCGGGAAGAAGTCGATGCCTTCCTTCCGCTCCTTGGCGGAGACGACGGTGACGAGGACGATGCTGTCGCCGGAGCGGACCCAGACGGCTCCGTCGGCCTGCTTGGCGATCTTGCCGGTCTCGAGAATGACTTCCTTCTCGCCGACCTTGGCGCGCTGCTGGATTGCGTTCATCGAGGCACCCTTCGAAGAAATCCGGAGCCTCTCGGGCTCCGGTCCCGCCGGGCGAGCTGCCGTCGCTCGGTCCCGCGGTGCCTCTGTTTCTCACTCCGGCGCCCCCGGCCGCGGCCAGGGACGCTCGAGTCGGAAACGGAAGCGCCAGACGGTTCGCGCGCCGGCCCGCTCGCTCTGGCGGGCCTATGGGACTGTCGCGCCCCCGCATGCCGGGGGCGCGAGGGGACTGCTACTTCCTGAGACCGAGCTGGTCGATGAGCTGGCGGTACCGGTTCTGATCGACCTGCCGGAGGTAATCGAGGAGCCGACGCCGCTGGCCGACGAGCTTGAGAAGGCCTCGGCGGCTGTGGTGGTCCTTCTTGTGCGTCTTGAAATGCTCGGTGAGATACGTGATCCGCTCGGTGAGGATTGCCACCTGGACCTCGGGCGATCCGGTGTCGGCCTCATGGCGGCGGTACTTGTGGACGAGTTCGGTCTTCTTCTCGGTTACGAGCGCCATACGTGCTACTCCCTGTTCAGAGGCCGTCCCCGTCTCGAGGGCGAAGGCGAACGCGCCGCGGGGACAGTGGACGGCGGGCGGAACCGATGTAGATAAGCGATTCCTGTCCTCCCGTCAACGGTTGCGCCGGTCCTCGCCCCTGGAATCGCGAGGTTGCGCCATCACCCGGACGGGGCGGAGGCGCTCGCCGGAGGCATCCGGCGCACAGACGGCCACGAGCCGGCCCGCGGGGTCGAGCGCCCGGCACATGGGGCCGGGCGACGGGCGGCGGAGGGAGCGGCCGTGAACCAGGTCCTCCACCTCCCCGCGCTCGAGCCAGACCGCGGGGAGGAAGGAGAGCGCCTCGGCGAGCGGGAGCAGCCGGGACCGGAGCGCCGCCGCCCCGTCCCGCGCCAGCGCCTCGGCCCCCTCGAGCGGGAGCGCCTGGGCGATGGCGAAGGGCCCGGCGGCGGTGCGCCGCAGCGCCGAGAGGTGGGCCGGGATCCCGAGCCGCCGCCCCAGGTCGGCGGCCAGGGTGCGGACGTAGGTGCCCTTTCCGCAGGTCACCTCGAGGCGCGCCGAGGCGAGGCCGCCCTGGGCGGGCTCGAAGGAGAGGAGCGCCAGGCTGTGGATGTGGACGGTGCGGGGCCTTCGCTCCACCTCCTCCCCGGCGCGGGCCGCCTCGTGCAGGCGCCGCCCGCCGACGCGCACCGCCGAGTACATGGGCGGCAGCTGGGAGAGCTCCCCCACGAAGCCGGACAGCGCCGCCTCCACCTCCCCGGCCTGGAGCGCCGACGGGTCTCCCCGCGCGGTCACCCGACCCTCCGCGTCCTCCGTGTCGGTGGCGGCGCCGAAGGCCACCGTCGCCTGGTAGCTCTTGTCTCCCGCGGCGAGGAAGTGCTGCAGCTTCACCGCCTCGCCGGCGCACACCGCGAGGACGCCCGTGGCCATGGGGTCGAGCGTGCCGGTGTGGCCGGCCTTGCGGACCCGGAGCGCCCGGCGCACCCGCTCCACCACCTCGAAGCTCGTGGGGCCGGCCGGCTTGTCGACGACGAGGACGCCGTCCGCCTCTACTTCCAACCTTCCTTCTCCTTCACTTCCCGGAGGATTCGCTCGATCTTGTCCCCCTCCGCGACGCTCGGGTCGTAGGCGACGCGGAGGTGGGGCACGTAGCGGAGCCCGAGGTTCCGCGCGGCCTCGCGCTGCAGGTACCCGGCGGCCGCCTGGAGCCCGGCGAGGGTCTGCTTGCGGACCTTCTCATCCCCGTGGACCGAGACGAAGACGGTCGCCTCCTTGAGATCGGGCGACATCTTGGCGCCGGTCACGGTGATGAAGCCGGTGATGCGAGGGTCCTTGAGCCCGCGGGCGAGCAGGGAGGAGATCTCCCGCTGCATCTCCTCGGCGACGCGGGCGGGACGGTCATGGGCCATCTTCTTCCTCCGCTTCCGCGAGAGTCCGCCAGCTGCCGCCGAGGTCGTCGCCGAAGGGGATGACCTCCAGCGCCCGGTCGGTGACGAGGAGCTGCCCGCCGTGCACGCCGGCCACGAAGTCGGCCACCTTGTCGAGCACCTCGTTCACGAAGGCGCTGTCGTTGCCGACGGCGGCGACGCCCACGACGCTCCGCTGCCACAGGTCGTTCTCGCCCACCTCGGCGGCGGCCACGTTGAAGCGGGCCCGAACCCGGTCGAGCGCCGAGCGCAAAAGATGGCGCTTCGACTTGAGCGAACCCGGCGCGGGCAGGTGCAGGGTGAGGCGCAGGATGCCGACGAACATTCCGAACCCCGCTCCTTGGCGGTCCCGCACGCGCCCCGGCGAGCGAGCTCGCGGCGGCAGCGCGCGGAGCCGCGCTCGCTTCCCCTAGTCGAGGGAGGGACGGATCTCCTCGAGCTCGTAGACCTCGAGAACGTCGCCGACCTTCAGGTCCTGGAACCCCTCCACGGCGATGCCGCACTCGAAGCCGGCCTGGACTTCCTTCACGTCGTCCTTCACCCGCTTCAGGGAGGCGATCTTCCCGGAGTAGACCACCTTGCGGTCCCGGAGGACCCGCACGTGGCCGGTCCGCTTCACCATGCCCTCGACGACGGCCGAGCCGGCGATGACCCCGGAGCGCGGGATGTTGAAGATGGCCCGCACCTCGGCCTTCCCGAGGGGCTTCTCCTTGATGATGGGCTCGAGGAGGTTCGCCATCTCGATGCGGACGGCGTCCGCCGCCTCGTAGATGATCTCGAAGAGCAGGATCTTGACGCCCTGCTGGCTCGCGATCTGGTCCACCTTGGTCTCGGGCTTGGTGTGAAAGCCGACGATGAGGGCCTTGCCAGCGGCGGCAGTGAGCACGTCCGACTCCGTGACCGCGCCCACCCCGGAGTCGAGCACGTTCACCTTCACCTTGCGGGTGGCGAGCTTCACGAGCGCCTGGGAAACGGCCTCGGCGGAACCCTGCACGTCGGCCTTCACGACGACGTTCAGCTCCTTCGCCCCACCGGACTTGGCCTTGGCGAAGAGGTCCTCGAGGGTGGCCTTCTTCACCGAGCCCAGCTCCTTCTGCCGCGCCTTCTCGGCGCGGTGCTCGGCGATCTCCTTGGCCGCCTTCTCGTCCCCGACGACGTTGAACTCGTCGCCGGCGGTGGGCACGCCCGACAGGCCGAGCACCTCCACCGGATAGCCGGGGAGGACCTCCTTCACCTGCTCGCCGCGCTCGTTCATCATGGCGCGGACCCTGCCGTGGTGGCTGCCGGTCACCATGGCGTCGCCGACCCGGAGCGTGCCGTCCTGCACGAGCACGGTGGCCACCGGGCCGCGCCCCTTCTCGAGCTTCGCCTCGATGACGACGCCGGTGGCGACCTTGTCCGGGTTCGCCTTGAGGTCGAGGACCTCCGCCTGGAGGGCGATGTACTCGAGCAGCTCCGGCAGCCCCTGCTTCGTGCGCGCCGAGACCGGCAGCATGATGGTGGTGCCGCCCCACTGCTCGGGCACGAGCTCGTACTCGGTGAGCTGCTGCATGACCCGCTCGGGCGTGGCCCCGGCCTTGTCGATCTTGTTGATGGCGACGAGGATGGTCACGCCCGCCGCCTTGGCGTGCTTGATGGCCTCGATGGTCTGGGGCATGACGCCGTCGTCGGCGGCCACCACCAGGACCACGAGGTCGGTGACCTGGGCCCCCCGCTGGCGCATGGCCGTGAAGGCCTCGTGGCCGGGCGTGTCGAGGAAGGTGATGGGCCCGTGGGTGGTCATCACCGAGTAGGCGCCGATGTGCTGGGTGATGCCGCCCGCCTCCCCGGCGGCCACGTCGGCCTGCCGGATGGCGTCGAGCAGCGAGGTCTTGCCGTGGTCCACGTGACCCATGACCGTGACCACCGGGGGACGCGTCTGCTGCTTCGACTCGTCCTCCTCGACCTCCGGGATGTACTCCTCCACCTCGAAGCCCTTCTTCTCCACCGTGAAGCCGAACTCGGTGGCGAGGAAGGTGGCGGTGTCCGCGTCCACGAGCTGGTTGATGGTGGCCATGGTCCCGGCCTGCATCAGCTTGCGGATGAGGTCGGAGGCCTTGACGCCCATGGCCTGGGAGAGGTCGGAGACGCTGATGGCCTCCTCGACTCGGATCACCTTCTTGTGCTCGGCGCGCTCCGTCACCTGGGTCTTCTGTCCCTTCTTGGTGGGCTTCTTCTTCTTCCCCCGGATGGGGACGAACGACCGGTCGGCGATGGCCGACTGCAGAAGGTCCTTCGGCGTGGCGGACCGGTCCGCCTCCCCCCCGGGCCGGCCGCTGCCGCGCCGCTTCTTGTCCTTGCTGACGTCGATGAACTCGCGCTCCCGTCCCAGCATCCCCGGGACGACCTTGAGCTCCCGGACCTCGCCGAGGGCCCGCGGGCCGGGGGCGGCCGGGTACTGGCTGCGGGTGCTCGACGGGGGCGTCACCCGCCGCACCGGCATGGTGGGGCGGGAGATGACCACCGCCTGCGTGGAGGTCGGGCGCAAGGTCCGAGTGTCCGGCGCCGGGCGCACCGGGTGCGGGGGGGCCGCGGCCATGGGCGCGGCGGCCGGGTGGGACGGCGGCGCCGCCCCCGGCGCCGGAGCCCGCGGCGGGGCGGCCGGAGCCGGAGGGCCGGCGGGAGGGGCCTCGGCGGCCGCGGGCGCCGCCTCGGAAGCGTGCGCGGCAGCGGCGGGAACCGGCTCGGGCGCCGCGACGGACGAGGCGGCGACCTCCGCCACCGCCGGGGCGTCGTACGCCGACGCCTCCTCGGGCTGGGTCGAAGAGAGCGAGGCCGCCGGCGGGGGAGGCGGGGGCGGGGGCTCGGTGTGGGCGCGCTTGCGCACCACGAACCCCGGTCCGGCGGGCTTGGGCGCGGCGGGCTTGGGCTTGCGCTCGCCGACGATCTTCTCGTAGGCGGTGATGGCCTGGTCGTCCTCCAGGGACGAGGAGTGGCTCTTCACGTCGTAGCCGAGAGCGTGGAGCTTCTCCACGAGCTCTTGGTTCGAGAGCTCGATCCCCGCCTCCTTGAGCTGCTTGCCCAGCTCGTGCACCCGCTTCTTCGACATGGAACCAGTCTCCTAATCCTTGCCGCCGTTCTCCGTCAACTGCCGCCGGAGCAGCGCCTCGTCCACCGCCACCGCGCCGCGAAAAGCCCGCGCGAAACCCTTGCGCCGCACCGCCTCGGCCAGGCACGCCGGAGCGGCGTGGAGCCAGGCGCCGCGCCCTCCGGCCCGCTCCCGGTCCACGGCCACCGAGCCGGAGAGGATCCGGAGCCGCACGAGCTCACCGGCCGCCGCCTTGCGCCCGCAGCCAACGCAGGTGCGTTCCGGCGCCCGTGCCCTCCCGCCCGTGGACCGGGCCTTCTCTTCCCTCGCCTTTGCCATCTCCGCCGGATCCGGCCGGGCGCGTGTCAGACCGGCGAACCGGCCGACCCCCCGCGCTCCTTCTCCTGGTCGAGCTCCTCGCGGAGCCTCTTCTCCTCCTCCAGGTACACCCCCACCGCGTGCTTGATCTGGCGCGCCTTCTTGATGCCCAAGTCCGTCGACTCGGCGAGCTTCATCACGTCGGCCTCGGCGTTGATGGACTCGACCGTTCCGTAGCCCGCCGACTTCAGCTGCTCGATGGTCTTCTCCCCCACGCCGCGGACGCGGGCCATCCGCTCCTCCTGGGAGAGGTCGTCGGGGTGGCGGCGGGCCTCGGCGATGCGGGCCGCCTCCCGCTCCTGCTCGAGCCGGATCTCCTCCTCCGCGTCCACCACCGCCTGCTCGCGCGCCTTGCGCTGCAGCTCGGCGATCATGTCCACGGTGAAGCCCGGGAACTGGGTGAGCATCTCCGGCGAGGCGGTGGCGATGTCCTGGGCCTTGCGGAACCCGTGGGAGTAGAGCATCTCCTGGGTGGACTCGGCGATGCCGATGGCGTTGAAGCTGCGGGTGGCGAACTCGCGCATCTCCTTCACCCGCGACTCGCTGTTGATGTCGAGCTTCCAGCCGGTGAGCTGGGAGGCCAGGCGGACGTTCTGCCCTCGCCGGCCGATGGCGAGGGAGAGCTGGTCGTCGGGGACGATGATCTCCATGGCCCGGTTCTGGTCGTCGAGGAGCACCCGCGACACCTCGGCGGGGGCGAGCGCGTTGCACACGAAGCGCGCCGGGTCCTCGTGCCAGGGCACGATGTCGATCTTCTCGCCGCGGAGCTCCTGCACCACCGCCTGGACGCGGCTCCCCTTCATGCCCACGCAGGCGCCCACCGGATCCACGTCCTGGTCGCGGGAGGAGACGGCGATCTTGGCCCGGCCCCCCGGCTCGCGGGCCGCCGCCTCGATGACCACCACTCCCTCGGCGATCTCCGGCACCTCCATCTCGAAGAGCTTCTTCAAGAGCTCCACCGAGGCGCGGGAGAGGATGATCTGGGGCCCCTTGGACTCCCGCAGCACGTCGAGGACGTAGGCCTGGATGCGGTCGCCGGCCCGGTAGCTCTCCCGCGGCACCTGCTCCCGGACGGGGAGGACGGCCTCGGCGCGGCCCAGGTCCACGATGACGTTGCCGCGCTCAAAGCGCCGGACGATGCCGGTGATGATCTCGCCCTTGCGGTCCTTGTACTCGTTGTAGACGTTCTCGCGCTCGGCGTTGCGCGTGCCCTGGATCATGACCTGCTTCGCGGTCTGGGCGGCGATGCGGCCGAAGCTGCGCCGGTACGTCTTGAGCTTCAGGAGGTCGCCCCACTGCTCGTCCTGGGCGCGCGCCTCCGCCTCGTCCTCCGGGCGATAGTAGATGGGGAAATCGAGCTCGTCCCCGGGCTCCACCTCGATGCCCTTGTCGTGGGCGATGGATACCGGGATCATGTTCACCGGGTCGGGGAGCGGCGCGTCATCCGCCGGGCTGGCCACGATGGTGAGGACCTGGAACAGGTCCACCTGGCCCTTGTCCTCGTCGAAGTGCGCCTTCAGGTTACGCTCCATGCCGAAGTGCTTCTTGGCCGCGGTGGCGATGGCGTCCTCGAGGATGGCGATGAGCGTGGCGCGCTCGATGCCCTTGTCCTTGGCCACCTGATCCAGGATCAGGTTCAGGTTCACGTTGGGCTGCATGGCTACTCCTTCCTCCTCAGGTCGGCCTCGAAGTCGTACTCGAGGTTCGCCTTGGCGATCCTCTCCAGCGGCACCCGGTGGAGCCGGCCGTCGACCTCCACCTCCACCTGGCCATCGGCACAGCCTCGCAGCGTCCCCGACCAGTGCTTGCGCGGCGGCAGCCCCGGCGCCGACTCCAGCGGTGCGAAGGCCTTCACCTTGACGCGCTGCCCGGCGTAGCGCGCGAACTCCTCCGGGCGGCGGAGGGGTCGGTCGACCCCCGGAGAGCTCACCTCCAGGTTGTAGGTCTGCTCGATAAAGTCCTCGACGTCGAGGATGGGCTCGACGGTCCGGGAGGCGGCCTGACAGTCGTCGATCCCCACCCCACCTTCCCGATCGATGTAGAGCCGGAGCGTGAAGGCCCCTCCCTCGCGCACCCACTCGACGTCCACGAGCTCGTAACCGTCGCGCGCGAGCACGGGCTCGAGGAGCTTGCGGGCGCGCTCCGCGACGGGTTCCTCTGCGATGCCGGCCATGACCCCAAAAAAAACAAAAAGCGGGCGCTGCGGCCCACTTTCGTGACCCGGTTACCCGGGGGCGAAAATGTCGGTGGTTTCGTAACCCACCGAGGCGGAGGAGTCAAGGAGGGCCGGACCCCGCCGGGGAGCGAAGGGCGAGGAGCCATTCCCGGTTGCCCGCGGGCCCCGGGACCGGCGACTCGCAATGGCCCTCTACCTCGAAGCCGAGCTCGCGGGCGGCGCCCTCCACCGCGGCGAGGGCGGCCCGGCGCTTCTCGTCTTCCCGCACCACCCCGCCCTTGCCGACCTCCCCCTTCCCCACCTCGAACTGCGGCTTCACGAGGAGGATGGCGCGCCCTCCGGGCTGGAGGAGCTCGCGCACCGCGGGCAAGACGAGGCGCAGGGAGATGAAGGAGAGGTCGCCGACGAGGAGGTCCACCCGCTCCCCCAGCGAGGCCGCGGTGAGGTAGCGGGCGTTCTCCCGCTCTCGCACCACCACTCGGGGGTCGGCTCGGAGGCGGGGGTGGAGCTGCCCGTACCCGACGTCGACGGCGTAGACGCGCTCCGCCCCCCGCTGCAGGAGGAGGTCGGTGAAGCCGCCGGTGGAGGCGCCCAGGTCCGCGCAAACCATTCCCCGCGGGTCGACCCGGAACCGCTCCAGCGCCTCCTCGAGCTTCCCGGCGCCCCGGGAGACGTAGCGCTGCGGCGCCGCGCTCTCCTTGACGCGGAGGGGAACCTCCGGGTCCACGAGCTGGCCGGGCTTGTCGACGCGGGCCTCCCCGGCCACCACCGCCCCGGCCATCACCAGGGCCTGGGCCTTCGCCCGGGACTCGGCGAGGCCCCGCTCGACGAGGACGAGGTCGATGCGCTGTCGACGGCGGGCCAAGGGTCTCGGTCGGGCGGCGGCCCCCCTAGGCCACGCCCCGGTGTCCGCCCTCCCGGGCCCCGACCACTTCGCGCACCGCCGCCGCGATTCCGGAGACGTCGAGCCCCAACTCGGCCCGCTGCTCACCGGCGTCTCCGTGCGCGATGAAGCGGTCCGGGAGGCCGAGGCGCTTCACCCGCAGGCCCTGCTCCAGGAGGCCGCGGCGCTCGAAGACCTCGAGGCAGGCGGCGCCGAAGCCACCCGCCAGCGCGTTCTCCTCCACGGTGACGACCCGGCGCGCCGGGGCCACGAGCGCGCACAGCGTCTCCTCGTCCAGGGGCTTCACGAAGCGCGCGTCCAGCACCGTCGCCTCGACGCCCTCCCGGGCCAGCTGCTCGGCCGCGGCGACCGCCGCGTGCGCCGCCGGGCCCGCCGCGACCACCACCGCCTGGCAGCGGGGCGTCGCCTTCCGGAGCAGGCGCGCCTTCCCGAGCTCCACGGGCTGCGGATCGGGCTCGAGGGGAAGTCCCAGGGAGGCGCCGCGCGGGAAGCGGAAGGCCACGGGCCCGTCGTGGTGGAGCGCGGTGGCGAGCGCCCGGCGCAGCTCGTTCTCGTCGGAGGGAGCCATCACCACCAGGTTCGGCACGCAGCGGAGGTAGGAGAGGTCGAAGGCGCCCTGGTGGGTCTTCCCGTCCGCGCCCACCAGGCCGCCGCGGTCCAGCGCGAAGGTCACCGGCAGGTTCTGCAGCGCCACGTCGTGGATGATCTGGTCGTAGGCCCGCTGCAGGAAGGTGGAGTAGATGGCCACCACCGGGCGGATTCCCTCGCAGGCCATGCCGGCCGCGAAGGTGACGGCGTGCTGCTCGGCGATGCCCACGTCGTAGGTGCGGTCCGGGAAGCGCTGCTGGCACTTGATGAGCCCGGTGCCCTCCAGCATGGCACCGGTGATGGCCACCACCCGCTTGTCCCTCTCCATCTGCTCGCACAGCGCCTCGGCGAAGAGATCGGTGTAGGGGCGGGGAGTCGCCTTCTTGGGGATGGGCTTGCCGGTGGCCACGTCGAAGAAGGAGAGGCCGTGGCCGCGGGTGGCCTTGTCCGACTCGGCCGGGTGGTACCCCTTCCCCTTGGTGGTGACGGCGTGCACGAGCACCGGGCCGTCGATCTCGCGGAGCTTCGCGAAGCTCGCCACCAGCTCCCTCACGTCGTGGCCGTCCACGGGTCCGACGTACTGGAAGCCCATCCCCTCGAAGAGGATGCCCGGGGTGATGAGGGCCTTCGTGGCGTTGATGCCGTGGCGCACGAGGTCGATGGCCTGCTCGCCGCGCGGCATCTGGTGGAGGAAGTCCTTCACGGCGCGGCGCCAGCGGTTGTAGGTGCGGGAGGCAAACTTCTTCGAGAACCACTCCGAGAGCGCACCCACGTTGGGCGAGATCGACATCTCGTTGTCGTTCAGGACGACGAGGAAGTTGCGCCCCAGGTAGCCGGTCTGGTTGAGCCCCTCGAAGGCCACTCCGCCCGTCAAGGCGCCGTCCCCGACCACCGCCACCACCCTCCCCTTCTCCTCGAGGTGTCGCTTGCCCTCCACCATCCCCAGCCCGGCGCTCACCGCCGTCGAGGCGTGCCCCACCCCGAAGGCGTCGTGCTCGGACTCGTGGCGCTCCGGGAACCCGGCCAGGCCTCCCGCCGTGCGGATGGTGCGGAAGCGGTCCCGCCGCCCGGTGAGGAGCTTGTGGGCGTAGGCCTGGTGGCCGACGTCCCAGACCAGCCGGTCCGTGGGCGACTCGAAGACGTAGTGCAGCGCCACGTTGATCTCGACCGCGCCCAGGGACGCGCCCAAATGGCCGCCGTTCCGGGCGCAGGTGGCGATGATCTCCTCCCGGATCTCCTGGCAGAGCCTGGGGAGCTCGTCCAGCGGAAGCCGCTTCAGGTCCGATGGGGAGTCGATCTCGTCGAGCAGTCTCGCCATGGCTCACTTCCTCCGCGCGACCACGTAGCGCGCCAGCGCCCGCAGCGTCTCGGCCCGCGCCCCGAGCCCCTCGAAGGCCCGGAGCGCCTCCTCGCAGTACTCGTCGGCCCGCCGGCGCGCCTCCTCCGCCCCGAGAAGCGCCGGCAGGGTGGCCTTCCCTGCCCCGGCGTCCTTGCGGACGCGCTTGCCGAGGTCGGCGGCGGTGGCGGTGAGGTCGAGGAGGTCGTCGGCGATCTGGAAGGCGAGGCCCAGCCTCAGCCCGGCCTCGGAGAGGCCCTGATCCGATCCGGTGGCGGCCACCGCCCCGCCGACGACGGCGGCGGCGAGGAGCGCCCCGGTCTTTCGCCGCTGCAGCTCGAGGACGCCCTCGAGGCCCGGCGCCTCGCCCTCGGCCGCGAGGTCGAGGGCCTGTCCCTCCACCATCCGCGTGGCGGCCGAGGAGAGGAGCGCGGCGAGCCGCGGGGCGCGGGGATCGGGGCTGCCGACCAGGTGCCCGAAGGCGAGAGACTGGAGCGCGTCTCCCACGAGCACGGCGGTGGCCTCGCCGAATGCCTTGTGCACGGTGGGTCTTCCCCGCCGGAGGTCGTCGTCGTCCATGCAGGGCAGGTCGTCGTGGACGAGCGAGTAGCCGTGGACCATCTCCAGGGACGCGGCGAAGCGGACGACGAGCGTCCCCTCCCCGCTCTCCCCCCCGAAGGCCTCCGCGGTGGCGAAGGCGAGCGCCGGTCGCATGCGCTTGCCCCCGCCGAAAAGCGCGTAGGCCAGGGCCTCCCAGAGCCGCTCCGGGCCCCGGCCCCGCTCGGCCTCGATCAGGCGCCCGAGCTCGGCGTCCACGCGTCGCGCCGCGCCCGCGAGGTAGGCGTCCAGGGCAATCGCTTGGGCCACGGGACCTGCTTCTATCACGCCCGGCGCTCCGGGGGTGTCCGCCGACGTCACGGGGCGCGAGGCGCCGGCTCCCGGGCGTGCCGCTCGGCGAGGATGTCGCGGATGCGCGAGAGGAGGCGGTCCACGTCGAGCGGCTTTGTGAAGTAGTCGAGGGCGCCGGCCTCCCGGCCGGTGCGCTCGTCCTCCGGGCTCTTGCGAGCCGAGATGAAGATGACCGGGATGTCCCCGAAGGTGGGGTTCTTCTTGATGGCCCGGCACAGCTCGAAACCGTCGATCCAGCTCATCATCACGTCGAGGAGGATGACGTCGGGCCGGTCCACATGCATCGCCGAGATGAGGCGCAGCCCGTTCGCGGCCTGCGAGACCTCGAACCCCTCGAGCTCGAGGGCCAGCGTGAGCATCTCGCGGGTGTCCCGGTCGTCGTCGACGATGGTCACCTTGGGTTTCTTGGGCTCGTTCATTCGCCCTCCCCGGCGCCCCCGTCGTCGAGCGGCGCCGCCTCCACGGAGCCGTCCTCGACCCGTAGCAAGGTCTCCACCTTGCGCTCCGCCTCGTCGAGCCTCTTCGAGGCCTGGCGCGCGAGCCGGATCCCCTCCGCGAACTTCTCGATGGACTGCTCCAGAGTGAGCCCGCCGCCCTCCAGCTGCTCCACGACCTTCTCCAGCCGGCCCACCAGCCGGTCGTAAGGCTCGCTCCCGGCCTCGGCGCCGGGGGCACTCGTCGGGTCGACTCGATCGCTCTCTCGCAAGCGCGGACTCCGCACCCTACCTAGCAATGCAACCCCCCGCGGTCAACGCCCCTTTCCGCGGAAAGGCGCGCCCCGCCGCGGATCTCTATCTGGCGCCGCCTCCGCGGCCAGGCAAGGGATCCGGCCCCTCGTCCGCGCCCTCGGCGCGGGCGTCGAGCCAGCCCTCGCCGAGCACGAGGCGGAGGCGATCCCCCGCGGCCACCTCGGCGCTCCCGCGCACCAGCCGGCCGTCGCGGAGCACGAGCGCGAAGCCGCGGGAGAGGATCTTCTCGACGTTGGAGGGCTCGAGGCGCGACCGGAGCCGCTCCAGGCGAAGCGCCTCGCGCCGGAAGGTGGCGACGCACCAGGCCTCGAGCTGCCGCCGCGAGGCCTCGGCGCGCAGGCGGAGCTCGCGGAGCCTGGAGCGCGGCTCTTGCCTCCGGAGCCCGAGCGCCGCCTTCCCGAGGCGGGTGCGCCCGAGCCGGCACCGGGCCCGGGCGCTGGCCGCGCCCCGGTGGACGAGGTCGTCGAGGCGCCGCCTCTCGTCGGAGAGACGTCGGCCCGGGTCCCCGAGCTCGGCGCGCAGCGCCCGCAGCTCGCGGCGGCGCCCGGCGAGGGCCTCGCCGGCCGAGCGCCGGAGGCGCCCGCGCAGGGAGGCGAGCGCCTCGGCGAGGTCGTCCCGCTCCGGCACCACGAGCTGGGCCGCGTGGGTAGGGGTGGCGGCGCGGGCATCCGCCACCAGGTCGGCGACGGTCACGTCCACCTCGTGGCCCACCGCGCTCACCACCGCCACCGGGCTCGCGGCCAGCGCCCGGGCCAGGCGCTCGTCGTTGAACTCCCAGAGGTCCTCGGCCGAGCCTCCTCCCCGGGTGATGACGATGACATCCACTCCGAAGTCCCACAGGAGCCGGAGCCCGGCAACGACGGTGGCGGCCGCGCCCTCCCCCTGGACGCGACAGGGGGAGAGGTACACCTCCACGCCCGGGAACCGGTTGCGCAGGACGCGCAGGAAGTCCTGGAGCGCCGCCCCGGAGGGGCTCGTGACCACGCCCACTCGCCTCGGCAGGAAGGGGAGCGGCCGCTTCCGCTCGGCGGAGAAGAGCCCCTCGCCGGCGAGCCTCTTCTTGAGCTCCTCGAGCGCCAGGGCGCGGGCTCCCGCTCCGCGCGGCTCGAGCTCCTGGACGACGAGCTGGTAGCGGCCGCGAGGCGGCCAGATCTCGACCCGGCCGCGCGCCAGCACCTCGAGCCCGTCCCGGAGCGACATGCGGATGCGCCGGCTCTGGGATGCCCAGAGGACGGCGTCCAAGGCGGCGTCGGCGTCCTTCAGCGTGAAGTAGACGTGACCGCTCGCCTGGCGGCGGAGGTTGCCGATCTCACCGGAGACCCAGACGTCCCGGAACGCCGGCTCGAGCGCCTGGCGGATGCGCGCGGTGAGCTCGCCGACCGAGAGGACGCGCCTCTCCAATCGGTCGAACAGGCCGGGCGACGGCTCGGGGGAACGGGCCACGCTCCACTCATACCGCGGACGGCTCGGCCGGGTCACCGGCCCAGGCGCCGGAGCGGGGCGGGAGCCGAGAGCCAGAGGAGCTCCGCGCGCCCCGGCCCCGGGCGGGAGCCCAGGTCGAGGAGGCAGGCTCCGCCCTTGCGCAGGGAGAGGAAGGCCCGGGTCCGGCCGGCGAGGAGCCAGCTCGCCAAGATGCCGAGGTGGGGCTCGTGCCCCACCACCGCGGCCAGGGCCTGGCGTTCCCGCGCCCGGAGCCAGGCGAGCAGCGCTTGGGGCGGCTGACCGGGCTCGAGCGCCTCGATCTCGTCGGCCGCCGGCACGTCGAAGGCGCGGGCCAGAATGTCCGCGGTCTCCTTGGCGCGCACGAGCGGGCTCGTGGCCACGGCCTGCGGGGGATCGACAAGCCGCCTGAGCCCCCGGGCCGCCTCCCGCATCTTGCGGCGGCCCTCGGGCGTGAGGGGGCGCAAGAAGTCGTCCTTCCCGGCGGCCTTCCACGCCTCCCGGTCGCCGGCGGGGGCGTGCCTCACCAAGAGCAGGTTCATCGTCTCCTCCCCTTCCCGTCCTCGAGGGGCGGTCTCGTCGCGTCGAGCCCTGGCGCGGCCGTCCCGTCCCCCCGGAGCGAGGCGAGGAGCCGCAGGAACTCGTCGATGTCTGCCTGATCTCCGAGCCGGTAGGGCGCCTGCGTCGGGCCCGGTCCCACCCGGACGCCCACGACCGCGGGCTCTCCCAGGGCGAACACGTCCTCGTCGGTCACGTCGTCTCCGAGGTAGAGGGCCGTCTCCAGCCCGGCCTGGGCGAGGAGCTCTCGCACCGCGTCCCCCTTCGTGGGGAAGTGGGCCGGCAGGACATTTACCACCTTCTTGCCGGGAACGAGCCGGGCCCCGTGGAGCTGTCGCGCCGCGGAGAGAACGGCCGTCCCGGCACGCCGCAAGGAGGGCGCGCGGTCGTAGTGGACGGACAGGGTGGAGCGCTTGTCCTCGAGCGAGACCCCGGGAAGGTGGGCGAGCCGGAGCGCGAGCTCCCGGCGCCAGCCCGCCACCCGCGCGAGCACCGCCCGGGGGACCGGCACCTCACACCCGACCTCGAAGCCGTGGTTGCCGACGAGGATGGGGACGGCGCCGCCGACGAGTCGCACGAGGTCCCGGTACGCCCGGCCCGAGACCACCACCGTCGGGTACCGGCGGGCGGCGGCGCCGAGCAGCCGCCGGGTCGCCGCTCTCATCCGGGCCCGGCGGGACGACGGGCCGAGCGGCGCCAGCACCCCGTCGTAGTCGAAGGCGAGCAGGAGCCGGCTCCGGGAGAGCTCCTCCAAAAGCGGGCGCCGCCCGAGCGACAGGATGTCGTTTCTCACCCGGTTGAACGTACAATCTTGGAGCTTGAAGCGCATCCTGGTCGTCGAGAGCCACCGCCCGACGCGAGAGCTCCTGGAGCGGCGCCTCTCGGGCGAGGGCTTTCTCGTGGCTGCCCCCGAGCCCGACGGCGCCTGGGAGTCGTTCGCCGCTCACTGGCCCGACGCGGTGGTGCTGGGGGCCGACCTGCCGGCCCCCGAGGGGCGCGACCTGGTGGCGCGCCTGCGCGAGGCCGACCCGGGGATGCTCCTCCTCGTCGCGGACAAGGCGCACCTGGGCCGGGCGGTGGGCATCGGGGAGATCCTGGACCTCCGGCCCAACGCCTACGTCACCGACCCCACTTCCCGCGAGCTCGGCGACCGCGTGCGCCAGCTGCTCGCCCAGTCCCCGCGCAACCGGCTCGCCCCTCCGGTGCCGTCCGGAGCCAGCCGGGTGCGGGAGCGGCCCCCGCTGGAACAGGGCGACGTCCGTCCGGGCGAGGTCGCCGAGGTCCTCGTGCGCCTCTGGCGCGCCGGGGCGGACGGGATCCTGGAGGTCCTCGGGCGCGAGTGCACCCGCTCCCTCTTCCTGCTGCGCGGCGTGGCGGTGGCTTTCGAGAGCGACGCGCGTGCGGAGCGGCTCTCCCGCTGGCTCGTCTCCTCCGGCAACCTCTCCGAGGCACAGCACCGCTCGGCCCTGGACGCGGCGGCGGGGGGCCAACTCTCGGAGGGGGCGGCCCTCGTCGCCGCCGGGGCCATCCCGGGGGGCGCCGCGCTGGAGACGGCCCTGCGGGCCCACCTCTGCGCCATGGTGTCAAAGCTCACCGGGGAACGGGAGGGCCGCTGGCGCTTTTATCCGGGCTCCGAGTTCGAGGGGGAGGTGGAGGTGGTGGAGGTCCCGGCGCTCGCCCCCGTGCTGGACGGGGTGCGGCAGGCCCTCTCGGCCCGGTACTTCGCGAGTGGTCTGCGGGGCCGGCTCGGGGCCTATCCGGCCCGGACCGCCGAGTTCGCGCGGCTGGTCCCGGCGCTGGCCCTCGGCAGCGCCGACCTGCGCCTCGCCCTCGGCCTCTCCGGGGAGGTCACCACCCGGGAGTTCCTCGACGCCCGGCGCGCCGACCTGCGGGACGCGATCTCGTTGCTCTGGTTCCTCGAGCGGGTCGGGGCGGCGACCTTCCACGACAGGCCGTCGGCCGGGACAGGCGCGGGTCGCCTTCCCGCCGCCGCGGGCGCCCCCCGTCGGCGCAAGCCCCTGCCGGAGGCGCGTGCCCAGGAGCTGAGGCAGGCGGCGCTCCGCGTCCTGCCCGCCTCCTACTTCGCCGCCCTGGGCGTGGACATCGCCTCCGACGTCGAGGAAGTGGAGCGCGCCTACCGCGAGGCCGCCACCCGCTTTCAACCCGAAGCCTACGCCGAGTTCGACGTCGGGCCGCTCGAGGACCTGCTCACGCAGGTACAGGACAAGCTCCAAGCCGCCTACCGGGTGCTCTCGAACGAGGAGAAGCGCCGCGCCTACCTCTCCTTCCACCTCGCCCGGGTGGCGGCGGAGACCGGGTGCCGACGCGGGGAGGTCGTCGCCGAGGCCGAGGTGGCGCTGAAGCGGGCGGAGCGGGCGCTCCGGGCCCGCCGGGCCTCCGAGGCGGTCGGCTCCCTCCACGAGGCGGTGGCGCTCAACCCCGAGGAGCCGGAGTACTGGGCGGTGCTCGCCTTCGCCACGCTCGTCGACGTCTCCCTCCCCCGCGTCGACCGGCTCCGGGAGGCGGGCCGCCACGCGCGCCGGGCGCTCGCCGAGGACCCCGGCTGTGTCCGGGCACTCGTCACCCTGGCCCTCGCCGCCGAGGCGGCGGGAGAGCCGAACGAGGCCCGCCAGCACGTCCTCCAGGCGCTCCGCCACGCGCCCGCGAGCCGGCTCGCGAGGCGGGTCCTGGCGCGCCTAAACCGTCCTCGGGGCTAGGTTCTCCTCGCCCCCCCGGGCCCCCGGGGAGCGGGCACGGCCGCGGCCAGCGTCTTCCTCGTCACGTCGGCGAGCGCCTCGAGAAAGGCCGGTCGGGTCCCGACGGCCGCGGCGCGGTGGTACTCCAAGGCGCCGCCCTCCTTGGCGGCGGCGGCGGCGAGGATGTCCATGTCGTAGAGGGTCTCGAGGTGCTCCGAGACGAAGGCGATGGGGTGGACGACCACCGCGCGGCCCCGGCTGTTCGCCCGCAGCCACCCCACGGTGTCGGGGCCGAGCCACTTCGCCGGGCCCACCCGGCTCTGGAAGGTGATCTGCCAGGAGGCCAGGCCAGCGCGCTCCGCCGTCCCCCGGGCGCTCGCCTCCACCTGGGCGGGGTAGGTGTCCCCCTTCCTCACCTGGCTCAGGGGGAGGCCGTGGGCGCTGAAGACCACGAGCAGCTTGTCCCGGTTCTCGGGCTTCACCCTCGCCACGGCCTCGGCGAGCGCCTCGGCCGAGGCCGCGAGCCAGGAGGGGTGGTCCGGATAGCTGCACACCTCGAAGAGGGGGCGCTCCCGGGGCCAGACCCGCCGCATCTCCCGCAGGGAGCTCGCGGTGGTCGCGTTTGCGAACTGCGGGTAGAGCGGCAGGGAGACGGCCTGCTCCGCCCCGGCGGCGAGCGCGTCCCGTACCGCCTCCTCCGTGTTCGGATGGCCGCAGCGCATGGCCAGGTGGACGGTGTAGTCGTCCCCGAGCAACGCGGCGAGCGCCCGCCCCTGCGCCAGCGTGCCCTCCACGAGCGGGGAGCGGCCGCCGA
>Ga0335078_10001694_pt1 | contig 33272 bp, 29 predicted proteins | sample Lox_Sample_32_FD_206711 | JGI IMG/M metagenome (GOLD analysis project Ga0335078, IMG submission 206711) | Soil microbial communities from Loxahatchee National Wildlife Refuge, Florida, United States - Lox_Sample_3.2 | ecosystem: Environmental > Terrestrial > Soil > Wetlands | place: USA...
GGGTCATCGAGCGCGTCTACCAGCCCTGCCAGCTCAACTACGCCACCTACAACAACGCCGTGCCGCACGTGCACACGCACATCGTCCCGCGTTATCCGGACGACCCTGCGCCGGGCCGGCCGCTGCCCGACTGGGTTTTCGCCAGCGCCACCGCGCTGGATCCGGCCGAGCTGGCCCGCCAGGTCGGGGAGCTGCGCCGTCAGCTGCCCGGGTCGGGAAGCACCGGCGCAGGGGCGTGCGCCGGCTACAGCGGCGGCCAGCGCGAGGCCAGCGGCGGCCGGTCAGCCCGCCTGGATGGGCAGGGCTGAGGTGATCTGGTCAGCGAACGCTGCCACCTTCTGCTGCCAGTTTTCTTCCAGCGGTCCCTTCATGCCGGTCACCAGGATCGCGCCGTCGGCGATCTTCTTCAGCCCCTTGGCTTCCAGCAGCTCGTTCATGATCGGGATGACCCGTTCCCAGCGGTCCAGCTCCTCCTGGGTCGGCATCTTGCCGGTCTTCCGGTTCGGCCGCGGGGCGCCCTGCGTGGTCAGGACGGCGTACCTGGTGCCCGGCTCCAGGCTGACCCGGCCCAGGAACCGGCGGGCATTCCCCTTTGGCTTCCCGAGCCGGCCTGGCGAGCTGAATACGTACAGGTCGGCCGCGGGCAACTGCTTCGGGTTCGCGTCGCTCACGTGCTGGACGCTGACCGTGACCCCGCGGGCGGCCATGATCTTCCTGAACTCCTCCGCGACCATGGCGCCATTGCCGTATTTCGATGCGTGGTAATAAGCGATGTCCATGATCGGCCCCCTTAGCTCGTCCATGGCCCGCTACCTCAACTCTTGCACCAGTGGCCAGATCGGGGCAGAGGCCAATGACCCTGACCTGCGCAAGATAATGTGACGGAACGGGAGGCGGCATTGCGAACGTGGGGACTGTCTGGGGCGGCTGCTGCGCTCCGGCGGGCACAGGCTGTATCTCATGTCGCCCGGCAGACCGGGTGCGATCTGGACGAGGCGGAAGAGCGGCTCGCGCCGCCGCTGACCCGGCGCGGGTTTCTCGGCGTCGCCGGGGCGGGCGCCCTCGCCGGGGCGGGGACCCTCGCCGGCCCGGGCCTGGCGTCCCGCCACCCGGCGCCGGCCCGCGCGGGCCGGGCTTCCCCGCGGGTCGTCATCGTCGGGTCCGGGATCGCCGGGCTGGGCTGTGCTCACCGGCTGTGGGCCAGGCACGGCATCAGGGCGGAGGTATACGAGTACAACGTGGTGCCGGGCGGCCGGATCAGGACGCTGCGCGGGTGCTTCGATGACGGGCAGATCGTCGAGGAGCACGCCGAGTTCATCAATCCCGAGCACACGGCGACGCTGGCCCTGGCGAAGCGGTTCGGCCTCCGGCTCGACAACACCGACACGTACCGGCCGGGAACCCATCCCGGGCGCGAAACCATGCGCTTCCACGGAAAGAAATGGCCGCAGGCGGCGCTCAACCGCGACTGGCACGACTGGGCATGGAAGCTGTTCCATCACGCCGCCTACGTGACGGCGCCCTGGCCGCAGACGTACCAGACCAGCAACCCCGGCGGGCGCCGCTTCGACCACATGTCGGTGACCGAGTGGATTGAGACCTACATCCCCGGGGGCGCCGGGTCGGACTTCGGCGCCGTGTGCATCGCGGCGGTGGCCGACGAGTACGGCGGCCCGGCCGACCAGACGTCGGCGCTCAACCTGGTGTACCTGCTGGGCCTGGACGCGAGCACGGCCAGCGGTGCTCAGCCGCACGCGGCGCCGCAGCTGGCGGGCGCGGACGAGAAGTGGCACATTCACGGCGGCAACGACCAGCTGATCAGCGGCCTGCTGGCGCGGCTGCCCGCGGGGGTGCTGCACCTCGGCGAGCGGCTGGTCGCCATCCGGCCCCGGGCCGCCGGGTACAGCTGCAGCTTCGAGAGCGCGGGCGGGCGGACCCATGACGTGCCCGCCGATCACGTCGTGCTGGCCCTCCCCTTCACCCTGCTGCGCTCCGTCGACCTGGGCCGCGTCGCGATCTCACCGCGGCACACCAGGGCCATCGAGCAGGAACCGCTGGGCAGCAACTCCAAGTTCTTCCTGCAGTTCTCCTCGCGGGTCTGGAACGCCGACGGCGCGACCGGGAACTGCTTCGACGACGGCGTCGTCCAGGGCGGCTGGGACGCGACGTCGTACCAGCCGGGCCGGGCCGGCATCCTCGCCGCGCTGCCCGGCGGCGAGGGCGCGCTGGCGTGGCGACGGCGGTACGGCCTGACGGGTTACTCTGGGCGCCCGCCCGCCCCGATGACCAGCGCATTCCTGCGCGGATTCGAGTCGTTGTTCCCGCGCGCCGGCCACGCATTCAACGGGCGCGCGTACTACGTGTGGTCACCCGGTGACCCGCATATCCGCGGCGCCTACTCCTACCTGGCGGTCGGCCAGTACACGGCGTTCAACGGCATCCAGGGCCAGCGGGAGGGCAAGCTGCACTTCGCCGGCGAGCAGACCTCCGCCAACTACCAGGGCTACATCGAGGGCGCGCTGCGCAGCGGCTACCGCTGCGCCAGCGAGGTGGCCGCCGGGCGGTAATCCAGCCCCCGGGTGACGGCCGTTCGCCCCTGGCCGGGCGGGGATAATTCCCCCTGACGCAGGGCTAACGGCCCTGCCCGCGCGCGGCGATGGCAGCGATGATGTGAATTGGAGCGGTGTGCCTGACTCCCAGCACCAAGGAGGGGGTCCACATGACAGACATCCTTCATAACCATCCCGCGCCGGCCAGCCACCCCGGTACCCCGGGCCGGGCGGCCCGGGTGCTCGGGCCCGGGTTCTGGGCCGCGGTGAGCATCGTCGCCATGTGGCTGGCGGTGCTCTTCGACGGCGTCTTCGGCGGCATGATGACCTTTGCCAGCCCGAGCACGCCGAACCTGACGACGATCCCGTCGGCGGTGCTGGTTGCCCTGTTCGCCGCCATCGGCACCGGGTCCGTGGCCAAGCGCGCCTTCACCCGGAAGGACCCGCCGCAGTAGCAGCCGGCTACTCCAGGAAGCCGCGGAGCAGGGCGGCCGTGCCATCCAGGTGGTCGGCGACCGCGCGCTGCGCGCGCCTGGTGTCCCCGGCCAGGATGGCCTCGACGATCGCGGTGTGCTGCGCGGCCGTGTGCCGGATGTTGTGCTGCAGCAGCGGGATGGCGTTGAGCAGGTCGTTCAGCCGCATCCGGGCGTCCGCGCAGGCGGCCGACAGCAGGGTGGACCCGGTGAGCTCGGCGATCGACAGGTGGAACAGGGTGTCCAGCCGGCGGTAGTCCTCCGGCGCGGCCTGGTTGAGGTCGGCGAGCCGGCCGGGCAGCACCTCGCGGACCCGCGGGCCGGCCGCCCCCGCCTGCACGGCCTGGGCCAGCACCTGGGCGGCGCCGCTCTCCACCGCCATCCGGAAGGTGAGCGCGTCGCTGATCTTGTCGGCGTCCTCGACCGCGATCCGCCGCAGCTCGACCGGGCTCGGCGCGGGCGGCGTATAGGTGACGAACGTGCCGCCGAACCGGCCGCGCCGGGATTCCACGTAGCCGGCGTGCTGCAGCGCCCGGATCGCCTCGCGCAGCGTGATCCGGCTGACCCCGAGCAGCGCGGACAGCTGGCGTTCGGCCGGGAAGCGCCCCCCCGGCCCGACCACGCCCAGCTTGATGACGGTGAGCAGCTTCTCGACGGTTTCCTCGAACGCGTTCTGCGACCGGACCGGGCCGAGCACAGCGGTCAGCTCCAGCCCCGTCCCGGTGGTCTGCGGAATTCCGGCCGGGGGTCTTGACATCACCCGCACTCTATCCACCAATGGTCTGTTATTAAACCATTCACCCCGTGGCAGGGAGCAGTGATGGCGGTCAATGAACAAGCGGCGCCGCTCGACCAGGACGAGGCCCGGCTGCACGAGCTGGGCTACGCGCAGGAACTGCGCCGCCGCATGTCCGGGTTCTCCAACTTCGCCGTCTCGTTCACGATCATCTCGATCCTGTCCGGCTGCCTGACCCTCTACGGATATGGCATGCTCACCGGCGGCCCGGTCGTCATCGTCTGGGGCTGGCCGTTCGTCGGGATCATGACCCTGTTCGTCGGCCTGGCCATGGCCGAGGTCTGCTCCAGCTTCCCGACCGCGGGCGGTCTCTACTACTGGTCGGCCAAGCTCGCCCGGCGCAACGGGGCCGCCTGGTCCTGGTTCACCGGCTGGTTCAATTTCCTCGGCCAGGTCGCGGTCACCGCGGGCATCGACTTCGGCGCCTCGCTGTTCATTCACGCGTTCCTCACCCTGGCCTTCAACCTGAGCGCAGCGCACTGGATCACCGTGGTCATCTATGCCCTGGTGCTGATGCTGCACGGCGTGCTGAACCAGTTCGGGATCCGGCTGGTCGCGCTGCTGAACGACGTCAGCGTGTGGTGGCACATCCTCGGCGTGCTGGTCATCGTGGCCGTGCTGGCCTTCGTGCCCAGCCATCACCAGTCGCCCGCCTTCGTCTTCGGGCACTTCAACAACGGGACCGGCCTGACCACCCCCACCATCTACATCGTCCTGATCGGCCTGCTGCTGGCGCAGTACACGTTCACCGGCTACGACGCTTCGGCACACATGACCGAGGAGACGCACAAGGCGGCCACCGCGGGCCCCCGGGGCATCGTGATGTCGATCGTGGTCTCACTGTTCGCCGGCTGGGTGCTGCTGATCGGCGTCACCTTCGCCATCCAGCACTACGCCCCGGAGTCGCTGGCCCCGGTGCCGGCCGCCCAGGTCATCATCGACGCGATCGGCCGGACCGGCGCGGAGCTGCTGCTGCTCATCGTCATCGGCGCCCAGCTGTTCTGCGGGATGTCGTCGGTCACCGCCAATTCCCGGATGATCTACGCGTTCTCCCGGGACGGCGCGCTGCCCGGCTCGGCGTTCTGGCACCGGGTGAACAAGCGCACCCGGACGCCGACCAACGCGATCTGGCTGGCCGCGGCGGGCGCGCTCATCCTCGGGCTGCCCTACCTGTGGAACTACGCCGCCTACGCGGCCGTCACCTCCATCGCGACGATCGGCCTGTACATCGCCTACGTGACCCCGACCTACCTGCGGCTGCGCCAGGGCGAGAGCTTCAAGCGCGGCCCCTGGCACCTGGGCCGGTGGAGCTACGTGGTCGGCTGGACCGCCGTCACCTGGGTAGTGATCATCACGATCCTGTTCATGCTGCCGCAGGTCGGCCCCATCACCTGGACCACGTTCAACTACGCGGTGATCGCCGTGCTGGTCGTCATCGGCTTTGCGGGCATCTACTGGCTGGTGTCGGCGCGCAAGTGGTTCACCGGGCCACGGGTCCAGGGCACACCCGAGGAGCTGGCCGCGATCGAGCAGGAACTCTCCGCCTGACGGGGGAAAGACCGGGGTAGAGCCCGGCTGGGGGCCCGGCCTGGCCGGGGTGCTGAGCTGAGACGGCGCCCCGGCCAGGGGCCGGCCAGGATGTATTAGCAGGCGAGCTTAGGGAGAGGGTTGCCCATGGAGAAGCAGCGCGGAGCGGTCCCGCATACCAGGCGGCGCGGGATGCTCACCCTGGAGCAGCTCCGCGTGGAGGTCAGTGAGGGCGCCATCGACACGGTGGTCGTCGCGTTCACCGACATGCAGGGGCGGCTGGCGGGCAAGCGCCTCGCCGCCGATTACTTCCTGGACGACGTGGTCGGGCACGTCATCGAGGGGTGCAACTACCTGCTCGCGGTGGACGTCGAGATGAACACCGTGGACGGGTACACGATGTCCTCGTGGAGCAGCGGCTACGGCGACTTCGTCATGGTGCCGGACCTGAGCACGCTGCGCCGGGTGCCCTGGCACCCGGCCACCGCGCTGGTGCTGGCCGACCTCACCTGGCACGACAGCGCGCCGGTGGTGGCCTCGCCGCGGCAGATCCTGCAGGCCCAGACCGCCCGGCTGGCGCAGCGCGGCCTGCACGCGCTGGCCGGCACCGAGCTCGAGTTCGTCGTGTACACCGACACCTATGCGCAGGCGCAGGCCGCCAGGTACCAGGACCTGACGCCGGCCAACACGTACAACGTGGACTACTCGATCCTGGGCACCGCGCAGATCGAGCCGCTGCTGCGCCGGCTGCGCAACGAGATGGCCGGGGCCGGCCTGCAGGTGGAATCGGCCAAGGGCGAGTGCAACCTCGGCCAGCACGAGATCGCGTTCCGCTACGCCGACGCGCAGACCACGTGCGACAACCATGCCATCTACAAGACCGGGTCCAAGGAGATCGCCGGGCAGGAGGGCATGAGCCTCACGTTCATGGCCAAGCCGAACGCCCGCGAGGGCAACTCCTGCCACATCCACCTCTCGGTCCGTGACGCCGCAGGCCAGCCGGTCATGGCCGGGGACGGGCCGCACGGGCTGTCCGCGTTCGGCGAGCACTTCATCGCCGGCCAGCTGGCCGCGCTGCGCGAGCTCATCCTGTGCTACGCGCCGAACATCAACTCCTACAAGCGCTACGTGCCGGGCAGCTTCGCGCCGACCGCGATCCGCTGGGGCGTGGACAACCGGACCTGCTCGCTGCGGCTGGTCGGGCACGGGCCGTCGCTCCGGGTGGAGAACCGGGTACCCGGCGGCGACGTCAACCCGTACCTGGCCGTCGCGGCGATGATCGCGGCCGGGCTGCACGGGGTCGACCACGAACTGCCGCTGGAGCCGGCGTTCACCGGGAACGCATACTCTGACCCGGGCAACCACGTCCCTACCACGCTGCGCGACGCACTCGACCTGTGGCGCAAGTCCGAGCTGGCCCGGGAAGCGTTCGGCAATGAGGTCGTCGAGCATTACGCGAACGCCGCGCGGGTGGAAATCGACGCATTCGATGCCGCGGTCACCGACTGGGAGCTGCGCCGAAGCTTCGAGCGGATGTGAGCACGGCGAGTTGAGAGCGAGCAGCAGCATGTCCACGTTCACGGTGCTGAACCCGGCCACCGAACAAGCGGTCGCCGCGGTGCCGCAGGTCAGCGCGGAGCAGGCCGACGAGGCCATCGCCCGGGCCGCGGCGGCCCAGCCCGCGTGGCGGGCGGTGGCCCCGGGCGAGCGGGCCAGCCTGCTGCGCCGCTTCGCCGACGTGCTGGACGCGCACAACGAGGAACTGGCCCAGCTGGAGGTCAGCGGGTCCGGGCACCCGGTCGGGCAGGCCCGCTGGGAGGCGGGCAACGTCGCCGCCGTGCTCCGCTACTACTCGGCCGCGCCGGAGCGGCTGCTCGGCCAGCAGATCCCGGTGCCCGGCGGGCTCGACGTGACGTTCAAGGAACCGGTCGGCATCGTCGGCCTGATCGTGCCGTGGAACTTCCCCATGCCGATCCTGGGCTGGGGGCTGGCCCCGGCGCTGGCGGCCGGCAACCCGGTGCTCGCCAAGCCCGCCGAACGGACCCCGCTCACCGCGATCCGGATCGGCGAGCTGGCGCTGGAGGCGGGGCTGCCCGAGGGGGTATTCCAGGTCCTGCCGGGCAAGGGCTCGGTGGTGGGCCAGCGCCTGGTCGATCACGAGCTGGTGCGCAAGATCGTGTTCACCGGGTCCACCGAGGTGGGCAGCCAGCTGATGGCCGACTGCGCCCGCCAGGTCAAGCGGGTCACGCTGGAGCTGGGCGGCAAGAGCGCGAACATCGTGTTCGCCGACGCCGACCTGGAGCAGGCCGCGGCGACCGCGCCGTACGCGGTGTTCGACAACGCGGGCCAGGACTGCTGCGCGCGGTCCCGGATCCTGGTCCAGCGCAGCGTGTTCGACCGGTTCATGGAGCTGCTGGAGCCGGCCGTGCGGCGCGTCGCCGTGGGTGACCCGGGCGACCCTGGCACCGAGATGGGCCCGCTGATCTCGGCCGAGCACCGGGCCCGGGTCGCGTCCTACGTGCCGGACGGCGCGCCGGTCGCCTTCCGGGGCAGCGCGCCCGCCGGGCCCGGCTACTGGTACCCGCCCACCGTGCTCGCCCCGGTGACCCCGGCTGACCGCGCGTTCACCGAGGAGGTGTTCGGGCCGGTGGTGACCGTGGTCCCGGTCACCGACGAGGCCGAGGCGGTGCGGATCGCCAACGACACGCCGTACGGGCTGTCCGGCTCCATCTGGACCCGGGACATCGGCCGGGCGCTGCGGGTGGCCCGGGCGGTGGAGACCGGGAACCTGTCGGTGAACTCGCACGCCTCGGTGCGCTACTGGACCCCGTTCGGCGGGTTCAAGCAGTCCGGCCTGGGCCGCGAGCTCGGCCCGGACGCGCTGGACGCGTTCACCGAGATCAAGAATGTATTCATCGCTACCGACTGAAAGGGCACGCATGCAGCGCCTGCAGGACCGCGTCGCCGTGATCACCGGCGCGGGCAGCGGCATCGGGCTGGCCAGCGCGCGGCGGCTGGCCGCCGAGGGAGCCACCGTCGTGATCGCCGACATCGATGAGGAAACCGGCAAGCTGGCCGCCGACGAGACCGGCGGCATGTTCGTGCAGACGGACGTGACCAGCGAGGACGGCGTCCGCGAGCTGTACCAGACGGTGGTGGACAGCTGCGGCGGGGTGCACATCGCGGTCAACAACGCGGGCATCTCACCGCCCGAGGACGACTCCATCCTGACCACCGGCCTGGACGCCTGGCAGCGGGTCCAGGACGTCAACCTCACCTCGGTCTACCTGTGCTGCAAGCACGTGATCCCGCACATGCGGCGGCAGTTCGCCGCGGGCCGGGGCGGCGGCTCGATCATCAACACCGCGTCGTTCGTGGCCGTGATGGGCGCGGCCACCTCGCAGATCTCCTACACCGCGTCCAAGGGCGGGGTGCTGGCGCTGAGCCGCGAGCTCGGCGTGCAGTTCGCCCGGGACGGCATCCGGGTCAACGCGCTGTGCCCCGGCCCGGTGAACACGCCGCTGCTGCGCGAGCTGTTCGCGGCCGACCCGGAGCGGGCCGCGCGCCGGCTGGTGCACGTGCCGATGGGCCGGTTCGCCGAGCCGGAGGAGATCGCCGCCGCGATCGCGTTCCTGGCCAGCGACGACAGCTCGTTCATCACCGCGGCCAGCTTCCTGGTGGACGGCGGCATCTCCGGCGCCTACGTGACGCCGCAGTGACCGCTCACCCCCTGGTCGGCATCGCCAGCTACGCCGAGCAGGCCCGGTGGGGGCCGTGGGACGCGCCAGCCGCGCTGCTCCCGGTCAGCTACCCCGAGCACGTCGCCGCGGCGGGCGGCGTGCCGGTGCTGCTGCCCCCGCTGCCCGGCGTGGCCCGGGCGGCCGCGCGGCTGGACGCGGTCGTGCTGTCCGGCGGGGGCGACCTGGACCCGGCCGGCTACGGCGCCGACCCGCACCCGCTGAGCACCCGCGTCTACCCGGCGCGGGACCGCGCCGAACGCGCCCTGCTCCGCGCGGCCCTGGCCGAGGGAGTGCCGGTCCTGGCCATCTGCCGGGGAATGCAGATACTTAACGTAACGCGCGGTGGGACTCTCCATCAGCACCTGCCTGACCTGGTCGGCCATGACGGGCACGGGGCCACCCCGGGCACGTTCGGCCAGCACGAGGTGCGGGTGGACCCGGCCAGCCGGCTCGGTGCGATCCTCGGGGCGGCGGGCCAGGGCGGGCCGCGGCTGACCGTGCCGACCCAGCACCACCAGGCCATCGGCCGGCTCGGGGACGGGCTGGTCGCCACCGCGTGGGCCGACGACGGCACGATCGAGGCGGTAGAGCCGGGACCGGCCCGGCCCGGGCGCCCGGGCCGGTTCCTGATCGGCGTGCAGTGGCACCCGGAGGAGGGCACGGACCCGCGGCTGTTCCAGGCGCTGATCGCGGCGGCCCGGGACCGGGCCGGCGCCGGCCGCCCGGCCGGGGCGCCCGCCCAGCCGGAGCCCCTAGACTCGCGTGCGTGAACACCGGGCCCGCCGTCGAGATCAGTCACCTGGTCAAGACGTACGGCCGGACCACGGCGGTGAACGGGCTCTCGCTGCGGGCCGCCCGGGCCGCGGTCACCGCCATCCTGGGCCCGAACGGCGCGGGCAAGACCACCACGATCGAAACCTGCGAGGGTTACCGCCGGCCTGACGGCGGCACGGTCCGGGTGCTCGGCCTGGACCCGGTGACCGACGCGCGGCAGCTGCGCCCGCGGGTCGGCGTGATGCTGCAGTCTGGTGGCATCCCGACCGCCGCCCGGCCCGGTGAGTACCTGCGGGTGATGGCGGCCTTTTACCGCGAGCCAATCGACCCGGCGGTGCTGCTCGACCGGCTGGGCCTGGCGGGCAGCGTGCGCACGCCCTACCGGCGGCTGTCCGGCGGCCAGCAGCAGCGGCTGGCGCTGGCCGCGGCGGTGATCGGCCGGCCGGAGCTGGTGTTCCTGGATGAGCCCACGGCCGGCCTGGACCCGCAGGCGCGCCGGGCCACCTGGGAGGTGATCACCGGGCTGCGCGCGTCCGGCGCGGCCGTGATCTTGACCACGCACAACATGGACGAAGCGCAGCGGCTGGCCGACCAGGTGTGCGTGGTGGACCACGGCCAGCTGGTGGCCGAGGGCACGCCCGGCGAGCTGACCGGCACCGCCGGGCAGCTCAGGTTCCGGGCCGAGCCCGGGCTGGACACCAACGGGCTGATCGCCGCGCTGCCGCCGGGCGCCGCGGCCAAGGAATCCCCGGCCGGGCACTACATCGTGGAGGTGCCCGACCGGGTGGATCCGCAGCTGCTCGCCGCGGTCACCGCGTGGTGCGCCGACCACGGTGTGCTGGCCCAGGACCTGCGGATCGAGAGCCGCACCCTGGAAGACGTGTTCCTGGAGCTGACCGGCCGGGAGCTGCGCTCATGACTTCGCCATCCACCTGGCCGGGGCCGGCCCCGGGCGCCGCGCCGGTGCCGCGGATGGTCGCCGCGCAGGCCGGGCTGGAACTGCGCACCCTGGTCCGCAACGGCGAGCAGCTGCTGCTCACGCTCATCATCCCGGTGGTGCTGCTGGCCGGGTTCAGCCTGGAGCCGCTGATCGGCTCGGGCACCCGGGTCGACTTCCTGGTCCCCGGGATCATCGCGCTCGCCGTGCTGTCCACCGCGTTCACCAGCCAGGCCATCGCCACCGGGTTCGAGCGCCGGTACGGCGTACTCAAGCGGCTCGGGGCCACCCCGCTGGGACGCAGCGGGCTGGTCGTGGCCAAGACCGCCGTCGTGCTCGCCGTCGAGGCGGTGCAGACCGTGGTGATCCTCCTGGTCGGGCTGGCGCTCGGCTGGAGCCCGGACGCCGGGCCGTTCGCCGCCGTCTCCGTGACGGCGCTGATCCTGGCGGGCACCGCCGCATTCAGCGGCCTGGCCCTGCTGATGGCGGGCACGCTGCGCGCCGAGGCCACGCTGGCCGCGGCCAACCTCGTCTACCTGGTGCTGCTCGGCGTGGGCGGGGTGGTGTTCCCGCTGACGAAGTTCCCGGCCAGCGCCCAGCCCGGGCTGCGGCTGCTGCCCAGCGGTGCGCTATCCGACGGGCTGCACGCGGTGCTCCAGCATGGCGGCGGGCTGCCCCTGCGCGACCTGGCCGTGCTGCTGGTCTGGGCGATCGTCGGGATCAGCGTGACCGCGCGGGTGTTCCGCTGGGAGTAGGAGCAGGGGGGGTGACCGGGGTGGTCCGGCGCCGGGGCCTGCTCGGCGCCGTGCCACCGCCCGCGCTCGTCCTGCTCGGCATCGTGTCGGTGCAGGTCGGCGCCGGCCTGGCGGCGAAGCTGTTCCGCCTGGTGCCACCCGCCGCGGTTACCGGGGTGCGGCTGTGGACCGCGGCGCTGATCCTGGCCCTGCTGGGGGCCCGTGGGCTCGGCCGGGCCGTGCGCGGCCTGGTGCAGCGGCGGGCCTGGGCGGACGGGGCCGTGGTGGTGGCCTTCGGGATCACCCTCGCGGTGATGAACTTCGCCATCTACCAGGCGTTCGCCCGGATCCCGCTGGGCATCGCGGTGACCGTGGAGTTCCTCGGGCCGCTGGCGGTGGCGGTGGCCACGTCCCGGCACCTGCTGGACATCGCGTGGGTGCTGCTGGCCGGGATTGGGGTGGCGCTGCTCACCCGGGGCGGCCCGGCCGCCGGGGCTGCTGGCGCCCATCCGGCCGGGCTCAACGTGGCCGGGCTGGCGTTCGCGCTGCTCGCCGCGGCCTGCTGGGCGGTCTACATCCTGCTCAGCGCGGCCACCGGCCAGCGCTTCCCGGGCTCGTCGGGGCTGGCCGTCGCGATGTGCGTGGCGGCCCTGGTGGTCACGCCGACCGCGATCATCGCTGGTGGCCGGGGGCTGCTGCGTCCCGAGGTGCTCGGCGTCGGGCTGGGCATCGGGCTGCTGTCCTCGATCATCCCGTATTCGGTGGAGCTGGAGGCGCTGCGCCGCGTGCCGGCCCGGGTGTTCGGCATCTGGATGAGCCTGGAACCCGCGGTGGCCGCGCTGGTCGGGCTCGTCATGCTCGGCCAGAGCCTGGCGGCACGGGAGTGGGCGGCGATCGGCTGCGTCGTGGTGGCCAGCGCGGGCGCGGCCTGGGGCAGCCGCCACCCGGCCCCCTCCCCCGAGGCGTAGCGGGCGCCTGGGTCGCCGCCTGGGGTGCGGCTGGCCGGCGGCCCCGGGTCTACCATTGGCTCCGTGCCAGCAGACACCGTCCCCGCCGCGGCCCGGCCCGCGCTGGCCTGGCTGCTGTTCCCGGCGCCAGCCGCGATGCGCCGGATCGCCGGGGCCGGGGTGCTCGCGAACGCCGGGATCATCATGACCGGCGCCGCGGTCCGGCTGAGCCAGTCCGGCCTGGGCTGCCCGGACTGGCCCGACTGCACCGCGCGCAGCCTGGTGGCCGCGCCCACCCGCGGCGACCCGCTGATCCACACCTGGATCGAATTCGGCAACCGGCTGGTCACCGTCCTCGTGATGGCGGTCGCGGTGGCCGTGACGATCGCCGCGTGGCGCTACCGCCCGGCCGGGGCCCGGCGCCGCGGCATCGTCTGGCTGGCGCTCGCACAGCCGCTCGGCGTGGTCGCCCAGGCCGTGCTGGGCGGCATCGTGGTCCTCACCAAGCTCGACCCGATCTGGGTGTCCGTGCACTTCGTGCTGTCCAGCGCGGTCCTGGCGCTGGCCGTGGTGCTATGGACGCGGTGCGCCGAGGGTGACGCGCCCGCCCGCCGCCTGGTCCGCGCCGACCTGCGGGTGCTCTCGATAGCCGTGGTCCCGGTGGTGGCGGTGATGCTGGCCGTGGGCACCGTGGTGACCGGCACCGGGCCGCTGGCCGGCGCGGCCGGCACACCCCGGTACCACCTGCCGCTGGCCGGGGTGACCCAGCTGCACGCGGACATCGGCTGGGTGCTGGGCACGCTGTCCGCGGTGCTCGCGGTCTGCCTCCAGCTGACCGGGGCGCCGCTGCGGGCGCGCCGGCTCGGCTGGCTGCTGCTCGGCCTGGTCGGTGTGCAGGGGATGATCGGCTACAGCCAGTACTTCAGCGGGCTGCCGGCCGGCCTGGTCTGGGTGCACGTGACCGGCTCGGTGCTGATCTGGATCGTGGCGCTGCGGCTGATGTTCGCCACCCGGGACCGGGGGCCGGTCATCCCGGCCGCCGCCGCCCCGGCGGCGGCCGGCGCGACGGCGGATTCCGTCGTGGCCAGCCAGCCCTAACGGGCCCCGTGCGCTGGGCCCGGGCCGCGGGTGGCGAACCCCGAGTGGCTGGACACCGCCCACGGCGGCCGGGGCGGCTCGGGCTGGCGCCGGAAGAACGAGCTGCGCGCCCACGCCATCAGCCGGAGCAGGTCGCGGCGCCGCTGCTCGAACTGACCCGGTTCGATGATCCCGCGCTGCGCCCGCAGGTGCACCAGAGCCAGCTCGGTCGCGGCCAGCTGGTAGTCCTCCATGGCCTGGCCCGCCGCCCAGCCGCCGGTGCCCCGCGCCCACAGCCGGGCCGCCCGCCGCTCCCGCAGCGTGCTCAGCATCCGCAGGTCCGCCTCGGTGACCAGGCCGGTCGGCTCGTACGGCGGGAGGAACCGCCAGATCAGCCCCACGATCCGGCGCCGGTCCGCGATGACCACCCCGACCAGCCCGGCCAGCACGCAGGCCAGGATGGCGTAGGCCAGCGCCAGCCCGTCGATGCCGAGCGCGGACAGCCCGTTCCACGTCCCGTGCAGCACCATGGCGGCGAGCAGCCCCAGCGGCACGGCCCAGCGGCCGCTGCGGTGGGTGGCCGCGTAGGCCACCCCGAGCCCGGTCATCGAGGTGAAGATCGGGTGGGCCAGCGGCGACAGCAGGCCACGCAGCACGAACGTCACGCCGAGCAGCCTCACCCCGCCGACCTCGGGCCGGAGCAGGGCACCGATGTAGTAGCCGATGTTCTCCGTCATCGCGAAGCCCAGCCCGACCATGGCCGCGTAGATGATCCCATCGGTGGGCCCATCCAGCTCCTGGCGCCGCCGCCACAGCAGGATGATGAGGATGAGGCCCTTGAGGGTCTCCTCCACCACCGGCGCGCCCAGCGTGGCCGACACGTACTCCCCGGTGGTGTTGCCCAGCGCTGGCTGGGTGATGTAGACCAGCCCGGCCGTGTTGATGACCGCGGCCAGCAGCGCGGCCACCCCGGCTCCCCAGGCGAACGCGAGCACCAGGTTGATCCGCGGCTCGGGCTCCAGCCGGTCCAGCAGCAGCACGCAGCCAACCAGGAACGGCACCGGGAGCACGGCCAGCGCCAGCGCGACGACGAACGGGGCGACGCTGTGCCCGGCGGCGTCCTCGCTCTGCGCCGCGTCGGTGGCCAGCACGACGATTGAGCAGCCGATCGCGGCCACGATGGCCGCCGTGACGCCGGCCCGCGGCCGGCCGGACGGCCGGCCCTCGATCACGGCGCGTGGATCGATGTTCGGCATCGGGCTGCCCATGCTGGGAGCGTACCGGGCTGGCCCCCGCCGCCGCCCTTGCCCCGGTCCGTCGGGGGTGGCCCGGGAAGTGGCTTAAACGGGGGATAGGGTCAGCCATGCGACCGATTGCCCGCTCCCCGGAGAGGAGCCCTGACCCCACGGTGAGCAGCCCTTCCCGGAAGCCGCTCGGCAGCGCGGATGCGCCCGCCCGCGGCGGGTACATCTTGGCCGAAGGGACAGATGGCGAGCCGGCGGTGGTCCTCACGCGCAGTGCGGTGCAGATCGCCCGGACCGCGCGAGGCATCGTGCCGGGTGAGGGTATTTCGACACGCGTTGTTTTCCCCACGTGCGTGGAATGCTCAACCGCACCGGATGCTTGCTATCAGGAGGAATCCGCCGCGCACGCCGGCCGGACGCGAACGCGAGAAGCGAGGAGTCATGACCTCCCAGCCACACGACAAGCCGCACAGCAACGACATTCTCAGCCAGCTGACCAGCGAAGGCGTGTCGATCTGGCTCGATGACATCAGCCGGGACCGGCTGCGCAGCGGGAACCTCGCCGAACTGGCCCGCGACTGGCACGTGACCGGGGTCACCTCCAACCCGACGATCTTCGCGACCGCGGTGGGCAAGGGCAGCGCCTACGACGACCAGCTCGCCGACCTGCACGCGCGCGGGGTCACCGTCGAAGAGGCAGCCCGGATGGTCACCACCTACGACATCCGCTGGGGCTGCGACGTGCTCCGCCCGGCGTTCGACGCCTCCGGCGGGGTGGACGGCCGGGTATCCCTCGAGGTGGACCCGCGGCTGGCCCGGGACACCGCGAAGACCATCGCCGAGGCCCGCGCGCTGTGGTGGATGGTGGACCGGCCGAACCTGTTCATCAAGATCCCGGCCACCGAGGAAGGGCTGGCCGCGATCACCGGGTGCGTGGCCGAGGGAATCAAGGTCAACGTCACGCTGATCTTCTCCCTGGAACGGTACGGCCAGGTCATCGACGCGTACATGGCCGGCCTGGAGGGCGCGCTGGCTGCCGGGCTGGACATCTCCACGCTCGCCTCGGTGGGGTCGTTCTTCGTCAGCCGGATGGACACCGAGGTGGACCGCAGGCTGGATGAGGTGGGCACCCCCGAGGCCGCGGCGCTGCGCGGCAAGGCCGCCATCGCCAACGCCCGGCTCGCCTACGAGCTGTACGAGCAGCGGCTGGCCACCCCCCGGTGGCAGGCGCTGGCCCAGGCTGGGGCGAAGGTGCAGCGCCCGCTGTGGGCGTCCACCAGCACCAAGGACCCGGCCTACGAGGACACGATGTACGTGGTGGAGCTGGTCGCGCCGGATACGGTGAACACGATGCCGGAGGCCACCCTGCGCGCCACCGCCGACCACGCCCAGCTGCGCGGCGACACCGTGCACGGCACCTACGAGCAGTCCCGGCAGGTGTTCGCCGACCTGGCCGCGCTCGGTATCAGCTACGACGACGTGACCCAGGTGCTCGAGGAGGAAGGCGTGGAGAAGTTCGCCAAGTCCTGGAAGGAGTTCCTGGGCACGATCGAGGAGAACATGGGAGCGGCGAGCCAGTCATGACCACAGCGGACACCGAAGCTGGCCCGGGCACCGGTGCGCAGTCGCCCGAATCCGTCGAGGCGGCGCAGCCGAGCGCGGTGGCCCCGGTGATCACCGGGCCAGTGGCCAATCCGCTGCGCGACCCGCGGGACCGGCGGATCCCGCGGGTGGCCGGCCCGTGCGTTCTCATCATCTTCGGCGTCACCGGTGACCTGGCCCGCAAGAAGCTCATGCCGGCCATCTACGACCTGGCCAACCGGGGGCTGCTGCCACCCGGCTTCTCGCTGGTCGGGTTCGCCCGGCGGGACTGGGAGAACGAGGACTTCGCCCAGGTCACCCACGACTCGGTGAAGCAGTATGCGCGCACCCCGTTCCGTGACACGGTGTGGGAACAGCTGTCCGAGGGCGTCCGCTTCGTGCCCGGTGAGTTCACCGACGAGGAGGCGTTCGACCGGCTGGCCGAAACCGTCGCCGAGCTGGACCAGGCCCGCGGCACCGGCGGCAACTACGCGTTCTACCTGTCCGTGCCGCCGAAGTTCTTCCCGCTGGTGGTCAGGCAGCTCAAGCGGTCCGGCCTGTCCTCGCCACCGCCGCCGATACCGGGCCATCCGCACGCATGGCGCCGGGTGGTGATCGAGAAGCCGTTCGGCCACGACCTGGCCAGCGCGCGCGAGCTGAACGAGGTGCTGAGCGCGGTGTTCCCGCCGCACGCGGTGTTCCGCATCGATCACTACCTGGGCAAGGAAACGGTACAGAACATCCTGGCCCTGCGCTTCGCCAACACGTTGTACGAGCCGATCTGGAACCGCGGCTACGTGGACCACGTGCAGATCACCATGGCCGAGGACATCGGCATCGGCGGGCGGGCCGGGTACTACGACGGGATCGGTGCGGCCCGCGACGTGATCCAGAACCACCTGATGCAGCTGCTCGCGCTGACCGCGATGGAAGAACCGGTCTCGTTCGACGCCGATTCGCTGCGCGCCGAGAAGGAAAAGGTGCTCTCGGCGGTCCGGCTGCCCGACGACCTGGCGGCCGCCACCGCCCGCGGGCAGTACGCCGCGGGCTGGCAGGGTGGCATCCCGGTGGGCGGCTTCCTGGACGAAGACGGCATCGCGGCCGACTCGCGGACCGAGACCTACGCCGCGGTCAAGCTGCAGGTGGAGACCAGGCGCTGGGCGGGGGTGCCGTTCTACCTGCGGACCGGGAAGCGGCTGCCGCGGCGGATGTCGGAGATCGCGATGATGTTCCAGCGGGCCCCGCACCTGCCGTTCGCGGCCACCGACACCAAGGAACTCGGGCAGAACGCCCTGGTCATCCGGGTCCAGCCGGACGAGGGTGTGACGGTACGGTTCGGCTCCAAGGTGCCCGACACGGCGATGGAAGTCCGCGACGTGAACATGGACTTCGCCTACGGGGAGTCGTTCACCGAGAGCAGCCCGGAGGCCTACGAGCGGCTGCTGCTCGACGTGCTGATCGGCGATCCGCCCCTGTTCCCGCGGCACCGCGAGGTCGAGCTGTCCTGGAAGGTCCTCGACCCGATCGAGGACTTCTGGGCCGGGCACGGTAAGCCCGAGCCCTACCCGGCCGGCTCGGCGGGCCCGCCGTCCGCCGACGAGCTGATGGCCCGCGACGGGCGGGCCTGGCGGCGGCTGTAACCGGTAGGGGTGGAAAGGACAGCCCGGCATGATGATCGACCTGGCCGAGACCACGACCGGCCGGATTCACGAAGCCATCCGGCAGGCCCGGCAGCGCCTGGGCGGGCCGGCCAGCGGCATGGTGCTGACCCTGGTCATCGTGACGGACGAGGCCGCGCAGTACGACGCGGTCCGCGCCGCCAGCGAGGCGGCCCGGGAACACCCGATGCGCGTGCTCGCGGTCATCACCCGCCGGCCCGAAGCCAGCTCGCGGCTGGACGCGGAGATCCGGGTCGGCGAGACCGGGCCCGGTGAGATCGTGCTGCTGCGGATGTACGGGCCGCTCGGTGAGCACGCCGACTCGGTGGTCACCCCGCTGCTGATGCCGGACACCCCGGTGGTGACCTGGTGGCCGGGTGTCCCGCCGCAGGTACCGTCGGGCAACCCACTGGGCGCGCTGGCGCAGCGCCGGATCACCGACGCCGCGGCCGCGGCCGCGCCGCACGACTGCCTGGCCAACCTGGCCGGCCACTACCGCCCGGGCGACACCGACCTGAGCTGGACCCGGGCCACGCCGTGGCGGACGCTGCTGGCCGCCACCCTGGACCAGCCGCACGGCGTGGTCACCGGCGGGCGGGTCGAGGCCGAGAAGGGCAATCCGAGCGCCGAGCTGATCGCCTCCTGGCTGTCGGTGCGGCTGGGCGTGCCGCTGCGCACCGAGGTGTCCGACGGCCCCGGCGTCACGGCTGTGGTCTTCGCCACCAGCGACGGGGATATCTCGCTGACCCGCCCGGACGGCCGGCTGGCGATGCTCCGCCGGCCCGGCGAGCCCGAGCGCCGGGTGGCGCTGCACCGGCGGGACACCGCCGAGCTGCTGGCCGAGGAACTGCGCAGGCTCGACCCGGACGAGGTGTACGCGGAGGCCATCGAGCCCTTCCTCAGCCCGGCCGGGCTGGCCCCCGCACGGTGAGCGTGGCGCGGTGAGCACCACCGAGGTCCTGGTCCATCACGACGCGAGCCTGCTGGCCAGGGCGGCCGCGGCCCGGCTGGTGACCAAGCTGGTTGACGCCCAGGCCAGCGGGGCAGCCGCGGCGCTGGTGCTGACCGGCGGGGGTATCGGCACCGCGCTGCTGACCGAGCTGGCCGCCGCCCCGGCGCGGGACGCGGTGGTCTGGCGGCGGCTGGACATCTGGTGGGGCGACGAACGATTCCTGCCCGCTGGCCATCCCGACCGCAACGAGACCCAGGCCGCGCAGGCCCTGCTGCGGCACATCGACACCGACCCGGCCCGGGTGCACCCGATGCCCCCATCCGACGGGGTGGACGGAACCGGCCCGGAAGCGGCCGCCGAGCGCTACGCCGCGGAACTGGCCCGGGCCGCCCGGCCCGAGGACCACGGGCCGGTGCCCGCGTTCGACGTGCTGCTGCTCGGCATCGGGCCCGAGGGCCACGTCGCCTCGCTGTTCCCGGGCATGCCCGCGCTTTACGACGACCGCCCGGTGGTCGCGGTCCGCGGCGCCCCCAAGCCGCCGCCCACCCGGCTGACGATGACCCTGCCCGCCATTCAGCGCGCCCGGGAGGTCTGGGTGCTGGCGGCCGGGCCGGAGAAGGCCGGGGCCGTCCGCCTCGCGCTGTCCGACGCTGGCCCGGTGCAGGTTCCGGCGGCTGGCGCGCGCGGGCAGCTGCGCACGCTGTTCCTGCTGGACCGCGCGGCCGCCGGGCAGCTGCCGCCGCAGCTCAGCCGCATCGCATCCCCCTAACCGGGGACGCCCAGCGCCGGTCGGCTGCTGGCGGCGGCGCGCCTAGCGCTGGTGCCGGTCGTCGTGACGGCTGCGGCCGGGCCGCCCGGCGAACCGGAGCAGCAGCAGCAGGATCACGATCACCGGCACGAACGCGTCCGGCTGCCGCGCGGTGAGCGCGATGCCCAGCCAGATCACCAGGATGGGCAGCATCGGGCTCAGGTGCCGCCGGGCCTGCCCGGCGGCAATCGGCACCTTCTCCTCGGCGCCGGACGGGGATTCCGGTTCCGGCTTGGCCAGTCCCAGCTTGGCCTGCTGCGGCAGATCCCGGGTCAGCTCGCGGAGGCCGCCCCAGGTGCGGGCGGCAAAAGCGGCCGTGGTGCGGTCGTCGAACTCCTCCAGGGTCAGCCGGCCGGTGCTGTACGCGTCCCGCAGGATATCGACGACATTCTCGCGATCGGAGTCCGAAGCGCGGATGCCGCCGTCGTCGGCCATGGCCGGACCTCCCGAGACCTACAGACCCTTTCTTCGGAGAATACCCCGGACCTGGCCCGGTGAGCCCTCGCCGGGCCGCCCGGTATGCCGGATGCCCCGGCCGGCCCGCGGTGCGGAATGTCTGGTTGTGGTTAGATCACGCCGTGCCCCAGGTCTCCCGCCCCCCCAGCCAGCACCGGAATCACCTGATCGTCTGCGGGAACGACGCGCTGGCCTTCCGGGTCGTCGAAGAGCTCACGGTCAATTACGGCGAGCGGGTGACCGTCCTGCTCAGCTCGGCGGCGCGGGGGCACGGCCCGCGCATCGCGCAGCTGCCCGGCGTCCTGGTCATCGAGCAGCCCGAGCTGGACACCGGGGCGTTCGCCGTGGCCCAGGCGCAGTCGGCCCGGGCCCTGGCCCTGACCCGCCAGGACGACCTCGGCAATTTTCATGCCGCGCTGCGGGCCCAGGACCTCAACCCGGACCTGCGGCTGGTGATGCGGATCTTCAACACCGGCCTCGGCGAGCGGATGCGCAGCTTTTTCCCGGACTGCGCGGTGCTGTCCAGCTCCGCGATGGCGGCGCCGTCGTTCGTGGCCGCCGCCCTGGGCGAACCCGCACCAAGCCACGTCCGGCTGGCCGGGCGCACCCTCTACGTGGCGCGGCGCGAGGAGATGGATCCGGCGCACGTGGTCTGCGGGCTGGCCACGGCCGGCCCCCGGGCCTCCCCTGCGCTGCTGCCGCCCGGCCACGCCGCTGACCTGGTCCTCGCGGTGGCCGACGGCACCCCGCGCAGCACGCTGGCCAGGCCACCGCGGCGGCCGCTGCGGGCCCTGGCCAGCCTGCCGGGCCTGCTGTTCGGGCACAAGCTGGGGGCCGTGTTCCTCACCCTGTTCGCCGTGCTGCTGGGCGGCTTCGCGCTGCTGGCCACCGCGGGCGGCTTCTCCCCCGGCAACGCGCTGTACCTGACGTTCCTGGACGCGGCGGGCGCGGCGGTCAGTGATCCCGGGCTGGGCGCGCCGGAGAAGGTCGCCCAGGTCCTGCTCACCTTCGACGGGATGGCCGTCCTCCCGGTGGTGACCGCCGCGGTGGTCGGCGCGCGCCTCACCGGTTCGCTGCGCGGGCGCGAGCGGCCGCTCAGCGGCCACGTGATCGTGGCCGGCCTGGGCAACGTCGGCACCCGGATCGCTGGCCAGCTGCACGACCTGGGCGTCGGCGTGGTCTGCGTGGACAAGAACGAGCACGCGGCGGGGGTTGCGCTGGCCCGGCGGCTGGGGCTGCGGGTGGTGATCGGTGAGACCCACCGGGAGGAGACGCTCCGGGCGGCGGGGGTCGCCGCCAGCCAGGCCCTGGTCTCGGTGACCGACAGCGACATCGTGAATCTGGAGACCGCGCTGCACGCCCGGGCGCTGGCCAGCGAGCTGCGCCTGGTGCTCCGGCTGTCCGACGACGACCTGGCCGAACGGGTGCAGAAGACCGTCGGCAACACCATCTCGCGCAGCGTGTCCTACCTGGCCGGGCCGGCGTTCGCCGCGGCCATGCTGGAGCACCAGGTGCTGCGCACGATCCCGGTCGGCCGGCATGTGCTGCTGATCGCGGACGTCGTGGTGAGCGCCGGGGCCGAGCTGGCCGGGGAGCCGGTGGAGAGCGTGCACCAGAGTGGTGAGGTACGGGTCATCGCGCTGCACCGGGCCGCCGCGGCGGGCGTGGACTGGTCGCCCCGGGCCGACTACCGGCTGGCCCCCCAGGACCGCATCTACCTGCTGGCCACGCGGGCCGGGCTGGGCCATGTGCGGGCGCGCAGCGAGCCGTGATCCCTGATGCCAGCGTCAGGTTGAGCCAAAACCTGGGCCTCCCCCAGGACCATTTCCGGCGTTACGCTCAGGACAGATCTTCCAGCTGGTTCTGCTGAGCCACCTGTGAAGAAAGAGGAAGGTCCCAGATGGCCGGATTTGCCGGTAATTCTTCTGCTCGGCGGGTGCCTGCCGCGGCCCGGGCGCCTGGCAGCGCAGCCTGCCCCTTGGCGGCCTCCGGGACCTTAGGTCAATCCACAGGAGGAATCCCTTGACCGTCAACGAAGACCGCCCTGCCGCGCCTGTGGCCGCTCCGGTATCCGGGATAGCCGACCCGGCGCCGCTCGGCCTGGCTGCTTTCGCACTGACCACCTTCCTGCTCTCCGCGTTCAACGCTGGCTGGATGACCGCGGCCAGCGGGCTGGCCTGGCTCGGCTACGCGCTCGCCTACGGTGGGCTGGGCCAGCTGCTGGCCGGCATGTGGGAGTTCCGCAACCGGAACGTGTTCGGCGCCACCGCGTTCTCCACGTACGGCGGCTTCTGGATCGGGCTCTTCTTCTACTTCCAGATTGTCGGGTCCAAGCTGCTCCTCCACCCGATCCTGGGCGGGCCCAAGTTCGACAAGGACATCGCCTGGATCCTGCTGGCCTTCGCCATCTTCAACACCTACATGCTGATCTGGAGCACTCAGATCAACCTCGCGGTGTTCGGGGTGTTCCTGACCCTGGAGGCGACCGAGATCATCCTGTTCATCGGCAACTTCACGGGCAGCACCGGCATCGTCAAGTTCGGCGGCTACGTGGGCGTGCTCACCGCGCTGGTGGCCTGGTACGCCTCGGCGGCCGGGGTGGCCAACGGCATGGGCGGCCGGCTCACCGCGCCAGTGGGGCGCCCGCTGATGGCCCCGCGGGCCTGACCTCCCAGCCAGCCCGTGCGCTGATCCCGGGGGGCGCAGGCCCCCCGGGATCAGGCCTTTCCCGGTCCCCGGCAGTATGGGGCAGGTGGATCAGCGCGGGAAGCATCAGCCCGATCTGGCCGAGCACGTGGCCCGGGTGAATGAGCACGTGGCCAAGGCCAAGGCGCACGCCCGTCCCTGGCGGTCGATCATCGCGCTGGTGCTGGCCGCGGCCGCGGCGGTGACCGCCTCCTGGGCGGGTGACCGTTTCAGGTACTGGACCGGGAACGGCAACTACACGCCGAAGCTAATCGCAGCCGTCTCGATTGCCGCGTTCGTACTCTTCGCCTCGGCGGCCACCGTGGGGATGGGCGGAAAGGCACGCGACATGCTTACGCCCTCGGTTGGCACGGCGCACGCGGCGATTGTGCGTTACACGATCCTGCTGTTCGGCGGGGCCACCACCCTGGTGCTCACCGTGTCCCTGCTGAAGGTGCCGATCGGGCAGCTTCTGGTCGGCGGGGCCGTCACGACAATCCTGCTCGGCATCGCCGGGCAGCAGGCGCTGGCAAACATATTCGCCGGCCTTATGCTGCTGCTCTCCCGGCCGTTCGCGGTGGGCGACTATGTACGGCTGAAGTCCGGCGCGCTCGGCGGGGTGACCGAGGGCCAGATCACCGAAGTGGGGATTACCTACACGCGGCTGGAAACCGAAGACGGCACGCTGAACATGCCGAATTCCCAGGTGCTGGCGTCCGCGGTGGGGCCCATCCCGCGGCCGCAGCCAGCCGCCGCCGGGCCGCACGCCGAACCGCCGCCTGGCGCGGGCGCGCCGGGCGGGTCAGCGCCCGGTGACCCGTCGCAGGGCATGCTGCCCGGCTCCGGGCCGCCCTGACCTGGCCGTCAGTGCTTGGACTCGTAGCTGGCCACCACGTCAGCCGGGATCCGGCCGCGATCATTAACCGCTATCCCGGATTCCTTGGCCCAGCGCCGTATCGCCGCGCTGTGCTGGCGGTGCGCGGTGGTCCGCCGCTTGGTGCGGCCCGCCCGGGGCGAGACCCGCCGGGCACGGTCCATGTAACGGCCCACCACGTCGTCAAACTTTTGGCTGTGCTTGACGCACAGGTCGATCTCATAGTCCCGGCCGTCCAGGCTGAACCGGCGGGAGTGCTGCTGGCCCTGCGGAATCGATTTCTGGTCGTAGTCACAGGCAAATGTGACGGAAACCTTCTGTGCCACTTGAGGCCCCCCTTCCTCTGTGGCAAATATATCCCGCCACGGGAGGCCCAACCATAACGACACCCAAAGTGGGCCTCACGGCAACGACGAGATCGCCATTCGGGCGGGCCGGGCCGGGTCAAGCAGCCCGTCCCCGCGGCGCCGCGGATGGCTCGCTGCTAACCGTCAATGACGGCCGGGATACCGTCCGCGTGGCCGGGACTCATGATTGGCGGGCGGGCGGGTGTACGGGAAGGATTCCGCTGCCGGGTCCAGGTCGTAGCCGCCCATGGCGTGGTCGGCAGTGTCGTCATCCCACTCACCCGCGGGCCGGCCATAATCCGGGTCGGCCGGATATGCCCCGGAATCATCCCCGGCCGGCTCGCCTGGATAGTCCTCCGGGCCCGGCTCATGGGAATACGGCCCACCGGGATAGCCCGCCGGCTCGGCGGGGTAGCCCGGGTCGCGGCGGTGACTGCCCGACTGCCCCGGCCGGTAGTCCCCGCGCTCGTCCGGGTACCCGCCCGGGTCACGGCGATGGCCGCGGCCCTGGGCACCGCCGTAGTCGCCGGTGCCACTGCCCGCTGGGTACCCGGGGGGCTCGCGCCGGTAGTCGCCGGTGACCGGGCCTTCCGGGTACTCGGGGGGGTAGCCCTGATCCGCCGGGTAGCCCGGGTGGTCGGCGTACCCGGGTTCGGAGGGGTAGCCCGGATCGCCGGAATACCCCGGGTCGGCTGGGTAGGCGGGAAAGCCGCTGGAATCGCGGCGGTACGAGCCGCTCTCGTACCCGCCCGGCGCCGCGGGGTACCCGGCCTCGGGATGGCCCTCCGCGCGCTCACCACCGGGCCGCTCACCACCGGGCCGCTCACCACCGGGCCGCTCACCACCGGGCCGCCGCATGGCCATGGTGGGCTGCCCCTGGTCCGGTGCGCCGGTTGCTGGGCTAACCCGGCTGCCGGTGACGTCCTGGTCATCTTCACCGGGCCGGGCGGCCCGCTGGCCCGGCTGCTGGCCCTGCGGCCCGCGGCGCAGCGACTCGATCATCCGGCTGAGGTCATCCATGGGCAGCCGGAACGTTCCGGTGCAGGTGCCACCCTGCCAGATGCTGAAGACCGCCACGCCCGTGTCCGCGTACCAGCTCAGCCGCATGCTGCGGGAGTTGCCTCGTACGTCGAAGAACACCTCACCGAGCCGGGGCAACGGGGCTGCGTCCGACGCTGACATGCAGCCCATGGTGGCGCTCAGGCAACGGGTTTGTCCAATTAACGAGCTGGGGCCGCCCGGCCGCGCTGGACATCCGTGCCGGTGGTTTCCCGATCCGGCCTGCGCCGCAGCGGCGGCGATGGCATCATTGATCACCGGTCCGCTGGACTGGTTTCGGCAACGGTGGCCGGCGCTGCGCTGGCTGCCGCTCATTCGGCAGGGTTGCTCACTGGTGTCACCCGTGGCTGCCACGGGACCCTCAGGCTGCCCGTGCCCCGGGAACACGCAAGTGATGATGTGCGTTGCATTCATACGACGGGGCAAGAGCCGCATCGCGCGGAGCCTCTACGTCCGAAAGAGCTGGCGGGTCGGCTGGACGCGGGACACACTACTGAGCTGGTTTGAGGAGATCGAGTCATGTCTGAGGTACGGCGGCAGGTTACCCTGCCTCCCCGGCCGAACTGGGGCTGGCAAGATGCCGCCGCGTGCCGCGGCACGGATGTCGTGCTCTTCTTCGGCCCAGATGGTGAACGGCAGCCGGAACGGGACATCCGCGAGCGGAAGGCCAAGGCGCTGTGCGCCAGCTGCCCGGTACGTAATGACTGCCTGGACTACGCGATTTCCAGGCCGGAGAAGTACGGCACCTGGGGTGGCCTGAACGAGGACGAGCGGGCCTCCGAGCGGCGCCGCCGGATGCGCCGGGCCAACGCGGCCTGAGGCGCCCTGCCCGCCCTGCCCAGCTCATCCTGAGCACATGATCTGCCCGTCGTGCCGCCGCCAGCACCACGCCAAATGCCCAGGTGGCACCTGGTGCGATTGCCAGCACCTGTCGCCACCGGCGGTGCCGCAGCCACCTGAGCGGCCGGCCCTGAACTGGGTGCGGCAGGGCTGAGCCGGGTGGCGGCGGGAGCGGGCGGGCGGAATAGACCGCCCGGCCCGGCGGTTGCGCCGGTCGTGGGTACTCACCGCGCACCGGGCCGGCCAGGGATTACCCCGGCCGCCGAATCTGCCTCGACAGGCGCCGGTGGGCCGTGTGATCCTCGAAGCGTGCGCGCCGCGGATCCCCTTCTCGTTGCCCGCAGGCATGTAGACCTGCAGCGGGTGCGCAGCGCCGTCTGTCGTTACGGCCGCTGACCACCGCCCGTAACCGGGCGTGTGCGCGCGGCCGGCGTTTCCCATGCCCGGGCGGTTCGCCGCCGGCTAGGATCACCGCCGCAGCAGGCAGGCTGCCCGTTCCCCTGCCCGCTCCCCCTGCACGCGCCCCCCAGACAGAAAGGGACGCGCCAGATGCCTCCAGCCCACCGCCACCGAGGCCAGGGCCAGTGGGCGCTCGGGTACCGCGAGCCGCTGAACAAGAACGAGGAAAACAAGAAGAACGACGACGGGCTGAACGTCCGTCAGCGCATCATCGACGTGTACGCCAGGCAGGGCTTCGACTCCATCGACCCGGCCGACCTGCGCGGCCGGTTCCGCTGGTACGGGCTGTACACCCAGCGCCGGCCGGGCATCGAGGGTGGCAAGACCGCGCTGCTCGGGCCCGAGGAACTTGATGACCGCTACTTCATGCTGCGCATCCGCATCGACGGCGGCCAGCTGAGCAACGACCAGCTCCGGGCCGTGGCCCAGGTGTCCGAGCAGTACGCGCGGGGCACCGCCGACCTCACCGACCGGCAGAACATCCAGCTGCACTGGATCCGGATCGAGGACGTCCCGGCGATCTGGGACACGCTGCAGGCGGTCGGCCTGTCCACCACCGAGGCCTGCGGCGATACACCACGCGTGGTGCTGGGCTGCCCGCTGGCCGGGATCGACGCGGCGGAGGTGATCGACGCCACCCCGCAGATCGCCGAGACCACCGGGCGATACGTGGGTGACCCAGCGTTCTCCAACCTGCCCCGTAAGTACAAGTCGGTGATGAGCGGGTGCGCGGCACAGTGCACCGTGCACGAGATCAACGACGTCGCGTTCGTCGGCGTGCCCGGACCGGATGGCGAGCCCGGTTACGACCTGTGGGTCGGCGGCGGGCTGTCCACCAACCCGATGATCGCCCAGCGGCTCGGCGCGTTCGTCCCGCCCGGCCAGGTGGCCGAGGTGTGGGCCGGGGTGACCGCCGTGTTCCGCGACTACGGGTACCGGCGGCTGCGGCACCGGGCGCGGCTGAAGTTCCTTATCGCCGACTGGGGGCCGGAGAAGTTCCGTGAGGTGCTGGAGAAGGAGTACCTCGGGTTCGCCCTGCCCGACGGGCCCGCGCCAGCGGCGCCCGGTGCGGGCCGCCGTGACCACGTCGGCGTGCACCAGCAGCGGGACGGCCGGTACTACGTGGGCTTCGCCCCCCGGGTCGGCCGGATGTCGGGCCGGTCCCTGGCCGCCGTGGCCGACCTGGCGGCCCGGTACGGCAGCGGCCGGGTGCGGACCACGACCGAGCAGAAGATGGTCATCCTGGACGTGCCCGAGGCCAGCCTGGCCGCGCTGACCGCGGCGCTGGACGCGGCCGAGCTGCCCGCGGCGCCGAGCGTATTCCGGCGGCACACGATGGCCTGCACCGGCATCGAGTTCTGCAAGCTGGCCATCGTGGAGACCAAGGCCCGGGCCAGCCAGGCCATCGCCGAGCTGGAGCGGCGGCTGCCCGGCTTCACCGAGCCGGTGACGATCAACGTGAACGGCTGCCCGAACTCCTGCGCACGCATCCAGACCGCCGACATCGGCCTCAAGGGGTCGCTGGTCACCGGGGCGGACGGGCGGCAGACCGAGGGCTTCCAGATCCACCTGGGCGGCACCCTGGGTGGCGGGGACGGGACCGCGTCCGGCTTCGGCCGCAAGATCCGCGGCCTGAAGACGACCGCCGAGGATCTGCCGGACTACCTGGAGCGGGTGCTGCGGCGGTTCCAGGACGGCCGTGCGCCGGAAGAGAGTTTCGCCATGTGGGCCAGCCGGGCCAGCGAGGAGGACTTCTCATGACACACCTGGCTTATGCCACAGAGCGGGCAATCCCGTTCTACTGCCCCTATTGTGGGGAAGAAGATCTGGAACCACAGGAACAGGACGGCGAGTGGCGCTGCCGGAGCTGTGTCCGGACTTTCCGGCTACGATTTGCTGGAACGGGAGTAATCCCGTGAGCACCACCGTTGCCAAGAGTGACCGCCTTGACCAGCCAGTGCTTGACCAGCCAGTGCTTGACCATACAGTGCACGAGGTCCCTGACCCTGATGCCCGGGAGGAACCAATCCGCATGGAGAGGCTCGCAGCCCAGGCCGCGGACGATCTGGCCGACGCACCCGCGGAAGACATCATTCACTGGGCGGTGGAGACATTCGGTGACCGCCTGTGCATCACCTCGTCGATGACCGACGCCGTCATCATCCATCTCGCCTCGCAGGTGAAGCAGGGGCTGGATGTGATCTTCCTCGACACCGGCTACCACTTCCCGGAGACCATCGGCACCCGGGACGCGGTCACGGCCATCTACCCGGTCAACGTGATCAACGTCACACCATCCCGGACCGTCGCGGAGCAGGACGCCGAGCTCGGCCCCCGGCTCTACGGGCGCAACCCGGACCTGTGCTGCTACTTCCGCAAGGTAGTGCCGCTGGAGCGGGCCCTGGATCCCTACGACGCGTGGATCACCGGGGTACGGCGGGAGGAATCCGCCGCGCGCAGCGACACCAGGGCGGTGCAGTGGGACTCCCGGCGCCAGATGGTCAAGGTCAACCCGATCGTGGCGTGGACCCAGGAGCAGGTGGACGCGTACATCGCGGACAATGGCGTGCTGGTCAACCCGCTCGTCTACGACGGGTACCCGTCCATCGGCTGTGCCACCTGCACGAGAAAGGTGGAGGCCGGCGCCGACCCGCGTAGCGGCCGGTGGACAGGCACGGGCAAGACCGAATGCGGGATCCACACCTGACCCCACCGCTCGTCGCGATCGCCCACGGCAGCCGGGACCCCCGGGCTGGCGCCACGGTTACCGAGCTGCTCGGCGTCGCGCACGAGCGGGCACCGTGGCTGGACGCGCGGGCCGCATTCCTCGGTCACGCCCCGCCCAGCCCGCTCCAGGTGCTGACCGCCCTGGCTGACCGGGAACCCGCTGGTCCGGCTCCCCGGGCCAGCACCGTGGTGCTGCCGTTGCTGCTCACCGCGGCCTTCCACAGCGGCACCGACATCCCTGCGCTGCTGGACGCGGCGGCGGCGCGGCTCCCGGGGCTGCGCATCCGCTACGGCCAGCCGCTGGGCCCGCATCCGGGCCTGCTGCGGGCGCTGGACCGGCGGCTGGCGGAGGCGGGCCAGGACCCGGGCCGGGGCGCCCGGCACACCGCGGTGGTGCTGGCCGCCGCCGGGAGCAGCGATCCTTCGGCCAACGCCGTGGTCGCCCGGGTGGCCGCGGGCTGGCAGGCCTCCCGGGGCTGGCAGGCGGTGCAGCCGGCCTATGCGTCGGCGGGCCGGCCCGGCCCGGCCGAGGCCGTCGCCCGGCTGGCCCGCGACGGGGCGCGGCGGATCGTGGTGGCCAGCTACCTCCTCGCCCCCGGCCTGTTCGCCGACCGGGTCCGGGAGGCCGCGCTGGCCGCCGGGGCAGCCGCGGTGTCCGCCCCCCTGGGGGCCGCACCTGAGGTCGCAGACGTACTGCTGGACCGGTACCGGCAAGCGGCGCAGGCGGCGGCCGCCGCCGGCGGCGGCCCGGCCGCTGGCGCTCCCCCGGCGCGGGCCGGCCGGTGGGTTTCCGCCCGGTAACCTACGGGTTATCGTCACCACATGACCTCTGCCCCGGCCGCCCGGCCGCACCCGACGCACGCCGTGCTCAATCAGGTGCCGCCGCTGGCCGGTCACGACATCGCGGACGACCCCGCGCTGCTCGCCGCGGCCGACCGGGAGGGCGCGGGCTGGGCCGAGCCGCAGCTGCACGAGCTGGGCCTGCTGGCGGGCACGGCGGAGACCCAGGAGCACGCCCGGCAGGCCAACGAGCACCCGCCGGTGCTGCGCAGCCACGACAGCCGCGGGAACCGCATCGACGAGGTCGAGTTCCACCCATCCTGGCACGTCCTGCTGGGCACCGCCGTCGGCCACGGCCTGCACGCCGCCGCCTGGACCGACCAGCTGCCCGGTGCCCTGGTCGCCCGCGCGGCGAAGTTCTACGTATGGTCCCAGGCCGAGGCCGGGCACGGCTGCCCCGTGTCCATGACCTACGCGGCGGTTCCCGCGCTGCGCCAGGAGCCTGCCCTGGCCGCGAGGTTCGAGCCGCTGCTCGCGGCGCGCGCCTACGACCCTGGGCTGCGCCCGCCGGCCAGCAAGTCCGGTCTGCTGGCGGGCATGGCGATGACGGAGAAGCAGGGCGGCTCGGATGTCCGGGCCACCGCGACGCAAGCGGTTCCCGCGCCCGGCGACGGCGCCGGCGCGCACGTGATCACCGGGCACAAGTGGTTCTGTTCCGCCCCGATGAGCGACCTGTTCCTGATCCTGGCCCAGGCGCCGGCCGGGCTGACCTGCTTCCTGCTTCCCCGGGTGCTGCCCGATGGCACCCGCAACGCGGTGCGCCTGCAGCGGCTGAAAGACAAGCTGGGCAACCGGTCGAACGCCTCGGCCGAGGTCGAATTCGACGGCGCGGTGGCCTGGCAGGTCGGCGAGGCCGGGCGGGGGGTGCGCACGATCATCGAGATGGTCAGCGCGACCCGGCTGGACTGCGTGCTGGGCAGCGCGGCGGGCCTGCGCCGCGGCTGCGTCACCGCGGTGCATTACGCCACCCACCGGCAGGCGTTCGGCAAGGACCTGATCGCGCAGCCGCTGATGGCGTCGGTACTGGCCGACCTCACGCTGGAGACCGAGGCGGCCACCACGCTGGCCATCCGGCTGGCGGGCGCCGCCGACCGGGCGGCCCGCGGGGACGCCGCCGAGGTGGCGCTGCTCCGGGTGACGCTGCCCGCGGCCAAGCACTGGGTGTGCAAGCGGGCCCCGCTGCACGCCGCCGAGGCCCTGGAATGCCTGGGTGGCAACGGCTACGTCGAGGAATCCGGGATGCCCCGGCTGTACCGCGAGGCGCCGCTGAACTCCATCTGGGAGGGCTCGGGCAACGTGACCGCGCTGGACCTGCTGCGCGCGCTGCGGCGGCAGCCTGGTGTGGCCGACGCCCTGGCGGCCGAGCTGGACCAGGCCGGAGGCGCGGACCAGCGGCTGGACCGCGCGGCCGGACGGCTGCGGCAGGAGGTGGCCGCAGTGGCCACGGCGGCCGACGGCGACGCGCAGTACGCGGCCCGGCGGCTGGCCGGGATGATCACCGTCACCCTGCAGGCGGCCCTGCTGGTCCGGCACGCCCCGGCGGCGGTGGCCGATGCGTTCTGCGCTTCCCGGCTCGACAGCCCGGCAGCGCTGGGACCAGGCGTTCCATTCGGCACGCTGCCCGGCGGGGCAGCCGTGGGCGAGATTCTGGACCGGGCCCGGCTGGCACCCGGGTAAGGTCTCATGGTGCACGTGTGGCCAGGAGCTCCCTATCCGCTCGGAGCAACGTGGGATGGCACAGGGACCAACTTCGCCCTGTTCTCCGAGGTTGCCGAGCAGGTTGAACTGTGCCTGATCAGGGGGGATGATCCGGTCCGGCTGACCGAGACCCGGGTCCCGATGACCGAGGTGGACGGGTTCGTCTGGCACTGCTACCTGCCCGACGTCGGTCCCGGCCAGCAGTACGGGTACCGGGTGCACGGCCCGTACGACCCGGCCCACGGGCATCGCTGCAACCCGGCCAAGCTGCTCCTCGACCCGTACGCCAAGGCCGTGCACGGCACGCTGCGCTGGCATGAGGCCCTGTTCAGCTACTGGTTCACCGACCCGGCTGCGCTGAACACCATGGACAGCGCGCCGTACCTGCCGAAGAACGTGGTGATCAACCCATTCTTCGACTGGGGCGACGACCGGGCCCCGCGGATCCCCTACCACGAGACGGTGATCTACGAGGCGCACGTGCGTGGGCTGACCCTGCGTCACCCGGAGGTACCCGACGACCAGCGCGGCACCTACGCCGGGCTGGCTCACCCGGCGGTCGTCGAGCACCTGACCCGGCTGGGGGTTACCGCGGTCGAGCTGATGCCGGTGCACCAGTTCGTGTCCGAGCACAGCCTGGAGAGCCGCGGGCTGGCCAACTACTGGGGCTACAACACGATCGGGTTCCTCGCCCCGCACCAGGCCTACTCCTCGTCAGCCCAGCGGGGCGGGCAGGTCGGCGAGTTCAAGGCGATGGTGAAGGACCTGCACGCCGCGGGTATCGAGGTCATCCTGGACGTGGTCTACAACCACACCGCCGAGTCCGACCACCGCGGGCCGACGCTGTCCTTCCGGGGCATCGACAACGCCGCCTACTACCGGCTCAGGGACGACGACCAGCGCTACTACATCGACTACACCGGCTGCGGGAACAGCCTGAACGTCCGGCACCCGCACGCACTGCAGCTGATCCTCGATTCACTGCGCTACTGGATCCTGGAGATGCACGTCGACGGGTTCCGCTTCGATCTCGCCTCGGCGCTGGCCCGGGAACTGCACGACGTGGACCGGTTGTCCGCATTCTTCGACCTGGTCCAGCAGGACCCGGTGGTGTCCCAGGTCAAGCTCATCGCCGAGCCGTGGGACGTGGGCGAGGGCGGCTACCAGGTCGGCAACTTCCCGCCGCTGTGGTCGGAGTGGAACGGCAAGTACCGGGACGCGGTGCGGGACTTCTGGCGCGGCCAGCCGGAAACCCTCCCCGAGTTCGCGTCCCGGCTGACCGGCTCCAGCGACCTGTACGAGACCAGCGGCCGCCGCCCGGTCGCGTCGGTCAACTTCGTCACCTGTCACGACGGGTTCACGCTGGCCGACCTGGTGTCCTACAACCACAAGCACAACGAGGCCAACGGCGAGCGCGGCGCGGACGGCACCGATGACAACCGGTCGTGGAACTGCGGGGCCGAGGGCCCGTCCGGCGACCCGGGCATCGC
>Ga0335078_10001695_pt1 | contig 33262 bp, 29 predicted proteins | sample Lox_Sample_32_FD_206711 | JGI IMG/M metagenome (GOLD analysis project Ga0335078, IMG submission 206711) | Soil microbial communities from Loxahatchee National Wildlife Refuge, Florida, United States - Lox_Sample_3.2 | ecosystem: Environmental > Terrestrial > Soil > Wetlands | place: USA...
CAACGGATTCGTTATCTCACTGACGGCGCGGGCCAAACTCTTACGCCCCGCCTGACCGGGACTGCGCCACCGGCGCGCCGGGAAAGCGCCGCTGCCGTTTTCCGAAGCTTCGGCCCCGCTCAAATCCCGGTACACTCAAAAGGTACGGAGCCCGACTTTTTGCCGGGCTGTGCGCGTCTACTTACCAGGAGCCAGGGCTTGATCTTTCGGGCGGTCGAGGATGGCGATCTGATTCGCCAGGCTGCCCGGGGCAACGTGGAGGCGTTTAACCTCCTTGTGTCCCGGTGGGAGAAGCGTGTGTACAACTATCTTCTTCGGCTGACCGCCAATCGTGAAGACGCTTTGGATTTGACGCAGGACGTGTTTCTGAAGGCGTACCAGAATCTCCGCAAGCTGGATGACGGCGCACGGTTCGCGCCGTGGCTGTACCGCATCGCCCATAACGAGGCCTATTCCATGTTCCGCAAGCGAAGGCCGGAGAGCGATGTGGCGGACATGCCGCCCACAGCGACGGAGACCGGAATCACGGTGGGAGGCAATTCGGTTTTTCCCATCGAATTGAGCCTGGCGGTGGCCGGCGCGCTGGAGCGGCTATCGCCGGAACAGCGCGAAGCGGTGATCCTGAAAATCTACCAGGGTTTCAAATTCGAGGAAATGGCCGAGATTCTCTCCTGCCCGGTTTCCACCATCAAGAGCCGCCTGTACACCGCCTTGGAATTGCTCAAGACCGAGCTGGCTCCCATTGAGGCATGAGGTATGTCATGAGTTGCTCGCCATTCGATTTGAAGGATTACTTTCTCGAGGAACTGGGCGGCGCGGAGCGGAAAGAAGTCGAAGCGCACGTCCAAGCCTGCCGGAGCTGCCGGGAAGAACTGAACCGGCTGCGGCTGACCGGAACCACGCTCTTGAGCCTGCGGGAGGAAGAGATTCCGCGGCGTATCGCTTTCGTTTCCGACCCGGTCTTTGAGCCGTCGCTGTGGCGCCGCTGGTGGATGGGGTTCTGGAACACACCGGCGCGGCTGGGATTTGGCTCGGCGGCGCTGCTATCGGTGGCGCTGGTGTTCTTCGCCGTGACCCGGCCTGCGCCCGTTCAGCCCGTGCGGCTGGTTCAAGCGCCGGCTGCGCCGGCCATGCCGGCTCCGCTGGCATTATCCGCCGCCATGGAGGCTCGTATCGACCAGGCGGCCGACCGCGCCGTGGCGACGCGCACCCAACAGCTGGTCGCCGAAGTGGCCGCCGAGCGGCAGAGGCTTCTGATGGCCGCGACGGAGGTTGAGTTTGCCAACAAGCGCCAGCACGCGTTCTACATGTCGGCGGCCGATTACGGCCCGCCGCGGCCGGCTGTGGAGGCGAAATGAGACCCATACTGGTCGTCCTGTTAACGCTGGCTCCGCTTTCCGCGCAGGTGGCGCGGCCGGTTTCGGCCACCGCGCGCCTGGGCGGCACCGTGCAGCCGGCCCAGCCGCGGGTTTCGCTGATCTCGCTATCCGGATTAGCCAGAAGTTTCGACAGCGAGTTTCGAACGTTTGCCCCGAATGACCCCATCGATCTGCTGGGCAACACGCGGGGGATTTACCTCGACGGCTTCGGCGCGGTCTTCACCACCGAGGTGAGCCCCATCTTGACGCCCAACCTGAGCCCGTTCCGGCCCAAGATCAGCGACCAGGAGAGGGCGCAAGTGCGCCAGCGCAAGCTGGCTCGCCTGCCTGGGGTAGAGACTCTGATGAGCTCCATGCTGCAATCCGCCGCCAAGGAGCTGACGGCGGTGCCGGATGATCAGCAGATCGTGGTGGCGGTGAAGTTCCTCTACCTGCCTTATGAAGACACCAGCGGGCTGCCCGGCCAGATGGTGATGAGAGCCGCCCGCGGCGCGATTCTGAGCGGAGCGCAGATCGAAGCCATCGTGAGCAATCAGTGACTCCCGCGCATCACGCACCGCAGACTCTGAGCGCAGCATCTCCCCCCGGAGTGCTGCGCTTTCCGCGGCTGGGCGAGATGCTGGTGGAGCGCAAGAAGATCGAGGCCGACGAGCTGGAGCGCGCGCTCGAGCTGCAGCGCGAGCGCGGCGACAAGCTGGGCAAGATCCTTGTGGATATGGGCCTGGTGGCGCAGCGCGACGTGCTGGCGGCGCTCAGCGAACAATTGGGAGTGCCGCTGGTCACGATCGACGGGCCGCCGCCCTCCGCACCCGAAATCGAAGGGCTGTCGCACCGTTTCTTGCGGCAGTCGCGCGCGTTTCCCGTGGCGTTGAACGGCGCCGTGCTCACGGTCGCCATGGCCGATCCCATGGACTTCGAGACGGCTGCGGCGATCCGCGCGTTTTCCGGCCTGGAGATTCAGACCGCGCTGGCCTCCGAACAAGAAGTCATCGACGCGGTGGATAAGCACTACGCCGAGGGCGAGCGGCAAGTGTTGACCGGCGTGGGAGACGAGGAGGCGCTGGCCGATCTCGAGCATCTGCGCGATATGGCGAGCGAGGCGCCGGTGATCCGCCTGGTCAATGCCATGATCGCCGAAGCGCTCGAAAAGCGGGCGAGCGACATCCACATCGAGCCTTTCGAAAAGGAATTCCGCGTCCGCTTCCGCGTGGATGGCATACTGTTCAACCAGGAAACGCCGCCGCGCGAGCTGAAGGCGGCGATCATCTCACGCCTGAAGCTCATGGCCAAGCTGAACATCGCGGAGCGGCGCCTGCCGCAGGATGGCCGCATCAAGATCAAGATTCTCGGGCGCGAGGTGGACTTGCGCGTTTCCACGCTGCCCACGCTGTACGGCGAGAGCGTGGTCATGCGCCTGCTCGACCGCTCGGCAGGCGATTTTTACGATTTGCGCAAGCTCGGCTTCGACGACCGGATGCTGCAGCAGATGGAGCATTTCACCAGCCTGCCTCACGGCATTTTCCTGGTGACCGGCCCGACCGGCAGCGGAAAATCCACCACCCTCTATTCCGCGCTGAAGCGCATCAACCTGCCCGACAAGAAGATCATCACCATTGAAGATCCGGTGGAATACCAGATGGACGGCATCAACCAGATCCACGTGAATCCGCAGATCGGGCTGACCTTCGCGGCCGGGCTGCGCCATATTGTCCGGCAGGACCCGGACGTGATCATGGTGGGCGAGATTCGCGACCGCGAAACCGCCGATATCGCGATCCGCGCCGCGCTCACGGGCCACCTGGTGTTTTCCACATTGCACACCAACGACGCTCCCAGCGCCATCACGCGCCTGGCCGACATGGGAATTGAAAACTACCTGCTGACCTCGTCGCTGGTGGCCGTGCTGGCGCAGCGGCTGGTGCGGGTGATCTGCCAGGATTGCAAGCGGCCGTCGGGCGAAGCCGTGGCCCCGGATGGCACGCGCATCAGGAGCTTCCGCGGAGCGGGTTGCGCGGTCTGCAACGGCACCGGCTATATGTCGCGCGTCGGCATCTTCGAGATGATGCAAGTGGGCGACGAGATCCGCCGTCTGATCATGGAAAACGCCGACGCCAGCGTGCTGACCGAGGCCGCGCGGCGCGGCGGCATGCGCAACCTGCGCGAGGACGGCTGGCAGAAAGTGCGCGAAGGCGTCACCACCACGGACGAAGTGATGCGCGTCACGCAGGAGATTTGATGGCGACCGGCCGGAGGCGGGACAGCCGGGCGGTTTTTGTCGTCTGTCAGGACGTTGCGCCTGGGCGAGCGCCGACAGACCAAGAGACGACGGGCCACCACCGGCGATGGTCTGTCCGGCTGGAAGCAGTCTGATGGCGAGCACTTTTTTCTTTCGCGCGGTGGCCTCGGATGGCAAAATCCGCACCGGCAGCCTTTCCGGCGACAACGAGAAGGTGATCGCGCGCGAGCTGCGCAGGCAGGGGCTGACTCCGGTTTATGTGGGCGTGGCTCCCCAGAGCGCATCGTTCGAAATCAAGCTGCCCAGTTTCGGCGGCCGGAAGCGCAGCGACGTGCTCTACTTCACCCAGGAGCTGTCCACGCTGCTGAATGCCGGCGTGCCGCTCGACCGCGCGCTGTCGATTACCGCCGAGCTTACCGAACGCCCGCAGTTCCGCTTCATCGTGCTGGACGTGCTGCGTGTGCTGAAGGGCGGCCGCTCGCTGGCCGACAGCCTGGCGACGCACGGCGACTACTTTTCCGACCTGTATATCAACATGGTGCGCGCCGGCGAGGCTTCCGGCGCGCTGGCCGTCATTTTCGGCAGGCTCGCCGAGTTCGAGCGCTCGCGCGACGACCTGCGCAACTTCATCGTCTCGGCGATGATCTATCCGGCGCTGCTGGCGGCGGTCGGCGCGACCTCGGTTTTCATCCTCCTGAATTTCGTGGTGCCGCGCTTCGCGGTGATTTTTGCCGACGGGCACATGAAAATGCCCACGCCTACGCGCATCATGCTGGAGGTGAGCGACCTGGTCAAGACCTACGGCTGGTATGTGATCGGCGGGCTGGCGGCGCTCGCCATCTTCTGGCGCATTTACACGCGCACCACCGCGGGCCGGCTATGGTGGGACGGCATCCGGCTCAAAGTGCCGCTGCTCGGCGTGGCGCAGCTCAAGGCGGAAACGGCGCGGTTCGCGCGCGCCATGGCGACGCTGCTCGAAAACACGGTTCCCCTGGTGCAATCGATCGGCATCGGCGCGGCGACGCTGAACAACAAGGTAATCGCCAATTCACTCATCGGAGTGGCCAACGGCGTGAAGCGCGGCGAGGGCATCGCCGGGCCTACGCGCAAGGCGGGCGTGTTTCCACCTTTGGCCGCGCATTTGCTGACCGTGGGAGAGGAGACCGGCCGCCTCGACCAGATGTTTGCCCGAATGGCCGATATTTACGAAAATGAGACACGGGCGGCCATCAGGCGCTTCACCAGCATTTTCGAGCCGGTGGTGATTCTGGTGATGGGCGTGGTGGTCGGAGCTTTGATCTTGAGTATGCTGCTCGCGATTACGAGCATCAACGATGTGCAGGTGTGAAATGAGACAGACGGCAAACAGGCGGAAGCGGGGCGCGGCCGGCGTCACCCTGATCGAAATGCTGGTAGTGGTGACGATCATCGGGTTGTTCGTGGCTTTGGTCGGCCCTCGGCTCTGGAGCAACGTGGACAAGGCCAAAATGACGGCGGCGCGGGCCCAAATACAGGGCTTTATGGGCGCGCTGGGCACATACAAGCTGGATAACGGCAACTTTCCCACCACCGAGCAGGGACTGATCGCCTTGCGCGTGAAGCCGGCGGACGCGACCCAATGGAATGGGCCGTATATGCCGCAGGAGGTTCCGAAAGACCCGTGGGGCCACGATTACGTGTACAAGTTCCCCGGCGACCACGGCGATGAGCCGGACATCATCAGCTACGGCGCCGACGGTCAACCGGGCGGTGACGGAGTTAATGCCGATATCGTCAGTTGGAAAGGCCAGTAAAGGCCGGACAAGCCCGGCCGGTAGCGGCATGGCAGGACAGACGATCGATTTGCGTCGCAGACACCGGCGGCAAGACACCGCGGTCGTTGCCGGCGGATTCGACAGACCGCGAAAAACGATCGTCTGTCCTTCCGGCGGGGTGACGCTACTCGAGATGCTGGTGGTGATGGCGGTCATCGGGGTCATTGTGGGCGTTTCCGTCCCGTCGGTTTCGGCCGGCCTGGACAGCGTGCGGCTGGCGTCCACCGGGGACGCCATCGCCAGCTTCCTGAATGGTGCGGTGACGCGCGCCGAACGCAGCGAGCGGCCGGTGGTGGTCGTGATCTCGCTCAAAGAGGGCACGATCTCGGCGGACGGAGTGGACGGCTTCAACCGGAAATTCAGCGTGCCGCAAGGCATCACCATCGATAAGGTGCTGCCCGAAATCGCGGGAGCGGATGCCGCCGAACGACCCGACCGCCGCATTCTCATCGTCCCCGGCGGGACGGCCCCCGCCATCGGCGTCGAGTATTCCAACCGCCACGGCGGGCGCCGCAGGGTGCAACTGGACCCCATGACCGGCTTTCCGCGCGTGGAGACCGTCAATACAGAGTGAGGCGAGCGCACGGATTCACCCTGCTCGAGATGATTGTCGCTACGCTCATCATGGCGACCGCCGTGGTGGGGCTGCTGGCGAGCATTTCGGGCGCAGCGCGCAATGCGGCGCGTTTGCGCGACTACGACCGAGTGGCACAGCTCGGCCGCCTGCGCATGAACGACATCCTGGCCGACCCGGCAACGCCTCTGTCCGGGACCTTCGACGCCGATTCGACCGGCGGCATCGAGGCGGGCTGGGAGGCGCAGATCGAACCGTTCGAAATGCCGCCGGCGCCGGTTCCGGGCGCCTTGGCGCTGGACCATGTCCGGCTCGAGATCTGGTGGATGGCTTCCGGCCAGCGCCGCACTTTCACGATCGAGGGGCTGCGCCAGAGGGTGCTCGAGCGATGAGGTCTGCGGCGCCAAGCCGGGAGGCGGGTGTAACGCTGATCGAGGTGCTGATCGCGGTGACGCTGCTCAGCGCCCTTTCCGTCGCCATGCTGCTCTCCCTGCACGTGGCATTGCAGGCGTTGCACAAGACCGATGAGAAGCTGCTGGCGAACCGGCGCGTCGCGGGCGCACAACGGGTCCTCGAACAGGAACTCGAAGGCCTTGTTCCGGTGATGCCGCCCTGCCTGGGACGCCCGGAATTGATGGATTCATACTTCGTGTTTTTCCAGGCCGAGCCGCAAGCCATGCGGCTTGTGTCCACGTTCTCCCTCCAGCAGGGCTGGCGCGGCCCGGCGGAGATCCTCGAGATGTTCGTGATTCCGGGCGAGGAGGGCAAGGGAGTGCGCCTGGTCGTGAACGAGACGCCGTTCACCAAGATTGCGGCGGGCCGCGCATGCGCCGACATGTACCCCGATCCGGCGGTCGGGTGGGTCGCGCATTTTACGCCCGCGGCGGCCAGCCCGAAGTCATTCGTCCTGGCCGACCAGCTGGCTTATTGCCGCTTCTCCTATCTGGTGGCGCCCCCGTCGCAACCGGGGCAGCCCCAGCTCAGGCCGCCCGAGTGGCGGGCCAGCGCGACCGGTACGGGGTGGCCGCTGGCGATCCGGGTGGAAATGGCGCCGTTCGCCGCCGACCCTTCCCGTCTGCAGCCGATCACGGTCACGGCGCCGATTCGGATCCACCGTTCCTGGAAGATACACTATGGGGACTATTGATAAGGCGCGCGGGGCCGCGGCGGGCGGAGGATGGGTGCGGAAGAGCCAGCGTGGCAGCGCGCTGCTCGCCGTGCTCTGGCTTTCGGCTGCGCTGGCGGTGGTCGGGTTTTCTCTGGCTACCACGGTTCGCGGGGAGACGGAACGTCTGTCCACCTCCCTCGACGGCTTGCGCGGCTACTACCTGGGCGCGGCGGGCATCGATCGCGCCTCCCTCGAGGGTTTGTGGGGCATGGAGAACCCCGCCGCGCGCACGATTCCCCTGAATGCCACTCAAGTTATCTACCATTTCGCCAGCGGCGACGTGCGGGTGGAGTTTATTCCCGAAACCGCCAAACTGAGCGTCAACCGGGCGACGCTGCTGGATCTCACCCGCCTGGGAATGGCATTGGGTTTGGACGAGGTGAGTGCGGATGCACTGGCGCATGCCATTGACCAGGCTCGCGGGACCGGATCCTCCGGCCCACTGGATCTTCGTGCGGGACCGTCTTTCCGGCTTCCCGGAGCGTCTTTACAGGAGATTGAGGAATTGTTATCCGTGCCTGGAGTAACGCCCGAGCTGTTTTACGGAACCTATCTGCCACAACAGGACGAGGCCGGCGGCATGCACCTGATTCGCCGCCCGGGGCTGGTGGACTGCCTTTCGGTGTTCGGGGATGGCGCGCAGGTTGACGTAAACACCGCATCGCCAGCCGTGCTGGCTGCGGTGGGGCTGAGCGCGGCTGCGATCGCCGCGGTGATGGAACGCCGCACGCAAGGTCCCATCCTGCCGGGTCAGCTGGGGGCTTTGGCTGCGGCGGCCGGCCCGCCCGGCGCCAGGTTGCGAGTGGGGGGCCACTCGATTGTCACCATGCGGGCGACGGCGCGCCTGCGCCTGGACAACGGGCAATTCTCCGACCTGCGGCGAACCGTGGCGGCGATGGTCAAGTACATGCCGCCGGGCTACGACTCCCCGATTCACATTTTGCGCTGGTACGACAACCCTGGGAGCGAATGACCGCGATGCCGCTCACAGTTCCCAAAGACATGCGCAAGCTGCTCGAATTCGGCACGGGGGTGGGGATTGCCATCGGCGCCGAGGACCTGGAAGCGGTCGTGACGCGGGTGCGGCCGACGGGAGTGCGCGTGCTGGGGCGCCTGCTCATCGAAGGCTTCGCCGGTCGGCCGGCCGCGGAATGGGGCAGCGAATACAGCCGCTTTTTGAAATCCGCCGGCGCCGGGCACCTGAGCGCCACCGTTTTGCTGCCGCGGCGGGAGGTGATTGTCCGCCAGCTGGCGCTGCCGGGTGTGACCGACCGCGATACGGAAAGCGCCATCCGGCTCCAGATCGACACCTTGCATCCCTACGGCGACGACGACGTGGCATGGGGCTGGTCCCGCACATCCTATGGGGGCGTGCTGCTGGGGATTTCGCGCCGCGCGGCGATCGAACATTACGCGGAGCTGTTCAACACGGCGGGTATTGCGGTTTCCAGTTTCACCTTCTCGGCCGCCGCGGTGCACGCCGCCATACGGCTGAATGGCGCTCCCGCGCCGGAAGGTTTCGTGGCGCTGGGCCGGACGCCCGGCGGAGCGTTGGAGGTGTACGGCGAAAGCCCTTCGCGGCCCGTGTATTCTGCCGAATTCGAGGCCGCGCCGGAGCGCGCCGCGGCGCTTGCCCTGGCCGAGCTGAGGTTGCCGCCGGAGACCCGGCCATTGGCGCTGGAAGAAGTCTTGCCCCGGCCCTCCGTCAATCCGGTGGAGAACGATTTATCCCGCAACGCACTGCCGTACGCCACGGCGCTAGCCGGGGCCTGCCCCCAGTTAGCGCCGGCGGCGAACGTGTTGCCGCGCGAATACTGGCGCACGCGGTCGCGCGCCGTTTTTGCACCCACCGCGGTGCTCGCCGGCCTGGCATTGTGCGCGCTGATCGGTATGGTGCTTGGGCCGAAATACGAGGACAGCCGCTACCGGAAACTGGTGGCAGCCGAAATCGCGCGCGCCCAGCCCGGCGCTCTGCGCGCAGGCGCGCTGGACCGCGAAACCGAACGGATGCGCGCTCGCACCGAGCTTCTGGACCAATACCGCAGCCGAACGCGCGCCGACCTGGACGCACTCAATGAGCTCACCCGGCTGTTGGAGCCGCCGGCATGGACCAACGCCATCGAGTTGACGCGCGACACCGCGCGCATCAATGGCGAAGCGCCGCAGGCCGCTCCGCTGCTGAGGATTCTCGACTCTTCGCCGCTGTTTCGGAACTCGCAAATGGACATGGACCAGCACGCAGTTGGCGGCGCGGGAGAAGTCTTCCAGATCCACACTACCCGGGGGAAGCCATGACGATCGGAACCCTCGATCGCCGCTCGCGCACCGTGCTCCTGGCGGGCATTGCGCTGCTGGTTCCCACCGCGGCCTGGCGGTCCGGCCTGTTTTCGGGGACGGATTCGGCGACAGCGGCCGCCGAAGCCGTTCCCTTCGCCGAAAAACGGCTCGAGTCGCTGCGCGCCAGAGCCGCCTCCGTACCGGAAAAAGAAGCGCGCCTCCGGCTGGCGCAGGCGGAGCTGGCGAAGCGCGAGAAGGGCATCCTGAAGGCCGATACCAAAGCTCAGGCGCAGGCTCAGCTGCTCGAGATGGTGCAGTCCATCGCCAAGGCGAACGGCGTCGAAGTGCGCGGGGTGGAGCGCATGAGTGAATCGGTGCTGAGCGGCGACTACGGCGAAGTGAGCGTGGAAGTGGCCTTCGGTTGCGGAATCGAGCAACTGGTGAACCTGATGGCGGCCCTGGCCGATCAGCCACAGATCCTGGCCACGAACGAGCTGCGCATCAACGGTGGCAATGACAAGAAAAAGAACATCCAGGTGCACCTTTCGGTGGGCGCGCTGGTGGCGCGCAAGTTGCTGCCCGAGAAGAAAGGAATGGGAGCGTGAATCGCAGGCTTTGGATCCTCAACCTGGCCCTGGCGTGCGCCGCTGCATGGGCTGCGGTGGAATTGCGCGACCAGTGGCGCGGCGCCGCGGCGCACCAGGCCGCGACGCTGGGAAGACGCGTGCCGGCGGCGCCCATGGCGCCCTTCCAGCCATTGCCCGCTCCTCCGGCGGTGCTGCCCGCCGCTTACAAGGACGTGGCGCAGAAGGACCTGCTCGACCGCTCGCGGGATCCCAACGTTCCCATCGAACCGCCTCCGCCTCCGCCCCCGCCCCCACCAGTGCCGCCGCTGCCGGTCTACCACGGATACATGAATCTGGGCGGCGGCCCGATCGCCATTCTCAGCGTAAGCGCCAGGTCGGCGCATGAGGCGGTGCGTCCCGGCGAGACGATCGGCGAATTCACCCTGCGCAGCGTCAATACAAGAGAGATCGAGCTCGAATGGAACGATCAGGTGATTCACAAACTGGTGGACGAGTTAGAAGATCATTCGGGCGTCGTGGCGCAGGCGTCCGCGGCGCGCACCGAGGCGCCGCACGCAGTTACTCCGCCGCGCGCGCCGGTGCAGCCCGTGAAGTCCGGGCCTGGGGACGAGACCCAGTTCGGCATCAAACTCTGCAATCCGGGCGACACCTCGGCCGTAGGCTCAGTGGTGGAGGGGTACCGCAAGGTCCAGAAAGCGACGCCGTTCGGCAATTCCTGCTACTGGGAGCCGGCGCAGTGAGAGGGCAAATGCCCGCCAATGCTTGGCCGGTGTGGGCATGTCCGGGAGAAAAGGCGATGAAAACATCTTTGGTAACCTTGGCTTCGACGACGGCTCTCGCGCCGGTTCAGCCGGTCCGCGCGGCCGGCCCGGCCGGCGGGCGGGTTTAATCCGATGCTGCGCAGATACTTTGTTTCCCTCGCCGTCGCCGGAGTCATGATCCCGGCGCTGTCGGCTCAGGCTCCGGCAAGGCCGATCGAGCAGATTCTCCAGGAAAGACAGCCGCAGCAGCCGCAACCCCCGCAACCGCAGCCAGCGTCCCAACCGCAGACTCAACGGCCCCCCGCTGCGAAGGCCACGACCCCGGCTCAGGAGCCGAAGATGGCTGATCAGGGCCTGCTTTCGATGGACAACGTGAACCTCGTCGAGATGGTCAACCTCATCTCGAAGATGCTGAAGATCAACATTCTGGTTGACCCCCGTGTAAAGGGCTCGGTGACCATTCACACCTACGGTGAAGTCAAGCCCGTGCAGTTGATGCCGTTGCTCGAGGTTATTCTGCGCGTCAACGCCGCCACGATCGTGAAGGTGGGCGATCTATACCGGATCATACCGGTCAATGCCGTGTCCCAGATGCCGCTCACCCCGATCGTGAGCGCCGACGCCAAAACGCTGCCCGAAGATGAACAGACCGTCTTGAACCTGATCTTCCTCAAGTACGCCACCGCCACCGATATGGACAAGCTGTTGGCGCCATTCTATGGCGAGTATGCCACTCACTCTACCTACGACCCGGCGAATCTGCTCATCCTCGAAGACAACAGCCGCAATATGCGGCGGACGATGGAGCTGATCGGGCTGTTCGACAGCGACACCTTCGCAACCAAGCGCGTGCGGCTTTTCGACGTCGAAAACAGCCGTCCCTCCGAGCTTGTCAAGGAATTGGATTTGGTCTTCAAGGCGTATTCGCTTTCCGAAAAATCCGCTGCCGTGCGGTTCATTCCCGTCGACCGCATCAACACCGTGATCGCCGTGGCGCCCAATCCCGGCATTTTTGCCGAAGTCCAAAAGTGGATCGACAAGCTGGATATTCCAGTGAAGGTGACAGCGGGAACGACCAGCAACTGGGTCTATCGCCTGAAATACGGCCGCGCGGAAACCGTGGCCATGGCGATCATGGCGCTGTACACCGGGAATCCGATGGCGCTGATCGGATTGGCTGCGCAAGCTAACAGCAGCATGTACGCCGCGGGGCTCGGCTTGAACGGCACGGGCACCAATTACGGCATGGGCGGCATGGGAGGCGGCTACGGCAACATGGGCTACGGCAACACGGGCTATGGCGGCGCTTCGGGCATGGGTTACGGCAACATGTATGGCGGCAACAGCGGAATGTACGGCAATCCGTATGGGGGCTATCAGGGCTACGGCGCGACATCGGTCTGGGGCGGATATCAAATGGCGGGGGCGTCCCCGCAGCAGGGCGCCTCTGGCAGCGCGCAATCGGGGCAAGCCGCAGACCTTACGGGCAGCTATCTGGGCCAGGGCGGTTCCGCCGGGGGACCAGCGGCGCGCATACCTCACGTCATCCCGAATCCGTTCGACAACACGCTGCTGGTCCAAGCCACCCCGCAGGAATGGGAGGAGATTCAGAACCTGCTGCGGCAGCTGGATGTGCCGCCGCGCCAGGTGCTGGTCGACTGCAAGATTTACGAGGTGGATCTGAGCACCACTTTCGGGCTGGGCGTGGACAGCCAACTGCAGCAATTGGGAACCACCAACGCGAGCACGATCAGCGGCAGCTCGGGCGCGTTCTCGGCGACACAGGCGCTGACCGCGGTGGCTACGTCGACCGGCTTGACGCTGTCCGCCGGCATGATTGTGGGAAAGAGCAAGCAACTGCTGGGCCTGCTCTCCGCGTCGGAGAACAGCACCCGCTCCAAGGTGATCTCTTCGCCGAGCATCATCGCCACAGACAGCGTGCCGGCCGTCATGAACGTGGGCGACCAGATTCCCGTCCCCACCTCCACCGGTCTGTCGGGACTGACCAACGGCGGCACTGCCCAGACCTATCAGACCATCAGCAACCAGAGCACGGGGACGACGCTGAGCATTCTGGCGCACGTCAACTCGAGCGGCGTGGTGACGATGATTATCAACCAGCAGGTGAGCGCGCCTTCATCGAGTGCAACGGTCGGCTCGGGCGAGGGGTTCTCGAACCGCTCCATGAGCACGCAACTTACCATGCAGGATGGCGACACGGTTGCCATCGGCGGAGCCATCCTGGAGCAGAAGAACGAGTCCACTAGCGGCATCCCGTTCCTGAACCGCATCCCGATTCTCGGCGCGGCGTTCGGCAGCAAGAACATCAGCACTTCGCGCACCGAGCTGATTATCTTCCTGACCCCGCGGGTAATTTACGACACCAACCAACTGATCGACGCCACCGACGAGATCAGGAGCAACCTGAAGCGTGTCAGCAAGCTGATGAAGGGGGACCAGCAGTAAAAGCGCCGGCGTTGGCAGCTGCTTTCTCCGGTCGTCGCGACCGCGGGCACGAATCGTCATCCGGCCAACACCTGCTCGGCCGCCTCGATGCCGAAGCCTACGAGAGCCACGATTATTCTCGGCTGGTTGGCCGGCAAGAGGATGGTCTGGAGACCGAGGCCGGTATGTTTCAAACGGTTGCACAGTTGAAATTGGAGCGGCTTTTTCAACCGCAAAGCAGACCCCGTCCTCCTCCGAGACGAGCTTGGCTCAGCAGTATCACGTCGACTCGACGCCTACGGTCTTCGTCAACGGCGTGCGGAGTCCGGGCCTGCGATCCGTTGAGGAGCTCGAATGGTCGATAAGGAAGGCTATTCTGGAGTCGGGACGAGGAACCGATCCGAGCCGCTGACGACGGCGCGCTAGGGGCGCCGCGAGGTTGGGGAAAGGGGCGAAGGAGGCTTATCAGATGACCCGAAGTAAGTTGGGCATTGCACTTGCGCTCCCGGCGATGCTGGCTGCGCAGGGGGGACAGGCTTCTCCGCCGCAGACAACGATGCGAGCAACCACGCGGCTGGTCGAGGTCACGGTGATTGCGCAGGGGAAGCACGGCGTTCCTCTGCGGGACCTGAAGCAGGAGAACTTTCGTATCTTCGATGAGGGCAAGCCCCAGAAGATCGGCTTCTTCAGTTTGAGCGCCCCAGCCGCGGAAGCGCCGGCTCCCGAGCCGGGGCCAGTCGCTGCACCAGCCACCACCACGACACTGGTGACCTACTCGAATCGCGCCGAAGTTGCTTCGGGTACGAGCCCGCCGACCGTCATCCTCATAGACCCGATGAACACAGGTTGGACCGACCAAGTCTACGTCAAACAAGCCGTCCTTGGGTTCTTACGGCAGATCCAACCAGCAGACCGCGTCGGCATTTACGCGATCCGCTGGCCCGGCTATCTCCGGATTCTGTATGACCTGACGCAAGATTCCGCCGAGCTTGTCAGGCGGGTGACGGCCTGGAGGCCCGACCTCGACGCCGTTGGTGGCTCAGGCCCGCTCAAGGGGTCCGATCCGATGGAGGGCGTGGTGGATTTCTTGAGCCAGAGCGGCAGCGATGACCTCTCGGGTCTTCGAAACTTTGCGGGGTTCCTGCCCTCGCACAATACTCGCGGAGGCTACGCGCAGATGATCGACCACACCCAGGTCTCACTGCTGTTGTTTGCGGCGGCTGCGCGTCACCTGGCCGCGATCCCGGGACGCAAGAACCTGATCTGGGTTTCGGCGGGTTTCCTCCTGATCCCTCAACACGGCGACTACGACGCCCTGCGCGATGCCATGAACGTTCTGAATAGCGCCGGCGTGGCACTATACGCTGTGGACGCTCGCGGCCTGCAGACGCTGCAGGCTGATGCGACGGCCAGACCTCCGTTGACAGCCGGCGGCGCACGCACCTTCAACCCGCGTTGGGCCCAGCGGATCGGGCGAACAGACAACACAATGCTGGAGCGGACCCAGGCGCCGATGTTGGAAATGTCGGGCCTTACTGGCGGCCGCGCTTTCCTCAACACGAACGACATTCAGGGCGCCATCCGCACCGCCGCCGACGAATCTTCCGTATGCTACACGCTGGGCTTCTATCCCGATTCCCCGCGCCACGACGGCAAGTTCCATCGCATCGAAGTCAAGATCGCCGGGCGACAGGACGTGAGTACCCGTTATCGCAGAGGTTACACCGACGCTCCCGATCCAGCGAACGATCCGGAGGGCCGCACCGTGGCGATCCGCGACGCCGCCTGGAGCCCGCTCAATGCAACTGCGGTCGCGCTCCGGGCGCAGGTCGTGCCCACCGCCGCGAATCGCTACGAACTTCGCCTACGCATCGACCCGCGCACGCTGGACCTGGAAGAAACGCACGGGCAGTACACAGGGCGTGTCGATGTTGTGGTGCTCCAGGAAGACCACGAAGATAATCAGTTCAACCAAAGCATCGAAACCGTGGTGCTGGCGCTGAAGCCGGAAAGCTACAAGAAGGCGCTGGCGGACGGGCTCGAATACGGCCGCGCCATCGAACCGAATGAGCAAGCCGCGGCGCTGAAGATCATTGTGCGCGACGCATTTTCGGGCAACCTCGGGTCGTTGACGATTCCCATCAAAGCTCTCCGCGCGGCGAATTAGGGCTCGCGCGTCTGCTCGTCACTCGTCGTTCGCAATCAGGCGCCGCAGTTGCTCCTCATTGACGATCGCAATGCCCATCGCGCGCGCCTTGTCGAGCTTCGAACCGGCGTCTTCGCCCGCCACCACGTAGCTGGTCTTTTTGCTCACCGCGCTCGCCACTTTGCCGCCCGCCTGTTCGATGATCAGTTTGGCCTGGTCGCGGCTGAAAGTGGGCAGCGTGCCCGTCAGCACAAACGTGAGGCCGTTGAGCGGCCCTCCCAGGGGGCGCGTCGAAACGTGAATGAATTTGAGCCCGGCGGTGCGCAAGCGTTCCATCAGCTCCCGGTTGCGCGGCTCGCGAAAGAACTGGACGATGCTTTCCGCCACTTTCGGCCCCACTTCTTCCACGCGCTGCAACTCCTCTTCGCCGGCGGAAGCGAGAGTGTCGAGGCTGCCCAAGGCCTCGGCCAGCAGCACCGCCGTGCGCTCGCCGACGAACCGGATTCCTAGCGCCGTGATGACCCGCGGCAGTGGATTCAACCTGGAACGGGCAATATTGGCGAGTACGTTGGCCGCCGATTTTTCGCCCATTCGCTCGAGCGTCAACAGTTGGGCGGCGGTCAATTGGTACAGATCGGCCACGCTCCTGACCAGGCCGCGATCGACCAGCTGGTCGACCAGCGCCTCGCCCATCCCGTCGATGTTCATCACCCCGCGCGACGCGAAGTGCAGGATCGATTCCTTCAGCCGCGCCGGGCAATCCACGTTAATGCAACGCCGCGCAGCTTCGCCTTCTTCGCGCACCACGCGGCCGCCGCAAACCGGGCAGTTGGCGGGCATCACGAACCGAGTGCGGCCCTTCCCCTGCGCCCAGACCCGCACCACTTTAGGAATTACGTCTCCCGAGCGTTCGATGACCACCTCGTCGCCGATTTGCAGCCCCAGGCGCGCGATCTCATCCTCGTTGTGCAGCGTGGCGCGGGACACCGTGACGCCGCCGACCGCGACCGGCTGCAAATTGGCCACCGGGGTGAGTGCGCCGGTGCGGCCTACCTGCACCTCAATCGCGAGCACGGTGGTGCGTTCCTGCCGCGCCGGATATTTGTAAGCAATCGCCCAGCGCGGCGCCTTGGCAGTGAAGCCGAGCGCACTCTGCTGTTCCACCGAATCCACCTTCACAACCACGCCGTCGATCTCGTAGGGAAGATCCTCGCGATGTTTTTCCCAGTGGGCACAGAACTCCAGCACCTGGTCCACGCTGGAGCATAACTTGCGATGGGGGTTGACTTTGAAGCCCAGGCGAACCATCTCCTCGAGCGACGCCCAGTGGCTGGGGAGCGCGAAACGGCCGTCCACCATCAGAAAGTAGGTATAGTAATCCAGGCGCCGCGAGGCCGTGATCCGCGGCTCCAACACACGCAGCGAGCCCGCCGCGGCATTGCGCGGGTTGGCGAAACGGGAGAGACCCTGCTCATCGCGCTCCGCGTTGAGCCGCTCAAAGGCGCGCCGGTTCATTACCGTCTCGCCGCGCACCTCGAAAGCCGGCCACGCGGCTTCCACGCGGAGCGGCACGGAGCGAATGGTGCGCGCATTTTCGGTGACATCCTCACCCACCGCGCCGTCCCCGCGCGTCACCGCCTGGCGGAAATGGCCGCCCTCGTACTGCACAGCCATCGAAAGGCCATCGAGCTTCAGCTCGGCCACGTACCGATACGCTGCGCCCTCCAGCAGCTCGCCCACACGGCGGTCGAAATCGCGCAGCTCGCTTTCGTTGAGCGCATTGTCCAGGCTCAGCATTGGGGCGCTGTGCCTCACCTTGATGAAGCCCTCGCGAGGCCTGCCGCCCACCCGTGCGGTCGGCGAATCCGGGGATGCCAGATCCGGATGCGCCTCCTCCAGCTCCCGCAGGCGGCGCATCAGCGCGTCGTATTCGGCGTCGCTGATCTCCGGCCGGTCGAGGACATAGTACAAATGCTCGTGACGGCGCAGCTGGGTTCGCAGCGTTTCGGCTTCCCGCGCAAGATCTTTCATCGTGCTCTCATTTATAATCTAACGAGGAACGGGAGAGTTTATCATCATCGGCTACCGAAAGACCGTCCTCATTTATAACCCGTGCGCGGGCAGGTTGGGACGGAAGGGAGGAGCGCTTGTCGGGCGCGCCGCGGAAATCCTCGAGCAAGACGGGCACAACGTGTCGTGCTGGCCCACCACCGGTCCCCGCACCGCCGGAGCGCTGGCGCGCGAGCAAATCGCGCGTGGCGCGGACCTGATTCTCGTCGCAGGCGGCGATGGCACGCTTAACGAAGTGGCGGAAGGCGTAGCGCATTCCCAGGTGCCTCTGGGCGTGTTGCCGGCGGGCACGGCCAACGTGCTGGCGATGGAGATGAAGCTGGGGGGCAATTTCCTGGGCGCCGCGCGCCGGCTCGCTGAATGCCGCCCACACCGTATTTCCATCGGGCAGGTGACTTCCAGGGCGGGCACCTGCACGCGCCATTTTCTGCTCATGGCGGGCATCGGGCTCGATGCCCAGATCGTCTACCACGTCAGTGCTCCGCTGAAAGCGCGCGCCGGCAAACTGGCGTACTGGTTTGCCGGGTGGAGCATGCTGGGGCGCCGTCTGCCGGAATTCGACATCGAGGCCGACGGCGTCACTTACCGCTGCTCGTTCGCTCTGGTGAGTAAAGTGCGTAATTACGGCGGCGATTTCGAGATTGCCCGGGACGTCAGCCTGTTCGACGATCATTTCGAACTGGTCCTGTTCCAGGGCCGTTCGACGCTGCGCTATGTCAGGTATTTCGCGGGGCTCGTCGCCAACCGCGTGGAGGGACTGCGCGGCGTGACCGTCGTGCGCGCACGCCGCGTCTCGGCGCCGAAGCCGCTGGATGAGCGCGTGTGCCTGCAGATCGATGGCGAATTCGCAGGCCACCTGCCGGCGGAAATCCGCATCGTTCCCGACGCGCTGACGCTACTGGTGCCGCCGGAATATCGCCCCGAGCTGCAGTTGAGCCGCGCCGAGCTTTGCCGGGAGTGATGTCCCGCTCTGCTATCATAAAAGCTCTCCCGCATGATCGTTGAGGCCAGTGTTGTCCGCTTCGACTCCATTTCCCTCGACAGCGGCTCCACGCTGGCGCCGGTCGAGGTGGCATACGAAACCTATGGCCGGCTGAACGCCGCCCGCAGCAACGCCATCCTGGTGCTCCACGCCTTTTCCGGCGATGCCCACGCCGCCGGCATCAGTCCCGAAACCGGCAAACCGGGCTGGTGGGACAACATGATCGGCCCCGGCAAGGCGTTCGACACCAGCAAGTACTTCGTCATTTCGAGCAACGTGCTGGGCGGATGCCGCGGCACGACCGGGCCTTCGTCCGTCAACCCCGCAACCGGCTGCCCCTACGCGATGTCGTTTCCCGGCATCACGATTTCCGATATGGTGCGCTTGGAGAAGATGCTGGTTGACCACCTCGAGATTCCGCGCCTGCTGACGGTGACGGGCGGCTCGATGGGCGGCATGCAGGCGCTCGAGTGGGCGGTGGCTTATCCCGACAGAGTGGTATCGGCGATTCCCATCGCCACCACCACGCGCCACAGCGCGCAGCAGATTGCGTTTAACGAAGTCGGGCGCCAGGCCATCATGGGAGATCCGGATTGGAAAGGCGGCGATTATTACGGCGGTCAGCCGCCGGCTCGCGGCCTGGCGGTAGCGCGCATGGTGGGCCACATCACGTACATGAGCGACGATTCAATGCGCGAAAAATTCGGCCGCCGCCTGCGCGGCAAGGATAATTTCAGCTTCGATTTCGACGTCGATTTCGAAGTGGAAAGCTACCTGCGCTACCGCGGCAGCCAGTTCGTCAGCCGCTTCGACGCCAACTCGTATCTCTACATCACCAAGGCGATGGACTACTTCGACCTGACGAACGGCCAGGGGTCGTTGACCGCCGCGCTGACGCCCGCCCGGGCGCGCTTCCTGGTGATCAGCTTCAGCTCGGATTGGCTGTACCCCAGCTACCAATCGCAGGAAATCGTACGCGCGCTGCGGGCGCGCAACTGCGATGTGGCCTACGCCGAGCTGCCCTCCAATTACGGACACGACTCCTTTCTGGTGGACGTGGCCGAGCAGACCGAGCTGATCCGCGGCTTTCTCGCCAGCACGCTGGAGAAAGCCGCATGACCGTGGAGGCGGCGAAGCAGGCCTTCGTCCGCGAGTTGTTGGGGCGGAGCGATTACGCGATCATCGGCGAGATTGTTTCGCCCGGCGCTCGGGTACTGGACCTGGGCTGCGGCGAAGGCGAGCTCCTCCAATGGCTCGCCGCAAACAAGAACGTGGACGCGCGCGGCGTCGAAATCGCCGGCGAAAAAGTGCGCCGCGCGATTGCCCGCGGCGTGTCGGTCTTCCAGGGCGATATCGACGAGGGTCTGGCCGATTATCCCGACCTCGCTTTCGATTATGTGATCCTCAGCCAGACCCTGCAGGAAACCCGGCACCCCCAGCGCGTGTTGCGCGAAATGCTTCGCGTGGGCCGCCGGGGAATCGTCGCCTTCCCCAACTTCGGCCACTGGCGGGTGCGCGTCTCTATGCTGGCCAGCGGCCGCGCGCCGCGCACCAAGCTCTTCCCGTATGAATGGTACGATTCCCCCAACATCCACTTCCTCACCGTTGAGGATTTCGAAGGCCTCGCTGCCCTGGAAGGCCTCGCTGTGGAGCGCCGCTACTTTCTCGCCGGCCACCGCAAGGTGACCCTCATGCCCAACCTGCTGGCCGAGGTCGCGGTGTTCCTGGTAACCGCCAGCCGGTAAGGCTGCGGCTACCGGCGCGCGGTCCGCGAATCCGCCACGCCTGTGCTACCCTCATTCACAATGCCGGCGGGCAACTCGGGGGGCGGTGCGTTGCGGCACGTCACGGCGGACAGCGCGCTGTTGTTCGCCACCAGGTTCGTGCGCCTGTTTTCCTACGGTGCGCTCTCGGTCGTGCTGGTCTTCTACCTGACAGGCCTCGGGCTGGATGAGTCGCAGGTGGGCCTGCTGCTGACTCTGACGCTTCTCGGAGACACGCTGGTCTCGCTCGCTCTGACCACGCAGGCCGACCGCATCGGGCGCCGGCGCATGCTGATCGCAGGGTCAGCTCTGATGGCGGCCGCGGGCATCACGTTCGCCTTCACCAGCAACTTTGTGTTCCTGGTAGTGGCGGGCACCATCGGCGTCATCAGCCCGAGCGGGAATGAGGTCGGCCCGTTTCTGCCGATTGAGCAGGCAGCGCTGAGCGAGGTGATTCCGGCCGCGGACCGCACCGAGGCATTCGCCTGGTACACCTTGACGGGAGCCTTTGCCACCGCCGGCGGCGCGCTGTGCGCCGGGTTGGTGACCGGGGCGCTGCAGAGGGCTGCGTTGACTCCGGTGGCAAGCGATCGAACGATCGTCGTGGCGTACGCGGTTCTCGGCCTGCTGTTGATGGCGATTTTCCTGCGCCTCTCGGAGGGAGTGGAAATGCGCCCCGGCGCGCATGCCCAGGGACGCGCAGGAGCGCTGTTGGGAATCCACGCCTCTCGCGGCGTGGTCCTGCGTCTCGCGGGCCTATTCGCGATCGATGCCTTCGGCGGCGGCTTTGTGGTGCAAAGCTTCGCCGCGTATTGGTTCTACCTTCGCTTCGGCGTTGCCCCGGCGACGCTGGGCGGCATTTTTTTCGGCGCCAACGTCTTCGCCGGAATCTCCGGGCTGGCGGCCGCGCGCATCGCAGCGCGCTTCGGTCTGGTCAGGACCATGGTGTTCACTCACCTGCCTTCCAACATCCTGCTGATTCTGGTTCCCCTGATGCCAAGCCTGCCGCTGGCGATTCTGGTGCTTCTCCTGCGGTTCAGCATCAGCCAGATGGATGTGCCAACCAGACAGGCTTACACCATGGCGATCGCCCGCCCCGAAGAGCGATCAGCTGCCGCGGGCGTAACCGGTGTCGCGCGCACCACGGGAGCTGCGCTGGCTCCGGCTTTCGCGGGTCTCTTCTATGCGCACCCCGCGCTGATCAGCGTGCCGTTTTTCCTCGCCGGCACTCTGAAGATCGTTTACGACCTGCTCCTCTACCGTGCCTTCGCGCACATCCACCCGCCCGACGACGCCTGCCAGATTTGATTTCGTACGGGGTGTCGTGGCCCTGACCCGATCGGCGCTAAGATGGGCACGCAGCGGTCTCCATGCACACGCGACGGAACATTTTGAAGCTGGGAGCCCTGGCGCATCTCGCCGGCGGCGCCGCAGCGGCCGCGGATCAAGCCGCGCCGGAACCCGCGGCTCAGAGCATTTCACTCGATGGCTCATGGGCTTTCCGCCTGGATCCTCAAGGTGACGGCGAAACGCGCGGCTGGCATCAGGCGGAGCCGGCGGCGGAAGGCTGGCGCACCGTGACCGTGCCGCACACCTGGCAGATTGAACCGGAGAATGCCGAGTACCGGGGTGTGGCGTGGTATCGCCGCAGCTTCGAAGCTCCGCCGGCTTGGGTGGATCGCGCCGTCCGCGTCGAGTTTGAAGCCGTCTTTCACACGGCGACAGTCTGGCTGAACGGAGTGGAAGTGGGGCGCCACGCCGGCAAGGGCTACACCGCGTTCGTGATCCACCTGAAGCCCCACCTGCGCTTCGGCGAGCCGAACACGCTGGCCGTTCGGGTCGACAATTCCTTCGACGAGTCCATGCTGCCGCGAGGCCGCTCGAGCGATTGGGCCAACGATGGCGGCATCTACCGCCCGGTTCGCCTGCTGGTCACGCCGCAGGCGTTCATCGAGCGCATTTGGGTGGACGCTGTACCCGATCTGGCCTCGGGAAAGGCAACCGTCGAGGTCGGCGCCGCGTTGAGCAACGCTGGGAGCGCTTCATGGCAAGGGAGCATCGCGTTTCACGTCGCAGACGATGCAAACGGAGCTACCGTTGCGGCCGGCCCCGCGATACCCTGTGAGCTCGCCGCCGGCGAGCGCCGCGCCATTGCCTTCCGCGCCGCCGAATTCGCGGGTGCCAGGCTGTGGCACTTCGATCATCCGCAGCTTTATCAGTTGACGGTTGAGCTCTCCAACGGTCATGCGTACCAGACGGCATTCGGCATTCGCACGATCGAGGCTCGCGACGGCGGCTTCTTCCTCAACGGGGAGCCTGTGCGCCTGATGGGCGTCGAGCGAATGGCCGGCAGCAATCCCGAATTCGGCATGGCCGAGCCGGCGGAATGGATCGCGCACGACCATGCGGACATGAAGGAACTGAACTGCGTCTACACACGCGTGCATTGGCAGCAGGATCGCCGGGTGCTCGATTGGTGCGACCGGCACGGCATCCTGATACAGACTGAAGTTCCCACCTGGGGCAGCGCGACATTCGCCAAAATGGGCCCTCATCCATCGCCCGAGCTGATGAATAACGGCATCGAACAGTTGCGCGAGATGATCGAACGCGACCGCAATCACCCGTGCATCTTCTCCTGGGGCGTCTGTAACGAGATTGGAGGGCAGGATCCGCCGGCCTATGAATTCGCCCAGCGCATGTACCAGGAGGCCAAGCGGCTGAACCCGCGCCGACTAGTTTCGTACGCCTCTAACTCGCTCCAGCAGACTCCTGGGAAGGACGTCGCCGGCCTGATGGATTACATCATGTGGAACGAATACTACGAGAGCTGGTACGGCGGGACCACAGCGGACCTGGCCACTCATCTCGACGAAATTCACCGCGCCTTCCCCAAAAAGGCCATCGTGATTTCCGAGTACGGCTACTGCGCCTGCACCGCGGACCGGCCGGAAGGAGATGCGAAGCGCATCGACGTTCTGCGCGAACACGACCGGATTTTTCGCGAACGCAGCTACGTGGCAGGCCTGATTTTCTTCGATTACAACGACTACCGCACCCACATCGGCGACCGCGGCGCGGGAGTGATGCGGCAGCGCGTCCATGGCGTGGTGGACGTCTATGGCGCCCGCAAGCCCTCGTGGGAGGCTCTCCGGCGCCAGGCGTCGCCGATCGCTTCGCTGCTCGTCACCGGAAAGCCTGGCGCACTGCGCGTGTCGCTGTCCACGCGCGGCGACGTGCCCTCATACGCCCTGCGCGGCTACCAGATCCGCGCGATCGCTTACGGCCTCGGAGAAATTCCGGTCGAGCGAGTCGCTGCGCCCCTGGACGCGCTTGCCCCGGGGGCTTCGGCGCAGGTTGAGCTCCATTTTACCGAGGCCGCGATTACGCACATCCGGGTGGACGTGGTGCGCCCCACGGGTTTCACCGCCTGGACGGAAACATGGCAGTGGTGAAGCGTCGATGATCGCGGCCGATACGCCGGGCTCAAGCCACATACAGGGCCGGGTGTTCCTGGTCCCATGCCCCCTTTCAATGTCCCGAACGTTGCAGGCGCGGCAATTCTCGCGTTTCGCGGAATTTGAGCTACCTTGTAGCCATGGTCCATTTAGCGCTCGGGATCGCGGGTCGCTACCGCGGCGAGAGGACTCGCCGCGAATGCCGGATGGTGCGCCCGGGCAGGATCAGGCGCAATGACGAGCAGGAGCAGTACCCGGGCGACATCCTCGCGGTTCGGCACCAGCGGCCGGAAGCTGCAGCATAGACGCCAGGCGCGGTGGCAGTATCGATGTTTTATCTTGACCCAGACTATATCTATCGCGTGAGCGAGCTAGACCGGATGGAGTGGCTGATCCACGGTTTCGGAACGCGCCGCGCGGACATACCGGCGCGATTCCAGCGGCTCGCCACTCTGAAACAAATTCACTCGGCCGAGTGCGTGGCTGGTGGCGGGCGCGGCGGTGTGTTGGGAGCCGGCGACGCGCTCTTAGAGCAGACGCCGGGCGCGGTGGTTGCCGTGAAAACGGCTGATTGTGTTCCAATTCTGCTGGTGGACCCCACACATCGCGCCGTGGCCGCGGTTCATGCGGGATGGCGCGGAATTGTCGCGGGCATCGCACAGCACGCGGTGGCGGCGCTCAGCGCGCAGTTCGGGAGCCGCGCAGGCGATCTTCACGCAGCCATCGGGCCTGCCATCGGCGCGTGCTGCTACGAAGTCGGCGCGGAAGTGGCGGCGCAGTTCGGAAGAACCGGCCGGGCACATATCGACCTGGCCGAATCCGTGCGCCGCCAATTGGAAACGGCGGGCGTCGGCCCCCAGCGGACTTACCTTTCCGGACTATGCACCAGTTGCCGCTTCGAGGAGTTCTACTCGTATCGCCGCGATCGCGAAGCGGCGGGGCGCATGCACTCCTTCGCCGGCATACTCGAAACCGGCAGCGGCGGAACCGTACTCGCTCCGATGCAGTAGAATTAAGGCGAGCCCTAATGTTCACCTGGATTTGTCCTCAATGCGGGCGCGAAGTGCCTCCGTCTTATACCGAGTGTCCGGACTGCAATCGAACTTCAACCGGCGCAGGGAGGCTGGCCGCCGCAGCCCCGCCCCCTTCCGCGCTGCCTGTTATCGAGCCGGCGGAAGCAGCCGCGCCGGCGGCTCCAGTGCCGGCGGCGCCGGTTCTGGCTCCGCCCATCGAGCCCCCACCCGTCTACCAGGCCCCAGCGCCTTCCCAGTACGCGCGGGAGCAGGAGGAGCCTCGGCCACGCATGCACGCGTTTCCGGTCTGGATGGTCACCATCCTTTCGGCCTTGGCGATTGTCGGTATTGTGGCCGGCGTCTATTGGGTCGTGGGCTACTTTCATGGCGGGACGAGTGGCCGGCCGGGTGCCACTGTCGAAAGTCCGGTCGCAAAGGCCGGCTCGGCAGTCAATCCGATACAGAAGTACATCGAGGTTTCGGCCGTGCGCTTCCTGGAGGACCCGAAGAACAAGGAAAAGGTCCTGGTGAAGTTCGTGCTGACGAACCACTCCGAGGCCGATTTCAGCGGACTGGCTGGCAACGTCACCATCTGGGCGAGCACGGGCCGCTCCGAAGAGGATGCCGAGGGCACCTTCGAGTTCACTACCTCTCTCAAAGGGTTTGAATCGAAGGAGCTTACGGCGCCCCTGACCGGCAAGAAGAAGATCTACGAGCTTCCCGACTGGACGAACATGACCAACGACGTCCAGATCACTGCGCCAACTTCCTGAGATTCTCACGGGCCGGGGCCAGCGCGGGGTTGAGCTCCAGGGCGCGTAGGAAATCGTCCCGAGCGGCAGCTGCCTGACCGAGCGCCTCGAGCGCCACGCCACGATTGTTGTAGTTGTTGGCATCGCGCGGAGCCAGCGCCAGGGCGCGCCCGAACTCAGCCAGGGCTTCGCCGGGCCGGCCCGCGATCATCAGTACGCGGCCGGTTTCCGCGGCCACGGCCGGATCGTCGGGAGCGATGCGCCGCGCCTCGGCCAGCACGGCAAGCGCTTCCTCGGTTCCCACACTGCGCGCCAGTTGAATTCTCGGCCGCACCTTGTCCGGCGCTCGCCGGACGGCCTCGCGCCACAGCGACGTGTCGCTGGCCCAGACCTGGGTCCGGCCGATGCTCATCGCCATCAGCGCGGCAATCGCCAGCGGCGCGATCGCGCGCGGCCGTAAGCGCGCCAGAAGCAGCGCAGCGCCCGCCGCCAGGGGCAGCAGGGCAAGGTACATCCTGCGGTCGGCCGCCAGGTCCGCCGCCGGCAAGATCGAAGAGCTGGGCATCAGCATGATCATCGCGGCAGTCAGCCAGACAGCGAGATCGCTCCGCCATCGCCACACCGCGGCGAGCCCGCCGATCAGCAACAGCCATGCGCCGATCCCCAGCCAGGCGTGGGGGACACGGATCTCCGCATCCACTGTGAACCCGTAGGGAATCAAAAACAGCCGCAGGTATCGCCAGACTACCGAGCCTTCGGCCAGGAAGTAATCCCAGGGGGTGATGCCCGCCTGTGCGCCCGCCTGCGTCCCTGGCGTAACGGCCGCGGCATAAATCGTGCGCAGACCCGCGGCGAGCGACAACGCGAACATCGTGGCCAGCGGGCCCCAGGGCGCCGGGCGTCGCCTTCCCCCGTGGCGCCTGCTGTCAAGCCGGCTGAGGCGAGAGCCATCCCGGCTCCGCTTCCCCGTTCCCGCGGAGTGTTCGCCCGGGCGCCCGCCATTCGCCGTTGGTCCGGATGCCTTTGCCATAGCGAAATCCAGCAGCCACAGCGCCAGCGGAAACGCCGCGCATTCCTCCTTGGCCAGCAAGGCCAGCCCGAAGAGCACGACTGACAGCCATGGATGCCCGTTGATCCAGGCCAGCAGGGACGCGAGCACGAAGACGGCAGCCAGCACGATGGCGCGCCCCCAAATGTAATCGACCGCTTCGGTCTGCAGCGGGTGCACCGCAAAAAGCGCGGCCGCCAGCCATGCCGCCCGCGTTTCTAAAAGCCGCAGCAGGCACTCATACGCAAGCAGCGCCGCCGCCAGGTGCAGGGCTAGGTTGAGCGCGTGGTAGCCGAACGCGTCTTGCCCGCCGAGCGCGCGATTCAGCCAGAAAGTGAGATACGTCAGCGGCCGGGTTTGCTGCGCACTGAAGATTGCGCTCCAGGCGGAAGCGGGCGTCAGGCGCGCATCGCCAAAAATGGCATAATCGTCAAAGTGAAAACCGGAGCTAAGGGAAGCGCCAAAAGCGGCCAGCACGGAGGCGGCAAGAAGAAGACGAGCGCGCATCGTACACTACGAGCTTACGGGAAGCGGCCGCGCAACGCAGCCGCTCGCGCTGCGCGGGTGGAGGAAATCCTCCGCCGCCTGGACCGAATGTATCCCGGCGCCACCTGCGCGCTCCAATATCGCAGTCCCTGGGAGTTGCTGGTGGCGACCATTCTCTCCGCCCAATGCACCGACAAGCGCGTCAACATGGTCACCCCCGGCCTGTTTGCCAGGTACCCCACGCCGGCCGATTTCGCCGCAGCCCGCCCCGAGGCGCTGGCGCAAGACATCCGCAGCACTGGCTTCTTCAACAACAAGGCGAAGTCGATTGTCGGCGCGGCCCGCCGCGTGGCCGGCCATTTCGGCGGCGCGGTGCCCAAGACGATGGAAGAACTGCTCACCATTCCCGGCGCCGCGCGCAAGACGGCGAACGTGGTGCTCGGCACTGCTTATGGCATCGCTGCCGGCGTGGTGGTGGACACTCACGTCAGCCGCATCGCGCAGCGCCTCGATCTCACGAAGAATGCCGATCCGGTCAAAGCCGAGCAGGACTTGATGAAGATCATTCCGCCCGATCACTGGATTGCGTTTTCGCACCAGATCATCCTTCATGGCCGCTCGGTTTGCGTGGCACGCAACCCGCGGTGCGCGGAATGCCAGTTGAACGACGTCTGCTACGCCGCGGACAAAACCCTCTAGTGCCCCTGCCATCCCGCCAGCCAACTTGCCGGCGCGTTTCCCACGTCCGCAGCCGCGCATTCGAGCAATCCCGCGCCGCGGTCGGCTATCCTGGAGCTTCGGATTGATGCGCCGCTACGTCATTCTCACCAGTCGCAAACGCGTGATCATCGCGCTGGTTCACACCGTGGCCTTCCTGCTGCTGGCGGTATATACCGGCCTGCTCCTGGTGCGCCCCCTCCACGCCGGCTCTCCCCTCTCGGGCTGGATGATCGCCGGGGTCTACGTAGCCGTCACCGGCGTGCTGTTTGTGCTCGCCGCCGTTAGCGGCAATGCCATCGAGCGGATCTACTTCGGGCTGTGCACTACCAGCGCCGGGTTCGGGCTTGCGCGGCAGATTCTCGGTGACGCGGGCATCCCGGCTGCCGGTTACATCCGCGTCCTCCTGCTCGCCTGCGCGGTTGTGATGAGTGTAGTGATGTTGCGCGGATACCGCGGCGAGATGGAGCGCACCCGAGTTTAGTTGTGATGCCGAAATATCTCGGCGCCATAAAGTTATAGCATGGAGCCAATGCAGATCCGCGACCTTCGGGCCACCACGGTGACGGTTCCACTGGAAGCTCCGCTTCGCCACGCCAATGGCTGCCATTGGGGCCGTTTTGTCCGCACCATTGTCGAGGTGGAGACCGACAACGGGCTGATCGGCCTGGGTGAAATGGGCGGCGGCGGCGAATCCGCCGAAGCCGTTTTCCGCGCGTTGAAGGCCAGCCTGGTGGGGCACGATCCGGCGCGCATCGAGGAGATGCGGTTTCGCATCGCCAATCCCACCGCATCCCTCTACAACAACCGCACGCAGGTGCTGGCGGCGCTGGAATTCGCCTGTCTCGATATCCTGGGCCAGGCGTGGGGCGTGCCGGTCTCGGAAATCCTGGGCGGCCGCTTGCGCGACCGCGTCCGTTTCGCCACCTACGTTTTCTTTCGTTACCCGGACCCTCGCACGGGCGCCGGCGAGGTCCGCACGATTGACCAGGTGATTCGCCAGACGGCCGACTGGAAGCGGCGTTTCGGGTTTTCCACCCACAAGTTGAAGGCCGGCGTGTTTCCGCCCGACTATGAGCTGGAGGTTTATCGCGCCATGGCAGCCGAATTCCCCGGCGACTCGCTGCGCTTCGACCCCAACGGGGCGTGGAGCGTCGAGCAAGCCATCCGCTTCGGCCAGGCGATCGAGGGCATCCGCAATGACTATCTGGAAGACCCCGTCTTCGGCCTGAATGGCATGCGCCGCACGCGGCAAATGGTGCGCGTCCCGCTGGCCACCAACACGGTTGTGGTCAACTTCGAACAACTGGCCGCCAACGCGCTCGATACCGCCGCGGACGTGATTCTGCTGGACACGACATTCTGGGGCGGCATTCGGGCTTGCGTGAAAGCGGCCGCTGTGTGTGACGCATTTCAGCTGGGAGTCGCCGTCCATTCCTCGGGTGAGTTGGGAATTCAGCTCGCCACGATGTTGCATCTGGGCGCGGTGCTGCCGAACCTTACCTTCGCAGCCGATGCACACTACCATCACCTTACGGACGACATCATCGAGGGCGGCCTGATCCGCTACGAGGGAGGCGCCATCCGCGTGCCCTGCGGCCCCGGACTGGGCGTCCGTCTCAATCGCGACAAATTACGCGAGTACAGCGAACTGTACCGGCGGCTGGGAGGTTACCCGTATGACCAGGATCCCGCGCGCCCCGGTTGGGCGCCGACCGTTCCGAACGACCGCTGGGCGGACCCGTCAGACAGCCGGCCGGTGGCGATTCCATGTTGACCCGTTCCCCGAAGCGTACCGCAGGGCGCTGGAGGGCGGCGGACGCGTCAGCAGTTGATGGCGATGAATAGAAACTGACATGCTGCCAGAACAATGGAAAACGCTGCAGAGAGCCGCCCGCCTGGAGAAATTGACCGAGGTTCCGATGGCGTTGATCGTCGACAGCCCGTGGATACCGGGTTATCTCGGCATCAAACACCTGGATTATTACCTCGACCGCGACCTCTGGTTTCAAGCCAATCTGAAGATCATGCGCGATTTTCCCGACATCATCTTCATCCCATCGTGGTGGATGGAATACGGGATGGCGGCCGAGCCATCGGTGCTCGGGGCAAAGATCAAGTTCTGGCAGGACAACACTCCAAGCGAATGTCATACTCTCTATCGCTTCGAAGACATCGATCAACTTTTGGCATACGAAGTGGAAGCGGACGGTTTCGCCGCCCTCACACTGCACCGCATCCGCATGGAACGGCAACGTATCCTCGATCATGGATACATACTGCCGATGGTCACGTCGCGCGGTCCGCTATGCACGGCCGGGTTCGTGCGCGGCACCACGAATTTCATGATGGACCTGGTCGAGAATCCCGAGGGTGCACACAAACTGATCGACCTGTGCACCCGGTTGGTGATCGACTGGCTCAAGGCCCAGCACAAGGCAATGGGCAACACGGTGGAGGGCATTTTCATCCTCGATGACGTTGTGGGCTTTGTGAAGGAGAAATACTATATTGAGTTCGCCCATCCATATCTGAAGCGCATTTGCGACGCCTTCCCCGCGGGCTGGGTGAAACTCTACCACAACGACGCCGAGGTGGGCGCCTGCCTCGACCATCTGCCGGACGCCGGCTTCAATATGCTCAACTGGGGCAAGCAGCGCAACATTCGCGAAGTAAAGCGCCGGGTTGGCAACCGAATGTGCCTGGTGGGGAATGTCAATCCCCTGGAGATCGCGGTTCGCGGCACGCCCGGCGAAGTGAGGCAAGCCACGCTCGATGTGTTGGAGGGTTCCGAGGGCGAGGGCATCGTTCTTTCCTTGGGAGGCGGGGCCAGCCCTGGCATGCCGCGCGCCAACATCGTGGCCATGCTGGAGGCGCTCGAGGAGTTCAATTCGAGCCGCCGGTCCCGATGACGTTTGCCCCATCGCAATTCTGGTTGGAACGGGCGCGCTGTCAGCCATGACGAACAACTGCCTCAGTATTCGTGACCGGGTCGCGGTGGTCATTGGTGGCACGTCCGGTTTGGGCCGCGCCTTGGCGCTCGGACTGGCCGGCCACGAGGCCCACGTCGTGGCCGCCGGCAGGCGCATCGAGGCGGCCGAATCCGCCGCGCGGGAAATCGAAGCCATGGGGCGCAAGACGCTCGCCATCACCTGCGATGTGACCATCCGGAAATCCATCGACGCGCTGCGTGATGCCGTGGTCAGGCGCTTCGAGCGCGTGGACATCCTGGTCAACGCTGCCGGCCAGACTTTTCGGGAACCCACCGCCACGGTTGGCGAGCCGGAGTGGGACAGATTGATGGATACCAACCTGACCGGCGTTTTGCGCGCCTGTCAGTCCTTCCACGACGCTCTGACCGGCAGCGGGCGCGGGCGTATCATCAACATCGCGTCGCTCGGCTCGTTTGCCGCCTTCCATCAGGTGGCTGCTTACTGCGCCTCCAAAACGGCGGTTCTCTCGCTGACCCGCAGCCTGGCCTGCGAATGGGCCCGGGACGGGATTTCGGTGAATGCGATTGCCCCCGGCATTTTCCCCACCGAATTGAACAGCCACCTGGTCAGGGACACGCCGCGCGGCGAAGAACTGCTCATGCGCACGCCCATGCGCCGTTTCGGGAAGCCTGAAGAGCTGCTGGGCGCCGCCATTCTGCTGGCGTCTGACGGCGCCAGCTTTCTGACCGGGCAGTGCATCACCGTCGATGGGGGCTACCTGGCTTCCGGTGTCAATTCGTAAGGAGAAGCGGCCATGCTACGCCAATCAGCCTTCGCCGTGCTTGCCATCGCCTGCGTCCACGCCGAGACGGGGTACGACGCCTGGCTGCGCTACCAGCCCATCCAGGGGCCGGCGCAGGCCCGCCTTCGCGCTACGCTGCCGGCGGTGGTGTCGACTCTGAACGACGCCGATCTGGAGGCTTCCGCGCGCGGCGAGCTGATCCGCGGCTTGCGCGCCATGTTGGGAAGAACGCTGCGCGCCGAGACGCGGATTCCCGCGGAGAGCGCCATCGTGCTGGCAACTCTGGACGAGCTTCGCCGCGCTGCACCGCAATGGCGGCTCCACTACCCGCTGCCCGAGGATGGCTACCTCCTCAAGACCGTCGTGGACCATGGCGCCCGCTATACCGTCGTCGCGGCGCCCAACGGGCGCGGCGTTTTATACGGTGCGTTCGCCCTGCTCCGCAAGATCGCTCTCGGCGAGCCCGTCGACACCCTCGAGGAACGCGCCGCGCCCTACGCGCCCATCCGCTGGGTGAACCAGTGGGACAACCTCGATGGTTCCATTGAGCGCGGCTACGGCGGCCGCTCCATTTTCTGGAAAGACGGGCATGCGCGCGCCGATTTGTCGCGTGTCGCGGATTATGGCCGCCTCCTCGCCTCCCTCGGCATCAACGGCTGCTCCATCAATAACGTCAACGCCGACACGCGCCTGCTGGCTCCGGAAATGATCCCGGAAGTGGCGCGCATCGCCGCCGCCTTTCGCCCCTGGGGCGTGCGCGTGCTTCTTTCCGTCGATTTCGCCGCCCCCAAAACGCTCGGCGGCCTGGACTCGTTCGACCCGCTCGATGCCCGCGTCGCCGCCTGGTGGAAACAGAAAGCAGATGAATTGTATCGGGCCATCCCGGATCTCGCCGGCTTTGTTCTGAAGGCCGATTCGGAGGGCCGCGCCGGTCCCGCCGCCTACCATCGCACCCATGCCGACGCCGCCAATGCCGTTGCCCGTGGGCTCACACCGCACGGCGGCCTGCTGCTCTACCGCGGTTTCGTTTACGACCATCACATGGACTGGCGCAACCTGAAGAATGACCGCGCGCGCGCCGCTTACGACAACTTCCACAGCCTCGATGGCCAGTTCGATGCCAATGTGGTCATCCAGATCAAGAACGGTCCCATCGACTTTCAGGTCCGCGAGCCCGCTTCACCGCTCTTCGCTGCGCTCGAAAAGACCAACCAGGCCATCGAACTTCAGATCACCCAGGAGTACACTGGCCAGGCGCGGCACACCGTCTTTCTCGCGCCCCAGTGGAAAGAGACGCTCGATTTTGACCTGCACGCCCGCGGCGCGGGAACACCGGTCAAGGCGCTGGCGGCGGGCAAGACGTTTCATCGTCCCACCGGCGGTTTCGTGGGCGTTGCCAACGTGGGCCTTGACGACAACTGGTTCGGCAATCACCTGTCGCAAGCCAATCTCTACGCGTTCGGCCGCCTCGCCTGGAACCCGGATCTGAGCTCGCGACAGATTGCCGATGAGTGGACGCGCCTCACTTTCGGCGCAGACCCGAGAGTGGACCAGACGGTTGAGGCCATTCAGCTTACCTCCGGGCGCACCTACGAGAACTATACCGGCCCGCTGGGCCTGCAGACGCTCACCGATATTACCGGCAACCACTATGGCGTGAACGTCGAAGCCAGCGAGCGCAATGGCTGGGGCCAGTGGCATCGCGCCGACGAAAAAGGCGTCGGCATGGATCGCACCACCGCCACCGGTACCGGCTTCATCGGCCAATATCCGCCCCCCGTCGCCCGAGGCTTCGAGTCGCTGGCCACCTGCCCTGACCATCTGCTGCTCTTTTTCCATCACGTCCCATAT
>Ga0335078_10001696_pt1 | contig 33259 bp, 29 predicted proteins | sample Lox_Sample_32_FD_206711 | JGI IMG/M metagenome (GOLD analysis project Ga0335078, IMG submission 206711) | Soil microbial communities from Loxahatchee National Wildlife Refuge, Florida, United States - Lox_Sample_3.2 | ecosystem: Environmental > Terrestrial > Soil > Wetlands | place: USA...
CAGGGCCGCGCCGGCCTGTCCCGCCGGGTCGGCCCGCACCGCGGGCGCCGGGGCCGCGTACAGGTGCCGGGATACCAGCTCGGTCCATTCGCCGGTGTCCAGCTCGGCCGGATCGAAGCCGAACAGCACCACCTGCCCCGGCCGCAGCAGCGGGTACCGGGAGCCGAGCCGGGCCAGCCGCGCCGACCCGCCGCCGAGCATGTGGGTCATGCCCATGGTGTCGGCCACCGCCGAGGCGCTGCGCTCGGGGATGGTGAGGTCCGCGTCGCCGTCGAAGTACACCAGCCCGCCCTCGCCGAACCCGTCCAGCGCCCCCAGCGTGATCGTGCAGTCGCCGCCCAGGACCAGCGGCAGCCGCCCGGCCGCCCGGATCGCCGTCACCTCGGCCGCGACCCGCCGGACCACGCCGGCCACCCGGCCGGCGTCGCGCAGTCCGCCGTCCGGCTCGACCGGGCGGTACGGCGTGGCCTCGAGGTCGCCGCGATCCTCCACGTCCAGGCCGGCCGCCCGCAGCTCGCCGATCAGGCCGGCCGCGCGCCAGGCGGCCGGGGCCTTCTCCTGCCCGGGGTTGTGCGAGCCCGCGCTCGTCGGCACCCCGAGCACGCTCACCCGCCGGCCGTCTCCCGCCACCCGCCTCACCCCCGTCAGGTCGATGCAGTAATGCCGGTTAGTACAGCAGCCGCGAGTAATTCGCCACGGCGTAGTGCCGTTCCAGCTCCTCCAGCGTCTCCGGGGTTTCCTGCACCCGCTTGACCAGGGTCGCGTGCGACGGCAGCTCGTCCGGCCGCCAGGAATCCGGGTCCCACAGCCTCGACCGCAGGAACGACTTGGGGCAGTGGAAGAAGATCTGCTCGACGTCGACCAGCAGGGCCAGGATCGGCCGCCGCCCGCGGACCGCCAGCTCGTCGAAGAACGGCGCGTCGCGCACCAGCCGGGCCCGCCCGTTGATCCGCAGCGTCTCGTTCCGGCCGGGGATCAGCGAGATGATCCCGATGTGCGGATTGGCCAGGATGTTGAGGTACCCGTCGGCCCGCTTGTTGCCGGGCCGTTCGGCTATCGCGACCGTGGTGTCGTCCAGCACGTGTACCAGGTGGCCGGCCGGGTCCCCCTTGGGTGAGGCGTCGCAGTTGCCGTCGGCGTCGGACGTGGCCAGGACGCAGAACGGCGAGATGGCCAGCCACTCCCGGTCCACCGCGTGCAGCCTGGTCCGCTCCTTGGTCACCGCCCGCCCGCTCGGCAGCCCCAGCAGCTCCCGCAGCTCCCCGGCCCCGCCGATCTCCGTGTAGGTCATCGGCTCACAGCTCCGGGAAGACCAGGTCGGGGTCGTGCTCGGACATCACCGCGGGCGGCCCGATCAGGGCCTTGTCCAGCTCCCCGATGACATCGGGGTCCTTGCCGTCGTAGTCGAACTTCAGCAGCACGTGCTTGATCGCCTCGAGCCGGGCCCGCTTCTTGTCGTTGCTCTTGACCACCGTCCAGGGCGAGAACTCGGTGTCGGTGTAGTGGAACATGGCCTCCTTGGCCTCGGTGTAGCCCTCCCACTTGTCCAGCGACTCGATGTCCATCGGGCTGAGCTTCCACTGCCGGACCGGGTCGATGCGCCGGATGATGAAGCGGGTGCGCTGCTCGCCGGGAGTTACCGAGAACCAGAACTTGGTCAGGTGCAGCCCGGAGCGGATCAGCATGCGCTCGAACTCCGGCGCCTCGCGCATGAACTCCCAGTACTCCTCGTCGCTGGCAAAACCCATCACCCGCTCCACGCCGGCCCGGTTGTACCAGGAGCGGTCGAACATGACGATCTCGCCGGCCGCGGGCAGGTGCGGCACGTACCGCTGGAAGTACCACTGGGTCCGTTCCCGCTCGCTCGGCTTGACCAGGGCCACGACCGTGGCGCCGCGCGGGTTCAGGTGCTCGGTGAACCGCTTGATCGTGCCGCCCTTGCCGGCCGCGTCCCGGCCCTCGAACACGAGCACGATCCGCTGCCCGGTCGACTTCACCCAGTTCTGCAGCTTGACGAGCTCGATCTGCAGCGGCCGCTTGAGGTACGCGTACTCCTCCCGGGTCATCTTCTCCGGGTACGGGTAATCCTCGCGCCAGGTGTCGACGGTCCGGCCGTCCGCGTAGCGGAGCACCGGGTCGTCATGCTCGTCGTCGTCGTCGACCCTGAGGCCTGCCAGCAGTTCGGCGTCGGACGCCCAGTTCGGCGGGAGCGCGTTGAATGGATTGTCGAGTGCACTGGTCACAGGACAAGCACAGCACATCCCGGCGCCCGGGTCACGCCCGGGATGACACTACCTCACCGGTCGCCGTAGACCACGGTCCCGCCCGCCACCGTCGCGACCACCGAGGTGCTCCCGATGTCGCGCGGCGGGATCGTGAACAGGTCCTGGTCGAGCACGACCACGTCGGCCCGCATCCCGGGCAGCAGCCGGCCGGTCACGTCCTCGGCGTGGTTCACCCACGCCACCCCCGAGGTGAACGCGTCGACGGCCGCGTCCACGGTGATCGCCTGGTCGGGCAGGAACGGGTTCTCGCACTCCGGCATCCCCGGCCGCCCGAGCCGCTCCGACAGCACCCGGTTCACCGCCACGTGGATCTCCTGCAGCGGGTCCGCACTGGACACCGGCCAGTCGCTGCCGAACGCGATCCGGGTGCCCAGCCCAAGCAGCGAGCCGATCTGGTACTGCCACAGGGCGCGCTCCGCCCCGACGAACGGCAGCGTCAGCTCCTCCATCTGGATCTCCGCGCACGCCCACAGCGGCTGGAAGTTGGCCACCACGCCGAGCTCGGCGAACCGCCCCATGTCCCGCGGGGTGATGAACTGCAGGTGCGCCAGGTGGTGCCGGGCCGCCCGCCGGGAATCGGCCGGCAGCGCCGCCAGGGCGTCAAGCGCGGTCGTCACCGCGAGGTCGCCGATGGCGTGGAAGTGCAGCTGGAATCCTTCCGCGCCCAGCCGCCGCACCGCCTCGAACAGCTCCTCCCGCTCGATGAACAGCCGTCCCGAATGATCCGTCGGATGACCGGCGCGATCGGTGTACGGCGCGGACATCGCGGCGGTGAACGTCTCGCACACGCCGTCGAGCATCAGCTTGACCGTGGTGGCCCGGAACCGCCCGTCGGTAGCCTGCTCGCGCCGGGCCAGCAGGTCGTCGATCTGATCGAGGCCGCGGTCCCGGTCCCACCACAGGGCCGCGGTCACGTGGCTGTCCAGCATCCCGTAGTCGGCCGCCATCAGGTACGCGCCGAACGAGTCCGGCAGTCCCAGCTCACCCGCCGCGCCCACGCACGCGTCCTGGAAGCTCGTGATGCCCAGCGAGTGCAGGTGCGACTGGCCCGCGACGAGCCCGGTGAGGAGTTCGGCGTCGGTCGCCGCGGGCGCGTGGGCCGCGACCAGGCGCATCGCCCCGTCGTGCAGCGCCCCCGCCGGCCGGCCGGACTCGTCCCGCTCGATCCGCCCGTCGACCGGGTCCGGGGTGCGGGCGTCGATGCCCGCGATCGTCATCGCCGCGGTGTTCACCCAGGCGCTGTGGTGGTCCCGGTTCGGCAGGAAGGCCGGCCGCCCGCCGGTCACGGTGTCCAGGTCGGCCGCTGTCGGCAGCCCGCCGGGAAAGGCCGGCATCGTCCACCCGCCGCCGGTCACCCAGGTGCCCGGCGGCAGCGAGGCGCAGTATTCCGCCACGGCCTCCAGGCACTCCTGCCGGGACCGCAGCCCGGTCAGGTTGCAGCGCAGGCTCTCCAGGCCGCCGCCGACCGGGTGCACGTGCGCGTCGCCGAACGCGGGCAGCGCCAGCCGCCCGCGCAGATCGATCACCCGGGTCCGGCGCCCGGTCAGCTCGCGGATCTCGTCGTCGCTGCCCACGGCGGCCACGATTCCGTCCCTGACCGCCAGCGCCGAGACGAACCCGGACGGGTGCGCCGTCGTCCTGATCTTGCCGCCCGCCAGCACAAGGTCGGCCTCGCTCCTGCTCACCGCCCTAGCCTCGCACACCGTAAGCCGGAAAAATGAGTTGGCCGCCCGGTCACGGGAGGCTACCGTCGCGGCATGAGCTGCAACATGGTCATGGTCCGCCGTGTCCGCCGCCACCGGGACCTCGAAGGGTTCGCGCCGGGCCTGGGGGTGGCACCGGCTCGATCATGAGTGGGCCGCGCGGATCGTCGCGCAGGCCGCGATCCGCCCCGGCGAGCTCGTCCTCGACATCGGAGCGGGCGAGGGAGCGCTCACCGCGCCCCTGATCCGGGCGGGCGCCCGCGTCGTCGCGGTGGAGCTGCACCCGGCGCGCGCCGAACGGCTCCGCCGTCAGTACCCCGGGATCACCGTGGTGCACGCGGACGCCGCCAGCCTGCGGCTGCCCAGCCGGCCGTTCCGGGTCGTGGCCAGCCCGCCGTACGGGATCACGGCCGGCCTGCTCGGCCTGCTGCTCGCGCCGGGTTCCCGGCTGGTAGCGGCCGACCTGGTGCTGCAGCGCGCCGCGGTACGCAAGCACGCGTCCCGCCGCGCCCGCGGCTTCCGGATGAGCGTGGGCGCACCCGTGCCCCGGCGCGCCTTCCGCCCGCCGCCCCAGGTCGACTCCGCCGTCCTCCTCGTCCGCCGCCGCTAGCCCGGCCCGGCCGGTGTGATCGGATAGGGGCATGAAGGTCCGGATCGGCATTTCCCTGGGACCGGCCGGGTCCCCCGATCAGTTCGCCGCCGCGGTCGACTCGCTCGAGCAGGCCGGGGTGGACTCGCTCTGGCTGCCGGAGACCGTGTACTCCCCGGTGGTGGAGCCGTTCACAGGCATGGCGTTCGCGCTGGCCCGGACCCGGCGGCTGAAGGCGGGCAGCGGGATCTCCGTGCTGCCGGGCCGGCAGCCGGTACTGGTGGCGAAGCAGCTCGCGTCGCTGGCCGGGCTGGCCCCCGGCCGGGTGCTGCCGGTATTCGGGCTGAGGCCGGCCCAGGACGCCGAACGGGCGTTGTTTCCCGTCCCCCCTGGCCACCGGGCCGCCGTCTTCGACGAGTCGCTCGAGTTGCTGCGGCTGCTGCTCACGACCGAGAAGGTCGACTTCGCGGGGCGCTTCTTCTCGGTGTCCGGCGCCACCGTGAGCCCGCGGCCGGCCAAGCCGCTCGACATCTGGCTGGGTGGTTCGGCGCCGGCCGCGCTGCGCCGGGTGGGCCGGCTGGCCGACGGGTGGCTCGGCTCACTGCTGACCCCGGCCGAAGCGGGCGCGGCCGTGAAGGAAATCCAGCGCGCCGCGGCCGAGGCGGACCGCGAGGTGGAAGAGGACCACTTCGGGCTCAGCCTGCCGGTGACCGTCGACGGCAATGAGCCGGGCATCCCGGAGCCGCTGCTGGCCTCGATCCGCCGCCGCCGTCCCGGGGCCGACCCGGCGACGCTGGTCGCCCGCGGCTGGGACGATGCCCGCCGGATGCTCGGCCAGTACGTCGAGGCCGGGCTGAGCAAGTTCGTGGTGCGCCCGGCGAGCCCCGGCCCGTTCGGCCCCTTCCTCGACGGCTTCGTCCGCGAGCTCCTCCCGGTACAGAATTAACCCCTGAATTCACTCGCTGCCCGTCTCACGCGACTCACGCGACTCCCGGGGAATGGCGGCTGTTGACTGGTATTCGGAGGGGAGTTAGGTTCTGCACAGGTGTTGCAATGGGGAGGGGCTTGCCGTGGCCTGCAGGCAGGATGTTTTACTCCCCGCGCGCGAGAGGGTGTGCGGCGCGGGGAGCATAAATGACAGCGGTTGACACGGCCGGGTCGCCGCTGAATATATTTCTCAGTTACCGGCGGGAAGACGTGCCCTGGGCGGCGCCGATGCTGTACCGGGAGCTCAGGCGGCGGTTTGGCGCGGAGAACATTTTCTTCGACAACGGGACGCTGCGGCCGGGGATGGAATTTCCCGCCGAGATCAGGTCACGGCTGAACGGCGCGGCGGGCGCGTTCGTCGCGCTGATCGGGTCCAGATGGCTGTCCACCATGGACGAGCGGCGGAATCGCGACGGCGAGGACTATGTCGTCACGGAGATCGATCTCGGGCTGCGGGGCGGGTGGAAGTTCATCGCGGTGCTGGTGGACGAGGCGACGCTGCCGGAGTGGAGACGCCTGCCCCCGGCCATCCAGGCCCTCCGCGATCATCAGGTCGCCCACCTGCGGCAGGCCAGCATGGACGACGACATCGAGCACCTGTTTACCCGGCTCGACGAGCTCGCGGCGGAACGCTGTATCGAAGTTGTCGCCGACGGCGGCCCGGTCGAGCCGGCGGTGGTCGTACCGTCGGGTCCGGTGATGCTGGCGGCCGACGAGGAGCATTATGAGACGCTGGCCGAGGAGACCGACAACCTGGTCATCTTCCTCGGTGCCGGGGCCAACGCCGACGACCGCGGCGGGCCGTTCCAGCCAGAGGCCCCGCTGCTGCCTGACGACCCGGATCTCGCCCGGTACCTGGCCGGCAAGGTCAGGCTCGAGTCGGGGCGGCGGGAACTGGCGCAGGTCGCGCAGTACGCCCGGACGGTCCGGGGCGAGCCGCGGATGTTCGGCTGGGTACGGGAGGCGATCGCGGCCCGCGCCGAGCCGGGGCCGGTGCACGACTACCTGGCGCGGCTGCCGGCCCGGCTCAGGCAGCTGGGACTGGAGCCGCGCTGCCAGATGATCGTCACGCCGAAATACGACGTGGCCCTGGAGCAGGCGCTGCGGGACGCGAAGACGCCGTTCGACGTCGCGGTGTACATGGCGCCGGGAACCGAGCACGCCGGCCGGTTCGTGCACCTGGCCTGGGACTCGGCCGAGGCGCATCCCGTCCTGGTGCCGAACGAGTACCACGGCTTTCCCATCCTCGGTGACACCGGCGAGCTGACCAGGACCGTGGTGGTCAGGATCAACGGCGCGGTCGACGATCAGCGCTCCAACTACCCGTGGAAGCAGAACTACGTGATCACCGAGGATCACTACATCGACTACCTCGGCGGGCGCCCGGCCGAGGAGGTCGTGCCGGGGCAGATCCTGGCCAAGCTCCGCCAGGCCAGCTGCCTGTTCCTGGGATACAACGTGGCCGACTGGCGGCTCCGGGTGTTCCTGCGCTGGATCTGGCCGGGTGACGAGCAGCGCGCGGCTACCCACTGGGCGGTCGAGCCGAACCCCGAGCTGCTCGAGCGGCATTTCTGGCCGCGCCTGGGGGTGCCGCTGTACCAGAGCCGGCTGAGCGACTACATCCAGGGCTTCGACCAGTACCTTGACGCGCACCGCGGCCAGCTGACATGAGCGAGCCGGAGCCGCGCGAGAGCCCGTACTTCGGGCTCCAGTACTTCGACGAGCAGGACGGCGAGTATTTCTTCGGGCGCGAGACCGCGCGCGACACGATCATCACGAACCTGCGCGCGGCCCGGCTGACGCTGCTGCACGCCGGCACCGGTGTGGGCAAGAGCTCGCTGCTGCGGGCCGGGGCCGCGTGGCGGCTGCGGAAGCTAGCGGACGACACGATGGCGCGGAGGAAGACCGTTCGGTCCATCCCGGTCGTGTTCACCGGGTGGAAAGACGATCCGTGCGGTGACCTGGCCGACGCGGTCCGTGCGGCGGTCGGGCCGTACCTGGCCGGCCGGCCGGCACCGGAGCCGACGGAAGGCCACCTCGACGAGGACATCCAGGCGGCGGCGAAGGCGGTCAACGCGAGCCTGTTCATCATGCTCGACCAGTTCGAGGAGTACTTCGTCTACCGCGCTTACGAGCCCGTCCCCGAGCGGTTCGCCGACGAGCTGGCACGCTGCGTCAACCGGACCGACCTGCGCGCTAACTTCCTGATCTCGATCCGCGAGGACGCGTACGCGAGCCTGGGCGACCTGTTCAAGGGGCGCATCCCCAACGTCTACGGCAACTTCCTGAACATCGACTACCTGGACCGGCCCGCGGCGGAGCGGGCGATCCGCGAGCCGCTCGAGGTCTACAACCGCCAGCACGAGAAGTCCCAGCAGATGGAGCTGCAAGACAAGCTGGTGGAGGCCGTGCTGGCACGGGTGCCGGCTCCGGGCAGCGACGGCGCGCGGTCAGGCCTCGCCGCGACCGGGGACGGGCCGGGGGACGGGGACCACCGCATCGACACACCACTGCTGCAGCTGGTGATGGAACGGGTGTGGGAGGCCGAACGGGCGGCGAAATCGAACAAGCTGCGCCTGGCCACGCTGGACAAGCTGGGCGGGGTCAAGAAGATCGCCTACGACCACCTGGAAAAGGCACTCGGCTCGCTGGACCGCATCGACCGCGACATCGCGATCGACCTGTTCGATTACCTGGTCACGGCCTCGGGCGGCAAGATCGCCATATCAATTCCTGACCTGGCCACCCGGACCAGGCACAGCGAGGGCGAGATCCGGGAGGTACTCAAGAAGCTCGACGGCGAGCGCATCGTCCGGGCCGTGCCGGCCGCTCCCGGGCAGGACGCCGAGCGGTTCCGCCGCTACGAGATCTTCCACGACGTGCTCGCGCCCACGATCAGCCGCGTGATCGAGACCCGTGACCTGCGGCGCCGGGCCCGCCGGAGAAACCGGTTCCTGATCTTCACCATCTATATCCTGGTCCTCATCAGCACCCTCGCTGGCTTGTTCGCCTTTGAGACGCTCAAGGCGAAGAACGAGACCTCGCTGGCCGAATCGCACCAGCTGACGGCGGCGGGCGACCTGAACCTCGGGACCGACCCTGAGCTCAGCACCCTGCTGGCGCTGCAGGCGCTGCACACGGCCTACACCAGGCAGGCCGAAGACACCCTCCGGACCGCGCTCCCGGAAATGCAGGGGATACGGACGCTGCGGAACGGGTCGCTGGTGTCCTCGGCGGTGTTCGACCCGGCGGATAACGACCTGGTGGCCAGCACCGACCTTACCGGCCGCGCCTCGATCTGGGACGTCAGGACGGGAAAGCAGCTGGTGCGCATGTCCGTGGGGGGTTCGGCCGGCTCGGCGAACGCGGTGGCCTTCAACCCGGCCGGCACCGAGGTGGCGGTGGGTTACGAGGATGGCGACATCGTCCTGTTCGACGTGGCGACGGGGAAGAGGCTGGCGCTGGTGGCCGATGGGGCGGCGCCGATCAACGACGTCGAGTTCCTCGGCGATACCGGCACGCTCGTCATCGCGTCCCAGCAGAATCTCGCCCTGTGGCAACCGCGCGAGGGGATAACGACCCTGCTCAACGTCCCGGTGTTCCGGATCGGCGTGAACCCGCGGCGGCCGCGGGGGTTCGCGGTGGTGTCAGCCGCCGGCGTGGTCATCGTGAACCAGGGCGGGCCGCCGGCCAGGCCGCTGGGCACGCCGGGACCGGGGGTCACCGTGAACGACGCCGAGTTCAGCCCGGACGGCGGCAGGGTCGTCACCGCGGACAGCAACGGGAAGGTGTACATCTACGACCTGTCCCGCCGGAACGCGCCGCCTGCCGTCCTGGACGCGGGCGAGCTGTCCGCCGACAGCGCCGCGTTCAGCCCGGACGGGAGCCAGGTCGTGGCGAGTTACTCGAGCGGGACGGCCCGCGTGTGGGACCTCGCCACCGGGCTGCAGGGGACCGTGCTCGCGGGCGGCGCCAGCGAGGCGTACACGGCCCGGTTCGACGCCACCGGGAACGAGGTGGTGACGGCCGACAAGGACGGGACGATCCGGGTCTGGTACACCCGGCCGCGCGAGCTGCGGACCGCCTTCACCATTCCGGCCGGCGGCCGCACGCCGCCGCCGGTGGTAGGCGCCTACTACATCGCCGGGCGGATCGCCGCCTACGACAAGCGCGGGTACCTGCGCGTCTTCACCGCCGACGGCAGGCAGCAGGCCGTCCTCCCGGCCGGCGCGGCCCTGGCCGCGGCGGCCTGGGACAGCACCGGGACCCGCGCCCTCACGGCCACCGCGAACGGGACGATAACCCTCTGGCAGGCCGCCGGGACAGGGTACGTCAAGGTCCCTGGCCTGTCCCCGCTGCACGTGGACGCCCTGGGTGACACCACGATGAGCCCGGACGGGTCCGTCTTCGCGGACGTGACCGGCGGCTCCGCGGTCGAGCTCCGGGACACGGACACCGGGGCGATTCTGCAGACGCTGCAGGCGTTCACCCAGGTCAACGTCGTCGCGGTGAGCCCGGGCAGCGCCCAGGTCGTGGGTGGTGACGACTACGGGCAGGTGGAGGTGTGGCAGGACTGGGTATCTCAGCCGAAGCTCCTGGGCTCGCGGACCGCGCCCATCGTGAGCATCGAGTACGACCAGCGCGGCGACGCATTCGCGGCCGTATCCGCCAGCGGGACCGTCACCGTGTGGGACGCCCGTAACGGCCAGCCGCGCACCTCCTTCAGCGCGTGCTCCTCCCCGGAGACGGCGTGGTTCAGCCCGGACGGGACCAAGCTCGCGGTCGCCTGCGAGGACGGGACCATCAGGGTGTTCGGCGCCTCCAGCGCCCAGCTGCTGACCGAGTTGCAGGCGACCAGGACGGGCGCGGTCACCGACGCCGCGTTCAGCCCGGACGGCACGAGCATCGTCGCGGGCATCGATGCTGGTGACACCGGCTACGTCCAGATCTGGACCGCCGACCTCAGCACGCCCTCGCTGACGGCGCAGGAGCAGATGGCCGAGGCGCGGGTCACCCAGCAGCTCACCCAGGCTCAGGTGCAGCACTACCTCAACGACGCCAGCGGCTGAGGCTCCTCACCGCGGCTTGCGCGTGATCCGGTAGTGCAGCACGAGGAACGGCAGGCCGAACACCCAGAACGCGTGCTCGGCCCGCAGCTGTGTTGTCCCGTTGGCCGCCTCGACGTAGACGTCGAGGCGCTCGGCGAACCCGGGCACCGCGACGGTGGTCAGCTCGGCCGTCTGCGCGTCTATATAAGTAAGGTAGTGGCCGGGCTGGTCGAGCTCGCTGTGGCTGTCCAGCACGAGCCCGCCTCCCGGCCGGGCCCGCGGCAGCAGCGTCGCGGTGAAGCTGGCCTGCGGCAGCGGGAAGCCGACGCTGACGTAGCCGCGCCCCTCGTGCCGGTAGGTGGTGTAGATGCCCACGTAGATGGGCTCACCGGTGTCGGCGCGGGACCGGATCCAGCCGCGTACCGACACCGTGCCCGCCACGTCGCTGATGGTGTCGATCCGGCTGCGCACCCCGTGCTGCGCCTCCCGCTGGCTCATCGGCACGTTGGCCTGGCCGAGCGGGCGGGCCAGCACCGTCCGGTAGAGCAGGTAGCCGGGGCGCACCCACAGCCGCCACTCCGGCACGATGTCGAGTGCGAACCTCGTGGTGTGCTCGTAGAACTCACGGACCAGCGGGTCCACCCGGGTGGGGTCGAAGGACGGCCCGGCCAGCTCGTCCAGCGAGGCCACGATGCCGATGTCGGCGACCTCGGGTGTGTACGTGCCGCCGAGCACCTGCGCCAGCGACCGGACGTAATCCGTCCCGACGTACCGGGTCTGGCTGGCCAGCGGCACCACGAACGGGAGGTCCTCGGCCTTCACCCGCTCGGCGAGCAGGCTCAGCTGCGGATCGCGGAACAGCACGGCCGAGCTCATCCGGAACCCGACGACGGCCGCCGCGGCGGCCACCGAACCCGCCCGCTGCCCGCTGCGCCCCAGGCCCAGCCCGACGAGCGCGCCCACGGCCGGCCCGAGCAGGACCTTCTGCGGCCGCAACCCGATGGCCCCGGCCGCCGCGCCCGCCGCCGTGGCCACCGGAACCGGCCCCGCCCCGGTCAGCCGGTCCGCCGCCCAGCCGAGCGGGGCCGCCAGCGCGCCGCTCGCCAGGATCCGCGACCACAGCGCGGGGATCTCGCCCGGCCGCTGCCTGGCCCGCGCCACCGCCTCCGCCGCACCCATGACCGCCGCGCCCGCCAGCGCGCCGGCCGCCACCGCCGCCCGCCCGCGATGCGCCGTCAGCGCGGCCCCGGCCGCCGCCCCGATCAGCCCGGCGAACCCGACCTGCTGCAACCGCTCCTTCGCCACAAACCGAACCTACGCCATCGCCCGCTAGGATCGGGCGATGCAGGTAACGTCGCTCGGCTTCCGTACCGACCTGGCGCTGCGCGCGCTGGAGGGGGCCGAGGTCACCGACCGCGGCGACTACACGGTCGTCCGCAGCCCGGACAACCCCACGTTCTGGTGGGGCAACTTCCTGCTGCTGGCCGGCTGGCCGGAACCCGGCACCGGGGACGGCTGGCTGGCCCGGTTCGCCGCCGAGTTCCCGCAGGCCGAGCACGTCGCGCTGGGCGTGGACGCCGGGCACGAGCCCGCGCAGGTACCGCCGGAGTTCCTGGCCGCGGGCCTGGAGTTCGAGCGCGCCACCGTGCTGAGCTGCGCCGCGGTCCGCCCGCCGCCGCGCCAGAACACCGAAGCCGAGATCCGGCGGCTGGAATCCGACGACGACTGGGAGCAGTCTCGCGACCTGGGCATCCGCTGCTACGGCTACGGCGGGCTCTACCTGGACCGGCGGGCCAGGGCCAGGCGGCGGCTGACCCAGTCGGGGCGGGCGGCCTGGTTCGGCGCGTTCACCGACGGCCGCCTGCTGTCCCAGCTCGGGGTGTGCGACACCGGCGGCGGGCTGGCCCGTTACCAGGACGTCGAGACCGACCCCGGGGCCCGCCGCCGGGGCCTGGCCGGGACACTGGTCTGGCGCGCGGGCGTTCACGCGGCCGGGGCGTTCGGCGCGGGCACGCTCGTCATCGTGGCCGACCCGGCGGAGGAAGCCATCCGCGTCTACCGCGCCTGCGGCTTCGCCGACGCGCAGGGCCAGTTCAGCTTCGAGCGGGGGCCAGCGGGATAACCCGCTCCTCGGTCACCACCGCGGAGACGAGCTCGGCCGGGGTGATGTCGAACGCGACGTTCAGCGCCCGGGTCCCGGCCGGCGCGGCCTGCCCGGTGACCTCCTCGTCCGCCCGCAGCTCGATCGGGATCGCCGCGCCGGACGGCGTCGAGGAATCCAGGGTGGACTCGGGCGCCGCGACCAGGAACGGGATGCCCGCCGCCCGCGCGGCCAGGGCCAGGCTGTAGGTGCCGATCTTGTTGGCCACGTCGCCGTTGGCCGCCACCCGGTCGGCGCCGACCACCACCGCGTCGGCCAGGTGCTGGCTGATCAGGAACGGCGCCGCCCCGTCGCAGGCCAGGCGGTGTTCGATGCCGAGCTGGCCGAGCTCCCAGCAGGTCAGCCGGGCGCCCTGGAGCAGCGGCCTGGTCTCGTCCACGATCACGTGCGCCAGCGCGCCGTCGGCGTGCAGGGCCCGGATCACCCCGAGCGCCGTGCCCCAGCCCAGGCAGGCCAGGCTGCCGGTGTTGCAGTGGGTGTGGATGCGGAGCCGCCCCGATCCGCAGGTCTGCCTGAGCCAGTCGGCGCCGCGCCGGCTGATCTGCTCGCTGGCCGTGACGGACGATTCGATCACGGCCAGGGCGGCCGCCTCGACGGCCGCGCGGCCCCGCGGGATACGGCCCGCGACCGCCGTCACCTCGCGGCGGAGGTTGACGGCGGTCGGCCTGGCGTCGGCGATCCGCTTGATCTCGGCGTCCAGCCGGGCGGCGTCCCAGCCGTCGCGGCCGCCCTGGCGGACGGCCAGCGCGACGCCGAGGGCCCCGGCCGCGCCGAGCACCGGCGCACCGCGGACCGCCAGCGTGGTGATGGCTTCCACCAGCTGGTCCACCGTGGTGATGCGCAGCGTTCGGACCTGATGCGGTAGCGCGGTCTGGTCCAGGGCCTCGATGTGGCCGTCCCGCCAGGCGAGCACGTCCGGTGTATCCATAGTGCCGAACCTACGTGCCGCGGACGGGGACCCGGAATGGGGCCTAGCAGCGACCGCGGTAGGCGCCCGTGACGTACGTGGTCCACGCCCGCCAGTTGTGGCCGTTGCTGGAGATGGCGATCGCGGCCTTGGCGTTCCCGATCGGGTTGTACGTGGCCATGGCCCCGTGGACGCCGTTGATCTGCCAGTAGCCGAAGTCGTTGGTCGGGCTGTGGGCGTACTGCCTGCCGCCGGATTCGGCCATGGCGATCTCGGCCGCGATGAAGGCCGAACCGGGCGCGCCGCCCGCCGCCTTCCACAGGGCCTCCAGGCCGGAGCAGCCGAGGTTGCCGCTCAGTTTCTTCGCCGAGGACGTCAGCACGGTGCTCTGCGGCTTCTTGGCGTGCCGCGGCGTGTAGGCCGCGGTGCCGGTCGGCGCGTGGTAAGGGATGGTCAGCTTCTCGCCGACGTAGATGCTGTTCGGGTTGTGGATCTTGGACCGGTTCGCCGCGTAGATCCACGTCCAGCGGGCCGGGTTGTGGTAGAACCTCGCCGCGATCCCGGACAGCGAGTCGCCCGAGCGGACCCGGTAGGTACGGGCCGCCTGCTTGACCAGGGCGGTCGTGTGCGCCTGCTCGGTCACGGTGGCGGCGCTGGCGGGCGTCTTCACCTCGGCGTGGGCCGACTGCGGCAGCGCGACCAGCGCGCCGGCGATCGCCACCGCGGGGGCGGCCTTGGCTGCCGTGCCGGCTACCTTTTCTACCTGCGACGGGGTGGCGTGCCGGCCCGTTCGCCGGATCTTGTGCGGGCGGCGGTGCAGGTGCGATGAGTCCACAGAACTCCCCAAGTGGTTTCCGCGCCCGCGTACTCGTCCCGGGGGCGGAGACGTTCGGCGGGCCTTCCAGATCACTGCGTGTGACCGATGTGGCTTTTCTTCGCTTTCGGTGGTCTGTGCCGTCTGCGGAAGCATGGCAGCAACTGTCCGCGGCTCGCAGGTGAATTGAAGTATTTCTGTGACTCATCTGTGATCTGGAAGCTCGCAGGTCACCGGGGCTGCGATACTGCGAGAGTGAACGATCACGGGCTGAGCTATTTCGAGGACTACCTGCTCGGGACCACGTACGAGTGCGGCAGCGTCAGCATCGACCAAGCTAGCATCGTTGCTTTCGCCAAGGAGTTCGATCCACAGCCGTTCCACGTCGATCCGGCGGCCGCGGCGGTCGGCCCGTACGGCGGCCTGATCGCCAGCGGCTGGCATACCGCCGCCCTCGTGATGCGCCTGCTCGTGGAGAACTACCTGGCCGCGGAGTCGAGTCTGGGCAGCGTCGGCCTGGACGAACTCCGCTGGCCGAACCCGGTCCGGCCGGGCGATACGCTCCGTGTCCGGGCCACGGTTGTCGAGTCCCGCCGGTCGGCGAGCAAACCCGACCGCGGCATCGTCAAGACCGTGGTCGAGGCGGACAGCGCCGGCGGCGCGACGGTGATGCGGGCCACCGCGGTCAACTTCATGCTGGTCCGCCCGGACCCGGGCGCGTGACATGCTCTACGCCTTCGGTTTCGAGCGGGTCGGCGTCGTCGTCGGCGACCTGTACTTCGACAATCCCCGGGCCGCCCAAGGCCAGGAGGGCGCCGAGCACGGCGTCCGGCTTGAGTTGAGGATGCTGGACCGCGGCGCGCTCAAGGGCTCGCCCTACTCGGCCACGCCGATCGAGATCGGCCAGCCGGTCTGGCGCGCCGACCTGCTGGAATCGGTCGACGGCCCGGCGGGCAGCTTCGACCGCACGCACTGCCACCCCGCGTTCGACGGCTGGAATCCGGGCCGCCGGGTCTACCGGAGCGAGATGTCCGATGACCCGTTCGGCTGGCTCGGCGACCGCCTGGCCGACCTGGACGGCCTGCTCGCCTCGGCCGGGTTCCCGGCCGACGCGGCCGGGCCTGGCGACGCGGCGGCCCTGCGCGCCGCCGCCCCCGAGATCGTGGACGTGACCCGCAGGCTGCTGGACAAGGTCCGGGCCGGCGAGCTCGGTCATCCCCCGCAGGGACACGACACAGATTTGATCCGAACGGGCTGGCTATGACGGGCACCCGGCGGCTTATCCTGCTCCGCCACGCCAAATCCGACTGGCCGGACGTGCCCGACCGGGACCGGCCGCTGGCCAAGCGCGGCCGCCGTGAAGCCCCGAAGATCGGTCGCTGGCTGCGCGAGCACGCCTACCTGCCCGACACCGTGATCTGCTCCGACGCGCGCCGCACCCGGCAGACCTGGGACCGGGTGGCGCGGGAACTGGGCGGTTCCCCGTCGGTAACCTTCGAGCCGCGAGCCTACGCGGCCAGCGCGACGACGCTGCTCTACCTGGTCATGGAGCTGCCCGCCACGTCGCGGACGGCGCTGCTCGTCGGGCACAACCCGGGCGTAGAGGAGCTGGCCACCAGCCTGGCCCTGCCGCCGGACGGCGACGACGCGCCGATCAGGTTCCCCACCGCCGCCGTGGCCGTGCTTGATTTCCCCGGCGACTGGGCGGCCCTAACCCCCGGCCAGGCCCGCCTCACCGACTTCACCACCCCCGCCGACCTCTGATCCGGCAGCCACGGAATGTGCGGAGCGGAGGGCGGGGTTACTACAGGGGTCGATAGGAGATCTGATGTCCCTGACCCGTTCCTCAGGCCCGCTGTCCGGTTCGGCGCCGGAGACCGTGAACTACCGGATCGACGGTCCCGCGCACAAGCTGCTGATGCACCAGTTCCCGCGCCGGGTGCGGGCGGTCCTCGGCGGCCAGGCCGTGTTCGACACGACCCGCGCCATGCTCCTGCACGAGACCGGGCTGCTGCCGCAGGTGTACGTGCCGCTGGACGACATCAGGGCCGACCTCATCCAGCCCGCCGGCCATCACACCTACTGCCCGTTCAAGGGCACCGCGTCCTACTGGACGGTGACGGCGGGCGGCCAGGTCGCGGAGAACGCGATCTGGGCCTACCCGGAGCCGAACGACGAGTCGAGCTGGCTCAAGGGTTACGCGGGCTTCTACTGGGACGCCATGGACGAGTGGTATGACGAGGACGAGCGCGTGGAGGGCCACATCCGCGACCCGTACCACCGGGTGGACGTGCGCCGCTCCTCCCGGCCCGTCCGCGTCCTGCTCGGCGGCACCGTGCTGGCCGAGACGACCAGTCCGCTGCTGCTCTCCGAGACCGGCCTGCCGAACCGCTTCTACATCCCGGCCGCCGACGTCCGGCAGGACCTGCTGGAGGAGAGCGACAAGCACACCGTGTGCCCCTACAAGGGCACGGCCTCCTACTGGACGGTCACCGCGGGCGACCGCAAGCTCGCCGACGCCGTCTGGTCCTACCCGCAGGCCGAAGGTGACTCCGCCGCCGTCAGCGGCTACCTGTCCTTCCTGCACGACGACCTGACCGTCGAGGTCGGCCCGCCCGCCTGAATGCGAAGGCCGGGTGGCAGCGCTGCCACCCGGCCTCCGGTTACGCGGCCGCCAACCCGCCGGCGGTCGCTCCGGCTCCTCTGGCCCACGGGGGCAGGGCTGCGGGAGCCGGTGCCGGCGGCGGTCGCTCCGGGGACTGAGCCAGCCGCCGCCTGGTCCTTTAAGAACGGGAAGGATCTCGCCTCCGCTTCTCGCGGATTCCGATTGCGCGGTGCGCGAGACCGGCCCTTTCGGAGCCGTCACCGTTACCCCGCGTCTGCCCGGGATCCCTCCCGTTCGTCACCAGCGCACCGCAACGGCGCTCTGGCATACAAGAGACCAAGGTCCCGGAACGGCATGACCTGAGCACTGAACCGGTCATCGGGGCACGCGCCACGGCCCGTTCGGCTCCCTTAAAACGACGTGCGGCGGGCCACCGTAGCTACGGCGGCCCGCCGCACGCGGACTGAAAGCCGGCTACCCCTCCGAGCCGAACGCCTTGATCTCCTGCTCCTCGGCTTCGGTCAGCTCGCGCTGCACCTCACCTTTGGCCTCCTTCGTGCTGTACACCTGCTCCTTGATCTGCTCCACGATCTCGGGGTTGGCCAGCGTGGTGACGTCGCCGACGTCGGTGAAGTTGGAGACGGACGCGATGACCCGGCGCATGATCTTGCCGGACCTGGTCTTCGGCATGTCCGGCACGATCCAGACGTTCTTCGGCCGGGCGATCTTGCCGATCACGGTCTCGATCGTCTTGCTGACCTTGGCCGCCATCCCGTCGCTCGCCTCGATGCCCGGCTTGAGCGATACGTACACCTCGACGACCCGGCCGCGCAGGTCGTCTACCACCGGGACTGCGGCCGCCTCGGCGACCTCGGGCACGGTGAGAGCGGCCGACTCGATCTCCTTGGTGCCGAGGCGGTGCCCGGCCACGTTGATCACGTCGTCGACCCGGCCCAGGATCCGGAAGTACCCATCGGCGGCCTGCATGGCGCCGTCGTTGGTGAAGTACGGCCAGTCGTGCCAGTCCTGGCTGTCCGGGTTCTTGTTGTACTTCCGGAAGTAGGTGGACAGGAACCGTTCGGGGTCGCCCCAGATCGTCTGGAACATGCCGGGCCAGGGGTTGCGGATGCAGATGTTGCCCGCCTTGCCGCTGCCCTGCGGCACCTCGTCGCCGTTCTCGTCGTAGATCACCGGGTAGATGCCGAGCACACCGGGACCGCAGCTACCCGGCTTCATCGGCTGCAGGGCGGGCAGGGTGCTGCCGAGGAAGCCGCCGTTCTCGGTCTGCCACCAGGTGTCGACGATCGCCGCCTCGCCCCTGCCGACCTCGGAGTAGTACCACCGCCAGACCTCGGGCTCGATCGGCTCGCCCACGGTCGTCATGTGCTTGAAGTGGTGGTCGTACTTCCTCGGTTCCTCCGGGCCGACCTTGCGCAGCATCCGGATCGCGGTGGGGGAGGTGTGGAAGATCCTCACCCCGAGCTTCTGCGCGATCCGCCACGGCCGCCCGCCGTCGGGGTAGTTGGGCACGCCCTCGTAGATCACGGTGGTGGTGCCGAGCGCCAGCGGGCCGTAGACAATGTAGGAGTGACCGGTGATCCAGCCGATGTCGGCCATGCACCAGTACACGTCGTCCGGGTGGATGTCCTGGTAGTACTTGGACGTGCCGGCCACGTAGGACATGTAGCCGCCGGTGGAGTGCTGGCAGCCCTTGGGCCGGCCGGTGGTGCCGCTGGTGTACATCAGGAACAGCGGCGCCTCGGCCGGCATGGAGACCGGCTCGACGGCCTGCCCGGCGTACCGCGGAAGCAGTTCGTCGACGAAGAAGTCCCTGCCCTCGACCATCGGGGTCTGCGACTGGTACTGGCCGGGACGGCGCCGCCAGACCAGCACCTTGTCCACGTCGTGGCCTTCCTTGGCCGACACGGCGAGGGCCTCGTCGGCCTTGACCTTGTGATCGGTCATCTGGCCGGCCCGGTAGTAGCCGTCCATGGTGATCAGGACGTGGCTGCTCGAGTCGGCGATGCGGCTCCCGCAGGCGGCGCCGCTGAAGCCGCCGAACACCTCCGAGTGGATCACCCCAAGCCGGGCGCAGGCCAGCATGGTGACCGGCAGCTCGGCGACCATGGGCATGTGCAGCGTCACCCGGTCGCCGGTCTTGAGCCCGCAGAAGTCGCGCAGCAGCGCGGCGAACTCGTTCACCTGCCGGAGCAGGTCGGCGTAGCTGATGCGGACGATTTCATCGGACTCGAGCTCGGGCACGAATAGGATCGCGGTCTTGTCCGGATTGGCCGCGGCGTGCCGGTCCACGCAGTTGTACGAGGCGTTCAGCCTGCCGCCGACGAACCACTTGTAGAACGGCGCGTTGCTCGTGTCCAGCGTCGTGTGCCATGTCTGGTCCCAGGTGAGCAGGTCGGCGTATTCCTTGAAGCAGTCGGGGAACTTGTCCTCGGTGAACCGCTCCAGGATGGCCGGGTCCGCGGCGTTGGCCTGCTCGACGAAGCTGGCGGGAGGCGGATAGTACTCCTCCTCGCGCCAGTGGACCGCGATCTGGGCCTCGGAAACCCCGGATGGTTCGGGTGCTTCGCTGGCCTGCCCTTGGACTTCCTCGGCCATTATGTGAGTCCTTCCGCTTGCGGTTACTCCAGATTTAACGCCGGAAGCACTCCAAACTTAACGCGAGGGGCCAGTATCCTCCACGGTCACGATGTATCGATCTGTCGCGAAGCGAAGAACTTCCGCGCTCAGGCCGACGCCGCGCTCACTGCGGGGAGCAGCTCGGGGAACGCCCGGTCCAGGCCGGTGATCCGCATGATCTTCAGCAGCGACGGGCGGGCCGAGGCCAGCGCGAGCTGGCGGCCCTTCTGCCGCGCGTACCGCGCGGCGCGGGCCAGCACCCCGAGCCCGGAGGCATCGCAGAAGGTCAGGCCGGACAGGTCCACCGTGACCGGTGCCGTCCGGCCGTCGATGACCTCGCTGAGGTAGGAGTAGGCCTGTTCGGCCGTTGCGATGTCGAGCTCGCCGGCCACGCTGACGATCTGGTATCCGTTCGCGCCGGTGCGGCAGGACAGCTCGAGCTGAGCTGGCTCCGCGGCGGGCGCTGCGCGCTCTGCGGTTGTTATCACGGCTGCATCACTTCCCCCGTCTGGCACTGGCGCGACGTCGGTGTCACGGTCCAGTGGACGAATGATCACGTGCCCTCCCGGTTAACGTTCGCGGACCGGCAAAACGTTCCGCGTACCGCCGAACCAGGACGGATCCCCGGTGCCCCGTACACTGGGATGAGAGTCCCGATTCTGGCAGCAGGGTCACTACCAGCGCAAATAATTAGAATCCCTGCACTTGAACGGATACCGGGATTCTGCTCAGTACTACGTATGAGGAGCGTGGGAGGTTCAACCGCGGACAGGGAAACCTCAGCCGGCGCGGTGGCCGGGCCCGAGGCCGGGCCCGTGGACGAGCACTGCCGCTACGTCCCCGCTGAGCCGCTGCACCGGTACGTGGCCGCCTACACCGGCTACCGGCAGCGCGGGGTGCCGCCGGCCACGCACCGCGGCCTGCCGTCGCCGTACCTGACGCTGATCTTCACCCTGGACGAGCCGCTCACGATCGTGGCGCATCCCGACCCCGGGCAGCCGCCCGGCGAGTACGGCGCCCTGCTCGGCGGCCTGCACTCCGTCCCCGCCCTGATCACGCACCTGGGCGCGCAGTCCGGCATCCAGGTGGCGCTGCGGCCGCTGGGCGCGCGGGCGCTGCTCGGCCTGCCGGCCGGCGAGCTCGCCGAGGTCGACCTGCCCGCGGAGGCCGTCCTCGGCGGCGCGTGCGCCGAGCTTCGCGAGAAGCTCGAGTCCGCCGCCGGCTGGCCGGAGCGGTTCGCGGTGCTGGACGAGATCCTGCTCCGCGGTGCTGGCCAACACGGTGCCGGCGCGAGCCCCGAGATCGCCCCGGAGGTTCGCTGGGCCTGGCACGAGCTGCTGCGGGAGGGCGGCGCGATCCGGGTGTCCGAGCTGGCCGCCGGGACCGGCTGGAGCGAGCGGCACCTGACCAGCCGGTTCCGCGCCGAGATCGGGCTGGCGCCGAAGGCCGCCGCCCGCGTCATCAGGTTCGACCGGGCCAGGAAGCTGCTGGTGCGCAAGCTGACCGCCGGTGGCGATTACCTGCTCGCGGACCTGGCCGCCGACTGCGGCTACTTCGACCAGGCCCACCTGGCCCGGGAGTTCCGCGCGCTGGCCGGCTGCCCGCCGAGCCAGTGGCTGGCCGAGGAGTTCCGAAACGTCCAAGCCGGGAACTGGCTGGGTGACGAATCCTGGGATCAGCACGGCTAAATCAAGGAGGACATCATGCCAGCCACACCGGAACCGCAGGTCTGGCCCACGCTGCGGGCGCGCGACGCCCGGGCGCTGATCAAGTTCCTGGTCGACGCGTTCGGCTTCGAGGAGACCGTGGTCTACGGCGACGGGGACCGGGTCGACCACGCCCAGCTCTCCTGGCCGCCGGGCGGCGGCGTCATGCTGGGCTCGGTCCGCGACGGGGACACCGACGCGCACGGCCAGTCGACGCCGACCCGGCCCGGGACGTTCGGCGCCTACGTGGTCACCGACGACGTGGACGCGGTGTACCGGCGGGCCCGGGCGGCCGGCGCGGAGATCATCGCCGAACCGCACGACACGGACTACGGCTCGCACGACTTCGCCGCCGCCGACCCGGAGGGGAACCGCTGGTCCTTCGGGACTTACCGGGGCGAGCCCCGGAAGAACCAGTAGAACACCGCGCGGTAACGTGCCAGGTATGCGTGCCTGGCATGTCGAGGCGCCGGGTCCGGTCACCGGCCACCCGCTGCGCCTGCACCCGGACGACGAGACCCCGCGGCCGGGACCAGGTGAGCTGCTGCTCCGGGTCCTGGCCTGCGGCGTCTGCCGCACCGACCTGCACGTGACCGAGGGCGACCTGCCCCCGCACCAATCCGGCGTTACCCCCGGCCACGAGGTCGTGGGCGAGGTCGCGGCCGTGGGCGAAGGCGACACGGCGGGCTTCAGGCCGGGCGAGCGCGCGGGCGCCGCCTGGCTCCGCTCCACCGACAACACCTGCACGTTCTGCCGCCGCGACGCGGAGAACCTGTGCCCCGCTTCCAGGTACACCGGCTGGGACGCCGACGGCGGCTATGCCGAGTACATGACCGTGCCCGCCGCCTACGCGCACCGGCTCCCGCCGGGCTACACCGACACCGAACTGGCCCCGCTGCTGTGCGCGGGCATCATCGGCTACCGCGCGCTCCAGCGGGCCGAACTCCCCGACCACGGCCGCCTCGGCATCTACGGCTTCGGCGGCAGCGCGCACCTGGCCGCCCAGGTGGCCCTGGCCCGCGGCGCGACCGTGCACGTGCTTACCCGCGGCGAGCAGGCCAGACGGCTCGCCCTCGAGCTCGGCGCGGCGTCCGCGGGCGAGGCGGACGGCATGCCGCCCGAGCCGCTGGACGCCGCGATCCTGTTCGCCCCGGTCGGCGACCTGGTGCTGCCCGCCCTGGCCGCGCTGGACCGCGGCGGCACCCTGTCGATCGCGGGCATCCACCTGACCGACATCCCGCCGCTCAACTACGAAAAGCACCTGTTCCAGGAGCGGCAGCTGCGCAGCGTCACCTCCAACACCCGGGAGGACGCCCGCGAGTTCCTCGGCTTCGCGGCCAGCCACAAGCTGAAGATCACCGTGCACCCGTACCCGCTCGACCACGCGGACCAGGCGCAACGCGACCTCAAAGCCGGCCGCTTCGACGGCGCCGCCGTGCTCATCCCTTAGGGTTTCCTGATCATCTGCCGCCAGTGTGCTGACCATGTGCCGAACGGGCCGTCCGGCTGACGGGCCCGCGCCGAATACCGGGCATACTGGGCATCACAAGGAGCCGCCATGAGTAAGCAAGCGAAACCGCCTCCGCCGGGGGACAAAGCCGCGCCGTCCGCGCCGCCCCCGCCGCCGACGTGGCGGAACTGGATCTGGCCGGTCATGCTGATCGTGATCTTCGGGTTGTGGTTCTTCCTGCCCACGCGGTCGCCGTCGACCAGCCTGTCCTACTCGCAGTTCCTGTCCGACGTATCCGCGCACAAGGTGAAGACGGTGGAGATCGGCGCGCCCGGCTCCACCAGCAGCGGCACCCTGACCGACGGCAAGAACTACACCGTGGTCATCCCGCCGCAGGCCGGGCAGGACCTGCTCACCACGCTGGAGAACGACAACGTGGAGGTGTCGGCGGCCCCGTCCGGCCAGGGTTTCGGCACCGAGTTGCTGATCTACCTGGTCATTTTCGGGCTGCCCCTGCTGCTCTTCATCTGGTTCTTCCGCCGCATCTCGCGCGGCGCGGCCGGCGGCCTGCAGGGCGCGCTCGGCGTGGGCCGCTCCCGGGCCAAGGTGTTCGACGAGGAACAGCCCAGCACCACGTTCGCCGACGTGGCCGGCTACGAGGGGGCCAAGGCCGAGATCGCCGAGGTGGTGGACTTCCTCAAGCAGCCCGAGCGGTACACCAGGGCCGGCGCCATGGTGCCGCGCGGCGTGCTCATGGTCGGGCCGCCCGGCACCGGCAAGACGCTGCTGGCCCGCGCGGTCGCGGGCGAGGCGCACGTGCCGTTCTTCTCGGTCACCGGGTCCGGCTTCGTCGAGCTGTTCGTCGGCGTCGGCGCGTCCCGCGTCCGTGACCTGTTCGAGCAGGCGCGCAAGCGCGCTCCCGCCATCGTCTTCATCGACGAGGTCGACGCGATCGGCCAGCGCCGGGCCGGCTCGGGCGCGATCGTCTCCAACGACGAGCGGGAACAGACGCTGAACCAGCTGCTGGCCGAGATGGACGGGTTCGAGCCGTCGGCGGGCATCGTCGTGCTCGCGGCCACGAACCGGCCCGAGATCCTCGACCCGGCCCTGCTGCGGCCGGGGCGGTTCGACCGGCAGGTCACGATCCCGCTGCCGAACGTCAGCGAGCGGGCCGCGATCCTGGCCGTGCACTGCCGGGGCAAGAAGCTGGCACCCGACGTCAACCTGGACGCCATCGCCCGCGGCACCCCCGGCTTCTCAGGCGCCGACCTGGCCAACCTGACCAACGAGGCGGCCATCAACGCGGTCAGGGACGGCCGCGACGTCCTCGCCGCCGCCGACTTCGACGCGGCCAGGGACCGTATCATCCTGGGCCGCCGGGAAGGCTCTAACGTGCTGCTGCCGGAGGAGAAGCACGCGGTGGCGGTGCACGAGTCCGGGCACGCCCTGGTGGCCGCGCTGTCCCCGCAGGCCGACCCGGTGGCCAAGGTGACGATCCTGCCCGCCGGGCAGGCGCTCGGCGTGACCGAGCAGCTGCCGCTGGTCGAACGGCACATGTACGGCGAGGACTACCTGCACGACTCGCTCGCGGTCCGCCTCGGCGGCCGGGCCGCCGAGCTGGTGGTGCTCGGCCAGGGTTCCACCGGCGCGGCCAACGACCTGGCCGGGGCGACCGACCTGGCCACCAAGATGGTCAGGGAGTTCGGCCTGTCCAAGACGCTCGGCCCGGTCGGGTACCCGGAGGGCGGCTCGGTGTTCCTCGGCGGCGGCGGACCCGGCATGTCCAGCCGCCCGTTCGCCGAGGCGACCCAGGCGGAGATCGACCGCGAGGTCGCCATGCTGCTGCGCGAGGCCGAGAAGCGGGCGGTGGAGCTGCTCACCGACCACCGGTCCGTCCTCGACGCGCTGACCGACCTGCTGCTTGAGAACGAGACCGTGGACGGGTCCCAGGTCTACCGGCTGGCCGGCCTGCCGGACCGGTCGGCGACGCCCCCGTCGGTGGCCGCGTCGGCCACCGTGGCCCCCCGGGCCGTGGCCACCGCCGACGTCGGCCATCGGGACTCGGCCGTCTGATAGAGCCGAACGGGCCCGGGGCACGCAGCCCCGGGCCCGGTTCGTGTCCGGGCGTGTAATCTCGGCCCTATGGCCATGGCCTTGCCGGCGCACATTCCCAGCCCGTCGATCAACAGCTTCAACATCGGCCCGCTGGTCGTTCACTTCTACGCCCTGGCGTACCTGGTCGGCATCGCCGCGGCGATCATCATCACCCGGCGCCGGTGGCGCGCGGCCGGCGGCGACCCGGACATCGTCGGCGACATCGCGCTGTGGAGCGTCCCGGCCGGGATCATCGGCGGCCGGATCTACTTCGACATCACCACGCCGATGGACATCCCGCACGTGTGGTACGGCGTGTTCGCGGTGTGGGACGGCGGCCTCGGCATCTGGGGCGGCATCGCCCTGGCCACCGTGGTCGGCCTGTGGCGGCTGCGCCGCCACGGCGTGAACACCGCCCAGTTCATGGACGCGGTGGCCCCCGCCCTGCTGGTGGCGCAGGGCATCGGCCGGATCGGCAACTACTTCAACAAGGAGCTCTTCGGCAGCCCGACGTCGCTGCCCTGGGGCCTGGACATCCCCTACCAGTACCGGTTGTCCGGCGGGATCCCCGACAAGTACCTGAACTTCAGCACGTTCCAGCCGACCTTCCTGTACGAGCTGATCTTCGACTTCGCGTGGGCCGCCGTGCTGGTCTGGCTGGGTCATCACCGCAAGATCAGGCCGCCGGGCCTGTTCGCGCTGTACGTGTTCGGCTATTCGGCCTACCGCGTCTTCGAGGAATCGCTGCGCATCGACTCCTCGGTGTACTTCCTCGGCCTGCGCCTGAACACCTACATCGCCTCGGCCCTGGCCATAACCGGCCTGGTCTGGTTCTGGCGCATCCAGCGCCGCCCCGACCCGGAGACGCCCGCCCCGGCCCCAGACCCCGCGCCCGAGGCGGCCACCGACGAGACAGCCAACGACGAGATAACCAGCGACGAGACCGCCGACGAGCCCCACGACTCCGAAACGGCGCATGGCTGATCCGGCCGCGGCCGGCTGGGGCTGGTGGCGGGAGCGGCGGCTGCCCGGGGGACCGCTCCACCTGGACACCGCGGCGGCGGGCCGATCCTCGCTGGCCACGCTGGCCGCGACCGCGGCGCACGCCGAGCGGGAGGCCACCACCGGCGCCTACGTCGCCCAGGAAGAGGCCGGACCGCTCCTCGCTCAGGGCCGCGCCGATCTGGCCCGGCTGCTCGGCGTCCCGGACGGCGGGGTGGCGTTCGTGCCGAGCGCACAGGCGGCGCTCGATACCCTGCTGGCCATCTGGCCGCTGCGCGAGGGTGACGCCGTGGCGGTGGTGCCGTGCGAGTGGGGTCCCAACCTGGACGCGTTCGCCGCCCGCGGTGTGGACGCCGCCCAGGCCCTCGGGCACGTGGACACCGCGTGCGGCGCCGACGCGATCTACGCCACCAGCCGCAAGTGGCTCACCGGCCCGCGGGGCGTGGGCGTGCTCGGGGTGGCCGGGCCCTGGTGGGACCGGCTCCGCATCTCAGCCCCCGAACTGGAGAAGAGCATCCGTCCCCCGGACAGCAGCCCGCTGTGGCTGCTGGACGCGACCGAGGCGAACGTGGCGGCCTGGGTCGGCCTGTGCACGGCCGTCGCCGAGTACCTGGCCACGGGCCCGAGCCGGGTCTGGGCCCGGCTGGCCGAGGTCGGCAGGCAGACCCGCGAGGCCCTGGCCGGCCTGCCCGGCTGGGCCGTGGCCGACCCGGTGGCCGCGCCGTCCGCCATCGTCGCGCTGCGCGCCACCAACGGCCAGGACATCGGCAAGACCCGGTCCAGGCTGCTGCCCCGCATCGTCACCACGGCGGCCAGCACGCTGCGCGCCCCGCACGACATGACCGAGCCACTGCTCCGGGTCAGCCCGCACGTCGACTGCACCGCCGAGGACCTGGACCGGCTCCGCCAGGCCCTGCTCGCGCTGGACTAGCGTGCCCGCCGGCATCACGGTCCGCCGCGCCGACCCGGCAGAGGCCGACCTGGTCGGAGAGCTGACCGAGCGGCGTCCGGGCGCGGACCATGATCGCGGGCAGTTCTGGGCACATAGACCCCAGTACTGCCCGCGATCATGGAACAGCGTGGTGCGAGGGGCCGGGTGAAGGTCTTGGCTTTTGGCCGTGTGCGCGGAAAGAAAGGAGGGGCCTTTACTCCGCGAGGGGGGCGTCAGATGGGGGCGGGGGCCTTGAATGCTTCGTGGTAATCATGAATGCGGCAACGGCGTAACTCCCCGATGAGTACCCCGACCCCGTCCAGGATGCGGCCCAGGCCGAAGATGAACTCGTCGTCGGGGCTGTCGGCGGTGTCGAACACCCCGGCCGCGATGAACGCGGTGAGCGCGGGGAACCGCCGCGGGTCGGCGAGCTGGCCGAGCATAGCCGGGTACGACGCCATCCACTCGTCGACGCTCAGACCGGACGCCGCCACCGCGGCCGCGATGTCGGCCTCGGTGGCGGCCAGGTTCCGCACGTAACCCGACAGCAGCATGATCACCGAGGCCTTCCGTGCCTCGGTCAGGCCGGTTCCGGCCAGGCAGGCCAGCGCGTCCTCGAACCAGGCGATCTCCCGCGGCATGATCGGCAGCCCGCTGATCGGGAGCCGCCCCGCCCAGGGGTGGCGCCGCAGGGCCGCCCGGAAGCCCCAGGCCCAGCGGGACAGCCCGGCCCGCCAGCCCTCCTCGCTCAGAACAGGCCCGGGGGAGTCGCCCCAGGCAGCGTCCACCATGAGCCTGACCAGCTCGTCTTTTGACGACACATGCCGGTAGAGGGACATCGGGGCCGTGTCCAGCGACGCCGCTACCCGGCCCATGGACACCGCGTCGAGGCCTTCGGCGTCGGCGATCCGCACCCCGGCGTCCACGATCCGCGCCAGGCTCAGGGCCGGCTTCGGCCCCTTCTGCGACCGCTCGCGCACCCCCCAGGCCGCCGCCACGGTAGCCGGCAGTTCAGCCGCAGCCGCCCCAGCCCCAGCCGCCCCAGCCCCAGCCGCCCCAGGACCCGCCATCACAAGCTCCCTCCGCCCAACGAAGTTGACATCATCTTAGTTCTGCGTATAGCTTACGCAAATCAGCGTATTATGTACGCAATAAGGAGGAGCTGAGCGTGATGAACGACGACATGGCCATCGAGGCCAGCGGGCTGGCCAAGTCCTACCGGGACGTGCGTGTGCTGGACGGGGTCGACCTGAGCATCCCGCGCGGCAGCGTGTTCGCCCTGCTCGGGCCCAACGGGGCGGGCAAGACCACGACCGTGCGCATCCTGGCCACGCTCACCGAGGCGGACGCCGGGCGGGCCCGGGTGGCCGGCTTCGACGTGCGCCGCGACCGATCCCAAGTCCGCCGCCGGATCAGCGTCACCGGCCAGTTCGCCGCGCTGGACGACGCGCAGACCGGCGAGGAGAACCTGCGCATGATGGGCCGGCTGGCGCGGCTCTCCGGGAAGGAGGCCGCGGCGAGAGCGACCGAGCTGATCGGGCGGTTCGGCCTGACCGGGGCCGCCCGGCGCCGGGCGGGCACCTACTCCGGCGGGATGCGCCGCCGCCTCGACATCGCGGCCAGCCTGGTCGGCCGCCCGTCGGTGATCTTCCTGGACGAGCCGTCGACCGGGCTCGACCCGCAGAGCCGGCTGACCATGTGGCAGGTCATCGAGGCACTGGCCGCCGAAGGCGTGACGGTCTTCCTCACCACCCAGTACCTCGAAGAGGCCGAACGGCTGGCGGAAACCATCGCGGTCCTGGACGGCGGGCGCATCATCGCCCAGGGCACCGCGGCCGAGCTCAAGCGGCGGGTCGCCGCCCAGCGGCTCGATCTCACCTGCGCGAGCGAAGCCGCCTACGACGACCTGACCCGGCACTTCGCGGGCCAGGCCGTGCACCGCGACCACGCCAGCCTGACGCTGGGCGTGCCGACCGACGGCAGTGCCGCCGAGATCCGGGCGCTGCTCGACGCGGCCGACCCCGGTCGCACCCGCCTCGCCAGCTTCGCCGTGCAAACCGCCAGCCTCGACGACGTTTTCCTCATCCTGACCCGCCACGACAAGGAGATTGCACATGTCTAACGCACTGACGATGACCGGGCGCAGCCTGCGCCTGTCCGCCCGCAGCCCGGAGGCGCTGCTGACCGCGCTGCTGCTGCCGGTGATGCTGATGGTGGTGTTCGTCTATCTGTTCGGCGGGGCGGTGCGCATCGGCACGGCCTACGTCGACTACGTGGCGCCCGGCGTCCTGCTGCTGTGCGCGGTGACCGGGGCGTCCACCACCGCGGTGACCGTCTGCCAGGACATGGCCGGCGGCATCATCGACCGGTTCCGCTCGCTCGACGTGCGCGGCACGGCGGTGCTGGCCGGGCACGTGGTGGCCAGCCTGCTGCGCAACCTCGCCTCGACCGTGCTGGTCGTCGCGGTCGCCATCGGCATCGGGTTCCGGCCGCACAGTTCGGCGGGCGGCTTCGCCGCCGCGCTCGGCGTGCTGCTGTTCTTCGTGGCCGCGGTCTCCTGGCTGGCCGCCGCGTTCGGCCTGCTGGTCCGCGCGCCCGAGGCGGCCAACTCGGCCATGATGTTCCTGATGTTCTTCTGCTACGCCAGCAGCGCGTTCGTGCCGGCCTGGACCCTGCCGTGGTGGCTGCGCGGGTTCGCCGAACACCAGCCGGCCACGCCGGTCACCGAGACCATCCGCGGCCTCCTGCTCGGCGGCTCGGCTCCCGTGGGATCCGCGCTGGCCTGGTGCGCAGGCATCGGTGTCGTCTCGATAGCGCTGTCCGCCGTAATCTTCCGGCGCCGCACCGCCTCATAAAACCGGCCTGGATCTACGATCAGGATCATGACCGAGCTGGCCGGCGTGCTGACCTCGCGGCTGCAAGCGCTGTGGGGCACGGCCGTCGAGGTCACCGCGGTCCGGCCGCTGCCCGGCGGCGCCAGCCGGGAGAGCTGGGACATCGAGGTCCACGCGCCCGGCCAGGCACAACGCCACCTCATCCTGCTCCGCGACGCGGGCGGCCGGGCGCGGCAGCCGGCCAGGAACACCGCCGTCGAGGCGGCCGCGATGATCGCGGCGCGGGCGGCGGGGGTCCCCGTGGCCGAACTGTACGACCACGGGGAGGGCGCCCTCGGCCCGGCCTACCTGCTGATGGAGCGCCTGGACGGGGAGACGATCCCGCGCCGGCTGCTGCGTGACGACGCCTACGCCGCCGCCCGCCCCCGGCTGGCGTACCGCCTCGGCGAGGTGCTGGCCCGGATCCACCAGATCGATCCGGGCCAGCTGCCCGGTCTCCCGCACGTCGATGCGCTCGGCCAGCTGACCGAGCTGTACCAGGGCTTCGCCGAGCCCCGGCCCGCGCTCGAGATCGGGCTGCGCTGGCTCCGCGAGCACCGGCCCGCCCCGGTCGCGGACACGCTGGTCCACGGGGACTTCCGCACCGGCAACCTGATGATCGCCCGGAAAGGGCTGCGCGGGGTGCTCGACTGGGAGCTCACCCACCGCGGCGACCCGCGGCAGGACCTGGGCTGGCTGTGCACCAAGGCCTGGCGGTTCGGCTCGCCGAACCCCGCCGGGGGTTTCGGCACCCGGGAGGACCTGATGGCCGGCTACGCCGCGGGCGGCGGCACCCCGCCGGACGAGGCGACCCAGCACTGGTGGGAGCTGTACGGCACGGTGCGCTGGGCGCTGCTCTGCCGCAGCCAGGCCGAACGGTACCTGTCCGGCGCCGAGCCCTCGATCGAGCTCGCGGTGCTGGGCCGCCGGGTCTGCGAGCAGGAGTTTGACGTGCTGCTCGCGCTGGGCCACGCCACCCCGGTACGGGTGCCCGATCCGCTTCGGGACCGCGAGTACCCGCCCGTTCGGCCTCATGATCGTCCGTCCGGGCCGGCGCTGCTCAACGCCGTCCGCGACTTCCTTGCCACCGAGGTCGGCGCCAGCGACCCGGTCCTGAAGTTCCACGCCCGGGTCGCGGCCAACGCGCTGCGCATCGCCGAGCGCGAGGCCCTCCTGGCTCCGGCCCACGAGCAGGCCCACCGGGAACGGCTCGCCGCCCTCGGCTGCGCCGGCGACCAGGACCTCTGCGCGAAGATCCGCGACGGCTCGCTGGACCACCGGGCCGGCGAGGTCGCCGAGGCGGTCCGCGCCGCCACCGTGGACAGGCTCACCGTCGCCAACCCCGCCCACCTGGCCATCCGCCCGTAGACCGACTAAAGGAGACCCGTGGACTTCACCCTCCCCGAGGACCTGCGCGACTACCTGGCCGAACTCGACGAGTTCATCGAGCGCGAGATCAAGCCGCTCGAGCGGCAGGACGACAACGAACGGTTCTTCGACCACCGCCGGGAAGACGCCAGGACCGACTGGGACCGCGGCGGCCTGCCCAGCCGCGAGTGGGAGGCGCTGCTCGGCGAGGCTCGCAGGCGCGCCGACGCGGCCGGCCACTTCCGGTACGCGTTCCCGAAACAGTACGGCGGCCGGGACGGCACCAACCTGGGCATGGCGGTGATCCGCGAGCACCTGGCCCGCAAGGGCCTCGGCCTGCACTGCGACCTGCAGAACGAGCACGCGATCGTGGGCAACAACGTCGGCCTGCTGCTGATGCTGCACTACGGGAGCCCCGGGCAGCAGCAGGACTGGGTCGAGGACCTCGCCGCCGGGAAACGGCACTTCGCCTTCGGCATCACGGAGCCGGCCCACGGCAGCGACGCCACCTTCATGGAGACCAGCGCGGTCCGCGACGGCGGCGACTGGGTCATCAACGGCGAGAAGACCTGGAACACCGGCATCCACACCGCAACGCACGACCTGGTCTTCGCGCGGACTAGCGGGACGCCGGGCAGCGGCGCGGGCATCACCGGCTTCCTGGTCCCGGTCGGCACCCCCGGCTTCACGGTCGAGGAGTACCTGTGGACCTTCAACATGCCCACCGACCACGCGCACGTCTCGTTCACCGACGTGCGGGTCCCGGACGCCGCCATCCTCGGCGCCGAGGGCCGCGGGCTGCAGCTCGTCCAGCACTTCTTCAACGAGAACCGGATCCGGCAGGCCGCCTCCAGCCTGGGTGCCGCCCAGTTCTGCATCGACCGCTCGGTGGAGTACGCGAAGGAACGCAAGCCGTTCGGCAAGCCGCTGGCGAGCAACCAGGCCATCCAGTTCCCGCTGGTCGAGCTGCAGACCCAGGCGGAGATGCTGCGCGCGCTGATCCACAAGACGGCCTGGAGCATGGACACGTACGGGCCGCTGACCCAGTCGGACAAGGTCTCCATGTGCAACTACGTGGCCAACCGGCTGTGCTGCGACGCCGCGGACCGCGCCATGCAGGTGCACGGCGGCCTGGGCTACTCGCGGCACCGGCCGTTCGAGCACATCTACCGGCACCACCGGCGCTACCGCATCACCGAGGGCGCCGAGGAGATCCAGATGCGGCGGGTGGCCGGCTACCTGTTCGGCTTCATCAAGCCCGACACCCTCAAGGGCGTTACCCCCGAGCCCGGCTGAGGCCTCGATGACGAACGGAGCCGCGGGATGGCTCGCCCGGTGGGTCGGCCCGCATGTGCCCGAGGCCAGCGACGGCATCCTGACCTCGGCCGGGATATGCGAGGGATTCGCCGGCGCGGGCGTCAGTTCGGGTGTGCTCATCTTCGCCGGGTTCGCCGGGCTGGTGGCCGGAACGCTCGCCATGGGCTCCGTTGAGTACTCCAAACTCCGGGCCGAGCGCGACCAGCAGGCGGGCCAGCTGGCCAGGGAACGAGTCCAGCTCGAGACCACGCCCGACGAGGAACTCGACGAGCTCACTGCGCTGTACGTGTCCCGTGGTCTTTCCCCCGGCCTCGCCCGGCAGGTGGCCGTCGAGCTGACCGCCCACGACGCGCTGGCGGCGCACGCCGAGGCGGAGTACGGCATCACGCCGGTATCGCAGCCCGACCCGCTTCGCGACGCGCTCGGGGTCAGCGCGGCGTTCGCGGCCGGAGGCCTGATCCCCTGGCTCGCCATGGTGCTGCTACCCGGGACGCCGCGAGCGGGCGTGACCTTCGTGATCGTGCTGCTGGCCCTGGCGCTGACGGGCTGGGTCACGGCGCGGATGTCGGGTTTCCGCTCGGCGCGTCCGGTCGTACGCATGGCCGGTATCGGTGCCCTGGCGATGGCGATCACCTATGTCGCCGGCCTCGTGCTTTACCCGTGATAACCGCGGGGGCCGGCCGAGGCCGGCCACCGTCGCGCCCGTGGCCCGCACCAGGTCCGCGGGCGCCAGCTCGATCTCGAGGCCGCGCCGCCCGGCGCTGCAGAACACCGTGGCGAAT
>Ga0335078_10001697_pt1 | contig 33256 bp, 31 predicted proteins | sample Lox_Sample_32_FD_206711 | JGI IMG/M metagenome (GOLD analysis project Ga0335078, IMG submission 206711) | Soil microbial communities from Loxahatchee National Wildlife Refuge, Florida, United States - Lox_Sample_3.2 | ecosystem: Environmental > Terrestrial > Soil > Wetlands | place: USA...
TGCAGGTGCTCCAGCACGTACTCGTCGATGTCGGACCGGCCGTCGATGCCGTAGACGATCCGCAGCCGGCCCTGGTCCCTGTCGACCACGTCGGTGAGGAACGCGAAATAGTCGCTGGCCTCCCACTCGAAGCCCAGCGTGAACAGGCCCCACAGCGCGAACGTGGCGTCCCGGATCCAGCTGAAGCGGTAATCCCAGTTCCGCTCCCCGTGCGGGGCCTCCGGCAGGGACGTCGTCGCGGCGGCCGCGATGGCGCCCGTGGGAGCGAACGTGAGGCCCTTGAGCGTCAGCGCGCTGCGGGTGAGGTAGCTGCGCCACCGGTGATCGGGGAAGCTGCCCCGGGCGAGCCAGTGCTGCCAGTGATGGGCCGTCCAGGTCTCGCGCTGGTATGCCTCCTGGTAGTCCCTCGGCGGGGTTCGGCTGCCCCAGGACAAGGCACAGAAACGGGTGTCACCCTCACGCAGCAGGGTGCGGCCTCGCGCGCTCGGCCCCTCCAGGCCGATCCGGATGTCGGAGGTCAGGGTCAGCGGCAGGTCGATGCCCTCGGGCTGGATCACCGCCTGCAGGTAGCCCTGGTCGAGGTGGCTCCAGCGGCCGCGCCGGCGCCCGTAGTCGAAGGCGGGCTCGCAGTCCATGGTGACCTGCACCGCGCCTTCCACGCAGCGCACCGTCCGCAGCAGCGTGTGCTCGGCGTCGTAGTCGGTCGGCGGCCGGACATGGCTGGTGCGCTCCGGGTGCTCGTGCCGCCACGGGCCCATCACCAGGCAGTCCCGGACGACGATCCAGCCCTCGCCGCAGTCCCAGCTGGTCTCCAGGACCATCGTCCCCGGCAGGTACCGCCGGTCGGCCGGCACGGTCATGTCTTCGGGCCCGAAGCGGAACCAGCCGGCGTCCCGGTCGAGCATCGAGCCGAAGACGCTCGGGCTGTCCAGCCGCGGCAGGCACATCCACTCGATGGAACCGCCGGGCGCGACCAGCGCCGTAACCTCGCAGTCGGACAGGAACCCGTAGTCCGCGATCGGCGGGTACGGCGAGAACTCCCAGAGCGGCTCGCTCGGCAGTGCGCCGAACCCGTCGGGCTGCGCGTCCAGCGGTCCGGTGTCATGGGCCGTCACCTGCATCACCACCTCAAGCCTGCAATCCAGTCTGGCATGGCGCCCGGCGCCGTTCGCCAGGGGCCGTTCACGCAAGAGGACCAGCCTGTGGACCAGCCTGTGGAATGTGCGGTGGAAAAACGGCCATGAGCGGAGGACAACGCCCGATGCCCTGTGGATGACCAAAGAATCTTGAAAGAGCTGCGGGGAACCTCTTGTGCCGTGACTGGGCGGGGGCGTAGAAAAACTCACACCACTGGAGACGGTTGCCTACCGGGGTTGACCCCGGGGACGTCCGGGAACCGGGCAACCGGCCCTGCGGGCGGGTCCCGTCGCCGGTGGTGGGCCTCGCGGGCGTGGTAGCCGAACGCTCGGTGTGTCAGGGTCCGGTGCGTCAGGGCCGTGCGGCCAGCCAAGGCCCCTCCATCTCATACATGGAGGGGCCTTGACCTATCTTGGCGTCAGCGTCCGCCATCGGCCGGCAGCGACACGCGGGAATCGCGACCGACCGGAATGACGCGCTCAGGGGAACGCCGCGCTGCCTCATGCCAGGGGGCCGGTCCCTGCTGGGCGGCCGGCCCCCGGCGGTGAGACACTGGCGGCAGGAGGAGTCGGGCAGGTCAGCCCGGTGAGCGCGCCGGGGCGTGGCCACGGGCGTGCGCCGAAAATGCCCGGCGCGGCGGAGGGCGGGCACATGGCGTTGCTGACGAGCAGCCGGCTGCCAGTGCAGCTTGATCCGTTCGTGGGTCGCCAGCAGGAGCTCCGGGACGTGCTGCACGCCCTGTCACGCAGCCGGCTGCTCACCCTGACCGGGCCCGGCGGCACGGGCAAGACCCGGTTGGCCCTCGCCGCCGCCGACGCGGCGGGCTCGTCGTACGCCTGCGGTGTGTCCTGGGTGGAGCTGGCCCCGATCGATGATCCCCGGGTCGTCCCGCTGGCAGTCGCCGGCGGGCTCGGAGCACGGGAAGCACGGGAGTGCGCGGAGCAGGACGTGACGGAGGCGATCGCGCAGTACGTGGGTGACCGCTCGATGCTGATCGTGCTCGACAACTGCGAGCATCTGGCGGCGCCCGTCGCGGATCTTGCCTACCGCCTGCTCGGGGCCTGCCCTGCCCTGTCCATCCTCGCCACCAGCCGCGAGACGCTTGGCGTCGGCGGGGAGCGCCAGCTCGCCGTCCCGCCGCTTGCCCTGCCGCGGGACGGCACCGCCGTGACGCCGTCCTCGCTTGCCCAGTTCGATGCGGTCAGGTTCTTCGAGCAGCGCGCCCAGCTGGTGCTCCCGTCGTTCAGGATCGCCGACGACAACGCGGACGTGGTCCATCACGTCTGCCGTCGGCTCGACGGCCTGCCGCTGGCGATCGAGCTGGCCGCGGCACGGCTGCGGATCCTTTCCCTCGGCCAACTGGCGGAGCGCCTCGACGACATCTTCACGGTGCTGGTCGGCGGCACGCGGACGGCGCCGCTGCGCCACCAGACCCTGCGCGCGACGCTCGACTGGAGCCACGACCTGCTCACCGAGGACGAGCGCGCGGTCTTCCGGCGGCTGGCCGTCTTCGCGGGCGGGTTCACGCTGACGGCGGCTGAGCAGGTCACGGCCGGCGGCGACATCGCGCCCGACCGCGTGCTCGACCTGCTGACGCGGCTCGCGGACAAGTCGCTGCTGCGCGTCGACCACACCAGCGGCGATGTGCGCTATTACCTGCTGGCCACCGTCCGCGACTACGCGAGGGACCGCCTGGCGGCGGCGTCCGAGGAGGATTCGACGCGACGGGCTCATCTGGAGTTCTACGCGGGCTTCGTGGAGCAGATCGAGCCCCGCATCGGCGGCGGCGGCGACGCGCACGGACTCGTCGACCTGGAGCGCGAGCTGAACCGCATCGCGGCCGAGATCGCGAACCTGCGGGCGGCGCTGGACTTCGCGGGCGCGTCCGGCGACGTGCACGGCGCGCTGCGGATCGCCGGCCCGCTGGAACGCTATGCCTACCTCCGCGGCCAGTACAGCGAGGTACGGCACTGGGTGGACTCGGCCGTCACCTTCGGCCCGGACGCGCCCGCCGTGCTGCTGGCCAAGGCGCTGCTGGGCAGCGGCCGGCTCGCGCTGCTGCAGTGCGACTACGTACCGGCGGTCCGCCGGCTCGAGGCTGCCCTGCGGCTCTACCGCGAGCTGGATGACGCCCAGGGCATCGCCGGGGCGCTGCAAGGGCTGGGCAGCGTCGCCCGGGAGCAGGGCAATTATGCCCGGTCGATGGAGCTGCACGCGCAGGGCCTGGCCGTGGCGCAGGCCGCGGGTGACCGGTGGGCGGTCGCGAGCGCCCACGGCTACCTGGGGCTCGCCTCATGGCTGCAGCGCAACTTCGACCGGGCCGCCGCGGAGTGCACGACGGCGCTGGCGGAGTTCAAGAAGCTCGGCGACGTAGCGGGAACGGCGTGGTCGCTGCTCAGCCTCGGTGCGGTGGCCCGGTACCAGGGAGCGAGGGACAGGGCAGCCGCGCTGCTGGAAGAGAGCCGCTCGCTGTCGCAGAGAATAGGATTCCGCGAGGGCATAGCGTGGTCGCTGGAGCAGCTAGGCCTCCTCGCGGCTGACCAGGGTGACCCGGGAGCCGCGGAGCTGCTGAGCCAGAGCCTCGAGGTCCACCGTGAGCTGCGCGATCGCTGGCGTACCTGCAGCGTGCTCGAGGACCTTGCCGCGCTGTCCCTCGCCCGGGGCGACGCGGCGCGTGCAGCGCGCCTGCTGGCGGCGGCGGAGGCCATGCGGGATGCGTTCGGCACGGTGGTGGCTCCCTGCGAGAGCGCCCAGCATGCCCAGTCGATGGCCGGCGCGCGGGCCGCGCTGGGCGACGACGCGTTCGAGGCCGCGTGGCGGCACGGCCTGCAGGCCCCGATAGACGAGCTGCTGGCCGACCCGCCGGGGGCCGCCCCCCCGGCTCCGGCTTCCGGGCACCCCGGACTCGCGCCGGATGGCGCCACGGGCGGGGCGGGCAGCAGCGAGGCCAGCGGGCCCGGCCTTCGCATCCGGGCGCTGGGCGCGGCCACCGTCCACCGGGGAGACACCCTGCTGACGGCGGCTGACTGGGGTTACGGTAAGCCCCGCGAGCTGCTGTTCCTGCTCGCCGCGTCGCCGCCGATGACGAGGGAGCAGGTGGGCGCCGCGCTCTGGCCAGACCAGCCACGTGACCGGCTGGGAAGTGCGCTGCACACGGCGCTGCGGGAGCTGCGCCGGGCGCTCGGTGACCCTGGATGGGTGCTGTACGCCGAAGGCCGCTATGCCTTCAACCGATCGCGCGCGCATGACTGCGACGTCGAGACGTTCGAGCAGGCTCTTGCGGCGGCCCGCCGCGCCCGCCCGGCCGCCGCGGCGCTGCCCGACCTGCAGCGGGCCATCGCCGCCTACGGCGGCGATTTCCTGGCCGATGTGGCGGCGGGGGAATGGGCGCAGGCACGCCGTGATGAACTCCGTCGCGCCCTCGAGGCGGCGCTGCTCGCGGCGGGCCGGCTGCACGCCGCGGCCGGCCATTACCAGCCTGCGGTCACAGCGTTCCGCCGGGCGGTCGCCCACGAGCCGCTGAACGAGACCGCGCACCGGGAGCTGATGAGCAGCTGGGCCCGCCTCGGCGAGCCTGCGCGCGCCGTGCAGCACTACCGGGAGCTCGTGGACCTGCTGCGGGAGCAAGTCGGAGTGCCGCCCGCGGCGGAGACGACCGCGCTGTACCGGCGGCTATCCGAGCGGAAGTAGCACCCGCCCCCCTGAGCTTCCCCCCGACCGCCTGGCATATCCCCCTGTGCCGATGACCAACCTGGTGAGCGAACCGGGCACGGCGCGCGGACTCATCCCAGAGCTCACCGCCTGGCTCGCCACCTGATGCATAGAGAGGGACCTGACCATGCGTTACACGGATTACCGCGGATCGGCCGACTATCCGCGATCGCCCCGTAGCCTGCGGCAGATGTCCAAGGCTGCCAAGCTGCGCCTCGGCGCGGCCGCTGTCCTGTCCTGCGGGGTGGCGACTGCCCTGGCGCTGACGGCGACGGCCAACGCGAGCACCCCGCACACCAGGCACACCCCGCACACCCCGCACACCATGGGGACCGCGACCGCGGGGATGGCAGGGACCGCGAGCACCCCGCAGCCCACGGGGACCGCGGGGATGGCAGGGACCGCGAGCACCCCGCAGCCCACGGGGACCGCGGGGATGGCAGGGACCGCGAGCACCCCGCAGCCCACGGGGATGGCAGGGACCGCGGTGACCGCGGGCAGCGCCGGGTATCACTTCACCACCCTGGACAACGCCAGCGACCTGACGTTCAACCAGCTACTGGGGATCAACAACAACGGCCACATCGCCGGCTACTTCGGCTCCGGCGCGGCGGGCCACCCGAACAAGGGCTATCTGCTGCGCCCGCCGTACGGTCCGTCGCGGTACCAGAACATCAACTTCCCCGGCTCGGTGCAGACCCAGGTCACCGGCCTGAACGAGGAAGGGGTGCAGGTCGGCTTCTGGTCAACGCAGAACAACGCCGACATGACCAACAACAATTTCGGCTTCTACCTCGCCCACGGCCGCTTCCACAGCGTGAACTTTCCTACCGGCGACAAGGCCAGCCCGCCGGTCGACCAGCTGCTGGGCGTCAACGACCACGACGTTGCCGTCGGGTTCTACACCAACGGCCAGGGCAACAACCGAGGGTATGAGTACAACATCATGACCCACCGCTTCAGCCAGGTGCTCAAGCCTGGCGCGCCGGGCGGCATGGCCGGCCCCAGCCTGACCGCCGCCGCGATCAACAACCACGGCGACGTGGCCGGCTTCTACGCCGCTTCGGGCGGGACGACCGACGCGTTCCTCAAGATTTCCCACGGTCGCTTCATCACGCTGGCCGTTCCCGGCGCGTCGATGACCCAGGCATTCGGGGTCAACGACCGGGACGAGGTGGTGGGCGCGTACACCGTCGGCACGGGTGACAACGCTCAGACGCACGGTTTCACCTGGTGGCCAGGACACGGGTTCACTACCGTCGACGACCCGCAGGGCATGGGCAGCACCACCGTCAACGGCGTGAACGACAGCGGCGACCTCGTCGGCTTCTACACCGACTCTGCGGGCAACACCGACGGCATGCTCGCCATGCCCGGCCGTTAGCAACCACCCAAGACCGCCGCCGGCACCCCCACCTCGCCGACGGCACCACGCGGGGCGGGCCGCCAGGGCCCGCCCCGCGGTCCAGCTGTGCCAGTGACGCAGGCCTGCGGGCGCGGGCCCGGGGACGGCGGTCTTAGTAGCCCAGCGCCGGGTCGACGAGCCCGACCAGCGGCTCGCCAGCGGCGAACCTGGCCACGTTGTCGCGGATGCGCCGGGCGAGCAGCGGAAGGACCATCTCGGTGGTGTCCGCCGTGTGCGGCGTGATGATGCAGCGCTCCAGCTGCCACAGCGGGTGCCCGTCCGGCAGCGGCTCGGGATCGGTCACATCGAGCGCCGCGCCGCCGATGGAGCCCGCGGTCAGCGCCGCGACCAGGTCCGCGGTGTCCACGTGGCGTCCGCGGGCCACGTTGACCAGCCACGAGTCGGGCCGCATCGCCGCGAGCTGAGCGTGCCCGATGATGTGCTCGGTGCTCGGCGTGAGCGCGAGAGCCAGGAAGACTACCTGGGCGCCGGCCAGCGCCTCGGCCAGTCGCGCCTGGTCCACGGTCCGCGCCGCGCCCGGAACCGGCTCGGGATGGTTGCGCACCACGGTCGCGACCACGCGCAACGGCGCGAGCAGCGCAAGCAGGCGAGCGGTGATGCCGCCGCCGCCGAGGATCGTGACCGGCTGGTCGTACAGGCTGATCCCGGCCTGCTTCCCCCAGGACCGGGCCGTGATCCGCTGCGGAAGCTGGCGCAGGCCGGCCAGGGCGAGCGTGAGCGCGTGCTCCGCGACCGGCTCGGCATAGGCGCCCTTGGCCGAGGTCCAGGCCCGGCCAGGGTCAAGGAGCCCGGCTTCGGCCACCCGCTCGACGCCGGCGAAGGGAAGCTGCACCCACCGCGCTGAGCTCGCTGCGGCGAGGGCGCCGCGGAGCCCGCCGATATCGGCCGGATCCAGCCAGACCAGCGCCTCGGCGCGGGCCTCGACGTCGGCGGGCTCGCCGCCGCCGTCGCGGATGGCCTTCTCGGCGAAGTCGCTGCGAGCAGGGCCGACGGCCACCAGGGGCGCTGTCACGCTCAGCACCTTAGTGCAGGCTTGCGCTGAGCCCGGCGGGTGGTGGCCGGGTTCCCCGCAGGTGGCGGGCGATGGCGGCCGCGATGCCGCGTCCCGGCGGGGCCGTCACGCTGGCAGCGCAGCAAGTCACGGTCACCGTGACCGCGGTCAACACGGTCCGGTGCCCGCCCCGCGGCTAGCGGCCCGGTTCGCCAGATCGCGGCTGTAGCGCGCGATGACCTGCCGGACCCGGTGCGTGGCCAGGGGCCCGAGCAGGTCGTGGGTGGCGAGGAACAGCTCGCGGGCGGTGGCTCGCGGCCAGGATTCGGGAAGCAGCTCGCCGGGCAGGTCCGGGTCCAGCCCGGGGAACGCGCGCCAGTCGTCCACGACCTTGGTCCGGGCTACGAGCGCCTCCACCGGGGAGATCCGGCCTGCGGCCGCGCGCTCTCGTAGCCGCTGCGCGCAGGAAATGAAAGCCTGGTACCGGGCGTGCAGCCCCTCGAGGTCCCACGCGCGCTGCGGGAGCCCGTCCGGATCGATGCCGGGCACGGTCGAGGCCCGGAACGCCGTCGCCGTGCTGATGCCGAGCTCGGCGAGCTGGCCGACGACTTCGGCGGCCTGATCGCGGGGGGCCACCCAGAGCCCGTCGTAGAGCGGGGCGAAGCCGAGCCAGCGGAGTTGCCTGCGCAGGGCATCGCGGGCCGCCCGGTTGTCCTCCGGGACCGAGAACGCCACCAGGCTCCACAACCCGTCCCAGGGCTGGGTCTGCCGGCCGAATGAGAAAATCCGGCTTGCTCCCTCGTCGAGTACCTGCGCCGCGTGCTCGCTGAGCCGCACGAACGTGCACCTGCCGATCTTCGAGGTGACCAGGAGCCGGCTGCGGGTCAGGCGGCTGAGCGCGGCCCGGGCGGCCGAGTCGCTGACCCCGAACTCCGCCAGGAGCGCGACCAGCGCCGCCGACGGCAGCGGCTCGCTGGGCTGCCACCAGTAATCCCCGAGCAGCGCCAGCAGCAGCCGCGGGGGTCTTTGGGCGCCGCCCCACGGCAGCGTCCCGGAGCCATCCTCGCCGGACAGGACCGCCTGCTCGGCAGGCGGACGGGACGGATGCGAGGCGGTCACCTTCATGAGGGTACCGAACGGCCGTGCGCCACCGACCAGTCCGTAACGCGAGTTCAAGCGGGCATCAGACAGCGTTTATTCATACAGAACGCCACGGTGACCGACCTCTGTAACGTCATATATCCGCTTGTGGTGTAGTGTGCCGGGAAGCGGGGGATCTGGGTGAAGTGCCGCCCGGCGCTGAGGGCCCGGTGAAGGCGGGAACGGGCCGGGTGACCCGGAGTGGTGACCGTGCGGGGCGGGGCTCGCGCGGGTGCCCTGGTCGGCACAACGTATGACAGTACGCGCGACGGCCGAAACTAGGCTTGATAGATAACTTTGACGCCTCGTCACCGTCAGCTCAGGATCCAGGCACGACTTGTGCCGGCCGAGCTCCGTGGTTGTCCAGATAACCGTCACTGGCATGACGGAAAGATTGGCGTATATTACTGTGCCCGTAGGCAGAGTTGTCACATGTTGGTGGCGATCTACGGATGACCCGCAGCCAGGCAGCGTCCCGCTGCTGGCGGCTCCGGTACCGGCCGGCGCACTGCGGATTGGGCCGGGCCCGGCAAGCAGCCCGCAACGGAAGGAAGAGGAAGCCGACATGCCCAATGCGATCTTGGACCCGACGGGCGGGGCTGGCCGCGCTGCGGTGCCCGCAGCGCAGGGTGACGCGCGGGGCGCGGCGGCGCTGGCACCGCGCCGTGCCGACTTGACCGGCGCGACGGTGGGGCTGCTGGGGAACACCAAGCAGAACGCGGATGTCTTCCTCGACGAGGTGGGCAGGCTGCTGGTCGAGCGGCACGGCGCCGCGGTTGTCCTGGTCCGGACCAAGGCGGCGTTTGCGCAGCCCGCACCGCAGAGCCTGGTCAGGGAGCTGACCACCGAATGTGATGTCGTGATCACCGGGATCGGTGATTGCGGGTCCTGCAGCGCGTCGGCGGTGGCTGACGGCGTCGCGCTCGAGGCCCACGGGACGCCGACCGCGGTGATCTGCAGCGACGCTTTCCGGGGCAGCGCCGACGCGATCGCCGAGCTGCGCGGCGTGCCTGGTTACCGGTATGCGACCACGTCCCATCCGCTGGCGGTGCTGACGCCGGGCCAGGTGCGCGACCGGGCCCGCGCGGTGCTGCCGGAGGTGGTCGCCTTGCTGGTCAGCAACAACGGCGGCACTGCCTGATGCCGGCATCCGGCAGGCTGGATCCAGACGGCGCGCAGCAGACCATCGAGTACTGCTACCAGCAGGACTGGTCGGACGGGCTGCCGCTGGTTCCGGTCTCGCAGCCGCTGCTGGACCGGTTCCTGGCACAGGTCAGCCGGGGCCCGCAGGAGATCATCGGCGCGCTGGAGCAGGTGGGCCGCCAATGCACGGTGCAGCTGGCGGCGATCAATGCGGCGATGGCGGGCTGCAGGCCGGAGTTCTTCCCCGTGGTCCTGGCCGCCTTCGAGGCGCTCATGCTGGAGCGCGAGGCCCGCGGCGGCGGCTGGCAGAGCGACAGCGGCCCGGCTCCGCTGATCGTCGTGAACGGGCCGGTGCGCGGCGAGCTGGGCTTCAACAGCACCGGAGGCGCCTTCGGCCCCGGATTCCGCGCCAACGCCACGGTCGCCCGTTCCGTGGGGCTGATCGTCCGTAACGTCTTCGGGATCAAGCCCCACGTGCTGGACCGGGCGACCCAGGGTGTCCCCGGCCGCTGGTCGATCTGCGTCGCGGAAAACGAGGAAGAGAGCCCGTGGGAGCCGCTGTCGGCCGGGGCCGGGCTGCCCGAGGGGGCCAGCGCGGTGTCCGCCACCTTGCTGCGCAGCTGCGAGTTCGTCGACAACCGGCACGCGCAGGACGCGGAGCAGCTGCTGTGGGACTTCGCCGGCACGATCTCGCGCACCGGGGCCCTGGTCTTCCGGCATGCCTCCTGCGGCGTGGTCTTCTGCCCCGAGCATGCGCAGCTACTGGCGGCCGCTGGGCTCTCCAAGGCCGATGTCCAGGACTGGCTGATCGAGCACTGCGGCCCCAGCGCAGCCGAGCTGCGGCGGGTCGGCAAGGACGGCGTCAGCCGGACCAGCGTGAGGTGCCCTGCGGGGGCAGCCTCTCCCGATCCTGGCGGGGTCTCCCGTATCCTGCCATCCCGCGGGCATGTCCCGGTGCTCGTGGCCGGCGCGCGGAACGCGGGGATCTCCATGGTGGTGCGGGTCTTCGGGCTGTGGTCCGGCCGCGCGGTCGCAGTCGAGACGCGCGCGGAGCCGGCGGCGGCGCCGCCGGCTCCCTGGATGCGGTTACTGTGGAGGGAGATCGTCACACGGCCGTCCGGCCCGTCAGGGCCGCCAGGGCGGCGGGCCGGAGACCTCGGTGCTGGCCTGGCGGATGGTCAGGCTCAGCGGGCCGAGGCCGGAGAGCACGCCGGTCACCTGGCCGGCCAGGCCGGGACTCGCTGATGTCGACTCCGCCAGGCCGATCGCGGAGGCCCCGCTCAGCATGGCCGGCAGGATGTCGCTGGTCTCGCCGATGATGTGCGTCCTGGCGCCGCAGTCGCGGGCGATCCGGTAGATCTCGCGGCTGTCCGGCGAGTCGGCGGTGCCGAGCACGAGCATCGCGTCCGAAGCCGATGCTATGGTGCGGACGGTCTGGATCCGGTCGGATGCCGCATAGCAGAAGCCGTCGGGGTGCGGGCCCCGTGCAGCCGGGAACCGTGACCGCAGCGCGGAGGTCACCGGGGCGGAGTCCTCCACCGGGATGCCCGGCTGCAGCAGGTAGGAGACACGCCTTGGATCCGCCACCCGCAGTGCCGCCGTGCTGCCCGGAGTGGAGACCACCCTGGTCTTGCCCGGTGCCTGGCCCGCGATTCCCGCGACCGCCTTGTGGCCTGGCTGGCCGACCAGCACGAGATCGTCGCCGCGCTCGGCGAGCTTGCGGGCCTGCGCATGCACCAGCAAGACCAGGGGGCAGGTCGCGTCTATGATCTCCAGGCCGCGGGCCTGCGCCTCGGCGCGCACGTCGGGACAGACGCCGTGAGCGGGGAAGACCACCGTCGACCCGTCCGGGACCTGGTCCAGCGAGGAGGCGAAGACCGCCCCCCGCTGCGCGAGTTCCGAGATCGTGTCCGGGTCACCGGACAGCTCCCCGTAGACATGCACGGCGCGGCGGCCGTCGAGAGCGCGCCGCGCCGCGCGGAGCGCCTGCAGCGCGCCGTGGCACCACGGGCCCGGTGCGGCCAGCAGCCTGCGGGTCCCGAACACGGCGGACCACTCGTTCACCGCCGACCGGGCCGCCGCCGCGGCGACGCGGTCGGTCCCGCTGGCCGCGGCCGCCACGGCGGCCGTCGTCCCGTCCCGCTGCTGGCAGGTGGCGACGAAGATCGTCGCGCCGCCATCCTCGGCGTCCGGGTCGACGCAGTGACCGACCGGCGCGTAGCCGACCCGCTTGCCCTTGCGCCGCAGCGTGCCGCCCACCAGCGGGGCGGCTGGGCTCGGCAGCGGCCCGCGCACCGGGTCGCCTATCTCGGTGGGAACCAGCACCTCGCCCGCGGCCACCTGGGTTCCGGGCGCCAGGAATTCGCGCACAGCCGGTCGGTTCATCGCCCGTCCATCCCCGGTAGCAGCCCGAAAGTGAACCGGCCGCGGTGCCGCCCCCGATTGTCCCGTTCACCACAGCACCGCGATGCCGGCGGGATGCTCATTCCCCGGTCCGTATCTCGCTTCGCTCACGGGGGTCTCAAGGTTCGGCAAGAACGAGCGCCGGGCAGAAGAAAGTCGTCACGCGACGAGGGAGGACCGGGTCATGTCCGCGACCGATGAGCTGATCGAGAACAACCGGGGGTATGCCCAGGCGGCCGGCGGCCCGCCGCTGCCCGCGCCGCCGGCCCGCCGCCTGGCCGTGGTCGCCTGCATGGACGCCCGCTTCAGCGTCTACGCGGTGCTGGGGCTCGCCGAGGGCGAGGCGCACGTGATCCGCAACGCGGGCGGCGTGGCCACCGATGACGTGATCCGCTCCCTTGCCATCAGCCAGCGGCTGATGGGCACGCGCGAGATCATCCTGATCCATCACACCGGCTGCGGAATGCTTACCTTCACCGACGACGAGTTCAGGGCCAGCATCCAGGCGGACACCGGAATCCGGCCCCCGTGGGCGGCCGAGGCATTCGGCGACCTCGACACGGACGTGCGGCAGTCGGTCGCCCGGATCACGGCCAGCCCGTTCGTGCCGCACACCGATGCCGTGCGCGGCTTCGTGTTCGACCTGGCCACCGGCAAGCTCAACGAGGTCAGCTAACCGCTGCGCGCTCAGGCGTCAGGGGAGTCGCCGCGGCCCTGCTGCTCGGCCAGGAACCGCTCGAACTGCGCGCCGAGCTCCTCGGCGGTCGGCATGTTCTCGGGCTCCTCGGCCATCATGCCGCCCTCGCTGCCGGCGGCAAACGCGTCGTACTGCTGTTCCAGGGCCCGGACCACCTCGGCAACCTCGTCGGACCCCTCGACCTGCCTGGTTATCTCCAGGTCGGTCCGGTGCGCAGCCTCGCGCAGCATGTCCGCCGGCAGGGACAGGCCGGTCGCCCGCTGCACGGACTCGATCAGGGTGACTGCGGCGGCCGGGTAGGCCGCCTGGGCCAGGTAGTGCGGCACGTGCACGGCGAACCCGATTGCCGCGCGCCCGTTCTCGCCCATCTTCAGTTCCATCAGCGCGGCCGCGCTGCCAGGAACCTGCAGCCGGTCGACCAGCGGCCGGTAGCCTTCGACGAGGTCGGTGCGGGTTGCGTGCGCCGTGACGCCGAGCGGCCTGGTGTGCGGGACGCCCATCGGGATGCCGTGGAAGCCCACGGCCAGCCGGACCCGCAGCGTTGCGGCGACGTCGAGTACCGCCGTGGTGAAGGAGTCCCAGTCGTGGTCCGGCTCGGGGCCGTTCAGCAGCAAGAACGCGGTCCCGGCGGCGTCGTGCAGCAGCGAGATCCCGATCCCGGGCGCGTCGTAATGCTCCCAGTGGTCCTTGGCGAAGGTCATCACCGGCCTGCGGGACCGGTAGTCGAGCAGGGAGTCCACGTCGAACCTGACGACCTCGGTATGCTCCAGCGCGCTCAGCAGGTGCGCGGTGAGCAGGCGCCCCGCCCCGCCCGCGTCGATGAACCCGTCGAGGTAGCAGAGCATCACGACGTCATCCAGCTCGGGCGCGTCAGGGGCCACCTGGTAGAGGTCTCCCGGGTCACGCGCCACGCCCGCCTCCTCCTGCGCCGTCGCTCTCTCCTACAAGTCTTACCTACCTCGGGCCACGGTTGGACAATCCGCGCCCAGAAATTGCCCGCGGCGGGCAGTTCCGCGGGCCGCTGCCGGGATGGCTTCGCCGCCGGGTCACGGTCAGGGGGGACCGGTGTAGACGTTGAGCTCCCAGTCGCAGCTGTCCCTGGCGAGCAGGCCGTAACGGACGACGGCCCGCAGGTACCAGCGCACGGACAAGTCCGGGGTGATCATCGTGGGGGGAATCTCGCGCCGCAGCCGCACCTCGAACGGGAAATCTCGCGGCCCGCCCAGCGCGAAAGTCCCCGCCAGGTGCCCGCCCCAGAATTCGCTCGGCTTGGACCGGGCCGGCTGCTGACTGACAACGTGCAGGTTAACCGACAAGACGCGGGCTGGCCGGTGCGCGGTGATGCGCAGCGTTCCGCGGACGGTTCCGCCGGGCCGCGCGCGGAGGACCGGCGCGACCAGCTCGAGTTCGCACCGGCGGCAGCGGCGGCGGCGCTGGGTGCCCTCCACCTGCTGGTACAGGGACGGTCCGGACACCAGGCGGACCGGAGCCGCGCAGCGCGCGGTCCGGCCGTCAGCCAGCCTGAGCTCGGCGCGGACCTGGTACTCGATCCTCGCACCTGTCGGTCGGCCGCCGGACGGGGCCTGCGCCCAGTTCGGCAGCACGGCCTCGGACTCGGCCCGGGCGCCGGCCGGCAGGGCGCCGGCCAGGCTCAGGCCGCTGCCGGCGCGGGTGATGGTCCGGGCGTGCGGGCCGGCGGGCCCGCCCGCGGGATTGCGGGACCAGATGATCTGGACCAGGTCGGCCCTGGCCTCGAGGACGCTGCTGTCTCGCAGGCCGACGGCGGCGACCCGGACCCCGATAGGCTGGCCGACCTCGTAAGCCTCCGCGGCCGGGATGATGGCAAGCTGGACGTCGGGCCGCCCGAACGCGGCCGCGAGCCTGGCGGGCATGTCGGAGTCCGCGCCGTCAGGCGGCCGGCGGGATGATGAGCACCCAGCCCGGCTGGATCTGCGCGGGATTGGCCAGGCCGTTCAGCTCGGCGATCTGTTTCACCAGCGCCGGGTCCCCGCCGGCGAGTCCCCACACGCTGTCCCCGGGCTGCACCACCTGGGCGGTGGAGCCCGCCGGCAGCGGCGGCAGCCGCGGGATATGCAGCACCTGGCCGGGTACGATGAGGCCGCCCGGCCCCACCTGGGGGTTGACCGCCTGGATCACCGGGTAGAGGTTCGGGTTGCCCAGCCGGCGCCGGGCGATCTGGTACAGGCTGTCCCCCGGCCGGACCGTGACTGTCCCGCCGCCGATCTGCGGCGGTGCCGGGACCTGCGGCTCCGGCACGCCAGGCGGAGCCGGCGGCGCTTGCGCCCCGGTGAGCCCCCGCGGCTGCGCGAAGAAGAGGTTGTACCGAAGCACGCTGCCCGGCTGGTTGGCCCAGGAATCGATCACGTTGGCCTTGCCGATGCTGGTCAAGTCCCCTACCTTGCCTAGCGCCCGCGAGATGGTGCCGGACCCCTGGCCGTCGCTGAAGACCTGCCCGACCACCCCGCCTCTGGAGCCCAGCCACAGGACCCCGCCGCGGACCGCGGCGCCGCTGCCGGCGGCTATGGCGGTACCCGCGCCGACCGCCTCGATGGTGCTCAGGTCGAGCTTCTTGCCCTCGATCGCGTACTCCGTGAGCGCGGTCGAGATGAAGCCGTTGAGACCGGCGTAGCCGGTGGTGTAAAGGACAGGATGCGCGTTCTGGAACGCCGCGAGCGCCGGTGAGTTCTCTTCGGCCCAGTCGCTGCCCACGCCCAGTGCGGACTGCACCATGCCGCCGCGGATGACGTTGGCGATGTCCTCGGCGTCGTAGTTGGCCGGGTCCAGCGGGTTCATGCCGTGGATCGCCTTGTCGATCATCTCCGAGATCAGCGTGAACGTGGAGCCCATCGCGAACCGCGCCGCGACGCCCACGAACGCGTCCAGGAACGACCCCAGGGCCGCCACCGCGGCGTCGAGCAGCGAACCGAGCATGTCCATCACGGTCGCGGCCGCCGCGGCATCCGCCATCGCCGCCCCCACCGCCGCGGCGTCGGAGGTGCCGAAGCTGAAGACCGTCAGCAGGCCGCCCACGACCAGAGCCGCCTCGGCCATGTCCCGCAGCCGCGCGGCCTGCTCGTCGGCGTTCTGGATCGCGTCGGCGATGGCGTCGAGATGGCCCGCCGCCCCGTCCAGTCCCCGGGCGTACTCCGTTATGGCCGCGCTGAACTCCTTCCACGCCTTCTGGAACGCGGCACTGGCCGACTCGCCCGCGCTGCCCGGCGTGCCCTTCCAGGACGCCTGCAGGCCCGTCGCCTCCTTGTCCAGCGCGGTCACGCCCCGCAGGAGCTCGGAGGCCAGCGTCCGGTGGGCCGCCGCCGCGGTACGGATGGCCCCGGGATCCCCGCCCGGATCGAAGTCGCCCTTGATCGTGCTAAAGAACGACACCGCAGCCTCCCGGCGTCAGCGGATCGTGCTCAAGTGGTCAGCCTTCCGGTAGTTCGCAGCGCTCATCGCAAGATTCGTATAGCCGGTCAGGAACGCCTTGAAAAGCTTCGTCATATCGTTCGTGACCTGGCGGTGGAGTTCCTGGTACTGCGCCGCCAGGCGCGCGGACTGCGGCAAATTGCCGAACGCGCTGTCGGGCAGGTTGCTCGCATGCTCGAAGCGGCCGAGCGCCTGCCGGGCAGCGTCGGCCTGCGCCTTGTAGGCGTCAGCCACCTTGTCCAGGTCCAGGGGCGTAACCTCGAACCCTCCACTGGCCACAGCACGCACCCCTCCGGCCGTGATCCGCTGACGGCGGCGATCACGGCGAGTCACCGGCATTGACTTGGCTACTGTCGTTCCACGAGCTCAAGCTAAATGGATCGTTTACTAACTCTCTCCCGCCACGGTGAATGAGCAGATCCGCATCAGTTGCTGCGGCGCTAATATCAGATTAATGAAAGATTAATATATCCGGTTATTTGCACCGGCCCCGCATGCGCGGCGCGTCACTGCCGGGCCGGCGCGGCCGCACCACCGAGTGCCGCTTGGCGGTCCCGCCACCTGCTGATGACGATCGGCAGTTCGGAGCTGACGAACTCGAAGAACCGGACCGACTCCGCGATCCTGGCGCCGGCCGGCGTGTCCGCGCCGAGGATCCCGATGCCCTGCCGCAGCACCGCGGTCCAGCGGGCCATCAGGCGGTCGCGGATGCCGATGACCTCATCCCAGACGTTGTCGGGCACCCGGTAGTAGTGGCGGCGGGATCCCGGCTGGCCCTCCCGGCGGACCATGCCGACCTGCACCAGGTAACGCACCGCGCCGGATACCGCGGCCGGGCTCGCCCGCAGCCTTGTCCCGAGCTCGGCCGCGGAGAGCCGGCCAGCATCCGAGGTCAGCAAGGCTGCGAAAACCCGGGCCGGCATCCGCGGGACGCCCATCTCGACCAGCGCCGATGCGAAGTCCTCGACAAGCCGGCTGACCGGGCGGTCGTCTCGCGGGGGGCCAGCCCCCCCGTCGGCTGGTGCCGGGGCATGGCCGACGCCGGCCTCGCCGCCGCTGAGCGGGACGGCCGCGTCGTGCTCGCGAGCGGAGCGTGCCACGTCGCTCATCAGCCTTGGTGCCGCCTGAGTTGTCGGAATTAACGTTCAGAACTTTCAGGGATTTATGAAATCAGTGTAACCTGTCATCATGACCGAGGCCATCGCCGTGACTGGCCTGCGCAAGTCATACGGCAAGACGGTAGCGCTTGACGGGCTGGAGCTGAGCGTGGCCGACGGCGAGGTGCACGGCTTCCTCGGCCCGAACGGGTCCGGCAAGACGACGACGATCAGGATCCTGCTCGGCCTGCTGCGCGCGGACGGCGGGACCGTGCGGCTGCTCGGCGGCGATCCCTGGCGCGAGGCAACCGCCCTGCACCGCAGGCTCGCCTACGTGCCCGGCGACGTGATTCTCTGGCCGAACCTCACCGGCGGCGAGATCATCGACCTGCTCGGCCGGCTGCGCGGCGGCGGCGACGCGAAGAGGCGCGACAGCCTGCTCGAGCGCTTTGACCTGGACCCGACCAAGAGGGTCGGCGCATACTCCAAGGGCAACCGCCAGAAGGTGGCGCTGATCTCGGCGCTGGCCTCAGACGTCGGGCTGCTGATCCTCGACGAGCCCACCGCTGGCCTTGATCCGCTGATGGAGGCCGCGTTCCGCGAATGCATCACCGATGAGCGACGTAGCGGGCGAACGGTCCTGCTGTCCAGCCATATCTTGTCCGAGGTCGAGGCGCTCTGCGAGCGGGTCACCATCATCTCGGCCGGCCGGGCCGTGGAGTCCGGGAGCCTGGCCGAATTGCGCCATCTCACCAGGACGTCGATCGCCGCGGACCTGGCTCGCCAGCCAGCCGGCCTTGAGCTGCTGCCGGGCGTGCATGACCTCGACGTTCAGGATTTCAGCGAGCATGGCGTGCGGGTGCGCTGCGAGGTGGACAGCGGGCAACTCGATGAGGTGCTGCGGCATCTCGTCTCGGCTGGCGTCCTGAGCCTGGTCAGCCAGCCTCCCACGCTCGAGGAGCTCTTCCTGCGGCACTATGCCCGCGCCGGCCAGCATCAGGTCCCGGCGTGAGCGGGCTCGCCGGGACGGGTGCGCTGGCCAGGCTGGCCCTGCGCCGAGATCGCGTCATGCTGCCGGCCTGGATCTACGTGCTCACGATCCTGGTGGTCAGCACGGGGTACAGCTTCAAGGGACTGTACAAGACGCCGGCCTCACGCGAAGCGGTCGCCGCGGGCATCAGCCACGACCCGGCGACGGTGGCGCTAGCGGGCCCGCTGTACGGTACCTCCGTCGGCGCCCTGACCGCCTACAAGGTCGGTGCGGCCGCCGCCGTAGCCGCCGCCCTGATGAGCATCTTCATCGTGATCAGGCATACCCGGGGGGACGAGGAGGCCGGGCGCCTGGAGCTTGTCGGCTCGACGGCGGTGGGCCGCAGTGCCGCGCTGGCGGTCGGCGTGCTCCTGGCGGCGATGGCCAACTGCGTGGTGGTGCTGCTGATCACCGCGGGGTCGGCCGTCATAGGCCTGCCTGCCGGCGGCTCGGCTGCCCTGGCGCTGGCCATCGGGGCGTGCGGGCTGCTTTTCGCGGCGGTCGCGGCGGCAGCGGCGCAGATGTCCGGGAGCGCCCGCGGCGCCAGGGGGATCGGGATCTGCGTGCTCGTCGTCGCGTACCTGCTCATGTCGGCCGGCGCGGCGGCGGGTTCCGGCGCCCTGCGGTGGCTGCTCTGGCTGTCCCCGGTCGGCTGGGCGGGCGAGGTCCGCGCTTACGCGGGGGATCGCTGGCTGGTGCTCGCGCTGCCGCTGGCTGCCAGCCTGGCCGTGGCGTCTGTCACCGCCCTGCTGGCTGCCAGGCGGGACCTGGGCGCGGGCCTGGTGCCGCCCCGGCCGGGTCCGCCGCGGGCCAGCCGGTGGCTGCGCAACCCGCTGGCCCTCTCCTGGCGGCTGCAGCGGGCCAGCCTGATCGGCTGGGCCGCGGGCGCGGCTGTCTTCGGCGCCGCCTTCGGGTCGGTCGCCAACAACATCGGCTCCATGCTCGGCAGCAGCGTGCACGTGCGGAACGCCATCGCGAGGCTCGGCGGGCAGCCGGGCATGACGGACGCGTACCTGGCGGCGATGATGAGCGTCCTAGGGCTGGTCACGGCCGGCTATGCGATATCGGTGGTGCTGCGCCTGCGGTCAGACGAGACCACGCAGCGCTCGGAAGCGCTGCTGGCAACCAGCGCCGGCCGGATGAGCTGGGCAGCCGGTTACCTGACCGTGGCCGCCGCCGGGTCCGCGGTGGTGCTGGCCGCGGCCGGGCTCGGGTCGGGTCTGGCGTTCGGGCTGCGGGCCGGGGACGTCGGCGCGCAGCTGCCCCGAGTGCTCGGTGCCGCGCTCGCTCAGCTGCCCGCCGTTCTCGTGGTGGCCGGCCTTGCCGTGCTGCTCTTCGGGCTGCTGCCGGAGTCCTGCGCGGCGGGCGGCTGGACCGCACTCGCCCTGGCCGCCGTGCTGCTGCTCTTCGGGCCGGTGCTGCGGCTCGCCCAGCCGGTTCAGGACATCTCCCCGTTCACCCACGTGCCGAAGCTGCCCGGGGGTACGGTGACCGCCGCGCCGCTGGCGGCGCTGACCGTCATCGCGGCCGGGCTCGCTGCGGTCGGCTTGGCCGGCCTGCGCCGCCGCGACATCGGGTGAGCGGCAGGGTCCCCAGGCGTGCCGGGATGACGACGGCCCGCCGACAGGGCCTGGGTCACTCCGCCGCGTCCGGCGCGGACAGGACGGCGAACACCGCGCCCTGGTCGTCCGCGAGCACGGCCATCCGGCCGTACGGCGTGTCCCAGGCCGGCCGGACGACCCTGCCGCCAAGCTCACCGGCCCTGGCGACCGCGGCGTCCACGTCCGCCACGCCGAAGTAGGTGGCCCAGTTCGCGGGCACTTCCGGCGGAAAGTTGGGATCGAGCTCGCCGATGCCGCCGACGGGGCGCCCGCCGAGGTCGATCGTGGCGTAGTTGAAGCCCTCCGAGCTCATGTCACCGTACCGGTAGCCGAAGACTGCGTGGTAGAACGCCTTGTTGGCGTCGAAGTCGCGGCTCATGTTCTCGTTCCAGGCCAGTGAGCCAGGCTCGTTGGCCAGCTGGACGCCGCTATGCGAGCGGGCCTGCCAGACGCCGAAGACCGCGCCCCCCGGGTCGGCGGCGACCGCCATCCGGCCGACGTTCATCACGTCCATCGGCTCCACGATCACCTGGCCGCCTGCGGCCTTGATCTTGCGCACCGTGTCGTCGGCGTCCTGCGATGCGATATAGGTGGTCCAGGCCGGCGGCATCTGAGCCGGGCCCATTTTCGGCCCGATGCCCGCCACCGGCCTGCCGCCGCGAACGCACATGCAGTACCCGCCTGCCTCGGGCGGTCCCTCCTGGATCTCCCAGCCGAACAGGCCGCTGTAAAATGCCCGCGCCCGGGTGATGTCGCCTACCCCCAGATCCACCCAGCACGGCGTGCCGGCCGGCCAGGCCGCTTCGCGAGTGACCATCAGATTCCCCCACAGATCCGCTGCTCGGCTGGGCACGTTATGGTGACTAGCCGCACACGAAGCGTATACCAGTGCGGCCAGCCGGTCGCGGTGCGCAGGCAGGCAGCGAGAACGGACGGGACGGCGCCAGGGCGCTGCGACTGCGCTCGCCGTCGCGACCGGGCCGGGGCCTGAGAGCGGCCGGCTGACGGCCGAGGCGCAGGCTTTCGCCGTCGGCGGGTGAGCCGACGGCCGGTTCCCTTACGTAGCCCGGCATGCGAGCAGGGCACCGCGACCTGCCGCGGCCTCGGTCGGGACCGTGGCAGATGGGCCCGCCGGGGCCCGGATGGGAAACTGGTGCCTGCGGCGTTAACCTCGTGTAGCCATGCAATCACGAGCCGAGGAGTAGGGGCCGGCCCCAGCGACCGACCCCCCGGAGGGGTCTCTTGCGCAGGTCACAGTCCGGGGTGCGGGTGTCTGGCGGCATTGTCGCCGTGGCCCTGGCCCTGGCCGTGGCCCTGGCCTGGAGCGCCGTGGCAGGGCGCTTCCCGCTCTGGCTGCGCGCCGCGCCCGGCCCGGCGGCCGGCGGGGCCCCTGCGGCCTCGCCGGGCTCCCAGAGCCAGGCATCCAGGCCGCCGGGGGCGCTAACGCCCGGTCAGATGGCGGGCCAGCGCGTCATCTACAGCTACAGCGGCCTCGAACCGCCCGCGTCACTGCTCCAGCTGATCCGGCAGGGAGAGGCGGGGGGCGTCATCTTCTTTGGCCAGAACGTCTCGAGTCAGTCGCAGATCGCCAGCGTCATCGCCGAGCTCGAGCAGGCGGACGCGAGCCCGCAGAACCCCGTCCGGGCGCCGCTGCTGCTGATGACAGACCAGGAAGGCGGCATGATCCGCCGGGTTCCCGGCGCGCCCCTGCTCGCTGAGCGCCAGATCGCCGAGTCGGCCGATCCCCCTGCCGATGCGGCGGGTGCCGGCAGCGGCGCGGCTCTCAACCTGCGTGGCCTCGGGATGAACGTCAACCTGGCTCCGGTGCTGGACGTGTACCGCCAGCGGGATGACTTCGACGACCAGTATCAGCGCTCGTACAGCATGAGCCCGGCTGTTGCCGCGGAGCTCGGCGCCCGCTTCATAACGGCGCAGCAGGCCGCGGGGGTCGCGGCCACCGCGAAGCACTTCCCTGGCCTGGGCGCGGCAGCGAGGCGGCAGGACACCGACGAGCGGCCGGTCACGCTGAAGGTACCGCTCGCCACGATCAGGGACGTAGACGAGGTGCCCTATAAGGCCGCGATCGCGTCCGGCGTCCGGCTCGTCATGGTGTCGTGGGCCGTGTACCCGGCACTTGACCCCAGCCGTCCGGCAGGCCTCTCGCCGGCGATCGTCGGCGGTGAGCTGCGCCGGCGACTCGGATTCCGGGGCGTGACGATTACCGACGCGCTGGAGGCCGGCGCGCTGCGCGCCTACGGTTCAACTCAGAACCGGGCGCTGCTGGCTGCCAAGGCCGGGATGGACCTCATCCTCTGCTCGCAGCAGGACGTCAGCCAGGGCGAGCAGGCCGCGGCCGCCCTGGCGGCCGGCCTTCGCGACGGCGACCTGGGCAAGCCCGCGTTCACGGCGGCGCTGCGGCGCGTGCTGGCGCTGCGCGCCGGCCTCGAGCGGTAACGCCTGCTGACCGCTACAAATGCGCTGCCGCGGCATCGAGCGGCGGCTCGCCGCGAATTACCCGGGTGTAAGGCCCGGGGAAGACCAGCGCGATGTGCCCGTCGCTCAGCCACTTGACTACGTAGGGCGGCGACCCGTCCGCGTTGCGCACCTGGACCACGACGGCGGCTCGGCTGTCGTCGCCGTCCGGCACCAAGCGGTCACCGATCTGAGCCTTCACCGGGACCTCCTCACTGCGGTCGGCACGCCGGGCGGCCGGGCTCTGGTGCCTCGGCCGTTGCCTCTTAACTTGCAGTGTGCCCGCCGCCCCGCCGCCCGGCTCAGGGGCCAAGGTCCTCCAGATGGGGGCCGTCGGCCCGGTGCTGCCGGCCGCGTGCGGCAGCAGCATGAAGACGCTGGAAGGCGGCTGAACGGCACGGAGGTGAGCTGGTGATGAGCGTCACGCACGAGGGCGGACCAGGAGCCCTGTCAGGGGAGGGCAGGCAGCCGGGGGGCGGCCACGCGTACCGCCCGTACGGACCGGGTGACCTGGCCAGGCGGGTGGCCAGGCGCCGGGCCGAGCTCAAGCTCACCCGGCCGCAGCTCGCGGCGCGGGCCGGGCTGAGCCTGCCCTACCTCGAGTACCTCGAGCAGAGCACGGCCAGGCCGACATCGGCCGCCCTGCGCCAGCTGGCGGCCGCGCTGCAGACCAACCCGGCCGCCCTGCTCGGCGCGGGCCTCGATGCGCCGCCCGGAAGCGGGCCGGCCGCGGCACGCTCGCCGGAGCTGCAGATGCTCACCCCGCAGGCCTGTTACGAGCTGCTGGCGCCAGGGGGGATAGGCAGGGTCGCGTTCTCGACCAAGGCCGGGCCGGTCGTGCTGCCCGTGAACTTCGCGATGGCCGTGCACTCCATCATCTTCCGGACCGGCCCGGCCAGCGCGCTGTCGGCGCACGCTTACGATGACGTGGCCTTCGAGGTTGACCACCTCGACGAGGCGCTGCACCAGGGCTGGAGCGTGCTGGTGTCCGGGACCGCGCACCGTGTCGTTGACGCAGGAGAGCTGAGCCGTCTGCTCCGCCAGGTGACCGTCGAGCCCTGGGCGGGCGGAGCCCGTGACGTCTACGTCCGCATCATCCCGGCTCGCGTCAGCGGACGGCGGGTCCACGCCGGCTGAGCGCGCGGGCAGGGCACGGGCCGCCCCGGCCCGCCGCCCAGACAGTGCCTACGGCCAGGTCGGCGTGCCGTGCTCGACGTAGTTGGCAAGCCGCTTGCCCAGCATGACCGAGACCGTGTAGTCGCCGTGCGACACCGCCAGCCCCTGCAGGTCCGGCGTGGGGTTCACGGTCCAGCCGTGCAGGTCCACGTCACGAACGGCACTGGTCTGAATCCGGCGGGCGCGCGCGCCCGCCGAGGTGTACCACCCTGCGTCGTCGTTAAGGCCGACAGCGAGCGCGTACTCGAGGTCGTCGCTGTCCCGCAGCCTGGCGAGGTTCCGCTCGATGCCGATGAGCACCGGCGCCAGGGCCAGGTCGGCTGGGGAGTGCGGGCGCGGATCAGACATTCGACACCACCGTGCTTCCGGCATGAGGAGCGGGCCCAGGCTTGATCATGCCCGCGGGCGGCGGCCCGTCACCAGGGACCATGGTCTCACCCGGGCCGGCCAATGTACCCCGTGTCCCCCTGCCCGGTCCCCCTGCCCGCCGGCCCGGGGGCGCGGCGGGCGGTCAGGTCGGGTCGGTCTGGCGCTGCAGCCCGCCCAGGGTGGCGAACGCGTAGATGCCCGCGGCCAGGACCAGGAACGCGGAGAGGAACAGCGCGGCGTGGAGCCCGGAGTAGAACGCGTTGTACGCGGCGCGAGTCATCTCCTGGATGAGTTTGCCCTCGCCCGCGGCCGCCGATCCGACGGAGTTCTTGCCGGCGCCTCCTGCCAGGCCGCCGGTTTCTATGATGTTGATCGCGATCGACTGGAAGCTGTCCGGGATGTGCAGGTGCACCATGCTGGCGGTGAGGCTCGACCGGAGCTGGGCGTTCACCAGCGCGCCCAGGACCGCCACGCCGGTCACGGCGCCTATCTCGCGGCTGGTGTTCGTTGCTGACGCCGCCATGCCGGAACGCTCGGGCGGCACCGCGGTCAGCGCGGATGAGGTGATCGGGACGACGGTCGAGCCCACGCCGATGCCGGTCAACGTCAAGGCCAGGGCCAGCGGCGCGTAGGGCGGGCTCGGGCTGAGCGTGAACGTGGTCAGCAGCAGGCCCGCGCTGAACAGCACGCAGCCGATGAAGATCGACCATCGCGGTCCGGCCGCGGTGCTCCAGCGTCCGGCCAGCAGCGACGCGGCGATCATCGCCGTGGTCATCGGCAGGAAGATGAGGGCGATCTGGTAGCCAGAGTCGCCGACCACCTCGTACAGGTACAGGGCCGTGAAGAAGAAGACCGCGAAGGTCGCGAAGTACGCGCAGTACGCGACCACGTTGGCGGTCAGGAAGCAGGGGACGCGCAGGAAACGCACGTCCAGCAGCGGATGGGCAGCCCTGCGCTCCCACCAGAAGAACGCCGCTCCCGTGATCACGCTGAGGCAGAGCAGCCCGAGTACGTCCGGGCTGGTGAAAGTCGTGGACTCAGCGTTGATCACGCCGAAGATCAGCGCGCTCAGGGCGCCGGCCCCGAGCACGAACCCGGGGATGTCGACCCGGTGCGCGTCCGGGTCGGCATTCTCCGGCAGCACCAGGATCCCGGCGACCAGGGCCGCCAGGCCGAAGAACAGGTTGAACCAGAAGATCGCGCGCCAGCTCCACACGCCGACCAGCGCCCCGCCGACGACCGGGCCGAGGGCAAGGGCGAGGCTCGACACGGCCGTCCAGACGCCCAGTGCCCGGGTGCGGGTCCGCTCGTCGGTGTACAGGTGCCGGAGCATCGACAGGGTGCCGGGCTCGCTGGCGGCGGCACCGAACCCCATCACTGCCCGGCCGGCGATCAGCAGGTCGACGTTGGACGCCAGTGCCGACAAGACCGATCCCGCGCAGAAGATCCCGGCTCCGACCAGCATGACCCGTTTGCGGCCGAACTCGTCGGCCACCATGCCGAACGCGAGCATGGCGCCGGCGAAGGTGAGCGCGTACGCGCTCACCACCCACTGCAGGTGAGCGACGCCCGCGTGCAGGTCGGTCTGGACGCTGCCGAGCCCCACGCTCACCACGGTGTTATCGAGGAACGTCAGGAAGAGGATCGTGCACAGAACGGCCAGCGCAAGCGGGCGGCCGCCGCGGCGCGCCGTCGGCGCCTCGGCTGGCACCCCGACCGAGCGGACCACCTGGCTAGGCCGGCGACTTGCAGGCCGCGGGCAGTGACGAGGTGCTCCCGCTGTTCTCCAGGGTCAGCAGGCCGCAGAAGCTCGCATCGCCCACCTTCCAGGTGCCGTCCTGGTACACCGCGGTACCCGACTGATTGCTCAGGACGGGCTGGCCGGCGACCAGGATGTCGTAGGTGACCGCCGCCTGAGCCGTCGTGATCACAGTGACCTTCGTGACCTTCGCCGACGCCTGGGACGCCAGGCTCGACCCGGCCTGGGCCTGGAGGACCGAGGCGAACGTCTGCCCGTTCTGCAGCAGGTTGACCCGCTGCGAGGTCGGGGTCTTCGCGTTGAAGAAGGCTGTCCAGTTCGCGGTGATCGCCGAAACGTCGGCGGCGACGCCGGAAGAGGCCGATGAGGTCGACGGCGCGGCGGACGTCGGCGGCGTCGTGCTGGGCGTCGGACCTCCGCCACCGCTGCCGCACGCTGCCAGGCCCCCGCCGAGCGTGAATGCCAGCAGAACCGCGGAAACGAATCTTCGAGTGTTCACCCAGACATTCTCTAGCTTCCGGTGATCGCCCACCACATCGGTGCCTACTTTTCGGGTACCGGGCGCCCCGGCCCGGGGCGCCGGACCCGATCTTCCCTGGCCGCGGGACCAACGGCCCAGCGGGACAGCCCAAATGCCCCTGGGAGCCCGGCTCCGCGGGGCGGAGGGTCATTGAAACGACCTGGCCGATGTGTTCGCGCTGCACGCGGCGGGCAGGACCCGGTCACCCACGAGACCAGGCAGAGGGAGGACAGGCCATGGACGCGGATCGGATCGTAGCCGGAACGGACGGTTCCGAGTGGTCGCTGCGGGCCGTGGAATGGGCGGCCCACGAGGCCGCGCTGCGCCACGCTGGGCTGCAGATCGTCTCCGTTGCGACGGCGGCGCCCCGGATGTCGTGGCAGCGGCCCGCGCAGGGGCGCCCGGACCCGGTGTCCGACGCCATCCGCGAGTCCTGCGAACAGGCCCTGGCCTCGGCGGCAGCCCGTGCCGCTGAGGTGGAACCCGGCCTTGCCGTGGACACCGCGCTGCTTCCCGGCACGCCGGCCCATGCCCTCTGTGCGGCAGCCGCCGGCGCCGTCATGCTTGTGGTCGGCTCCCGCGGCGCCGGCGGCTTCGCTGCGCTGGTCCTCGGCTCAGTCGGCCGTTACGTCGCCACCCAGGCCCAGGGTCCGGTAGTGGTGGCGCGCGAGGAGACCATGGCCGTCCATCACGAGGTCGTGGTCGGCATCCGCGACCAGGACCAGCCCGCCGCGGTCGGGTTCGCGTTCGAAGAGGCGAAACTGCGCCGGGCACGGTTGCGCGCGGTGCACGCCTGGCACTGGTTCCTGCCGGAGCGGCGCACGAACAGCGGGGCATTCGCCGATGCTCGCGACATCACCTCCGAGGCGGCCAGCGGGCTGGCTGACCTGATGGCGTCCTGGCGGCTGAAGTACCCGGGCGTGGAGGTCATCGAGGATGTCGTCCACGCTCATCCCGGCCGTGTGCTCGCTGGCGCCTCTGCCCGCGGCGACCTGGTCATCCTCGGCAGGAAGAACGCCGAAGACCTGGGCCGCCCGCGGACTGGCGTGGTCACGCACGCGGTCCTGAGCCACGCGCACGGCCCGGTCGCGGTCATCCCCGGATAAGCGAGGCGGCGTGGTCCGGCACGTAGGTCTGCATCTCCCGCGGCACCCGCACGTAGCCCTGGGACGGTGGGCGCGGCGGCAGGTGCAGCGGCGTCCGCTGCACCTCGTGGTACGAAAGGGTGGACAGCAGGTGGGCGATCATGTTGACTCGCGCCCGCCGCTTGTCCTCGCTCTCCACGACGTACCACGGTGCTTCGGGGATGTCGGTGTGCACGAACATCTCGTCTTTGGCCCGTGAGTAGTCCTCCCAGCGGGATATCGAATCCAGGTCCATCGGGGAGAGCTTCCAGCGCCGCATGGGATCGTCCAGCCGGGCCCGGAACCGGCGCTCCTGCTCCTCGTCGCTCACCGAGAACCAGTACTTCCGCAGCAGGATGCCGTCCTCGACCAGGAGCCGCTCGAAGATGGGGCACTGATGCAGGAACCGGCCGTATTCCTCCTTAGTGCAAAAGCCCATGACCCGCTCGACGCCGGCCCGGTTGTACCAGCTCCGGTCGAACAGCACGACCTGGCCCGCGGTCGGCAGGTGGTCGACGTAGCGCTGGAAGTACCACTGCGCCTGCTCGCGCTCGGTGGGCGCGGGAAGCGCGACGATCTGGACAACGCGCGGGTTGAGGTATTCGGCGACCCGCTTGATCGTGCTTCCCTTGCCCGCCGCGTCCCGGCCCTCGAAGATCACCACGATCCGGGCACGCTCGGCGCGCACCCACTCCTGAACCTTCATCAGCTCGCCCTGCAGGCGGTAGAGCTCTTTCTCGTAGAGTTTCCTCGGCAGCCGCTCGGCGGTTCCTCGCTTTTTCGCCGCCTTGGCCTTGCGGTCCTTGTCAGCCACCGCCGCACCTCCCGCGCGAGCCCCGGCTTCCATCCTCGCACCGGGCGGCTAGACGGCAGAAACCGCCAGCGGCCGGCCGGTCGGCACCGGGGGGCCGTCCGCGGCGGTGACCACGACCACGGCGCACCGGGCGTGCTCCAGGCAGGCCCGGACGACCGGTCCCGCGGCCCGCCCGACCATCCAGGGGGGATGAGGCGGGCCGAGCACGAGCAGGTCGGCTGCCGCGGAACGGTCCACGAGCACGCGCTCGGGCATCCCCTCGGCCAGTTCGACGGTGACGCCCGCCGGCATCTCCGGCCCGAACGCGGCCCGGATCGTGGCCGCGAGGCCTTCGCGGGCCGCCTCCCGGTCCTCCTCCCCGGTCGGGATGCTGCCGGGCGCGGCATAGGGAGCCGCATGCCTGGCCGGATCCCACACCCGGACCACGTGCAGGTCGGCCTTGCGCAGCCGGGCCTCGTCCGCTGCCCACAGCAGCGCGGCCTGTGACGCGGCGGACCGGCTCACGCCGACCACCACCCGGTGCCGGTGATTCTCGTCCATGGCAAGCCTCCCGCGGTTCGGAACGCCCCTGTCCACCTTCTCGATAGTCGGGCCCTGTCGGCAGGGCCGAAAGTCCTGCCGAGCGGGCCACCGGTCCGGCGGGGCTTCCGTTCCCGCCCGGATCCGGCCTGGCCAGGGCAGAAGGTCCCGGCGCGGGGGCCGTTGGCCTCTGCCTGTTTCCTGCCTTGCCTGCTGCAATCGGTTGGTGGAGCGTGAGAGTCGCGGTGCTGGCTGAGGGGAGGCGGCGAGATGACTCGCAGCGACGCGCATTTTGAGGCGATGCTCCGGCACCTGGGGGCTGCGTACTACCAGACGGTCCACGGTGATGGCAGCGCATCCGACGTGGCGCGGGCGCTCGAGTCCGCCGAGGCCGCCGACGGGCGGGACCAGGAGCACCTCCGACGGCATCACAGCGGCCGGTGGAGGGTCAGCGACGTCATGACCAGTGACGTGGTCACCGTGGACAAGGAGATGCCGTACAAGCAGGTGGCCCGGGTCATGACCGACCAGCGGGTGAACGCGGTGCCGGTCGTGACGGGGGAAGGCCGGGTGCTCGGGATAGTGTCCGAGGCTGACGTGCTGCGCAAGGAGGAGCGTGCTTTCCGGCGGCTGGGGCACGGCCTGCCGCGCAAGACCCGCCGGGAGCGGGCGCAGGCCGAAGCCAGGTGCGCCGCAGAGCTGATGACCTCGCCGGTGATCACGATTCACCCGGATGCCCCCGTCGGTGCCGCTGCCCGGCTGATGAACGGGCACCGGATCAGGCGGCTGCCGGTGGTCGGCCCGTCCGGGAAGCTGATCGGGATCGTCAGCCGCCGGGACCTGCTGAGCGTGTTCCTGCGCCCGGATGAGGAGATCGCCGCCGACGTGCGCGGCGTGCTGACCGGGATCCTGCTGCAGGAGCCCGACGGCGCGGAGGTCACGGCCAGGGACGGGGTGGTGACCTTGTCCGGCACTGCGTCCAGGGCGGACCTGATTCCGGTGGCCGAGCGCCTGGCCTCGGGCGTGGACGGCGTGGTCGCGGTGATCTGCAAGCTGACCGCGCAGGCCCGTTCTGGCGCGGCGCCGGGCGGGGGCTAGGCGTTGCGGACCGGGAAAAGAGGATGGCAGTGGCGATGAGCGCCGGTAGCGACCAGGGCGGATCAGACCTGGGCAGGCGGGTCCGGGATTACCGCCACCATGCCGGGCTGAGCCTGGAAGACGCGGCTGGCCGGGCCGGGATGGCCGCCGGATACCTCCGCTATGTGGAGACCAGCCCGGCACCGAGCCTGACCCCGTCGGCGCTGGCCCGGCTTGCGGGAGCCCTGGAAACGAGCGCCAGTGCCCTGGCCGGCGCCGGGCTGGAGCGGGCTCCCGGGCGGGGCCGTGCGCTCGATCGCCCGGTCCTGGAGCCGCTGACCGCGGCGCAATGCCGCGAGTACCTCGGTACCGCGGGGGTGGGGAGGTTCCTGCTCGTCGAGTCAAGAGGCCCGGTGGCGATCCCGGTTAATTACGCGATGATCGGCGACGATGTCGTGGTTCGCACGAGCGAGCGGACCAGCGTCGCCCGCGCCGGGGGCTCGCAGGTGTCCTTCGAGGTCGATCACCTGGATGAGGCACTGGCCGAGGGGTGGAGCGTGCTGGTCAGCGGGGACGCCCGCGTGGTGACCGCGGCCGCGGAGCTGGCGGCGGTCCGGTCGCTCGGCATCGCCCCGTGGGCCGGGGGGGACCGGGAGACCTACGTCCGGATCACCGCCAGCGACATGACCGGACGGAGGATCCGCGCCAGCGTGCCAGAGCACTGAGCAGCTGCCGAACGTCCCGTCGTCATGGGACCGCGGCCTCTGTGCGTGCGGGGCGGCGCCTGCGATCGTTGACAGCGTCCGGCGGGAGGAGGTCGCCATGACTGCGACGCCTGACGGGATCCTCGTGGGATATGACGGGTCCGCTGCGAGCGAGCACGCGCTGGGCTGGGCCGCCAGGGAGGCGCGGTCGCGAGGGCTGGCGCTCACGGTCTGCCAGGCATGGGCGCCCGGACTCCCGGAGCCCGCAGCTCCGGTGCTCGATTCGGCGCGGCGATCCGGCGAGCTCGTCCTCGCCGCAGGGATGCGGTCCGCGCGGGCCCTGATGGGGCCGGGGGAGGTTCGGCCGCTGCTGGCCGGCCGGACCGCCGTGGCCGCGCTGACCGACCACAGCCGCAGCGCGGACATGGTGGTGCTGGGCTGCCGGGGCCGGGGCGGCATGTCCGGGCTGCTGCTCGGGTCGGTCAGCGCTCAGGTCGCCGCGCTGGCGTGCGGGCGGGTCGTGGTCGTGCGCGGGCACTGGCGGCCGGCCGGCGGCTATAACCCGGGCCCCGTCGTGGTAGGCGCGGACGGGTCGGCCGCGTCGGACGCGGCGGTGGCGTTCGCCTTCGAGGAGGCCGCGCTCCGGGAGGCTCCGCTGCTGGCCGTGTGCGCGCTGAGCGACATGCCGGGATGCCTGGGCGAAGCCCACGGGCTCCGGGAGAAGTTTGACCGTGCGCTTGACCGGTGGGAGAAAGAGCTGCCCGAGGTCGTCGTCCGGCGCCATGTCGCCGTCGGCGCAGCGCGCGGCGCGCTGCTGGCGGCGGCGGGCGGCGCCCAGCTGCTCGCCGTGGGCTCGCGCGGTCGCGGCGGATTGCGGGGGATGATGCTCGGCTCGGTCAGCCAGGCCGTGCTGGCACACGCGGCCTGCCCGGTCGCGGTCGTCCACCCGGCGGCGCGCCCCGGCTAGGACCAGCACAGCCCCGGGCGGGACCGGGTCGACGACCAGCAGTTCCGGGCGGGTGCCAGGGCCGGAGGTCCCGGCGGGGGCGTACCTGTGGCCCTATCGCGCCCGCGCGGGCCGCGATGCGATGAGAGTGCAGCAGATTTACCGAGAGAAGGTGGGGATAGATGAGCGCGCTGACACGCAGGGAGAGCCGGGGCCTCTTCCCAGACCTGTTTGACTGGCTTGAGCCCTCTTACCCGATATGGCATCCCTTCGCCGGTCAGTCCATGCGGACCGAGGAATACATCGACAACGGGCGCTTTGTGGTGCGGGCGGAGATGCCCGGGATCGACCCGGACAAGGAGGCAGAGGTCACGACCTCCAAGGGGGTCCTGACGATTCACGCCGAGCGGCACGAGGAGACCGAAGGCAAGCACCACAGCGAGTTCCGGTACGGCTCGTTCACCCGTCGGGTGGCGCTTCCCGACGCCGCGGATGAATCGGATATCCAGGCGGTCTACGACAAGGGGATCATAGAGGTCAGTATCGGGCTCAAGGAGAAGGCCGGAGCGGAGAACGGGCACCGCGTTCCCATCACGATGGCGCGGCACATCCAGCCGACCTGATGCTGGCGCGCGCCGTGTCCCGCGCGGTAACTGATCACAGCGGGAAAGGGGGAGAGTTGCCCGAGAACGATCACGGCGACCGCCGGATCGTGGCAGCCGTGGACGGCTCGGCGTGCTCGGTGGAGGCACTGCGCTGGGCCGTCCGGCAGGCCGAGCTGACCGGCGCCACCGTGGAAGCGGTCACGGCATGGCAGTGCCCGGCCGCCGGCGGCTACGGATGGGGCTTCGCGATCGCCGACGACGCCGACTACGAGGAGCTGGCGGCCAAGGCCCTCGGCGACGCGATCGGCCAGGCGGTCGACCCGGGAAGCGATGTCAGGGTGCGGCCGGTGGTCGCCGAGGGCCATCCGGCTGCGGTCCTTATGGAGGCGGCGGCCGGTGCCGATCTGCTGGTGGTCGGCAGCCGCGGGCACGGCGGGTTCGCCAGCGCCCTGCTCGGCTCGGTCAGTCAGTACTGCACGCACCACGCGCGCTGCCCCGTGGTAGTGATCCGCGGGCGGGGCGGAAGCTGACGGCACTTCCGGCCGGGCTCCCAGCCACTACGATCGGGCGATGGGCACGCCTGACTTCCCGCTCAAAACGGCCCGGCTCATCCTGCGCCCTTACGTCCTGGACGACTTCGACGCCCTGTATGACATCCAGTCCCGGCCGGAGGTGACGCGTTACCTGCTCTTCGATGCCCGCGACCGCGACCAGGCGCGCAGGTCGCTGCAGGAGCGGATCGAGGCGGGGGTGCCCGACCGGACCGGCGACCGCCGCCTGATGCTGGCGCTGGCCGTGGTGCTGGCCGAGGCTGAGGTGCTGGCCGAGGCTGAGGTGCTGGCCGAGGCTGAGGTGCTGATCGGGGACGTCGTGCTGTTCTGGCGGAGCCGGGAGCACCGGCAGGGGGAGATCGGCTATATCCTGCACCCGGACCACGGCGGCAAGGGCTATGCGACCGAGGCGGCCGGGATGATGCTGCGGCTCGGCTTCGAGGAGTTCGGGCTGCATCGCATCGTCGGCTGCATCGATGCCCGGAATGCGGCGTCCGCCCGGGTACTGGAACGACTGCGGATGCGACGCGAGGCGCACTTTGTGCAGAACGAGCTCGTCAAGGGGCAGTGGACCGACGAGATCGTGTACGCGATACTCGAGGACGAATGGCGCGCGCAACGGACCTGATCCCGCGGGTCAGGTCCGTTGCGGTCGGCTCTGCTGTGGTCAGGCGGTGACCTTCTCGGCGGCGTGGCCGGAGAGGATCTCCCGGGCCGGGGGGACCCGGCGGGAGTGGTAGAAGCCCAGGCCGGACAGGATCAGCATCAGGCCGGCTCCGATGAAGGAGACGATCGCGCCC